>JAABUN010005947.1_pt1 | contig 14534 bp, 12 predicted proteins | sample 5559311 | NCBI WGS metagenome assembly JAABUN01 (sample SAMN10711877, study PRJNA513370) | rock metagenome | isolation source: Antarctica rocks | place: Antarctica: Victoria Land, Siegfried Peak sud | reverse complement strand
GGTCAGACCAAGGCACCGCCCCAAACCCTCTGACCCATCCACCGCCGCGCAAGGCACGACCGAAGAACCCCCGTGGAAAGGCTGGTCAGACCAGCAGAACCGCCATGCCCGAACCCGCCGACACTCTTCCCCGGGCCCATCAGGTCCCGGCGGCCAAGCCGCTCCACGGATCCAGGCTTAGGCGCACGTGATCGGCATGCCCAGGGGCTAGCGCCGTCAGCGGGTCAGTGCCGTGCCGCGACCGGGTGGGGCTTCTGCTCGCATCGGTATTGTCAACGGCCGACGAGGACCTTCACGGCCGTAACCGGGCAGCCGGCCTCCAGAAGCACATGTTGAGCGGTGCTACCCAGCATGAACTTGCGCACGGGCGACCGGCGACGAAGCCCGACAACGACGAGCTCGGCGTCGTCCTCGAACGAGGGCGCCCACCAGCTCGTTGGCCGCGGTTTGCCCTTGCTCGGGGACGCGCACGACCGTCTCCTGGTCGGCGCTCCCGCTGGCGGAGGCGCGGGCGTGGGCAAGGTCCTCTTCGAGCCGCCGGCTGCCACGGTCGTCCTCAATCACCACCACGACCACATGAGTGCCCCGCAGCCGCGCCTCCTCGAAGGCGTAGCGCAGAGCGGCACGGCCCTCTTCGCTAGCGACGTACCCCACCACGACGCTCATGACGACACCTCTGGGACCGGCGTGACCAACTGGCCTCGCTCCAGGTAGCCCCGCACGTTGTCGAGGGTGAGCCGCTCCATGGCGGCGCGGGTCTGGACGGTCGCACTCCCGACGTGCGGGAGCAGCACGACGTTGTCCAGAGACATCAAGGCGCGCGGGACGTGAGGCTCGTCTGCGAAAACGTCGAGCCCTGCGCCCGCCAGCTGACCCGCCTCGAGGATCTCCACCAAGGCCTGCTGGTCGACAACGCTGCCTCGCGCGATGTTGACGAGGTACCCCTGCTGCCCCAGGGCAGTGAGGACCTCATGGTCGACGAGGTGTGTGCTGGAAGGGCCACCGGACGTGGCGACGACCAGCACGTCGACGGACGCCGCCAGGGAGATGGCCGTGTCGGCATAGGTGTAGGGAACGCCTTCGACGCGGTTGCGGCTGTGGTAGCTGACGGAACAGCCGAAGGCTTCGAAGCGGGTGGCGATCGCGCGGCCGATCCGGCCGAGGCCGAGGATGCCGACCCGTGCTCCGCTCACCTGCCGCATGAGGGGATAGCCGTCTTCGGTGGGCCACAGACCGTTGCGCACGAACCGGTCAGCCGCGGACAGCCCGCGCATGACGTCGAGGGTCAGGCCCAGCGCCGTGTCCGCGACGCAGTCCGTCAGCACGTCCGGCGTGTTGCTGACGACGATGCCCAGCCGCACCGCCGTCTCGATGTCCGTGGTGTCGTAGCCCACGCCGAAGTTGACGACCGCGCGCAGCCTTGGCAGTACTGACATCAAGGCACCGTCCACCCCCGCACGTCCGGACGTCACAGCGAGGACCACGTCGTCGGCGTGTGCCACCAGGAAGTCCGCGCGGTCGTCGTCCGGGAGCACGATGGCGTCGTAGGTGGTGCGCAGCGTCTCGGCGAGCGACGGTTTCAAGGCTCCGACCTGCAGGATCCTGCCGTCGGGGCGAGGTTCGGTCGTCATGTCAGCGTCCTTCGCGCGAGTGCCGGGCGTTTCGGGTCGAACTTCCAGCCAGGAACCAGGAACTGCATCGCGACGGCGTCGTCCCGGCCGCCGAGACCCGCACGCAGGTAGAGGTCGTGGGCCGCAGCCAGCCGCTCCTCGTCGATCTCGACGCCGAGGCCGGGGACGGTCGGGACGGCGATCCTCCCGCCCTCGATCCGCAGCGGGTCGGTGGTCAGGCGCTGGCCGTCCTGCCATATCCAGTGCGTGTCGATGGCGGTGATCGTCCCGGGCGCCGCGGCGGCGACGTGCGTGAACATCGCCAGCGAGATGTCGAAGTGGTTGTTGGAGTGCGACCCCCAGGTCAGGCCCCAGTCCTCACACATCTGCGCCACCCTCACCGCACCTGCCATGGTCCAGAAATGCGGGTCTGCGAGCGGGATGTCCACCGCTCCGGTGCGCACGGCGTGGCCCATCTCCCGCCAGTCCGTGGCGACCATATTCGTGGCTGTGGTAAGGCCGGTGGCCCGCTTGAACTCGGCCATGACCTCGCGGCCGGAGAAGCCCCTCTCGGCTCCGCACGGGTCCTCGGCGTAGGCGACGACGTCCCGGAGGGCGCGGCCGTAGCCGATCGCCTCGTGCAGCAGCCAGCCGCCGTTGGGGTCCAGCGTGATGCGCGCGTCCGGAAAGCGCTCGGCGAGGGTTCTCACCACCTGCACCTCGTCCGGACCCGGCAGCACACCGCCCTTCAACTTGAAGTCGACGAAGCCGTAGCGTTCCTGGGCTGCTTCGGCGAGTGCCACGACTGCGTCCGCAGTCATCGCCTCCTCGTGCCGCAGCCTCGTCCAGGCGTCGTCCCCGTCCGGTTCCGAGCGGTAGGGGAGATCGGTGGTCCTGCGGTCACCGACGAAGAACAGGTAGCCGAGAGCCTGAACCTCCTGACGCTGCTGACCGTTGCCCAGCAGCTCGGCCACGGGGACCTGCAGGTGCTTGCCCAGCAGGTCCAGGAGCGCCGACTCCAGCGCGGTGACCGCGTGGACGGTCGTGCGGAGGTCGTAGGTCTGCAGGCCGCGGCCGGTGGCGTCCCTGCCGGCGAAGGCGGTGGACACCTGGCGCAGGATGGACCGGAATCGGCTCAGCGGCTGTCCGACGAGGAGCGGTGCCGCCTCCTCCAGCGTCCTGCGGATCGCCTCGCCTCCGGGAACCTCACCGACCCCGACGTTGCCGTCGGAGTCGGTGAGGAGCACGACGTTGCGCGTGAAGTACGGGCCGTGCGCCCCGCTCAGGTTCAGCAGCATGCTGTCGTGCCCGGCTACCGGCACCACGCGGAACAGGGTGACGAAAGGCGTGCGACTAGTCCCTGGAGAGGTCACCGTCGACCAGTCTCCAGATGCCGAGAGAGTTCTCCGCGTCGACGGCAGCGGGCAGAAGCTCCGGAGGCATGTTCTGGTAGGCGACGGGACGCAGGAAACGCTCGATCGCCAGCGTCCCGACGGATGTGCTGCGACCGTCGGAGGTAGCCGGGTACGGACCGCCGTGGACCATGGCGTCGCCTACGTCCACACCGGTCGGCCAACCGTTGAACAGAATGCGGCCCACCTTCCCCTCCAGCAGTGGGAGCAGCCGGTGGGCGACGCCGTAGTCCTCGGAGTCTGCATGGATCGTGGCGGTCAACTGGCCCTCCAGCGCCTCGACGACCTCCTCCGCCTGTTCAGCCGACTCGAGCAGGACCACCAGCGACGCGGCGCCGAACATCTCCTCCTGCATGGCCGCCTGGGAGAGGAAGGCGCTGGCTGTCGTGGTGAACAGGTGCGCCCGGCCAGCCGAGGCGATGGTGTCGTCGGCCTTGCCGACCGAGACCTCGGTCACGTCCGCGGTGCCCGCGAGCCGGGCGACCCCCTCGGTGTACGAGCGGCATATGCCCTCGTTCAGCATGGGCATGGCATGGCTGTCGCGCACCGCCCGGGCGGCAGCTTCCAGGAACCGTTCGGCGCCCTCACCATCCACGGCGAAGACCAGCCCGGGATTCGTGCACAGCTGACCCACGCCGACGAGCAGCGAGTCGACGAACTGCCGGCCGAGCTCCTCGCCCCTCGTCCTCAGAGCACCTCCGAGGAGGAAGACGGGGTTGATGCTCGACATCTCGGCGTAGACCGGGATAGGAGTGGCGCGCGCCGCCGCCGCCTTCATCAGAGCGGTGCCCCCGCTGCGAGAGCCCGTGAAACCCACGGCCCGGATGCGGGAGTCAGTAATTAGAGCGGTGCCGACCTCCCGTCCGCTGCCGAAGAGCAGCGAGAACACACCGTCGTGCAGCCCCTGCTGCGAGACCGCACGCTGGATGGCCGTACCGACGAGCTCCGAGGTTCCGGGATGGGCGCTGTGCGCCTTCACCACGACGGGACAGCCCGCAGCTAGTGCCGATGCAGTGTCACCGCCGGCCACCGAGAACGCCAGGGGGAAGTTGCTTGCGCCGAAGACCGCCACCGGGCCCAGGGGGACCTTTCGCTGGCGAATGTCCGGGCGCGGCAGAGGTGTACGATCCGGGAGGGCGGGGTCGACGCGGGCTCCGGTCCAGCTCCCCTCGCGCACCACCCGCGCGAACAGCCGGAGCTGATTCGTGGTGCGGGCAAGCTCGCCTCGGACGCGTGGCTCGACGATCCCCGTCTCCGAGACTACCCGGCGCACCAGAGGCTCGGCGATCTCGTCGATGTTGTCGGCGATCCGGAGGAGGAAGGCGGCGCGCTGCTCGGGGGTCGTCTCCCGGTACGCGCCGAAGGCGCCCCACGCCACGGAGGCGGCTTGCTCGACGTCGGCCGAGGTGGCCAGGGCGAAAGGCGGTTCGAGCTCGTCACCGGTGCGCGGGTCGGCCGCCCTCAGCTCCCCGCCGGCCCCGCGAGGGCGGTCCGCACCGATGATGAGGTCACCGGTCAGGCTGGTCGTGCCTGTGGGCGCGGGCATGACTAGATCACCCTCTTGACGAGGTCGGTCAGCTCAGCGAGCTCCTGCTCTGTCAGGTCGGTCAGAGGAGGACGGACAGGGCCGGCGGGGCGCCCGGCGGCGACCATGCTGGCCTTGACGATGGAGACGGAGTAGCCGGATCTCTTGTTGCGGATCTCCAGATAGGGCAGGACGAAGTCCCGGAGCCGGTCGTAGACGGCCGCCTGGTCGTGCGCCCGTACGGCGTTGTAGAAGTCCACCGCCCACTGCGGGGCGAAGTTGAAGATCGCCGACGAGTACGTCGTCGCACCGAGCTCGAGATAGGGCAGTGCGTAGGTCTCAGCTGTCGGCAGCCCACCGATGTACACCAGGCGATCGCCGTGGACGGCGAACAGGGTTGCCATGAGGTCGATGTCGCAGACGCCGTCCTTGAACCCGATGAAGTTCGGGAAGTCGGTTACCAGTCGCGCGACGGTGCCTGCGGAGAACCTCGCGTTGGCGCGGTGGTAGACGATCACACCCAGCGAGGTGGCGCTGCAGACACGCGCGACGTGCGTGTAGAGACCCTCCTGGTCGAGCTCGGTGAGGTAGGGGGGGAGCAGGAGGATGCCGTCCGCGCCGGCTGCCTGTGCCTGCTGTGCCATCTGCACCGCGGTAGCGGTGCCGTAACCGGCCGCACCCACTACCGGCATGTGGTCCGGTGCGGCAGCGACTGTCGCCCGCACGACCTGCTCTACCTCACTACCGGTGAGGGAGAAGAACTCGCCCGTCCCGCCTGCAGCGAAGAGGGCGGCGACGTCGTGCTGACCCAGCCAGGCGACGTGGTCACGGTATCCCGACTCGTCGAAGCTGAAGTCTGCCCGTGCGTGGGTGACGGGGAAGGAGAGGAGTCCTGCGCCGAGTGAGGCGCGCAGGTCTGTCGGTGAGTAGCCGGCCATGGGCGTGTCTCCAGGTCGTGGACGGGGACGGGAAGGCACCACAAGGTAACAGGCGTCGCCATGTATGGGAATATCGTCTACGTATGTGTACGGTAGTCGCTGTTAGATCGGGAGGGTTGCTTGACGCCGGTAAGCCCGCTAGCTAACGTCGTCTACAAGTCCATATGCCGTCTTCAAGTGTAGACGGATCAGCGTTTCAATGGAGGAAGCTCATGACCCAGGCAACGTCCTCACGAGTGCCGGTGTTTCGGGGTGCGCGTCGCGGGCTCGCGACAGGTGTCGCGCTTCTCGGACTCTCCCTCGTCGCGAGCTCGTGCTCGGTGGCCAACAGCGGTGGCGAGAGCGGCGGCGACAGCAGTGGCGGCGCGGTCGAGGCGCTGACCATCGTGCTGCCTCAGGAGCCCCCCACGCTGGAGCCCTGCGACGCGTCGCTGACCTCCACCGGCGTCGTGGTCCGCTCCAACATCACCGAGCCGATGATCGAGCGTGATCCCGCGAGCGGTGAGCTGAACCCGCTGCTCGCTGAGTCGTGGGAGCAGACGTCGCCCACCGAGTGGACGTTCACGCTCCGCGAAGGCGTCACCTTCAGCGACGGCACCCCGTTCGACGCCGAGGACGCCGCGCACTCGATCGACCGCTCGGTCAACTCCGACCTGGGCTGCAACATCGAGGGTTACGTCTTCGGCGACGTCGACTACGAGCTCGCCACTCCCGACGCGACCACCCTCACGGTGACGAGCCCGGAGCCGGATCCCATCCTGCCGCTGCGCCTGTCGTTCGTGGAGATCGTGCCGACTTCCACCGACGACACGGACACGGTGCGTGAGCCGATCGGCACGGGGCCGTACCAGATCGAGAACTGGGAGGTGGGCCAGCGGCTGGTCCTCAGCCGAAACGAGAGCTACTGGGGAGATGCACCCGCCTACGGCGAGGTGGAGTACCAGTGGCGCAGCGAGCCGAGCGTCCGCGCGGCCATGGTGATCAACGGTGAGGCCGACATCGCCACGGGCCTCGGGCCGGAGGACGGCGCCGGGGAGAACACCGTGCTGTACCCCAACAACGAGACCACGGCGATCCGGATGCAGGCCACCGAGCCCCCTCTGGACGACATCCGCGTCCGCAAGGCCATCAACTACGCTATCAACCGCGAGGCCATCGTTGGGTCGCTGTTCGGGGGCGACGCCACGGTCGCCGCACAGCTCGTGCCCGAGGGCGTGGTCGGCCACAATACTGAGCTCGAGCCCTGGCCGTACGACCCGGCCGAGGCGGAGCGGCTGCTCGCGGAGGCAGCCGCCGACGGTGTCGACATCGGCGCCCCGATCCTCCTCGTCGCCCGCACGTCGCTCTTCCCGAAGGTCGACGAGACGGTTCAGTTCGTCCAGAGCGCGCTCAGCGACCTGGGCTTGAACGTGCAGATCGAGATGGTCGACACGGCGCGGAGCACCGAGTACCAGGAGCGGCCGTTCGTGCCCGAGGCAGGCCCGTACCTGAACATGCTCCAGCACGGCAACCAGGCCGGTGACGCCATCTTCAGCATGGAGCAGTACCTGCTGAGCGACGGCTTCCAGAGCTCCTACGGCACCCCGGAGCTTGACGCGCAGATCGAGGCGGCCACGGAACTGACGGGTGAAGCGCGTCAGGAAGCCCTGGCGGAGGTGTTCTTCCAGGAGCCGCAGACGGTCGCGCAGTACGCCTACATCGCACATATGAACGGAATTATCGCCGTCTCGGAGGACGTGAACTACGAGCCGAACTCGGCCACGGGCGACGAGATGCGTCTCGCGGCGATGAGCCCGGCGAGCTGACGGGCGAGGGCGGTGGCCCCGGCGCGTCGGCCACCGCCACACCCGTTGACGTCAGCTCAGAAGGCCTCCGACCACCCGAACCACGGCGCCAGGATGACGTCCCACACCTCACAGCCACCGGCGAAGAAGGGCTGAGCCGATGTTCCCCTTCCTGCGCCGACGTACCCTGACCAGTGCGCTCCCCCTGCTGGTGGTCCTCCTCGGGGTCTTCATCCTCGCGCGGCTGACCGGTGACCCGACGTCGCTGTACCTGCCCGAGGGGGCGACCGCGGACCAGCGTGCGGCCTTCGCCGAGCGGAACGGCTTCAACGACCCACTGTGGATGCAGGCCCGGGACTACTTCGGCGGGGTGCTGCAACTGGACTTCGGTGAGTCACTCCGAACGGGCGAGTCTGCTGCGGTCATGGCTCTGCGGGCCTTCCCGGCGACGCTGCAGCTGGCGGTGACCACCATGCTCATCGCGGTGGTCGGCGCCGTCGTCATCGGCAGCTGGGCTGCCTTCAGGCCAAACTCCGTGGCCGACCGGGTGTCGTCGTTCCTCTCGATGACCGCGGCCAGCGTCCCGGACTTCTGGTTCGCGATCATGGGGGTGTGGGTCTTCGCGATCATCCTTGGCGTGGTCCCCACCTCGGGGACGGACGCCGGGCTGCTGTCGTGGATCCTGCCGATCGCCACGCTGGTCATCCGTCCGCTGGGAGTGCTCACCCAGGTCGTCCGCGGAGCCATGGTGTCCGCGCTCTCCGCGCCGTACGTGCGCCTTGCCCGGAGCATGGGAGCGGACGACCTGCGGGTGGTCAGCCACCACGCCCTGCGCAACGCGGCTGCGCCGGCGCTCACGGTGGCCGGCGATCTCGCCGTCTCGCTGATCAACGGCGCCGTCGTGGTCGAGACCATCTTCGGCTGGCCAGGAATCGGGAAGCTCATGATCGATTCGATCCTGAGCAGGGACTTCGCCGTGCTCCAGGCGGCGGTCCTCCTGACGGCCGTCGCCATCTTCACCTTGAACATCATCATCGACGTCTGCTACGCGCTGCTCGATGCACGCGTCCGCGACGACGCGACGGTCTAGGAGCGAGCGGATGAGCGCCACCGACGACAAGCCGACAGTGTCCTCCACATCCGACCAGCAAGCGCCCGCGGACAGCCGCCAGCGCGACGAGGCGACTCGTGGGCGCACCGACGGTCTCGAGCCGGCAGCCGCTCCGGGGGCGGTTGAGGGCGGTGCCGTGCTCAGTCCCGGCACCGCGGCCGGAGCGAGCCAGGACAGCCCTCGGGCACGGAGCATGAGCCTGTGGCGGATGCTGCTGCGGGACCGGGTCTCCGCGACGGCCGCACTGGTACTGCTGCTGATAGCACTGACGGCGGTGGTCGGTCCGTTCTTCCTCGGCGCGGCCGCCAACGACCTGAATCTCTCCCGCGCCACCCTGTCACCGTTCTCCCTGGAGAACGGGTGGCTCTACGTGCTCGGTACGGACCCCCTGGGGCGGAGCGTCCTCGCCCGGCTCGTGGTCGCCGCGAGGACGACTTTCGCGGTCGCGGTGCCGACCGTGCTCCTGTCGATGACGATCGGCTCCCTGATCGGCATGTGGGCGGGCTACCACCGGGGGCGGCGCGAGACCGTGGCGATGCGCGTGGCCGACGTCATCATGAGTTTCCCGTCGCTCCTGATGGCCGTCGTCGTGCTGTACATCTTCTCGCCCAGCATTGCCAACATCGTCTTGGTGCTGACGGTCACACGGATCCCCATCTACCTGAGGACGGTCCGGGCCGAGTCGGCCGAGCTGCAGAGCCGGCTGTTCGTCGACGCTGCGCGGACCTTCGGCACGCGCAGCAGCGCGATCATCCGCAGGCACGTGTTCCCGATCGTCCTGCCCACGCTGCTCACGGTCGCCACCCTCGACTTCTGCTTCGTCATGCTCGCCGAGTCGTCGCTCAGCTTCCTCGGCATCGGCATCCAGCCCCCCGACGTGAGCTGGGGCCTGATGGTGGCGCAAGGGCGCGCGTACCTGCAGACCGCCTGGTGGCTGTCCTTCTTCCCTGGTCTGGCCATCGTGGTCACGGCGGTCGCCTCCACGGTGCTGGCCTCATGGGTGAGGATCGCCACCGACCCAGCGCAGCGGTGGCGCCTCACGGTTCCGCGCCGCGCTCGTCGTACCTCCGTCACCGCCAAGGAGAACCAGTCGTGACTGCCATCGCCTCCGACGCCGACCGGGTCTCGGGCGACGGTGGGCCGCCCGCACTCGAGGTCGACTCCCTCACCGTGGAGATCCGCACCCCCCACGGGGTCGTACGCGCAGTCGACCGGGTGACCTTCACCGCTCACCGCGGGCAGACCCTGGCGGTGCTGGGTGAGTCGGGGTGCGGCAAGTCGATGACGGCCCAGGCCATCGTCGGTCTGCTCGAGCCGGTCGCAGACATCGTGGAGGGATCCGTGAAGATCGACGGGATCGACCTCGTCGGTGCCGGTGCGAGCACGCGCCGCGAGTTCGCCGGCCCGAAGCTCGCGATCGTCTTCCAGGATGCGCTTACGGCCCTCAACCCCGTGTACACCGTGGGCACCCAGCTCGCCGAACCGTTCCGCATTCACCGCAAGATGTCGAAGAAGTTGGCGCGCCAGGAAGCGCTGAAGCTGATGCACCGCGTCGGTATCCCAGAGCCCGAGAGCCGGGTGGACTCCTATCCCCACCAGTTCTCGGGGGGGATGTGTCAACGCCTGCTCATCGCCATGGCAGTGGCACTGGGCCCGACCGTGCTGCTTGCGGACGAACCCACCACAGCCCTCGACGTGACGGTGCAGGCGCAGATCATGCAGCTGCTCCACGACCTCAGGACGGAGGGGGACATGGCCGTGGTCCTCATCACCCACGACCTCGCGCTCGTCTCGGAGCAGGCGGACAGCGTGGTGGTGATGTATGCAGGTAGCGTGGTCGAGACGGGCCCGGTACGAGAGGTCTTCGGGGATCCTCGACACCCGTACACCAGGGGACTGCTCGACTCCGTGCCCGTGCAGGCCGCGCGCGGCGAGGACCTCAGGTCCATCAGCGGCTCACCGCCGGACCTGCAGTCCATCCCTGCCAGCTGCGTCTACCAGGACCGGTGTCCGCTGGTCCGTGACGTCTGCCGCTCGAAGCGGCCCCCGCTCGCCGAGGTGGCGAGCGGTCGGCGGTCGGCCTGCTTCTTCCCTGACGAGGTCCGCGATGTCTGAGGTCCACCACGTGCCGGACCCTTCCCGCGAGGGCAACCCAGTGCTCGAGGTGACGGACCTGACGAAGGTGTTCACGGTGCGCGGGCGCGGAGGCACGAAGCAGCTGAAGGCGCTCGACGGCGTCAGCCTCCGTATGTACAAGGGTGAGACCCTGGGCCTGGTGGGGGAGTCGGGCTGCGGCAAGTCGACCTTGGCCAGGACCCTAATGATGCTCGAGCGACCCAACGGTGGGTCCGTCCGCTTCGAGGGCGTGGACCCGTTCTCGCTCAAGGGCAGTGAGCTGCTGAAGTGGCGCCGGAGGGTCCAGATGGTCTTCCAGGACCCGTTCGCCTCGCTGAACTCCCGGATGAGCGCCGGGGAGATCGTCAGCGAGCCGTGGCACTCGCACAAGGACCTCTACCGGACCTCACGGGACCGCGAGGCGCGCGTCCGTGAGCTGCTGCACCTGGTGGGCATGCGGCCCAGCGACGCCCGTCGCTACCCGCAGGAGTTCTCGGGCGGCCAGCGGCAACGGTTGGGGATCGCACGTGCCCTGGCGCTGAACCCGGACATCATTATCTGCGACGAGCCTGTGTCCGCCCTGGACCTCTCGGTGCAGGCGCAGGTCCTCAACCTGCTCAACGACCTCCAGCAGCAGCTCGAGGTGTCCTACCTGTTCATCTCCCACGACCTGTCCGTCGTGCGCCACGTGGCGGATCAGGTCGTGGTGATGTACCTCGGGCGGATCGTGGAGCGGGGCACGACGGAGGGGGTGTTCGCGCGGCCCGTGCACCCCTACTCCGCAGCCCTCATGTCTGCGGCGCCGGCGCTCGACCACAGTCAGCGGCGCGAGCGCATCCTGCTCGAAGGAGAGATCCCGTCGCCGCTGCAACCACCATCGGGCTGCCGGTTCCGGACCCGGTGCTGGAAGGCGACCGAAGTGTGCGCCGAGCAGCACCCGCCGCTGGCGCACGACCCTGCCGAGTCCGGCCACGAGGCCGAGTGCTACCACCCGCTGGAGCACCTGGCGGCCGCCGGGCCCGTAGCGGTCACCCGGTGAGCGTCGCCGACTACCTCGTCGTCGCTGCAGCCGTCGTAGCCGCCAGCTGCCTCCAGGCCTCCATCGGCTTCGGCATGGGCATGCTGGCGGCCCCGGTCGTCGCCATGGTCGATCCCACGTTGATCCCGGGCACCCTGATCATGTGGGCGATACTGGTGACCCTGCTGGTCACCGTCCGCGAACGGAAGCACGTGGACCTCACCGGGACCGGGTGGGCACTGCTCGGCCGGGTCCCGGGGACCGTGGCCGGCGCGCTGCTGGTGGCGATGCTCCCGCCTCGCGGGCTCGCTCTGATGCTGGCCGGGGTGGTGCTGGTCGGCGTGGCCCTGACGTCCTTCGGCTGGGCGCCGCAACCGCACCGGTCCAACCTTGTCGCCGCCGGAGCCGCCTCGGGCCTGCTGGGTACGGCGACGTCCATCGGTGGGCCGCCCATGGCGCTGGTGTGGCAACGGAACACCGGAGCCGCCCTGCGCGGGACCATGAGCGGATTCTTTCTGGTCGGGTCGACCTTCTCCCTGCTCATGCTCGCCGTGACGGGCTCGGTGGACCAGCGGACCCTGCTGACCTTCGTGCTGCTGCTCCCCGCGCCGGTGGCCGGCTACGTGCTGTCCCGGTACGTGAACCGGTTCCTCGACCCGCGGCGCCTCAGGCGGACGGCCATCACCGTGTCCGTCTGTGGCGCACTCGTCCTCGTCGGGCAGCAGGTCGCCGCGCTCTGAGGAGCCCGCGACGGCAGCGGCTGCGCCGGAGGCGTCAGGAGCCCGGGCCGCGGACGACGTTGCGGAGCGGTCTGCCGGCGGCGAGGGCGTCGACATTGTCGGCGACGTCCCGGGCGCGTCCCAGGAAGGTGTTCCTGGTGTGGCCCGACTGGTGCGGGGTGATCACGACGTTGTCGAAGCCGGTGAAGTCCAGGTGCGACGGTGGCGGCGCGTCGGGGTCCCCGGGGTTGCGCCACCACACGTCGAGGGCGGCCCCCGCGATGGCCCGGTCGGACAGGGCCTGGTGCAGGGCGTGCTCGTCGACGACGGCGCCCCTGGCCACATTGACGAGCAGCGCCGACGGCTTCATGGCGGCCAGGGCCCGTGCCCCGACCAGCCCACGGGTCCGCTCGTCCAGGGGCACCGTGACGACCACGATGTCGGAGGCGGCGAGCAGCTCCTCCAGCCGGCCCTCGCCGCCGACCCAGTCGACGCGGAGGTCGTCGGGGAGCGGGGCGTGCGGGTTCCGCCTGACGGTACGGCTGCGCAGGCCCATGGCCTGCGCCAGCCGCGCGACCTCCATGCCGATCTCGCCGAAGCCGATGATGCCCACGGTCAGGCCGGCGATCGTGCCGCCGAACGGCATGCCCTCGTCGACCATCGCGTTCTTCCACACGCCGGCGCGCATGTCCCGCTCCGACACCAGCACGCGTCGCAGGAGCATGAGCGACACCATCATGACGTGCTCGGCGATCGACCTGCCGTGGTGGAAGGTGTTGGCCACGACGACGTCCGGCGACAAGCTGTCGAGCGGCACCTTGTCGTAGCCAGCTCCGGTCACGTGCAGCAGGCGCAGGCGCTCGGCGGCCGCCAACAGGTTCGGGCTCGCCGACGAGCACACGAGGACGTCGCTCCTGCGGACCTGGTCGACGGTCGGGCCCGCCGACCCGACGGCGAACGTCCAGCGGTGCGGGGTGGTGCCGTCCCTCGTCAGCGTGTCCGCGAACCGCGCCATGACCGGCTCGGTCACCAGGACGTCCAGTCCGGCGCTCACCAGCGCGGGCTGGACGGGTCGAAGTCGGCCTGGAACGTCCGCATGTACCCCGTGTCGTCACGGCTGCGGATCTCGCAGGCGAGGTACTGCTCGTGCAGTCGGGCCAGGGCGTCACGGTCGAGCTCGACACCGAGGCCGGGGGTGGTCGGGACCGCCACCGCGCCGTCGACGAAGTCCAGCGCCCCGGGCACCACGACGTCGTCGGACGGGTCCTTCCACGGCCAGTGCGTGTCGCAGGCGTAGTCGAGGTTCGGCGTCGCTGCCGCCAGGTGGGTCATGGCGGCGAGGCTGATGCCCAGGTGCGAGTTCGAGTGCATCGAGAGCCCGAGCCGGAACGTGTCGCAGATGGCAGCCAGGGACTGTGACCGACGCAGGCCTCCCCAGAAGTGGTGGTCGGACAGCACGACCTGGACGGCTTGTTGCCGCACCGCCTCCGCGACCTGGTCGAAGGCGACGACCGCCATGTTGGTTGCCAGAGGCATCGGGACACCGCGGGCGACGGCGGCCATGCCTTCGATCCCCGGGGTCGGGTCCTCGAGGTACTCCAGGACCCCGGCCAGCGACGTGCCGACCTCGATCGAGGTGTTCACGGTCCACGCGGTGTTGGGGTCCAGGCGCAGCGGGTGGTCGGGGAACGCCTCGCGCAGCGCGCGGATGGCTTCGACCTCCTCCTCCGGGGGGAAGACGCCGCCCTTCAGCTTGAGCGCGGTGAAGCCGTACCCGGTGACGAGCCGCCTGGCTTGCTCCACCAGGCCCACGGGATCGAGGGCCGCGCCCCACGGGTCGTCATCCTGGCCGGGGTGCCCCGCCCACTTGTAGAACAGGTACCCGCTGTAGGCGACCGTGCTGCGGACCGCCCCGCCGAGCAGGTCCGTCACGGGCCGCCCGAGGGTCTTCCCCTGGACGTCGAGGGCAGCCACCTCGAAGGGGGACAGGACCCGGTCGGCGGTGCTGGAGGTCATGACCATGCCCCCCATGCCGTGCCCCCCCTTGCTGGTGTCGGACCGGAGGGCATCGTGCACACGCCGTCCCATGCCGTGGAGGTCGAACACGTCGAGCCCCACGAGCAGAGCCGCCGCCTTCTCCAGGCGCTGGAGGTGGGGCAGGTCACCGTAGGACTCGCCGAGGCCGTGGACACCGCTGTCCGTGACGATCTCGATGACGCTGCGCAGCGCGAACGGCTCGTGCACCCCCACGGTGTTCAGCAGCGGGAGGTCACTGAACGCGACGGGGGTTATGTTCACCTCT
>JAABUN010005946.1_pt1 | contig 14535 bp, 17 predicted proteins | sample 5559311 | NCBI WGS metagenome assembly JAABUN01 (sample SAMN10711877, study PRJNA513370) | rock metagenome | isolation source: Antarctica rocks | place: Antarctica: Victoria Land, Siegfried Peak sud | reverse complement strand
GTGCCCAGGCGTAGCCAGGGCACGTAGCCGCATCGACGCGCTGATCTGCACCTCGTCGCCGTCGGAGATCGGGGTGCGGTCATAGTTCACTTCGTCGGCGCCGTTGACGAAGTAGCGCGCGCCCGTCGACTCGGCCAGAGCGAGGCCGCCGGTGACGTAGTCGTTGTGAATGTGGGTCTCGAACACGTGGGTGACCCGAACCCGCTCAGCAGCGGCGAGGTCGAGAACCCGGTCGTTGTCGCGCTGCGGGTCGACCACGAAAGCGACCTCACCGTCGTGCACCAAGTAGCTGCGGTCCCCCAGGGTCGGTGTCTCGACCGGGATGATCGTCGGGGTCCGGGTGGCGAGATTGGTCATCGGGGTCACTTCTCTTCCGGGGCGCCGGTGGCCATCGGGCGGCCGGCCTTGGACCAGGCGGCGGTGCCGCCGGTGACGGAGTGGGCGTCGAAGCCGTGGTGCAGCAGCACGTCGGCCATGGCTGCACTGCGGCCACCGGCCTGGCAGACCACGAACACCGGCTTCGACCGGTCGATCTCAGCCAGCCGGCCCGGCAGCTGCCCCATCGGGATCGAGACGGCGCCGGGCGCGTGGCCCGTGACGTACTCGGCGGGCTCTCGGACGTCGACGACCTGCGCGGCACCCGTCGAGTGGGCGGCGGCGAAGTCGCCGACGGTGACGTCAGACATGGTGAAGCTCCTGTTCGGTTGGATACCCAGGGGGGTATGTACAGGCAACGGTAGACCGAGGGCAGAACATTCCCAACCACGCTGGTGAATGACCGCTGGTTGACTCGTGCTATACCCGTCTGGGTATCCGCAAGGTTCCGACCACGAAGGGGACGACCGTCATGACCTACGCCTTGAGCACCACCGTCGAGCAGCCCTACGACGACGTCGTGGCCCGGGTCCGGGCCGCACTCACCGACCAGGGCTTCGGGGTCCTGACCGAGATCGACCTCCAGGCGACGATGAAGGCGAAGCTCGACGCCGACATCGCTCCCCAGGTGATCCTCGGCGCCTGCCGCCCGCCGCTCGCGCTGGCCGCGCTGCAGGCCGAGCCGTCGATCGGTTTGCTGCTGCCCTGCAACGTCGTCGTTCGCGCCCTCGACCAGACCACCACCGCGGTCGAGGCCGTCGATCCCCAGACCATGGTGTCGATGACCGACAACCCCGCCCTGCAAGAAGTGGCCGACGACGCTGCCCAGCGCCTGACCGCCGCCCTCGACAGCCTCACCACGCAGTCGGCCCGCTGATGGTCCAGCTCGACCCCGACGCCGTCCGCCCCATGTCGAACCGGCTCAAACGAGCCCACGGCCAGCTCGCGGCCGTCATCCGGATGCTCGACGAAGGCCAAGACTGCGAAGCTGTTGTCACCCAGCTCGCCGCCGTCAGCCGAGCCCTGGACCGCGCCGGATTCGCCATCGTCGCCACGGGCCTCAAGCAGTGCATCGCCGAAGACGGAGCCGAGAGCCTCGACACCCAGAAGATGGAGAAACTCTTCCTCTCCCTGGCGTAAGCCGCTGCCGCACCAGCCTGCTCAAACTCTGGCGCGGGTCGATCACAGCCTCCGCCCACGCGGCGACGCAGAGCGGAGCGCGACGCCCACGATCCGACCACACAATGAGAAGACGCTGCCGCGGCGATCTTGTCGTTGCCTAGCCAGCGGGTTTCGCGGCGACAGGATGGTGGAGGTCCCTACACGCAGACGACGACGACGCCGTCGCCGCCGCGACTCAGGCCGTTTCGGCAGCCGTATTCTCCTCTCCCCCCTCTGTGACAACCCTCGTTCGTCAACAGGTGTAATCAGAACGAGTTCGTTGTCGGTGCCCGCTGCCCTAAAACCCTGAAGCGGCGCCCCGCGGGTGCACCCCTGCGGGGCTGACGTGGATGGTGGCGGCCGTGAGCCGGGGCAGGTAGGTGAGCAGGTGCTCTTCGGCGTGGTGGGCGAGGTCGTGAGCTTGGGTGAGAGTGAGGTCGGGGCTGACGGTGACGTCGGCTTCGGCGCGGAGGGTGTGGCCGATCCAGCGGATGCGGAGGTCGCGCGTCTCGGTGATGCCGTCGACGGTGCTGATGGCGTCGCGGGCCTGGTCGACGAGGTGCGGGTCGACGGCGTCCATGAGGCGGCGGCCGACCTGGGTGAGGGCGGACCGTAGGACGCCGAGGATCGCAACGGTGATGAGTAGGCCGACGACCGGGTCGGCCCAGCGCCAGCCGAGGGTGACGCCTCCTGCTCCGAGGAGAACCGCGAGGCTGGTGAAGCCATCAGTGCGGGCGTGCAGACCGTCGGCCACGAGGGCGGCGGACCCGATGCGGCGCCCGACCCTGATGCGGTAGCGGGCAACGAGCTCGTTGCCGGCGAACCCGACGACCGCAGCTGCCGCGACGGCCCAGAGGTGGGTGACGGTCTGGGGGTGCAGCAGCCGGTCGATGGCCGTCCAGGCGGCGAGGGCGCTGGAGAGGGTGATCATGGCGACGACGAACAGCCCGGCGAGGTCTTCGGCCCGGCCGTAGCCGTAGGTGTAGCGGCTGTTCGACGGCCGCCGCGCCAAGGCAAACGCCACCAGCAGCGGGACGGCGGTGAGGGCGTCGGCAACGTTGTGCAGGGTGTCACCAAGCAGTGCCACCGAGCCCGAGATGGCGACGACGATCCCCTGCAGGGCAGCAGTGACGAGCAGCGCGACGAGGCTCAGCCACAACGCCCACCGGCCGGAGGCGTCGGCCTCCAGCGCCGAGTCGACCTGGTCGGCGGAGTCATGCGAGTGGCCCCCGAACAGTTCGGAGACGGCGTGCCTCACCCGGCCCGACCAGCCCGCCGGGTGCGCATGGCCGTGGTCGTGGCCGTGGCCTTCGTGGTGGCGATGGCCATGGCCATGGGCGTGCTCTGGCGCCTGGTGGTGGTCGTGGCCACCGTGATCGTCGCGAAGGTGGGTGTGATCAGGGTGGTCGAGAAGGTGGCCCATGGGGGTGTCCTAGTGGTGGCTGAGTTCGTGAGCGGTGTGGCTGGTCTGTTCGAACTGGAAGGTGGAGTGTTCGACGCTGACCGGGAAGTGGCTGGCCACGCAGGTCTGCAACTGGTCGAGGAGCAGGGCGAGGTGGCCGTCGTAGAAGCACTGGTCGTCGACGACGACGTGCGCGGTGAGGACGGGCAGCCCGGTGGCGATCTGGCTGGCGTGGAGGTCGTGAACCGACTGCACGTGGTCGACCTCGAGGAGGTGGCGGCGGATGTCGTCGAGGTCCAACCCAGCAGGCGTGGTCTCCATCAGGACCCGGGCGGTCTCCCGGAGCAGGGCGACGGTGCGGGGCAGGATGAGGACGCCGATGAGCAGGGAGACAACGGCGTCGGCACGGGTCCAGCCGGTGGTGGCGATGACGATGGCGGCGATGATGACAGCGACGGAGCCGAGGGCGTCGTTGAGCACCTCGAGGAACGCTGCCCGCAGGTTCAGGTTGGCGCTGCGGCTGCTGGCCAAGAGCGTGATGGAGATGGCGTTCCCGAGTAGGCCGACGATGCCGAAGATGAGCATTCCAGTGGAGGCGACAGTGGGCGGTTCGATGAGCCGCCGAATCCCTTCGACCAGGACGTAGATCCCGACGCCGAGCAGCAGCAGCGCCTGGACGGCGGCGGCGAGGGTTTCGGCGCGCTGGTAGCCCCAGGTGCGGCGGCTGGTCGCTGGTCGGGTGACCAGGTGGGCGGCGAGCAAGGCGAGGACGAGGCCTGCGGCATCGGTGAGCATGTGTCCGGCGTCAGCCAGCAGCGCGAGGCTGCCGGTCCACAGCGCGCCGACGACTTCAGCGGCCAACACGGTCAGGGTGACGGCAAGGACGAGGGCGATCCGGCGCCGGTTCGACGCGGCTGCTAGGTCACCTTCCGCGTGGTCGTGGTCATGCGCCACGCTCAGCCCCCGTTGTTGGCTGCGGGGGCGCAGCACGCGTCGGTGCAGGCAGGTCCGCAGCCGCAGGCGTCCTCCGGCTGGCTGGCGTCGGGATGGAGGGCAGCGACCGGGCTGCAGCAGCTGTCGCCGCGCCAGGCTTCGAGGCCCTCACGGACGGCAACGCCGGCGATGACCAGAGCAGCGACCGGGTCGGCCCAGGACCAGCCGAAGAGGCTGTTCAGCGCCAGCCCGACCAGCAGCACCGCGGACAGGTAGGTGCAGAGCAGGGTCTGCTTGGAGTCCGCGACTGCGGAGCGGGAACCGAGCTCGCGGCCGGTGCGGCGCTGCCCGTAGGAGAGCAGCGGCATGACCGCGAGGCTGACTGCGGCCAGCACGAGGCCGACCGCGGAGTGCTCAGCCTCACCGGCTCCCAGGAGTGAGCGGGCGGCGTCGATAGTGACGAACAGCGCCAGGGCGAAGAACGAGTACGCGATGGCTCTCAGTGCAGTCTTCTCCCGGGCCTCCGGGTCGCGGCCGGCGAACTGCCAGGCCACCGCGGCCGCCGAAGCAACCTCAATCACCGAGTCCAGGCCGAAGCCGATCAGCGCACTGGACGAGGCTCTCTGGCCTGCGGCCAAGGCGACCACGGCCTCGATCACGTTGTAGCTGATCGTGGCGGCCACGAACCAGCGCACCCGCCGACTCAGCACCGCGCGCCGCGTCGGCGACGGACCCAGCGACAACACGGTCATGCCCTCACCACCGCTTGGGACGAGGTCGAGGCGGCGGCGGCGGCATCGCCTTCGCCGCCGCAGCAGCCCGGGTCGACCACCAGCACGAGGTCGAGCAGATCACCCAACGCGTGGCCGAGCCGGGAGTCGGCTAGCTCGTAGCGAGCCCGACGACCCTCGGGGACGGCGACCGCGAGCCCGCAGCCGCGCAGACAGGCCAAGTGGTTCGACATGGACTGACGAGTGACCCCGACCAACTCGGCAAGATCGGCCGGATAGGCCGGGCCCTCGCGGAGCGTCAGCAGCACTCGGGTCCGGGTCGGGTCAGACAAGGCGTGGCCGAACCGAGCCAGGGCGTCGGTCGAGGTGGAGATCAACACCCGACCACCATACAGTCGTCGATGTACTAACACCTGAGCAACGTCCCCACACCCTCTTGTTTCCGAGACCTCCAGCGGAATACCACCCTCACCCGGTCGGTTGACTCGCATACCCGTGAAGTCGTACGGATGGCCGGGCTAGCATGTAGCAGCGAGAGGAGCGGCCATGTCGGACGCTCGAACCAGTTCAACCAAGACGGAGCCCCACGACCATCCCGTCGACCCCGAGCGGGTGGCAAAGGCCCGCGCGCGAGGCCTGTCGGCCGAAGACGCCGGACGACTGGCCGCACTGCTGTCGTTGCTGGCCGACCCGGTGCGCTCCCGTGTGCTTTACGCCCTCGACGAGGTCGACGAGCTCTGCGTGGGTGACCTCGCCCTCGCCCTCGACGCCACCGAGGACGCCGTTGGCTACGGCCTCAAGATTCTGCGCACCGCGGGACTCGTCGCCACCCGCAAGCAGGGCCGCGTTGTCTACTACCGCCTCGCCGCAGGCTTCCCCGACCCGCTGCGCAACCACTGCTTCCGGCAGCTCGTCCAGATCACCAAGGCAAGTCCGGACGGGGAGGACGACTGATGAACGTCTGGCACGCCGTCCTGCACGCCCTCGAGCTCGCCGGGTCGATGACCTGGGAGATCACCTGGGCACTGATCCTCGGCTTCACCCTTTCGGCGGCCGTCCAGGCCGTGGTGCGCCGCGAGTCGATCACCAAGCTGATGGGCAGCAGCAGCCCGAAGGCTCTCGCGATCTCCTCCGGTCTCGGCGCGGCGTCGTCGTCGTGCTCCTACGCCGCGGTCGCGCTGGCCCGGTCGCTGTTTCGCAAGGGTGCCAACTTCGCCGCCGCGATGGCCTTTCAGATCGCCTCGACCAACCTGGTCATTGAGCTCGGCATCATCTTGGTGCTGCTGATGGGCTGGGAGTTCGCCGCCGCCGAGTTCATCGGCGGGCCGGTCATGATCATCGTGCTCGCGGTGCTGTTCCACTTCTTCCTCAAGCCCCGCCTCCTCGAAGCCGCACGCAAGCAGGCCGACAAGGGCCTCGCCGGGTCCATGGAAGGCCACGCCGCCATGGATATGACGGTGGCCGAGGGCGGTCCGCTGTGGCGGCGGCTCACCTCCGCCAACGGATTCACCTCGGTCAGCCACATCTTCGTCATGGAGTGGGCCGCCGTGCTGCGCGACATAGTCATCGGTCTGCTCATCGCCGGCGCCGTCGCAGCCTGGGTACCCGAGAGCTTCTGGCAGGCCTTCTTCCTGGTCGACCACCCGCTACTGGCCAAGATCTGGGGACCGATCATCGGGCCCATCGTGGCCGTGCTCAGCTTCGTCTGCTCCATCGGCAACGTGCCCCTGGCCGCGGTGCTGTGGAACGGCGGCATCAGCTTCGGCGGCGTCGTCAGCTTCATCTTCGCCGACCTGCTGATCCTGCCCATCCTGGTCATCTACCGGAAGTATTACGGCGCCAGGATGGCTGCCTTCCTGGCTCTGACCTTCTACCTGGCCAGCGTCGTCGCCGGCTACGTCGTCGAGATCCTCTTCGGCGCCCTCGGCCTCATCCCCGAGCAGCGCAACGCCCGGGTCGAGATGGCCCACATCTCCTGGAACTACACGACCTACCTCAACATCGCCTTCCTGCTGCTCGCCGTCGTCCTCGTCGTGCGCTTCCTGCGCACCGGCGGCCCGGCCATGATGAACATGATGGGCGGCGGTCCCGACGACATGGCGGACCACGACCACTCCGGCCACGACGCGGCGGTCCAGGACCACTCTGGTCACTCAGACAGCCAGGTTCACCATCACGGTGAGGTTGTTCAAGACCGCCCACACTCCCCCGACGCGCACCAGCACCACGACCATCACTGACTGAACGCCGCAGGCGACCGGCGAGCTGGTCGTAGGCGTCTCCCGAAAAGGACACTCCATGAACAAACTGAAACTGCTGGCCACCGCTGGCGCCCTCACCGTCACTGTCACCCTGGCCGGATGCGGCTCAAGCAGCGACATGGGATCGATGTCGAGCCCGTCGACGTCGGCCGCTCCCGCCAGCTCGACTACCGCCGCCCCGGCGGCGGGGGCGCACAACGGCGCGGACGTCACGTTTGCCCAGATGATGATCCCGCACCACCGCCAGGCGATCGAGATGGCCGACATGATCCTGGCCAAGCAGGGCATCGACTCCGACGTGACCGCCCTCGCCACCCAGATCAAGGCCGCCCAGACCCCCGAGATCAACCAGATGAGCGGCTGGCTCACCGGCTGGGGCCAGAGCGCCACGCCGTCAATGAACATGGGCCACGACATGGGCGGAACCATGAGCCAGGCCGACATGGACGCCCTCGACAAGGCCGCCGGCAAAGACGCCACCAAGCTGTTCCTCACCGGCATGGTCAGCCACCACCAGGGCGCCATCGCCATGGCCGAAGACGAGCTGGCCAACGGCCAGAACGCTGACGCCAAGAAGCTCGCCCAGTCCATCAAGGACAGCCAGCAGGTCGAGATCGACAAGATGAACCAGCTCCTGGGCACGTGAGCATGGACCTCACCCTGGTCTGCCACAGCTGCGGCACGACGCTGCGCGCGGCCACCGAAGACGAGCTCGTCGACCTCGGCCAGGCCCACGCGGTCGAACATGACCACACCCCGCCCCCACCCCGGGAACACGTGCTCGCCAGAATCCGCCGACACAACCAGCAGTAGCCGCTCAGCACACCCCCTCGATCGTCGAGCCCAGCCCTAGGAGCAGTCATCAGATCGACCTACCTGACCCGCACTCGGCGGGCTGTCGGCGCCCTGGTCCTCACCGCCTCCATTGGCGCCGTGGCCTCATGCAGCCCGGCCAGCACGACCACTGCCGGTCAACCGGGCTCGGCGGTGGGAGCCGACGCAGCCGGGGAGAACAGCACGCCGCTCTGGCCAGCCCCTACCGACGTGTCTGCCCGGGTGGCCGCCGCCGGGCTCGACCTCGGACCCATGGGGATGGCCGAGCACTACCACCCGCACCTGCAGGTCGTCCTGCGCGGTAGGGAGGTGCAGGTGCCGGCGAACATCGGCGTCGACCCCGCCACCGGTGCGATGTCTGCCCTCCACACCCACGAACCAGACGGCACCATCCACATCGAGGCCGACACCGCAGGTGAGGTCTTCACCCTCGGCCAGCTGTTCACCGAATGGGGCGTCCCCCTCACGGCGACCCAGATTGGCACCGTCAAGGCTGCACAGGGGCAGCAGGTGAAGCTCACCAGCAACGGGACGCCGGTTGCCGGCAAGCCGGGCGACCTGCGCCTCCAGCCCGACCAGAAGATCGTGCTGCAGCTGCCATGAGCACGCCCCGGACCCGACGTTGGAAACCACTGCTCGGGGCGCTCGTCGTCGCCGTGGCGTTGGTGGCAGTCGTGGCCTGGAGAGCGGGCGTCTGGAACTCGTCGACGGTCGCGGTGTCCCGCATCGCCAGCAGCCAGGACGGGCTGAACGTCCAACCTGGGCTCGACCTCTACCCGCAGGACCAGCGGGTGAAGGTACCGAAGGTCGAGGGCACCTCCCTGGACGGCAAGCCCGTGGCCCTCTCCGAACTGGCGGGCAAGATCGTGGTGATCAACGTGTGGGGGTCCTGGTGCGGCCCTTGCCGCGTGGAGACTCCCGACCTGGTGCGGGTGGCCAACGAGACAGCTGGGCGAGGAGTCCGGTTCGTCGGCATCGACACGCGAGACACTCTGGCCGGCGCCCAGGCGTTCGTGCGGGCCTTCGACGTGCCCTACCCGAGCCTGAACGACCCCCAGGGTCAGGTGCTGCTCGCCTTGAAAGACGTCGTGCCCATCTCCGTGGTGCCCACCACGATCGTCGTCGACCGCAACGGCCGGGTCGCGGCGCGAGTCATCGGACCGGTCACCTACAGCACTCTCAAGGGACTCCTCGAGGATGAGCTCGCCGCGGGCGGAGGCGGCCGATGATCCCGACCGATCCCGGGCAGCTCGTTGCCTACGGACCCTTGCTGCTCGCCATCCCCATCGCCATGGCCGCCGGGCTGGTGTCCTTCCTCAGCCCCTGCTGCCTGCCCCTGGTTCCGGGCTACCTCGCCTACGTCACCGGCACCGCCGGAGCCGACGCCCAGTCGAAAAGCAGCCAGAGCCCGAGCGGCGCCGAAGGCGGCGGCGCGGCCCCTGGAGGCGCCGCCGCGGTGACACTGGCCCCTCGACGATGGGCTGGTCGCACCGTGGTCGGGACGCTGCTCTTCGTGCTCGGTTTCGCGGCCGTGTTCACCAGCTACGGCGCCGCCTTCGGTGCCGCAGGCGCCGTGCTGCTCACTCATCAGACCGTGATCGTCAAGGTGCTGGGTGGCTTCACCATCCTGCTCGGGCTGATGTTCACTGGCGCCTTGAACCGGGTCCCGCTGCTCGACCGATCCTTCCGATTCAACCTCCAGCCCCGCGTCGGCGTGGCTAGCGCACCACTGCTCGGCGTGCTGTTCGGGGTCGGCTGGACCCCCTGCATTGGCCCGACCCTCGCCGCCGTGCTCAGCCTGACCGTCACCGCGGGAGGAGCCGGACGAGGAGCGCTGCTGTCCTTCGCCTACAGCCTCGGCCTCGGCGTCCCCTTCCTGCTCGCCGCCCTCGGCGTGCAGCGCGCCTTCAGAGCCTTTGCCTTCGCCCGCCGCCATGCCAACCGCGTCATGCAGTTCGGCGGGATGCTGCTCATCATCGTCGGGCTCCTGCAGGTCACCGGCCTGTGGGCCATGATCATCGCCCGCCTCCAGGTCCTCGTCGCGAACTGGCAAACCCCCCTCTAGATACCGCACTGTGGCGCCCTGATCTCGACGGAACGCAGCGTCGACGAGGTAGGCACCCAGCTCCGAGGAATCCGACAAGATAGTGAGAACGAGGGGCGCTGGTCTCTTGTCGTCGCCCTAGTCAGCAGCAGATCGCCGCGACAAGATGCTCGACTTCCTACATTGTATGTAGATATCCCACGCTTCTAACTTGTCAAGCGGCTGCTCGGGTTTCTTCGGAGTGGGCTGGCCAGGCGGTGGATTCGTCGTAGCTGGAGTGGTGGGTGAGGCAGCCGTGGAGGATGCCGACGAGCCGGTTCGCCAGAGTTCGGAGGGCTTGGTGATGGGTGGCTCCGCGGTCGCGTTGCCGGTCGTAATAGGCGCGGGCGCCGGGTGAGCCGGTGAGGGCCGCGAACGCCTGTTGGTAGAGGGCGTCGGCGAGTCGTTGGTTGCGGGCGTGCCGGGCCAGCACGACCCGTTTCGTCCCGGAAGCTCGGGTGACCGGAGCCATGCCGGAGTAGTTCTTCCGGGCCCTGCTGTCGGTGTAGCGGTCGGGGTCGTCTCCGAACTCGGCGAGCACCCGGGCGCCGAGGATCATCCCGAGGCCGGGCTGGCTCAGGTAGATCTCAACGTCCCGGTGCCGGCCAAAACCCGCCTTCACCTGGTCTTCTAGGACCGCGATCTGACGCACCATCTCGGTGGTCACGGCGACCAACGCGGCGACGGCCGCGGCGTACGCATCGACCACGCCGGGCCGGGCGGGCAGCTGCTCACTGCGCAACGCCGCCACGATCTCGGCGGCTCGAGACTGCAGGTAGCGCTGCCGGCCAGCCTTGCGGAGCAGGGTCTCGACCCGGGCGACGGTGAGCTTGCGGCCCAGCTCAGGGCTCGGCGCGGCCGCCAGCACCGCGAGGGCATCACGGCTAGCCAGGTCGTCAAACGCGGTCAACGCGGCCGGGTAGTACTCCCGCAGCATCGACCGGGTCATCGCCGTGTTGCGCTGCCGGGTCCAGATCATCGTCTGATGCGCCCGGGCCGCGACCTTGACATGGTCGGCGACCGCAGTGTCGCCGGCGACCGGGCGGTGATGGGCCCGGTCAAGACGGACGATCTCGGCCAGCATGTGCGCATCACCCGGATCCGACTTCGCCCCCGACGAGGTGTGCCGTTCGCGGTACCGGGCGGCCTGGACCGGGTTGATCGCCCACACCTGGTACCCGGCAGCGATCAGCGCCTGCACCCAGGGCCCGCGGTCGGTCTCGATCCCGACCAGCACCTGGTCGGGATCGTCGTTCTCGCCGAGCTGGTCACCAACCAGAGCATGCAGGGCGGCGATCCCGACCACGCCCTCCGGGAGCCGGCGCCGGACCAGCACCCGCCCGTCGCCGTCCTGCAGCTCGATGTCGTGATGGGCCTCAGCCCAATCGTCACCCAGAAACAGCACCTCAGCGTCTCCTCTTCAGTTCAGTCGCGGTCAACAACGCGAGCAGCGTGTGAGAAGACCCGGGCGACCTAATGGCTCAGTGCTCACGGCACGACATCCCACCAGCCCTCTGACCTCCTCACCAACCACCGGGGGCACGATCTACATTTAGGTCTCAACCGCTGTGGCTGGCCGACTTCGGCGCGACGGTGAGCGGGATCGCGAGCCAGCCGCTGTGGATGTCCGGCCGTGACGGCGGCGTCCTGCGACGCCATGTGCCCGACTTCTCGCTGCAGACCGAGACCGGCTTCGTGGTGGTCGACGTGAAGCCGGAGAAGATGCTCACCGATCCGGGCGTCTCGGCTGCCTTGGACTGGGCTGGCCGGGTGTGCTTGGCAAAGGGCTGGCGATATGAGGTCTGGTCGGGCGCGGACCCGGTGTTGCTGCGCAACGTGCGCTTCCTGGCCGCCGGGCGGCGCGCCGACCTGCGCGAGGCGGTGCTTGTCAAGGTTGCCGAGACTCTGCGGCTAGGGATGTCGGTGGCTGAGGCCGAGGTGGCGTCCGGGCTGGACCAGCCAGAAGCCCGCGGTGCGCTGCTGTCGCTGCTGTGGCGAGGCGCCTGGGTGACTGACCTGACCCGGCCGCTGTCGGGCCAGTCGCTCCTTTCTCCGGGATTGCAGGCAGCATGAACAGCAGTTCGTCGAGCTTCGAGGTCCGGGTGGGCAGCCGGATCTGGCTTGATGGGCAAGGGTGGGAGGTCGCCGAGCTGGACGGTGCCGCTGTCCGTCTCCGCGGTGCCAACACGGTACGCACGGTGAGCCTGTCCGGTCGCCCAGGTCACCATCGACAACCCTGAGCCCCGCCAGCCGCCTGAAGCGCCCGGCGCCTGGGAGATCCCAGCGGTCGGTCAAGTCCGGTGGAGTGGTGTACGAGTTCTGATCCTTCGAGGTTGTGATTTCAGGCGGTGAGGGCCTGGAGGGTGGGTTCGGTGTTCGCCTCCTCGGGGGTGGTCTGGCTGCGGGTGAGGACGTCGAGGCCGAGGTAGCGCCGGCCTTCGGCCCATTCGTCGTGCTGCTCGGCGAGGACGGCGCCGACGAGGCGGATGATGCTGTTCCGGTCGGGGAAGATGCCGACGACGTCGGTGCGGCGGCGGATCTCGCGGTTGAGGCGCTCTTGGGGGTTGTTCGACCAGATCTGGCGCCAGATCTCCTTCGGGAACGCGGTGAAGGCGAGGATGTCGGCGCGGGCGCCTTCGAGGTGCGCGGCGACTACGGGCAGCTTGTCGGTCAGGGCGTCGACGACCCGGTCGAACTGGGCGTGCACCGCCTCGGCGTCGGGCTGGTCGTAGACCGAGTGCAACAACGCCTTGACCCAGCCCCAGCTGTTCTTCGGGGTCGCGCTCATCAGGTTCGCCGCGTAGTGCGTACGACACCGCTGCCACGCCGCACCGGTGAGGGTGGCGCCGATGGCGGCGACCAGTCCGGCGTGGGCGTCTGAGGTGACGAGGCGGACCCCGGACAGGCCGCGGGCGGTCAGGTCGCGGAAGAAGCCCAGCCAGCCGGCGCCGTCCTCGCTGGTGGTGACGTGTATGCCGAGGATCTCGCGGTGGCCGTCGGCGTCGATCCCGGTCGCGACCAGGGCGTGCACCGCGACGACCCGGCCGCCTTCGCGGACCTTCAGCACCAACGCGTCGGCCGCGACGAACGTGTAACCCCCGTCGAGGCGGCGGGTGCGGAACTGCTCCACGTGGCCGTCGAGGTCCTTCGCCATCTCGCTGACCTGACTCTTCGACAACCCGGTGATGCCGAGGGACTGGACCAGCTTGTCCATCCGTCGGGTCGAGACCCCGAGCAGATAGCAGGTGGCCACGACGCTGGTGAGGGCCCGCTCGGCCCGCTTACGGCGCTCTAGCAGCCACTCGGGGAAGTAGGAGCCTTGGCGCAGCTTCGGGACCGCGACGTCGACGGTGCCGGCGCGGGTGTCGAAGTCGCGGTGGCGATAGCCGTTGCGCCGGTTGACCCGATCCTCACTCACCGCGCCGTACTCGGCGCCGCACACGGTGTCGGCCTCGGCCGAGAGCAGGGTGTTGATGAAGGTGCCGAGCAGCTCACGCAGCAGATCGGGCGAGGCCTGCGCCAGCTGCTCCTCGAGCAGGCGGGCAGGGTCGATACTGGACTTGACGGTCATCACGATGTCCTTCTTCGAGTCGGTTGTCAGAGATCACTCGAAGGATCACCTGGTGGCCGTCGCCTACGCCTGCAGCGACACGCTCACCAGGACCCGTACACCACTCTGCTGGACTCCACTCTCGCGTGAGCTGGACGGGCTGGCCTTCACCCGTGTCCAAGGCAAAGCCGCGGGTTACCTCGGGGTCGAGCAGGGCCTCACCATGGAGCAGTTTGAGGACCTCCACCACGGTCGTTGGAACGGCCAGCAGTTGTCCCAGATGTCCTACCGCCCAGTCTGGCAACTCGACGACGGCGGCAGAGTCGTCCGCGACGCCCGCGGCCACAAGGTCGCCGCTCGCGACGGCGCCGGCAAGATGATCACCACGCCCTACCGCAACGCCTGGATCGACGCTGTCTGGGCCGCGCCAAAGTCGGTGTCGGAGTACATGATCTCGACGGACGAGGCGACTCGAGCCCAGATCATCGCGGCGTGGGACGCTGCCTGCGACGAAGGCGTGCGCGCGATCGAAGATCGGGCCTACCTTCTGCGCCAGACCATCAAGGCGACCTATGTCGATGGGTCACGCCAGCAGGGCTCGGCAACGACGCGAGTGCGGGGAGCTCACCTGCTGGTGGTTCCAGCCACACAACTGTCTGCTCGCCACACCGAGGAGACGATTGCCCGCGGCACTCCTCCTGACCCTCACCTGCATCGGCACAACGCCATCTCGACACTGGCCTGGCTCCCTGACCCAACACACCCCGCCGGGATGCGACCGCTCACGGTCGACGAGCTGGGGATCAAGAAGTTCGGTGAAGAAGCGAACGCGATCGTGATGGGTGACTTCGCGCGCCGCCTTGAGGACATCGGCATCGAGCTCGAGTACGAGAACTTCAGTGAGTCGCGGCGCGGCACTGTGGGCTGGGAGGTCGCCGGAACCTCGGACGAGGCCATGCGCTTCCACTCGACGAACTCGGCCCGACGGAACCTGATCGTGAAGCAGTGGGAGGAGGCCTACGGCCGGCCCCCAACCGCGCCGGAGCTCAACGAGGCCTTGCGCAAGTCCAGGGTCTCGAAGAGGCAGGACGGCCAGGACAAGGAGGCCGACAGCATTGGAGTCTGGAGTACCTGGAAGCAGAACCTTGAGGACGCCGGCATCGCCGTGCCCTTGCGGCTGCCCCAGGAGCAGGTTCGCGACAGCG
>JAABUN010005943.1_pt1 | contig 14538 bp, 16 predicted proteins | sample 5559311 | NCBI WGS metagenome assembly JAABUN01 (sample SAMN10711877, study PRJNA513370) | rock metagenome | isolation source: Antarctica rocks | place: Antarctica: Victoria Land, Siegfried Peak sud | reverse complement strand
CCGGTCACGGTTCCCCTGCGGAAGGGCGCGAGACTGTCGGCGACGCTCGGTCAACGCCTCGGTGCTCGCCGCGGATGTCGCCTAGGCCGTCGCGTCATAGACCAGCGAGGCGTAGTCGGGGTGTCGGCCAATCCACCACGCGACGTAGGGACACACGGGGATGACACGTGCTCCGTCGCTCCGCAGGTCGTCGAGGGCGCTGCGCACGAGCGCATCGGCCACCCCCCGGTCGTCCAAGCCCGGGTCGACCTCGGTGTGGGTGAGCACGCAGAGCCGCTCGGTGCGCTGGTAGGACAGGTGCCCCGCGATGCGGCCGTCGACCGAGGCTTCGTAGCGCTCTCGCGCCCGCTCGTCCCCTGTCCGGATGGCCAGGGCGGGTCGCGCGCTCGCGCTGGCCTCTGGTTCCAGCAGCGTCGTTGAGGCCACCCGCACCAGCCACTCGCCGTACTCCGTCAGCCCCCAGCCACGGATCCCGACGAGGAGGTGCAGGAGCATGGAGTTGACCAGCGCCCAACAGGCGTCGGCGCCGCGTTCGATGCTGACATCTCGCCGCAGGCCGCCGACACCGACGAGGTGGGTGACGAACGCGGTGGCGCCGTCCAAGCTCTCCTGGCGGATCATCTGACTGAGAGCACGGGCGTCGGCGTCGACGTCCGCCGCGGCGAGGACGACGGCCCCGATCGCTGTCGCTCGCGCGCCCACGTCCAGGAGCATGTCGACCCACATTCGGACCAGCCGGCCCGGATCACGCTCGGCGAGGATCGCCTGAACGGCCGGGCGCTCGGACATGGGGACGGGTTCGTCGTCGCCGCTGATGGCCCAGTCCCACGCCAGCTTGAGCAGCGCACTCTTGCCCCCGACCGAGGAGTACACGGTCTTACGGCCGACACCTGCCCGCTCGGCGACGGCATCGATCGTGGTGGCGGCGTACCCCCGCTCGACGAAAAGCTCGCCGGCAGCGGCGACGATGGCGCGCCGGGTCACGCGGGCCTGGTCGGCGCGCAATGCCGAGGAGTAGGGAGTCCGGACCTCCTTGACCACCGCGCCGCCCATCGGTTCGCGAGTGTCCACAGAAACCTCCTTGACGCCAGGTGCAGGTTGGTAACACCATAGGTGTCGTCGATACATTATCAGTGTGAGATGAGGAAATTGTCATGCGCGTCGCCATTATCGGAGCGGGCCCGGCCGGTCTGCTCGTGGGCAGCGCCCTGGCGGGCCGAGGCCACGACGTCCTCGCGGTGGACCGCGACGCCGGCCCACCGCGTCAGGGACGCTGGGCCCGGCGCGGGGTGATGCAGTTTCACCACGCGCACGGCTTCCGGCCGCAAGTGGGACAGGTCCTGCAAGAGGAGTGGCCGGCGGCGTTCGCCGCGTGGCTAACGCTAGGTGCCGAACCGATCAGCTTCGACATTCCGGGCCTCGGGCAGGTGCCGGGCGGACATCGGTCGCGGCGGGACACCTTCGAAAGAGCGCTCCGGGCGACCTCGGACGACGTGTCGGGCCTTTCGGTCCAGCAGGCACATGTGGACGGCCTGTTGTCGTCGGGAGGCCGGGTCCGCGGGGTCATTGTCGATGGCTCCCGGCTGGAGGCCGACCTCGTAGTCGACGCGTCGGGACGGTCAGGCCGAGCGGTCAACGATCTACGCGCACCCTCAACCGTCGGCGGCCTATGTGGCATGGCGTACGTCGACCGCCAATACCGCCTCCTCGACGGTGCCGAGCCAGGGCCCATGACCAATCCCCTTGCCTGGCAGGCCGACTTCGACGGCTACCAGGCCATTATCTTCCTGCACGAACGTGGCCACTTCTCAGTTCTGCTGGTGCGGCCCACGGCCGATGCGGCGTTGAAGGACCTGAGGCACCCGGCCGCGTTCGAGGCGGCCTGCCGGGCCATCCCCGGACTTGCCGAGTGGACGGATCCTGCGCGCGCCCTGCCGGTCACCGAAGTCCTTCCGGGCGGTCCGCTCCGCAACGCCTACCGCGGGCAGGAGGGAATCGACGAGCGGTCGGTGGTGCCCGGACTCGTGAGCGTTGGCGACGCAGTCGCGACCACAACCCCGACATTTGGTCGTGGCCTGGCCACCACCTTCGTCCAGGTCCGAGAATTACTCGCCCTGCTCGACTCCGAGGCCGACCCCGGACTGGTTGGTGAGCCGTTCGACGCCTGGTGCCAGGACAACATGCTGCCGTGGGTGCTCGACCACGTGCACATGGATGGCGACCTTGTGCGCCGATGGCGGGGTGGCGACCTCGACCTCACCCGGCGGCTGCCGTCGGACCTGATCCTGTCCGCGGCGACGGAGGACCCCCGTATCGGGCACGCGAGCCCGGGCTACCTGTCGATGTTGGAACTCCCCTCCTCCCTCGACGCCGTCGAGCCCCTCGCCCGCGCCGTATACGCGTCCGGTTGGCGGCCAGAGTACAGCTCTGGGCCGACCCGAAACGAGCTCGTCGAAATCATCGACGCCGCCCTCCGCGAGCGTGGGGTGGATACGCCCCGGCTCAACTCGCAGTCGGTCTCCAGCGCTCGTCGGTGATGCTCCGGGTGCTCATGATCGACGGCGGATCGTAGCCTCACAAGACGTCGGCCTTGAGGGATGTAGTCAGACTGTGCGAGGTTCCCGCGGCTACCGATCGCAGCACTACGCCAGGAGGCGAACTGCTATGGCATCCCAGGCTTTCCTGCCCCGACCGGGGGCTCGTGCTCACCCACTTCATGGTCGCCCAAGACGTCGCGCGCTCGAGTGACTTCTACACCGGCGTGCTCGGCGGTGAGGTGGTGACACCAGCGCCGTATGGGGGCCGCCACTCGGACCGGAGTTCGGCCGCGACTTCGCTTCCACCTACCTCAACGACTGGCTGGCCTGGACCGGAATCACCGGCGTCACCCAGATCCTCAACCACCAAACCCTGTCCGGGGACGCCGAAGAGGCACTCCGCTCCGCACACGCGGTCGCCCGCGACACCGCCAAGCTCAAGCAGCTCGGCTACACCACATTCCGCAAATAAGCCGACCGAATGCAAGACTCGGCCGAAGCCGCGCTCCCCCACCGATAGCGGCATCCCGCAGCCCGATAACACTGACAGGTCGACCCGCCGAAGTGGTGGACCGACCTGCCCGTCGGCTCAGAGACATCCATACAACCCCGGCAGCACACCGAACAACTGCCCGAATCAGTGGCCTTCGCGGCCTACGAGTTCATCATCGGCCCACTTCTCGAGAACCCGCATCGGGTCGGCAAACGCCTGCGACCACCCTGGATGACCGGCACAGCGCCCGCCGAGCACCTACCGCGTGCTCTACCGCATCGACGACACCCGTCGACTAGTGGGCATCGGCGTTAGTTCGTCGGGGGTCATGCTGCTTGTTCGCTGAGGGGTGTGGGCGTGTTTGAGTCGTGGTGGCGAAGCCGGGTGAGGAAGTCGTTGAGGTCTTTGCGGGTTTACTTCCAGCCGACTGGTGTTGCGGTGGTGTTGTACCGGTCCTGGAAGGCCAAGATCCGCTGCTCTGGGTCGGCGAGGTTCTCGAAGTCGGCCGGGGAGATGGCCTTGCGTTGGAGGATGGAGAAGTAGATCTCTACCTGGTTCAGCCATGACGCGTGGACGGGCAGGTGGACCAGTGTTGCCGTTGGCCAGGCCTGGTTCATTCGGTTGATGGAGCGTTGGCCGTTGTGGGAGGAGCCGTTGTCGACGACCCAGAACACCCGCTTGGCGGAGGCGTACGGCTCGGTCGTCATCACTTTGTCCACGAGCTCGCTGAAGGGCTGCGATCCCGGTGGTGGGGGCGATGGTGCCGATGACGTGTGCGTGGTGGACGTCGTAAGCAATGGCTGCGTTTGGCTGGCCGTCAGCGGCAGCGAGGATGATCTTGGCGCGGATGACCACCCGATGCTGAGCGCGGGCAGACGCCGCGCGGGCGGTGAGGACGGCTCGGTCGGCGGCGGAGGGGATGATCACGAAGGGGGAAGAGACCACCATGACCCTTTGTCCAGCAGCCAGGTGTGACAGGGGTGGAGCCACGCCGCAGACCAGCCCAAAGACGTTGGCCGGCTGGGTGAAGATGAGTCCATGGCCAAGATTCCCGACTCAACCCAGAGCTCGCTGGAGCAGCGTCTTGCCGCCCGCGCCCGCGAACGCTGGCCCCAGATCGCCCGGGTCAAGGCACGGTTCCGGGCCGGGTTCGCCTACATCGACGCCATTCTGGACGACGGTGAGGTCCTGCTCCTGTGTCGGCTGCGCTACGCCGGCTACGCCAACATGTGGGGCTTCGCGATCTACCGTGCCAGCCATGACGACTACCAAGACAGCTACCTACCCACCGGCCAAACTGCCGGCACCGCCGAAGACGCCCTCGACACGGCCTGCGGCCTCTACCTCGCCGATCCCACCGCCTGGACCTAAGGTTCCTCCTACGGACGGATGTGCCGGTAGCCCGTCGATCTGTGGCACACCTGCGCTAGCCTCGCAGAGGTGTCGGATCTGCTCACCGGCGAGACCACGACCGATCCCCCAGAGGTCCTGGTTCGCCGAAGCGGCAGGGTCATCGGCCAGTTCGATCATCGGACGCAGGATTCAGGCAACATTTCCTGGTCGGTCGAGACGGACTACGGCCGCTTTTTCGTCAAAACCGCCGGAACCCTCGGTCCAGCTTTTGCCGGAGCTCCGGTCCCCTACTTCGACCACGCCGGACGCGTACAGCTTCTGCGGAACGCGGTAGATCTAGCACGCTCCTGCGATCACCGCTGCCTGGCGCGGCTGCGCAACGTGATTGAAACACCCCTCGGACCGGCGCTGATCTACAACTACGCTGCCGGCGAACTGGTCGGCACAAGCGCCATCCGTCGAGCTGACCCGAGGTCCGCATACCGGCGCTTTGCTCACCTCAAAGCGCACCAACTCCTGAGTCACTTCGACAACATCATCAACCTCCACCAACAGCTCGCGGATGTCGGTTGGGTCGCCTCCGACCTCTACGACGGATCCCTGCTGATTGACTTCGACACCGGCCAACTCACCGTCATCGACCTTGACAGCTACCAACGTGAGCCCTACCTGAACACGATGGCACGGATGTTCGGCTCCAGCCGCTTCATGGCGCCAGAGGAGTTCCAGCTCGGCGCACCGATCGACCAACGCACCACCGTCTACAACCTCGGCCGCTTGGTCTGGCACTTCGGAACCCGGATCACCGACCGTGCTGACCACCTCTGCGGGTCCGCAGCCGTCCGAGCCGTGGTGCAACAAGCCACCAACACCGAACGCGTGAACCGATTCGACACAGTTGAACACTTCGCTTCAGCCTGGCGCCGGGCTCGAGATGGACACGGTGGGCGACCCGACGCACGAGGTTAACTCGTCCCGGTACCCCGTTCCTTCACGACGACGGCCCCGCTTCGGAACCCGCCAAGTCCAGTAATCAAAGAACACTGCTGCCGCGGCGGGCGCGAGGGCACACGACCAGCCTCTGGCCCGAGGAATCCGACAAGATATTGAGCATCTGAGACGCTGACGCATGTTGTCGCCCCCCTTGTCAGAGGCACATCAATGACGACAGGTGGAGCGAGTTCCTACACGTCGTGTGTTGTATATATAGCTGCTGGGCGTGCTCGGCCCGCACCGTGCCCGGGCTCCCGTCCGGCAACTCGACCACCAGCAGCAATACGCCGTTCCACCGCCTGAAGCCAGAACACGGCAGCAACCGACCGAACAACGGATGCGCCGCCGCCGTCACCCGCAACTCACACGGCAACACCGACCGAAGATGTTGCAGTCTCTCGCCATCACTGTCGGAGTCGGCAAGACCCACCTGGCCACCGCGCTCGGCCACATCGCGATCCGCCGCCGACACACCGTGATCTACGCCCGCGCCGACAAACTGTTCACCCGGCTCCGTGCCGCCCGGCTGGACAGCACCCTCGACGCCGAGATGCGGCGCCTCAACGCCGTCCAACTGTTGATCATCGACGACTTCGCCCTCCGAGCGCTTGACGCCACCCAGAACAACGACCTCTACGAGCTGGTCGTGGAAAGGCATCGCAAGCACCCGACCATCCGGGTGTCGAACCGGGACCCCGCCGAATGGCTGACCATGACCGCCGACGCCCTCCTCGCCCAATCCGCGGCCGACCGGCTGACCTCCGCAGCGCACACCCTCATCGTCGAGGACCGTCCTACCGGCAACGCGCCAAGCGTGCCCTGCTTGACGACCCGAGAGGCGGCAAGTCTTGATCATCAACAGCGCCAGGTGGCCCCATCCTCATGGCAACAAGGTGGTCCCATCCTGGTGGCAAGCGACACGCACCGGGGCGGGCAAAGGGTCAACTTGTGGTCAGCCCGTGGCCGCCCGAGAACTGGTGGATCTCGCCGACGCCCAACGAGCGGTAGCTCAGGTAGCGCCTATGCTGCGGCTTTCCTCACGCTCGGCGACCGGGCGGCAGGCCAAGATGACCAGACCGGAGATCGCTGTGCCACCGGCTCCGACGAAAAGCGCGGCGGTGTTCAGAGAAGTCCCGCTGGCCAGCATGGCGGTCACGATCGAGCCGGCGGCGATGGCGCCGACCTGCCCCAGGGCGTTGATGAAGGTGGTGCCGGTCCCACGGTTATGGGTGGTGTAGCACTCCGCCATGAAGAACAGCAGCGCCGAGTAAGGGCCGATCTGGAAGAACAGGCCCAGGGAGTACAGCGCCACGACCGCGAAGGTTCCCTCGGCCACTGTCAGCATCAACGCGAAGCAAAGCCCGCCCAGCAGCCAGCCGACCGCGATGGTCAGCCGCCGACCGATCCGATCCCCGACCCAGCCGTGGAACACGTAGCCCACAAAGGCGACAGCGTTGGACAGGATGAGAATTTGCAGCGCGTTGCTGAACGAGACCCCCCGGGCCTCGGTGAGCACCGTCGTGCCGATGAAGCTGAAGACAAAGGTGCCGAACCAGTTCAACAGGAACCCCAAGCCCAGGAAGACCGTGTTCCGCAGCTGCTTGCCCTGGAAGATCGAGGCGTACGGGGACTTGACCGCCTCGCTCACCGGTGCCAGACCATAGCTCCGAGCCAGGGCGTCTGCTTCCTCCGTACGACCATGCTTCGCCAGCTCACGCTCACGTTGCTGAACCTGGAACTGTGGGCTCTCCTTGAGCTTGCGCCGCAGGATCGCGATCACGATCGCGGGGAAGGTGCCGATCAGGAAGCTGCCGCGCCAGCCGACCAGGGGCTCGAACAGGACCGCCAGCAGGGCCGCCAGCAGTACCCCGATGGGCCAGCCGCCCTGGACGAGGCTGTAGACGAATCCGCGGTGGCGGCGGATCGTCTCATCCTCGGTCACGTCGTAGATCTCGTTGAGGTAGGTGGCGTTGACCGCCTGCTCGGAGTACCCCAGCCCAGCGATGGACCGCACCCCGACCAGGTAGGCCGGGTTGAACGTGGCCGCGGTCAGCCCAGACGCCACGGCGGTGCCCGTAACGGTCAACACCATGCCTCTGCGTCGCCCGATCCGATCGACCAGCGGGCCGAGCAGCAGCGCGACCACGAAGGTGCCGACCGCCACCGCGGTCGAGATGCCAGTCGCGGTCGCCGTCGACCAGCCAAAGTCCTTCCCGATCACCGGCAGCAATGTGCCGAAGAGGATGAAGTCATAGACCGCAAAGGTCCAGGCCAAGAACGCTGTGCCCGTTGCGAAACGGGTGTCCCGGCGCGTGATGACGTTGGGACGCCACCCTGCGGAGTCGTCGGGGAGGGTTTCTCCGGCGGCGTCCCCGATCCTGCTGCTCATGAGGGGACCTCCGAAGTCTGAGCGTTCCGGGGCGAGCGGGTCGCGAAGTCGTCAGCGATTTCGTCGAAAGTCGCCCAGCGGACGCCTTCGTGAGTGTTGAGATGCTCGATGAGCCGCTCCAGCATGAGCAGCACTTGAGGGCGACCAGACACGTCGGGGTGGATGGTGAAGGTGACCACCCCGTAGTCCATCTCCCGATAGACCCAGTCGAACTGGTCACGCCACATCTGCTCGATGTCCCGGGGGTTGACGAAGCCGTGGCTGTTGGGGCTGGCCTTGATGAACATCATCGGCGGCAGGTCGTCGAGGTACCAGTTCGCGGGAATCTCGATCAGGTCGGTTTCCCGACCACGGGTCAGCGGCTTCATCCAGTCGGCCGCGGAGCCGGCCGAATAGTCGATGTTCGTCCACTTATCCCCGACCCGGACGTAGTAAGGAGTGAAGTCGTTGTGCATGAGCGAGTGATCGTACTTGATTCCCCGCTCCAGCAGCAGCTCATTGGTGACGGGTGAGAACTCCCACCACGGCGCCACATACCCGGTGGGTCGCCGCCCGGCCACCTTCTCGATGAGCTCGATGCTGCGGTCGAGGACCTGCATCTCCTGGTCGCGCGTCATCGCGATGGGGTTCTCGTGGGAGTACCCGTGGACCCCGACCTCGTGACCCGCGTCGACGACCTGCGCGGTCTGCTCAGGAAATGTCTCGATTGAGTGTCCGGGGATGAACCACGTCGTACGCAGGCCGTACCGCTCGAACAGCCTGAGCAGTCGCGGCGTCCCCACCTCACCCGCGAACAGGCCTCGTGAGATGTCGTCCGGGGAGTTCTCCCCGCCGTAAGAGCCGAGCCACCCTGCGACGGCGTCGACGTCGACGCCGAATGCGCAAAGAATTTCCTTGGCCATTCCTGTCTTTCCTTTCCTGGTCGTTGTGCCTTGGGTTGAGCGCATCCAGATCGGCAGAGCGGATCCGGCTACGAATGGGGCGCGGTAAAGGCTGCGCGAATGTCGTCTCGTCCGGCGCCGGTGCCGAGCAGGGCGATCAACAGGATGCGCGCCTGGCTGGGGCGTAGCAGGCCGGTAGGAATAGCTCCGGCGGCAACGAGGTCGACGCCGCCGCCACCGCCGTAGAGCGGCACGACCGGACCAGCGGCCACTCGGGTGCTGAGCAGGACCACGACGCCTTGCGCGGTAAGTCGGGCGACCGCGTCTCGAATTGCCGGGTTGGCGTTCCCAGCCCCGGTGGCCTCGAGTACCACACCATGAGCCTTCGCGCCCGCCACCGCGTCCAGGGCAACGCTGTCGCAGCCGGGATAGGTGGCGACGATATCGACGCGTACCTCATCGGCCCGAAACGACTCGGGATTGAGCGGCTTCGGTCGCCAGGGGCGGCAGTTGATCCAGGCTCGGCCCTCGGCGAGTCCGCCGATCGGTCCGGTGTCGTCGGCCGCGAAGGATCCGGAGGCGAGGGTGTGGGCCTTGCGGGTACCGCGGGCGCCATAAATGGTCCCGTCGAAGACGATGAGCGCGCCCAAGCCCCGGGCGTGCTCGCCGGCGGCCACCGTCAACGCGTCGCGCAGGTTTGCCGGCCCGTCGCTGTCCGAACGGTCGGCACCTCGTTGCGCCCCGGTGAACACCACCGGGCGCTCGTCGGCCAAGAACAGGTCTACGAGAAAGGCCGTCTCCTCCATCGTGTCCGTGCCGTGGGTGACCACCACCCCGCAGACCTCGGCGGAACCCAGTGACGTGTGGACGGCATCGAGGAGCTCGCATGTCTTTCGGCGTCATGGCGAAACTGTTCAGCCGCAGCACGTCTCGGCTCGTGACCTCCACGCCAGCCGGAACGGCGACGTGGGACAGCAGCTCGCTGCTGCCAGCGCTGGCGATCGCGCCCCCGGCCGTGGCTCGACTGGCGATGGTCCCCCCGGTCGCCAGCACTTCGACCCTCTTCACCCACCGCCCCAAACGATTGCCGCAAACGTTTGGCTAATTACACTGATGAGTGGGATACCTGTCAAGGTGGTTCGGGCAGTACGCGATTCTTGCCCCCGTTCAGGCGGTGAGGGGTCATGACCCTGCCCGCGGCGCGGGCTTCCCGTGCACACGGCGGGTCACAAGCCCCGGCCACGCTGCGCACGGTGGCGAAGTTGGCCGGGGTGTCTGCTTCAACTGTGTCGCGTGTGCTGAACGCCGGTCCCGGCGTGGGGCGATGGGCGTCGCCGGCGACCACCACCCGGATCCGGGCCATCGCCACCCAAGTGGGTTACGTGCCGAACCCCATGCCGCGAGTCTGCGGACCCACCGGAGCAACCTGATCGGCGTCCTGGTCCCCCGGTTGTCCGACCTTGTCCTTGCCACCATTTACGAGGGCATCGAGGAGGCGGCGGCGGCCGCCGGGTACCACACGTTCGTCGCCAACAGCCGCGACCGGCCGGAAGAGCAGCGGGCCTGCGTCGAGATGCTCCTCTCCCGGCGGGCGGACTGGCTCATCCTCGGTGATGCCTACGCCGACGCGCGCTTCGTGGACGAGCTCGCCGCGCGGGAGGTGCCCGTCGTCCTGGTCAGCCGGCGGGCGGGGAACCACCCCTCCGTCACCTGTGACGACGAGTTGGGCGGGCGGCTGGCCGCCGAACACCTACTCAGCCTCGGGCACCGGCGCGTTGGGGTCATCGCCGGCGAGCCGTACGCCAGCACCGGTATCGACCGCACCGCAGGATTCGTGACTACGTACGCCGCGGCCGGCTTTCCCGTGCCTGCCGACCTTGTCATCCACTCGCAGTTTGACGTGGCCGGAGGCCGTCGCGCAGCGGAGCAGCTCATGGCCCACGACCGTATTCCGACGGCCATCTTCGCCGTCAATGATTTCGCCGCCATCGGCACGCTGGGCGCGATCAGAGACTCCGGAGCGGTCGCTGGCCGAGATATTGCCGTCGTCGGCTACAACGACATACCTCTCGCCGCCGAACTCCCGATCTCCCTCCCCACCATCAGGTCCCCCACGCACCAAATGGGATACCGCGCCGCCGAACTCCTAGTCAGCCGCTCGCCGGTGAGACGGTGAGGCCCGAGCGCCTACAACCCGTGCTCGTGGCACGCGCAACTACTGAACGGCATAAGCCTCAGCCAGGGGCTCTCGCGGCAATCCCCTGAAACCGTAGAGACCTGATTTGGTGGGATCTGATCTTGTCAAGGAGCCTGTTCCCGATCGCTGCTGAACGGCGCCGCCCGCAGCCGGGGTCAAGGCTGGCCGAAGGCCACCCGTAGCAATGCCGCGTAGTTAACGTTACCTCTATATACCCCCAGGGGTATCTGCATCTCTAGAGGAGCACCCATGTCCGATGTCAGCCTCGACGACTTCGCCGCCGCGCACGCCGCCGGTGCCGCGCAGGTGGTCGATGTCCGCGAGCCAGCCGAGTACGTCGGCGGCCATGTCCTGATGCGGCCTCTGTTCCGATGGGCCAGCTGCCGGACCGGCTGGCCGAGATCGACCGATCGAAGCCGGGGTTCGTGATCTGCCAGCCCGGGGGCCGCAGCTCGGCCATGACCGACGTGCTGCTGCACCACGGCTTCGACGCCCACACCGTCACCGGCGGTACCGCCGCCTGGACCGACAGCGGCCACCCGGTCGACACCGGCGCCCCCGAAGGGAAGTGACCCGATGGCCAACCCACGCAGACCCCGACGATCATCCCGATCGAGACCCCGACCCTGGGTGACCGCAGCTACCTGGTGCACGACGGCGAGGTGGCGTTCGTGGTCGACCCGCAGCGTGACATCGACCGGGTCCTCGGCCTTGCCGCCGACGAAGGCGTGCGGATCACCCACGTCTTCGAGACCCACATCCACAACGACTACGTCACCGGCGGCCTGGCTCTCGCCGAGCGCACCGGTGCGAAGTACTTCGTCAACGGCGCCGACGAGGTGGCCTACGACCGCACCCCGATCGCGGACGGTGAGGAGGTGGCGGTGGGCACGTCGATACGGCTGCGGGCCCTGGCCACCCCCGGACACACCTTCACCCACCTGCCTTATGCGCTGACCTTTGACGGGGGCCGGTGGCCGTGTTCACCGGCGGCTCGCTGCTCTACGGCGCGACCGGACGGCCCGACCTGCTCGGCGACGAGCACACCCATGACCTGGTCCGCGCCCAGTACGCCTCCGCGCACCGGCTCGTCTCGGAGCTGCCTGACGCCACCGAAGTGTTCCCCACCCACGGCTTCGGCAGCTTCTGCTCCGCCACCCAGTCCGACGCCACCGACTCCACCATCGGCCAGGAAAAGCAGAACAACCCCGCCCTGACCGCCGACGAGGAAACCTACGTCGCCGAGCTGCTCGCCGGGCTGGACGCCTTCACCCTCGCTGCCGCATCGACCAGCTGACTCACCTACTGGGTTGGTCTCGGATCAGCTCCCGCCGCCGAGCGAGCCGACGGCGCGAGCGATGACGAGCAGCGAAGTGAGCAGAGCGGCCGTCGCCTCGAGCCCCATCAGCGCTTTGGCTCGGCTGGTCAAAGGCATGGTGTCCGTCGGGCTGAACGCGCTCGAGTTGGTCAGTGACACGTAGAGGTAGTCGAGAAAGGTCGGGATCCAACCCGACTTCCCACTCGAGCTGGCAGCGACCTCCACGACCGCGCCGTCGTTCTCGTCCTGAGAGAACCGCCAGTCCGCGGGCGGCAGCTCTCCGCGGGGCACATTTCGGCGGGCGACCGGGCCGCCACGGTCCAGCTCCCAGAAGAGCAGACCGAACCCAATGACGTTGGTCAGCCACACCTGCACCGCCCCGAGCAGCAAGGAACCGCCGGAAGTGCTGGGGACGACGAGAGTGGAGATCAACATTCCCAGTGCAACGAGATTGGCCACGATGACCACGGACGCCAGGAAGACCGCTGCCGCGCGAGACCAACGACTCTGCCGCACCATCCTCCGGGGATTGGTGAACACCACTGCAGCAAGCAGCGCGAGCTCCACGATGGGGATGGCCAGTCGAGGCCCCAGCAGCAACGACTCGGGCAACAACGCATACACCACCGCGGCCACCACCACCGCAAAGGCCGGCGGCAGCCGATTCTCGCCCGCGGCGGTGCGGCGGTGGGTCAGCTCCTCGTCGAGCGGATCCGAAGTGGCCACCTCGTTATTGTCCCAGAAGGCTGACGTCGAACCCGGATTGACATGCAGCGAAGGGGCCGCGGCCCAGCCCACCCACCGCCTGGGCTCGACCGGCGTGGCACCAACCCGGTCGAGTGCCAACTTCTCGAAAGGGCTTACCATGCGGTGGACGTGACGCGAACGCTGCGGCAGGCAGACCTCGAGTATTTGACGCATCACACGACCACTCACGAGGTGACGGACCCGAGATGCGTTCGTCGGGTTCGATGCTGTCGCAAAGCCGGCGTACATGACCGCGGCCTCACGTAGCTGTGATGTCCATGGCCATAGAAAGGTCCCCACGGGTGGCCTGTTTCGGTCCCCACGGGTGGCCAGTTGATCGTCCCCGTTCCTGCGTCGTTGGCCCTTCGCCCTCGCCCCCCGCGTGGTGTGGGTGACGAATCCCTCGTGCGAAGGCTGCGTGCGCAGTAGATCGGTGCCCGTGCTCGACCAGATGACACAAATCGCGCGCGACAAGGTGGAAGGTGAGCCTGTTCTGGAGTACGACGACGAGTTGTCGACGGTCCACATCTCGGATCCGTACTTTGCCTTCTATCTGCGGTGGGGCGAGGGCGGGCGTCGCAGGAGCGCCCTGAGCATCCTCAGCCAGCGACAGCGTCCCGCGGACGTTGCCGCAAGACGGTCCGCTTGCGGCACCCCTTTAGTTAGCTGGACGGATGGCTTGCGGTGCACCGGTGAGCCGACCCATTTAGCGACGATGCCGCCAAGCCGGGGACTCATCTGGCTGCAAGTTTCTGGCCTGGACCGCATCGTGCAACGTTCTCGCCGTCGATGTACATGTCGACCGGCTCAGGGCCACAGACGATGGCTTCGTCGCTGTCGTACCACACACCTGACGCCTCCGGAATGCACACGAGCGGGCGGTCAGGGTGCTGCCTGCTCCAGTCCTTCGCCAGCTCAATCCGCGGTTCGGCATAGTGCGGCAGCACATCCGCCGGCACGAGGCCAAGTCCGGTGTGGTCCGGGTCGTGGTGTCGGTCCGGATCGAGTCCGCTGGCCACTCCGACGTCGAGGCCGGCGACCACAGCTCCGGCGCTGCCGCCGTAGTAGGTCCCTCCACTCAGCAGGAACGCCCGCAGTCCAGACGTGATGCCGGCAGCCCGAATCCGCTGCAGCAAGTCAAATGTGTTGCCGCCGCCCACGAATATGAGGTCGAAGGCGTCGAGCGATTCGCGGTGATGGTCGGACAAGTCGAGCCAGGTTGTCACCTCGAGCCCAGGTCGGTCACCCAACGAGTTGGGCAGCCACGTGCTGGCGTTAAGGAGGAGTTCGCCGGACAGAGCAACTGGCCAGTAGAGCAACTGTGAGACACCGTCGAGCATGGCCTCCCACACCGCAGCTTCCTGAAGGGCCGAGCCCCCGCCTACCAGGTAGATACCATGAGACATGAGGCCGAAGTCTGGCACCCGCGCTCTCGACATGCGTAGGGGATCGTTGGAAGTTCACCTCCGGCCCGGCCACGTTCTCGCAGAAGGGTCCGCTATCGGTGACGAGCGCGTTCGCCCGGCTGAGGTCGCTCAGCAGAGCGGTTCGTCCTGCGGTACGGGTCCGGCACAATTGTGAGTGACAAAATGATTCTGTGACGATGAACGCGCCGCGGGTGATGGGGATG
>JAABUN010005941.1_pt1 | contig 14541 bp, 12 predicted proteins | sample 5559311 | NCBI WGS metagenome assembly JAABUN01 (sample SAMN10711877, study PRJNA513370) | rock metagenome | isolation source: Antarctica rocks | place: Antarctica: Victoria Land, Siegfried Peak sud | reverse complement strand
GAGCAGGTTCTCCAGTTCGGCGTCCACGAAGACCATCTTGGACTTGGAGTGTTCGATGATATAGGTGACCTCGTCCTTGCCCAGGCGGGTGTTTACGGCGACCAGGATCAGGCCAGCCACCGGCAGGGCGAAGTGCGCCTCCAGCATTGGCGGAATGTTGTAGCAGAGGAAAGCGACCTGGTCTCCTTTCTGGAGACCTTCCTCTTTCAGGCGCGACGCCAGCCGGTTTACGCGTTCCTCTAACTCCCCGTACGTGTAGCGCCGCTCCCCGTAGACCACGGCGGCCTTGTCCGGGAACATGTACGCGCTGCGCCGCAGGAAGCTGACCGGTGTAAGTTCGCTTCGGTAGACTTTTTCGCTCATGCGATTCTCCTTCTCTTTCTCCTGGGCTAAGTATAAGACCTGACCGGACGCCTACGCTACGGGGAGCACTCGGAGAAAGGGATTTTCGATTCTCATGCCCGCATCCGCGCCTTCTTCGACGTTTGCTCGTCGACTGTGATCGTCAGGTTGTTCATGCTTCGTCCTCTCCGTGCTACACGGATCCAGAGTAGAACCGGGAAACGGCGGGAGTTACCCGAACCGGCGGGAGCGGATAGTATTTCCGATTGTTCCGCAGTTGGTATTGAGGAGAGTGATGGAGACACACGACAGGCGCCGCCTCGAACGCCACATCCGCAGGTTGGAGGATTTGCGTCTATGGCGCAATGCCCGCGAGTACTCGATAGAGGAGTGGAGTTTCGTCGCGGGTAACGGTGAGCCGCGTGTGGTCAAGCTCGGCGACTTCTGGCCCGAGATAGAGACGCCGGTGTTCCTCTCGGCGGAGGTGGAGGTCCCAACCGGGTGGGCGGGAGAGCCGGTCGAGCTGGAGCTCTGGCTCGGCGGGGAGGGGTTCGTACGCCTCTCGAACGGGGTGACGGGCGGGCTCAACCCGTTTCACCGCAGCTTCTTCGTGACGGAGAAGGCGCGGGCCGGTGAGACGGTCGGGATAGAGGCCGAGGTAGTCTCGAAGGGGCTGTGGGGTTCGCGCGTCGCGGAGCCCCGGATCTCACAGGCTTCGCTCGTGGCGCCGGAGACGGGGGTGCAGGCGCTCGCGCGGGACCTCCATCTCATAGTGCTGGCCTGCGAGGAACTGGAAGAACACGCCGCCGTCCCGCACCTTCTCGACCTCCTCGATGAAGCATTCGGTTCCCTCACCGCATCGTGGCCTTCGGAGACCGGGACGGTGGTGGCGAGATACCTGCGAGGATATACCGGACCCGAGGATGAGGGATTATCTAGCCTGCCGCCGGGGATCTCGGAGAAGGTTCGTGGGAAGCAGCGGGGCATGAGGTCTCTCTGGAACGTGCCGGAGATGAGCGGAGAGATCGAGCCGCTGCCGGAGGAGGCGCGCCGGGCGGTCCAGGAGGCTCGCAATACCGTAGCCGTTCGGATGGAGGAGATAAAGAAGGAGTATCCGCCGGTCGGGAGGCTGGCCCTGACGGGGCACGCGCACATAGACCTGGCCTGGCTCTGGCCGCTGTCGGAGACGCGGCGCAAGGCGCGGCGGACCTTCTCCAGCGTCCTGGGGCTGATGGACCGCTATGAGGACTTCACCTTCGACCAGTCCTCGGCGCAACTGTACGCCTGGATCGAGGAAGACGCTCCCGAGCTGTTCGAGCGTATCAAAGAGCGCGTGGCTGAGGGGAGGTGGGAGCCAGTCGGGGGCTCGTGGTGCGAGCCGGACTGCCAGATCCCCTCCGGCGAGTCCTTCGTCCGCCAACTCCTCCACGGCCAGCGTTACTTCATGGAGAAGTTCGGACGCCGCTCCGCGGTCGCCTGGCTCCCAGACGCCTTCGGTTTCTCGCCTGGCATCCCGCAGCTACTCCGGGGAGCAGGACTATCCGGCTTTTTCACCGCCAAGCTCAAGTGGAACGAGAACAACCGCTTCCCGCACGACCTCTTCGAGTGGGAGGGAATAGATGGCAGCCGCGTCACGGTCCACACTACCCGCAACCCCGGCATGGACTACAACGGTGATATCGTACCCTTCGACCTGCTCGGCGTGTGGCGCAACTTCTCGGGGAAGCGCCGCCACTCCGAGAGCCTGTTCTCCTTCGGCTGGGGCGACGGGGGCGGCGGACCGAGCGAGGACATGCTGGAGAGCTACGCTCGCCTCAAGGACTTCCCGGCTCTGCCACGTCTGCGAATGACCCGTGTGGACGAGTTCTACGCGAAGCTCCCCCAAGACGGCCTCCCCAGGTGGGTAGGAGAGCTGTACCTGGAGCTGCACCGCGGTACGCTCACCACGCAGGGGCTGGTAAAAAAACTCAACCGCGAGGCCGAGCAGCGCTTGCTGGAGGCTGAAGCCTTCTCGGCCATCGCCGCCCTGCGCGGCGCGGAGTATCCCGCCGGGAAGTTCGACCGGCTCTGGGAGACGCTGCTGCTCAACCAGTTCCACGACATCCTCCCCGGTTCGTCTATCTCCGAGGTCTACGAGGACGCTCATCATCAGCTACGGGAAGTAGTCGAAGGCGCTGAAACTCTGCGCGGCGATGCTCTGCGTCGCGTGGCGGGGCAGGTAGGAGGAGACGGTGGCGCGGTGATCGTGGCAAATGCCGGGCTCGCGCCGCGTCCGCTCTCGGTGCTTCTGCCGGAGGATTTACTCGATGGCGCGCCGGGAGTCGAGGACGCGGAGGGTAACCCATTGCCCGCGCAGCAGACGGAGACCGGATTGCTCGTCCGGGACCCAAACTGCCGGGTGCCGGCACTCGGTTGGACGACGATTCGACGGACCGGACGCCGGGAGGAGCCGTGGTCCGGCCTCCGGGTGGAGAGTTCGGAGGGCAGCGTGGTTATGGAGAACGAGTTGCTGCGGATAGAGATCGGGAGCGACGGCGCCTTGCATCGTCTCTTCGATAAGGAAGCGGTGCGCGAAGTCCTCGATGGGCGAGGCAACCAGCTATGGGCCTACGCGGACAAACCGCGCGAGTGGGACGCCTGGGACGTGGAAGAAGACTACGCGTTGGCGGGCGAGGAGGTCCTGTCGGTCGAGAGCATTGAGGCCGTCGAGCACGGCCCGCTACGCGCGTCAGTACGGATAGCGCGCTGCTGGCGCAACTCTCACATCACGCAGACCTACCGGCTGCACGCTGGATCACGCCGCCTGGATGTCCAGACCGAGATCGAGTGGCACGAGCGGGAGGTGTTGCTGCGGGCGATCTTCCCCCTCAACGTCCGCTCTCACGAGGCGACCTTCGAGACGATGTATGGAGCCCAGAAGCGCTCTACCCATCGCAACACCTCCTGGGACGCGGCCCGCTTCGAGGTCTCGTCCCACCGCTTCGCGGATCTCTCCGAACCGGACTACGGCGTCGCCCTGCTGAACGACGGCAAATATGGACATAGCGCGCGCGACAACGTCCTCGGCATGAGCCTGCTGCGGAGCCCACTCTACCCGGACCCGCGAGCCGACGAGGGCGAGCATCGCTTCACCTACAGCCTTTTCCCGCACCTCGGCGACTGGACGGAGGCCGGCGTGGTCGAAGAGGCTTTCGCGCTGAACAGCCCGCTAGTCGTAGCGCCCGCTTCGGTGGATGGCGCCGTACCGGCGGAGTTCGGGTTCGTCGGCGTGGAGGGATCGGAGCTTGCGCTCGGGGCTCTCAAGGCCGCCGGGGATGAGCGGAGTTTCATACTCCGGCTCTACGAGCCGCATGGATCTCGCGGCGCATGTCTCCTGCGCTTCGGATCTTCCGTGAAGTCCGCGGAGAGGACTGACCTGCTCGAAGAACCCGAAGGTGAGCCACTACGGATCGAAGACGATGCTATTCGGTTCCAGGTGCGTCCCTTCGAGGTGGTGACGCTGCGGGTGGAGTTGGATCCCGAGTAAGATAGTAAAACGGTTACGGGAAAGGGGCATCGAATGGAACATCGCCGGCTGGGACGACTGGGACGCGAAAACTCCGTGCTCATCTTTGGCGGGGCGGCTCTTAGTGAGATAAGCGAAGAGGCGGCGGACCGCGCCATCTCTCAGGCGCTCGAAGCGGGGGTGGATCACTTCGATACGGCGGCCGACTACGGCGACTCGGAGTTGCATTACGGGCGCTGGATGCCTGAGATACGAGATAGAATCTTCCTTTCCACCAAGACCGGACTCCACGCCGTCGGCGACCTCGAAGACCTCGACCGCGCCACCGGGAGCGGTGGCTCACTCGAAGCCGCCATCGAAGCGAAGGAAGAGGGCCTGGTCGGGGCGATAGGCATAACCGGACACGGGAACGAAGCGCCCGCCACGCACCTCGAAGCCCTGAAGCGCTACCCGTTCGAGACGATGCTCACGCCCTGGAACTACATCCTGAGTCGTGACGAAGACTATCGCCGCGACTACGAGACGTTGGTGGAGGAGATAAAGCGCCAGGACGCGGGGCTTATAGTCATCAAGACCATCTCGCGCAGGAACTGGCCGGAAGGAGATCCAACAGAGGGACAACGCTACGCCACCTGGTACGAGCCTTTTGATCTTCAGGACCAGATAGACGCCGCCGTATCGTTCGTACTCTCCCATGAGGAGGTCACCGGCCTGGCTATGGCAGGAGACGTGAGTCTGGTTCCGATGCTCCTGGAGGCCGAGGGACGCGGGATGCCGCGCGAGGAAGCCGAGGAAGTCCTCTCGCGGGTCCCGGACTACTCCTCGCCGTTTATCTCGATCCCCTTCTAGGTATACACAGGAGGTTTGCGTCGACGATTTGAGGAGGCACTTTGCAGAAGCATAAGTTTGGCAAGACGGATATGGAGATCACCACCATCGGCTTCGGAAGCTGGGCCATCGGCGGGAGCGGTTGGGCCGCCGCCTGGGGAGAGCAGGACGACGAAGAGGCTGTCGGAGCCATAAGACGCTCGCTGGAGCTTGGCGTCAACTGGATCGACACCGCCGCCGTATACGGGCTCGGACACTCCGAAGAACTGGTCGCCCAGGCGTTAAAGGGTGTCCCGGAATCCGATCGTCCCTACGTGTTCACCAAGTGTTCGCTGGTGTGGGACGAAAATGCGGAGATCAGCAACGTTCTCGACGCGGACTCCGTCAAGCGCGAGTGTGAGGACAGCCTCCGCCAGCTACAGACGGACGTCATAGACCTGTACCAGATCCACTGGCCCAACCCCGACCCGGATATCGAGGAAGGCTGGAGCGCGATGGCCGAGCTGAAGGAAGAAGGAAAAGTACGCCACATTGGCGTATCGAACTTCAACGTGGAGCAGATGGAGCGGGCGAGCAAGATCTCTCCGGTCGAGACGCTTCAGCCGCCATACTCGATGCTCAAGCGTGAGGTAGAGGCGGAGATACTGCCCTATTGCGAAGAGAACGATATAGGCGTAATCGTCTACTCGCCGATGAGGAGCGGTCTGCTCACCGGCAAGATGACGCCCGAGCGTATTCAGAACCTTCCATCCGACGACTGGCGACGCAACGCCGACGACTTTCAGGAGCCAAAGCTCTCGAAGAACCTGGAGGTGGTCGAGTTGCTAAAAGATATAGGATCCCGCCACGACAAGTCTCCGGCGGAGGTCGCCATCGCGTGGACGCTCCGGCATCCGGCGGTAACGGCGGCCATAGTGGGTGGCCGCAGGCCGGATCAGGTCGATGGAATCATCGGCGCCGCCGAGTTCCGCCTCTCGGACGACGAAGTAGCGGAGATAGAAGCGGCGCTTCCGTAGAGTCTTTGTAGTCCTGGTTCCAATACGCGCCGGTGGGAGGACCCATCGGCGCTTGTGCTTGCCGCAAGCTATGCGGCTACCCTGGCCGTGCGTCGTGTATTGTCAGTGTTCCGCCGTGCCACGCCGCTGAAGACCTTTGGCCGGCATGGGCAGGACGATTCCGGCTATGCTTGTATGTAAGAGGGTGAAATAAGCGACGGAATGGAGGGATGACCTTGAGATTTCCAGATGGTTTCTTGTGGGGTGCGGCGACGGCGTCATACCAGATCGAAGGCGGCGTAAGCGAGGATGGGCGAGGAACATCTATCTGGGATACTTTCTCCCACACGCCCGGCAAGATCTATCGTGGCGACACCGGCGACATCGCGTGCGATCACTACCATCGCCTGGAAGACCTCGACCTTATGGCCGAGTTGGGCTTGAAGGCGTACCGCTTCTCCGTTGCCTGGCCTCGCATCCAGCCGGATGGCAGCGGCGTGGCGAACCAGAAAGGCCTGGATTTTTACCGCCGGATCGTGGACGGTCTGAGGGACCGCTCTATCGAGCCGATGCTCACGCTTTACCATTGGGATCTGCCGCAAGCGCTCGAAGACCGGGGCGGCTGGACGAGCCGGGAGACGAGTGAGAGGTTCGCGGAGTACGCAGGGATCGTGTCCGAGGCGCTCGGAGGCTCCGTGGGGTCCTGGATCACTCTGAACGAGCCCTGGGTCTCCGCGTGGATGGGCTACGGCATAGGAGTCCACGCGCCCGGCATCAGCGACACGAGCAACGCCCTCGCCGCCACCCACCATCTCCTTCTGGGACACGGACTGGCAATGGAGAAGATGCGTTCGCTCGGCTACGGGGACAACCAGCTCGGCATCACGCTCAACCTCGCCGACGTTCGCCCGGCCTCGGAGGATCCCGCGGACGCGGAGGCAGCCCGACGAGTTGACGGCAACGCCAACCGCCTCTACCTCGACCCGCTCTTCCGCGGCAGCTACCCGGAGGATATGCTGGAGCACTACCGCGCCGAGAGCGACTTCGATTTCGTCCGGGACGGCGACCTTGAGATCATCTCGCAACCGATGGACTTCCTCGGCGTCAACTACTACATGCGCCACACCGTCGTGGACGGCGCGAGGGGATCAGACCTCAGGACCGCCATGCGTTTCGCAGACCTGAACGCCGCCACCGTCTTGCCGGAGGGCGTCGAGACTACCGCGATGGGCTGGCCCGTCGAGCCCGACGGATTCAAGGAGTTGCTTATTCGTCTGCATCGCGAGTACACGCAGGCCCCGATCTACATAACCGAGAACGGTTGCGCCGTCCACGACTACGTGGACCCGGAAGGCGGCGTGGACGACGAGGAGCGCATAGCTTTCCTGGACAGCTACTTCCGCGCTGCGCGCGAAGCCGTCGAGCAGGGCGTGGACCTCAAGGGCTACATGGTCTGGTCGTTCCTGGATAACTTCGAGTGGGCCGAGGGGTACTCCAAACGCTTCGGGCTCATCTACGTGGACTACGGCACGCAACGGCGCGTCCCGAAGGCGAGCGCCCGCTGGTACTCTGAAGTCATCCGGCGCAATGGTTTTGAAGACAACTGACTGGCGCCAAAACAGTATGGGCTCGACGCACTTCCACATAGAGTTCTACCCTCCGAACCGTACCGCCGGGAAGCTCAAGCGTCTGGCGGGAAGTGAGCAGGGAGCGGTAACGTACATAATGGACGTCTTGCCCGAGGAGACTGCGGAGACGCTGCGGATGGCTATAGAGAACGCGGGAGGCGAAGAACCTTGAAGCTCCTGGTTACGGGCGGCGCCGGATATATCGGGAGCGTCGTCGCATCTAAACTCGTCGAGGCTGGACACGAAACGGCGATACTGGACAACTTGTCTAAAGGACACCGGAGAGCCGTGCCGGATGGGGCGTCTATGATCCAGTGCGACCTCCTGGACTCTGAGCGGATCCACGGCGTTCTGGCGGGTGGTTTCGATGGGGTGCTCCACTTCGCGGCGCTCTCGCTTGTCGGGGAGTCCGTGGAGCAGCCGGAGCGGTACTACCGCAACAACGTCTGCGGCACGCTGAACCTGCTCGAAGCTATGCGCGAGTCCGGCGCTCGCCGTCTCGTCTTCTCCTCTACCGCCGCAGTCTACGGCGAGCCGAAGGAAATCCCTATCTCCGAGTCCTCGCCGACCGCGCCCACCAATCCCTACGGCGCTTCGAAGCTCGCCGTGGACTACTTGATCGGGGCTTTCGCCAAAGCTCACGGTCTCGCCGCCACCAGCCTGCGCTACTTCAACGTCGCCGGGGCCAGTGGGCGTTACGGCGAGGCTCACGACCCGGAGACGCATCTCATTCCCCTCGTCCTCGAAGCAGCGGCCTCCAAGCGCGACTCGGTAAAGATATTCGGGACGGATTATTCCACGCGGGACGGAACGGCCGTCCGGGATTACATCCATGTCGAAGACCTGGCGCGCGCCCACCCGCTCGCGCTCGAAGCGGCGGAGACTGGAGAGCACCGCGTATACAACCTCGGCAACGGCGCTGGCTTCTCCGTAAGAGAGGTAATAGAAGCGGCTCGCGGCGTCACGGGCCGTCGCATAGAGGCGGTAGAGTCGGAGCGCCGGGCCGGTGACCCGCCGGTCCTCGTTGCTTCGAGCGGCAGGATACGTGAAGAGCTTGGCTGGGAGCCGGAGAAGCCGGGGCTTGAGGACATGATCTCCGACGCCTGGAAGTGGATGCAGGACCATCCAAACGGATACGAGCAGGGAGCCGAAGCGTAAAGTCGAGGAACGCGCGGCGAGCGCATACGTGGAAGATTTCAGCGAACGGCCAGACCAGGATCCCGTCACCAGCGGCAACCCAGATGACCTGCCGGCGTTCTGCGCCAAGATCGTCGAGGAGTTCGCCGAAAGCAAGCACCAGGATCAATCCAGAAGCGCCTAAGCTTTCGGCTCCAACAACCGCTCGACCGCTGGACCCCGCCATAGCGCGGGGGCCGTTCACGTCTCTGGGAAGGGTTTTCGAGGAGAGTCGTTGGGGTGAAGCGTTGTTCACAGTCGTAGGGTGAGCATCGGATATGATGGGCGCTCGGGAGTCGAGGAATGCCGCTTATCAGGCGAACGGGAGACTAGGTGCATAGCGAAGAGCGCGCTGGACGACTTGAACATACATCCATGTACGGACCATCGATTCGGCGAAGCGAACCAGTACGCATTCCTGAATCCCTTCTCGGCGGCGTCGAGGATGACAGCTACGAGTACGTGATCCTGGGCGCCGGGTGCGCGGGGCTCAGCCTTTCCTATTACTTGCTGGAAAGCGAGGTCGAGGCTCCTATTTTGATCCTCGACCGTAAGACCCGCTTCGACGACGATCGGACCTGGTGCTTCTGGGACGTCGAGGACACGCCGTTCTCTCACCTGGAGATCAGAAACTGGAACTCCTGGAGCGTCCACGATGGAGCCCGCGATATCTTCCACACGTCCCAGGCCTATTCATACCGGTGCATTACCGCGGCCAGCTTCTACGAGTACGCCCTGAAAAATATCGCAAAGCACACCAACGTAAAGCTGCAACTCGGAGCGGACGTCGAAGGATATGAGGAGCGCGGCGCCGAAACCCGCGTCAGCACGGCGGACCGGACTTACCAGGCCCGTTACGTCTTCGACGGGCGTGGACTATCATCCGGCTCCAAAATCTTCGAAACCGCCAGACGGGAAGCCGTATGGATACCCCAGCAGTTCACCGGGCTGCGGTTGCGGACGGCGCGGCCTGTCTTCGATCCCGCCTCCTGCACCCTGATGGACTTCTCCGTGAGCCAGAAGCGGGGACTGCGCTTCATGTACGTGCTGCCGTTCGGCGAGCGGGAGGCGCTCGTGGAGAACGTGTACCTCTCCGAGCCGGGCATTACTGGAGAAACATACCGAACGGAGATCTCCGATTACTTGAGGGACACATACGGGCTCACGCCCGAGGATTACATTGTCGATGGCGAGGAGCGAGGCTACATCCCCATGACGGACTACCAGTTTCCGAGGCGTATTGGCCGCGCATACTCCATCGGGATGCTCGGAGGCCAGACACGTCCCTCCACCGGCTATACCTTTCTCCGCATCCAACGCTACTGCCGTGCCCTGGTCCGCAGCCTGACAGAAAAGGGCGCTCCGCCGAAAATCGAGTCCAGGCGCTTCGACATCCTGGACCAGGTCTTCTTGCGTTTCATGATGCGCTACCCCGAGCGCTGCCCCGGCGTCTACGCTCGCATGTTCGGCCGCGTCCCGCCGGAACCGTTAGTCCGCTTCCTGACGGAGAAAAGTACCCTGGCGGACGAATTGAGTCTCGTCATGGCCCTGCCAAAGATACCGTTTCTACGGGTCGCGGGAAGCGCGGCTCTCGAAAAATTCACGGGTTTGTAGGATGGCTGCCGCGACCATTCCAGAGGATGCCCGCCGGACGCTGGCACGGGCTACTTTCACGCTCTCGTGGCTGCCGGTGGGCGTGTTGACGATCTTCTTCGCGTTCGGGTCGCATCTCCCGCGAGAATTATATTATGTCCCCTTCGGCGCAAGCCTCCTCATATTAGGGTTGCCGCATGGGGCCCTGGATCACCTGGCGCCTGGAAGGATCTCCGGCACCGGCCCTACCACACGCTCCATCCTCGCCGTGGCACTTCTATACATGATTCTGGGTCCGCTCTACCTGGCCCTGTGGTTCGCCGTCCCGACATACGCGTTCCTGCTCCTCATCATGCTAACCTGGTTTCACTGGGGACAGGGCGACCTCTGGACCTCGGCGTTCCTGCTCCGCGGCGAACCTTTCCGGTCCCGCCTGGTCCGGCTCCTCACCATCTTCGTCCGTGGCGGGCTGCCCATGCTCGTTCCGCTCCTCACTTTCCCCGAAGCCTATAAAACGACCGCGCAGAGCGCCGCCGGGGCATTCGGCACCGCTATGGGAGGGTGGGATCCCCTCTTTGAGCCGGCGTTCCGCATTCCGGCTGGCGCGGTCTTTGCTACTGTGACGTTACTGACGCTCTATCTGGGCTACCGGGGCGCCGGTACGAAAAACAGGACCGCGTGGAGGGTCGAAGCGGCCGAGACGATCCTCCTGGCGGCCTATTTCGTCCTTGTGCCGCCCGTACTGGCTGTTGGAATATATTTCTGTCTCTGGCATTCCACGCGGCACATCGCCCGCCTGATGCTGATCGAAGAGCGCTCTTCGGCCTCACTCGAGCAAGGGAGACTCGCGCCCGCCGTGGTCATCTTTGCGCGGGAGTCAGCCCCGCTTACGTTCGTCGCGCTTGGGATCCTGGGCGCGCTGTACCTTTTGACGCCCGGCGGGACGGGCAGCCTCTCCGGCCTTCTTGGCTTATACCTAGTCATGATCTCCATCCTCACCCTGCCCCACATCGTAGTCGTTTCGTGGATGGACTACCGGCAGGGTCTATGGAAACGAACCGGCCAATGACAGTGGCTAGGGGGTAGGTTTATCCGGCATCCGGCGGGGTAAAAAGGACCAACGCTCAATCACCAATACCAGGAGGTATTTATGCCGCAGCGCATCGAAAGCAGCATTGAAGTAGAGGCACCTGTAGAGAAGGTCTACGACTACTGGAAAGATCTTGAGAACCTTCCTAACTTCATGTCCAATATCGAAGAGGTCCGTTCGACCGGGCCGGACACCACCCATTGGGTCGTGAAGGGACCTCTAGGTTACAGGGCCGAGTTCGACGCCAAGACCACCCAGAACGAGCCGAACAGCGCCATAGCCTGGAACACCGAGAACGGCGACGTCGAGACTTCGGGTCAGGTTCGCTTTCAAGAGATGACGCCGAACCGTACCCGCGTCGAGGTCCAGATGAACTACTGGAACCCGCCGGGCGGCAAGCTTGGGGAGGCGGCCTCCAGAGTGACCTCCGGCCCGAAGACTATACTCGAGCAGGACCTGGTGAACTTCAAGGACATCATGGAAGGCACTGCGACGCCCGAAGAGATCCAGCAGCGTCCCTCCGCCGCCGACGTTCACAGCGGTGCGATCACTTTCCTTACCTCGGGTACTGGACTCGCGCTACTGGGCGCCGGCGTGGTCCTCTGGCTCCTCCTTCGCCGGCGTGGCGGTTCTTCTTCTGGTAAGAAGGCCCGCATAATCTTCGAGTTCTAGCCCGAAGATACCGGAATGAAAAAAGGAGGGCGCCCTCCTTTTCTTTGCCCAAAAACGGGCGGCATATGTTCTAGCCGAGCGGTATGTTACCGAAGATGAGCACTTGGCGGCTCATATCGAAGTAGATGGTCTTGCTCTTTCCGAAGAGGTCCATCAGCACGTCCGCGTCATCGGCCGGAGGACGTATAGCGTACTCCTCGGCGCCATTGTCCAGGATGAGTTGGAACGAGAACTTGCCAGGCGTGCCGCGCGCTTGCTCCAGTTAGCATGAACGTCCGTAACCTGACGGACCATGATCTGTTCTTCCGCATTCTTCTTAGCCACGACTCTTCTCCTATCTCCTGTGCGTACTCGCTCTACCCGAGCGAGACATTGTTAGGGATCAAGACCTGACGTTCGAGGTCGAAGAACACACTTTCGCTCCGTTCGAACAACTTTAACATCACCTTTGCATCATCGGGAGTTGGCTGGAGCACGTATTCCTCCGCGCCGTTGTCTAAAATCAACTGGATCGTGAAGGAGCCGTTCTCCCCACGTGCGTGCTCGGTCCAGGACGCCTGCACGTCTGTTACCTGCCGGACCTGGATAGCTTGCTCAGTATTCTTCTCTGTTGCGGGTTTCTGTTTCGCCCTGAAGTGTCCCCTCCCGTTGCCGCTAGTCGATTTCCTTATGCTTCTTTCCCCTGCCAGACTCATCTAAACCCGAGAATAGATCCGAAATCCTAGAGCCTGTCCACTTTCGCGGCGAAGATGAAGTCGCTTTCGGTGAGTCCGTCTATCTTGTGGGTGAAGATCATGATCTCCGCACGGCCCCATCCAAATTCGATGTCCGGGTGATGCCCCTGCTTCTCCGCTATCCTGCCTACCTCGTTTACGAAGGTCAGCGCGTCACGGAAGTTATCGAACCGGAAGTTGCGCTTGAGGTGATGCTTCTCCACGAGCTCCCACCCAGGGACCTGACGATGCAACTCCTCTAGCTCCTCGTCACGAAGCGGCGGCACGTCGCCCCTGCACGGAACGCATGTCTTGTCCGCGAGCCTTGTCATTCCGCGGCTCAAGAAAACGTCTTCTGGTAGAGAGCCATAGCTTCCCGCACGGTCTGGATAGCTTCTTCCGGGCCGAGGAAGTCGCCGGTTTTCACTTCTTTGTCCTCCAGCGTCTTGTAGTCTTCGAAGAACCGCCGTAGCTCGTCCAGCCGGTGTTCCGGCAGTTGGTTGAAGTGTTCGTAGACGCGGTACTCAGGATCGTCGAGGTGGACGCAGATGATCTTCTCGTCGTCCTCTCCAGAGTCCACCATGGGCATCATGCCAATGGGCCGCGCCCTCACCATGCTAAGAGGCTGCACCGGCTCCTGCATCAAAACCAGCAGATCCAGAGGGTCCTCGTCATCGCCCAGAGTCCGGGGTATGAAACCATAGTTCGCCGGATATACGACGGACGAATATAGGATGCGGTCCACTTTCAGAAGACCAGTCTCTTTGTCCAACTCGTACTTGACTTTGGAGCCCTTGGAGATCTCAATGATGGCGTTGAACTCTTCGGGCGCTTCGGGGCCGGTCGGTACGTCGTGCCAGGGATGAGGCATAGGGTACAGCCGTCGGCCATCAGCCGTCAGCCTTCAACTCCTTTCGGTTGATCTCGGGGTCTCGTCTCTGGCAATCTACCATCGCCAGACACCACGCGAAACAGCAAACCGCGAGGCAGCCGCTCCCTAAGAACGGTTCGCTTATGGAAATACCTGCTGAAGGTTAGAAAGTACCGGAGGAGGGACTCGAACCCTCACGGCCTCGCGGCCACCGGATTTTGAGTCCGGCGCGTCTACCATTCCGCCACTCCGGCGTCGAAATCCCGGTCATTATACCAATGTACAAGTGGGTTTCGACGTGTTTGATCTAGTTTCTTGACAGGCATGTCCGTTTCCCGCAATACTTACGCTCAAGCGGATGACTTTCCAGGGAACATGCTTGGAGGTTAATCCGGGTGGGTTTGCACAGCGTATGTAAAGAAGACCTAGGGTCGAAGAAAACACAAGGAAGTGAGGACGGGAAAGATGCGTAGAGTCGGAATACTCGCGGCGCTGTTGGTAGTCGCGGTTCTAGTAGCTGTTGGGTGCGGTGGCAGCGGTGGTGGTGGAGGTAACGGAGGCGGCGGAGGAGCCACGGCGAAGATCGTGAGCGACCTGCCGTTGCAGGGATCAAACCGTCAGCAGACTACGACGATGGTCAACGCGATCAAGCTGGCGTTGCAGCAGCGGGGCGGCAAGGCCGGAGACGTGAAGATCGACTACCAGTCCCAGGACGACGCCACGGCCCAGGCCGGACAGTGGGACCCTTCCAAGTGCGCCGAGAACGCGCAGCAGGCCGCCCAGGATAAGGATATTGTCGGTTGGATCGGCCCGTTCAACTCCGGTTGCGCGGCGGTGGAGATCCCGATCCTCAACGACGCCGGTCTCGGTATGATCAGCCCGGCCAACACGGCCGTCGGCCTGACCAAGCCGGGCGGCGAGCCCGGCGAGCCGGACAAGTACTATCCATCCGGCAAGCGCAACTACGCCCGTGTGATCGTGGCGGACGACAAGCAGGGCAAAGCAGGCGCCGCCCTGATGAAAGAGAAGGGCGTCAAGACTGTATACATCCTCGACGACAAGCAGACGTACGGAAAGGGTCTCGCCGACCAGTTCGAGAAGGCGGTGAAGGCCGAGGGCGTCCAGGTT
>JAABUN010005940.1_pt1 | contig 14542 bp, 11 predicted proteins | sample 5559311 | NCBI WGS metagenome assembly JAABUN01 (sample SAMN10711877, study PRJNA513370) | rock metagenome | isolation source: Antarctica rocks | place: Antarctica: Victoria Land, Siegfried Peak sud | reverse complement strand
CAGGTCCAGCTGACGGACCGGGATGTCCCTTTCAGCGCGCGTCATGGTCGTTCCTTCCGTGATATGTCCAGTTCGCCAGCCTACGGCAGCGTGATTCAGCGGCGGTAGCGTCCTGGTCACGGCCGATCCGCCGCCCGGGCGCCGCCCGATCGTGATAGTCCCATGGTGGTCAGTCGGCGGCGAGTCCGGCCGTCGGCGCGAGCCTGGCGGCCCGCCGTGCCGGCAGCACGGAGGCGAGGAGTCCCGCCGCGATCGCCACGGCAAGCACGAGCGCAAGTTGCCCTGCGGGGACCGCGGGGACCACGGTCGCGATGCCGCCGAGTGCTGACTGGGCGCCCAGCCAGCCGTAGAGGACACCGAGCACGGTTCCCAGGAGCGCTGCGACACCGGCCATCAGGACGGCCTCGACAGCGAGCATGCCGCGCAGTTGCACCTTCGTCAGGCCGAGCGCACGCAGCAGGGAGTTCTCCTGCCGTCGTTCGAGGACGGACAACGAAAGGGTGTTGGCAACACCAATGAGCGCGATCAGCACCGCGACGGCGAGCAGCACGGTGACGATCAGCAGCATGACGTCGATGATCTGGTTGTAGGACGCGCGCTCGAGGGCGGCGCCGGACACCTGGTATTCGGCGACACCGGTGGCCGCCGCCAGCTGGGACTGGGTCTCGAGGATCGCTGTCGCGGGGAGTCCGTCGTCGAGTCTCAGCCAGTAGTTCGTGCCGAGGTACCCGGCGAGGGTGCCTTCCGCCGAGGGTTGACCCGGGGTGCCCCCGGTGTTTCCCAGGTATGCGTCCAGCGTTCCGGGCGGGGTACCGCCGAGTCGCTCTGCTGTCGCAGTGGTGATGAGGGGAACGAAGAACATCGCGTCCGTCGCCGTGACCGGCAGGGTCGACGGGCCGTCCCCGCCCTCGAGTGTGACCTCCGCCTGCGTCCACGTCTGCGGCGCCAGCACCATCCCGTCCGTGAGGGAATGCTCCTGCGAACGCAGCACGGTGGCCATGACCTTCGGGTCGGCGGCGTAGACGAGGAAACCGGCGTCCGCGGCACCGGTCAGCATCACGGGAGTGAGCTCTACTGCCGACAGGACGCCGTCGACGCCGAGCAGGACGTCGATATCGATGGTCGGGGTGGCGCCGACCCCGCTGCTCGGGTCTCCGTTCGCCGAGCCTCCGACGCCATCGACCTCGAGGTCCACGGCGTAGTTCTCGGCGAGCTCGCGGTCGAAGGTCCCCCGAGCCGTGTGCGCCCCGACGATCATCATGGTCACAAGCGTCACACCCACCATGAGAGCCGCGGAGGAGGCCGTGGTCCGCGCGGGATTGCGGACGGCGTTGACCGCGGCGAGCCGCCCCGGTACTCCGAGCGGGCGCGCGATCCGGCCGACACCCGCGACGGTCGCCGGAATGTAGAAGGGCGCAAGCAGGACGACGCCGAGGAACGAGACGGCGCCGCCGGCGACGGCCGGTCCGATGGCGACGGCCAGCGCGCCGAACGCGAGCAGCCCGCCACCCGCGACGAGCAGCACCGAGCCGACGAGGAGCCGCACGCGACCACGCGTGCTGCGCACCGGTGCGCGGTCGGCGGGGCGGAGCGCGGCGAGGGGAGCGACCCTGGTGGCCGCCCGTGCCGGCACCAGCGCCGCGAACAGCGTCATGAGGACCCCGACGAGCAGACCCGTGAGTACCGCAGTCGCGGGGACGGCGAGCACGGCGAAGTAGCCGAAGTCCGTCTGCCGGGCCAGACCGACGAGCCCTGCCATTACGCCCACTGCGAGCAGGACACCCAGCGCGGACGCGGTGAGGCCGACGAGAAGGGCCTCGACCAGGACAGCGGTGCGGATCTGCCGGCGTTCGGCCCCGATACACCGCAGCAGGGCCAGTTCGCGCGTGCGCTGGGCGACCAGCACGGAGAACGTATTGGAGATGACCAGCCCCGCGACGACGATGGCCACGGCGGCGAAGGCCAGGAGGATACCGGTCAGGAGGTCACTGCCCCCGGACAGGGTGGCGACATCGGCGTCGGTCTGCTCGGCGGCGGTTCGTACGACGAGGATTTGTCCCTCCTCCGTCTGCACACCGGCGGTTGCCGCCGTGACCGCGGCGATCACGGCGTTGCTGTCCGCGCCCGGTGACAGTGCGAGCTGGATGTTTCGGACGATTGCCGTATCACCTGCCATATCACCTGCCATATCACCTGCCAGATCACCGTTGATCCCGCGCACGACCGACGGGGATGCAAGGATCTGGACGGCGCCGGACAGCACGGGGTCGGCACTCCGGACCGTCACGCCGGTCACCTTCAGGGCCGCTGCGGTGGCCCCGCCGCTTCCGGTCGGCGGGTCCGGAGCGACCGTGATGGTGTCACCGGTGGACACTCCGAGCCGCTGCGCTGATTCCTCGTCGATGGCTGCTTCGTCCGGCCGCGACGGATACGTTCCCTGCGTCAGCTCGGCCGTGCTGAGCTCCGGCGGCGCGGTGCTGGTCACGATGGCGACGGGGAGCTCGGACCCGGTGTCCACCTGGGTGTAGGCGTGCTCGAGTTCGTAGGCCGCATCGACCGCCGGAATCGCGGCCAGGGCTTCCATGGTGCCGGCGGGGACCCAGCCGCCGTCGGGATCGGACACCACGAGGTCCGCGGAGGCGTAGGAGGCACCGATGCTCTGGCCCAGGCTCGCTTTGGTCGTGCCGCCCACCATGAGGGTCGCGGACAAAAAGGCGACGCCGAGCATCACGGCGAGACCGACCGCGACGAAACGCCGGGCATGGACGCGTACCTGCGCCAGTGCTACCCGCAGCATGGTCAGGCCCTCAGCTTCGCGAGTGCGCGGAGGACGGCGTCCGGCGTCGACTGCTCGAGTTCACCGACGAGCGTGCCGTCCTGCATGAGCACGACCCGATCGGCGTAGGACGCTGCGACCGGATCGTGGGTGACCATGATGATGCTCTGTCCCATTTCGCGGCAGCTCCGCCTCAGCAGCGAGAGGACCTCGGCGCCCGTCGCGGAGTCCAGGTTGCCGGTGGGCTCATCGCCGAAGATCACATCGGGGCGCGTGAGCAGTGCTCGCGCGATAGCGACGCGCTGCTGCTGACCGCCGGAGAGCTCGTACGGACGGTGTGCCAGCCGGTCGGTCAGACCGAGCGCGGTTGAGATCTCATCCAGCCAGGCGCGGTCCACGGATTCCCCGGCGAGGGCGACGGGCAGGGTGATGTTCTGCTCCGCGGTGAGGGTGGGGACGAGATTGAAGGCCTGGAACACGAACCCGACCCGCTCGCGGCGCAGTCGCGTGAGCGCGGCATCCGGAAGGCCGGTGATGTCCGTGCCGCCGATCCAGAGCTGCCCGGAGTCCACGGTGTCCAGGCCCGCGAGGCAGTGCATGAGGGTCGACTTGCCGGAGCCGGACGGCCCCATAATGGCAGTGAAGCGTCCCAGGTCGAAGTCCAGGGACACGTTCCGCAGCGCATGCACGGCGGTGTCGGCCCGCCCGTAGCTCTTGGACACACGGCGCGCCGCGACGGCGCTGGTCGAGTCGGCGCTGGTCGAGTTGGGGTTGGTCGAATTGGGGGAGACGGACTCCGCGCGGGATCCGGGGGTGTTCAGGGAGGTGGTCATGTCTCCACGCTATGGACGGCGCGACGACGGCGGATCGCCGCCAGGTCCCGCGTCTCGTGGCTCCGTCTCATACCGGAGAATGAGAAGCCCGGCTGGCCGGCTGGCCGGCAGGCGCTCAGGGACGGACGACGCCCGTCTCGTAGGCGATGACGACGGCCTGCACCCGGTCCCTCGCGTCGAGCTTCGCAAGGATGTGGCCGACATGCGTCTTGACGGTGGCCTCCGAGAGGAACAGCCGCCGGGCGATCTCCGGGTTGGACAGGCCCTGCGCGATCAGCTCGAAGACCTGCCGTTCGCGCGTGGTGAGCCGGGCGGCGGTGTGGGCGTCCTGTGCGGGGGAGGGCCGGCGCAGGAGCGGGGCGATGTGGTCGAGCAGGCGACGGGTGGTGGACGGCGCGATCACGGCGTCGCCGCGGTGCACGGTCCGGATGGCATCGAGCAGTTCCTCGGGCGGCGCGTCCTTCAGCAGGAAGCCGCTGGCGCCGGCGTGGATGGCCGAGAGTGCGTACTCGTCGAGGTCGAAGGTCGTCAGCACGACGATGCGGGGGCCCGCTCCGTGCGCCCCGGTGGGTCTGCCGGCGTCGTGCGAGGTGCCGCCCGGCGAGGTGCCCGCGTAGCTTGCCAGGATGCGGCGGGTAGCCTCGATGCCGTCCATGCCAGGCATGCGGACATCCATCATGACGACGTCGGCGCGAGTGAGGGCCAGCGACGTCACGGCCTCCTCGCCGTTGGCGGCCTCGCTGACGACCTCGAGGTCCGGTTGCGAATTGATGAGCATCGCGAAGCCGCTGCGCACCAGGTGCTGGTCATCGACGATCGCGACCCTTATCGACCCTGCGCCGAGTGGGCTTGCCGTGGTGTTGCTGCTGCGCACGATGTCCTGGTCTCCGTTTCCGCCGTCGTTGTGTCGGTCCAACTCCTGTGCGCGGTCCTACGCCCGTGTATACGGGATGAACGCCTCCACACGATACCCGCCGCCCGCCTTCGGTCCCGTGGTCACGATGCCGTCATACAGGCGCACCCGCTCCATCATGCCGCTGATTCCCTGCCCGGCGCCGGTGGTGGAGGGATCGGGGGCCGCGCCGCGCCCGTCGTCGTCGACCGTGATGGTGACTCCCCGCGTGCCGTAGTCGAGGATCACATCGGCAGTGGTGTCGGCACCGGCGTGCTTGAGGACATTGGTGAGTGCCTTCTGCACAACCCGATAGGCGGTGAGCTCGGCGCCGAGGGGGAGTTCCCGACGGGCCGTGCCGATCCGTCGGCACGCGACCCGCACCCCGGATCGCCGGACGGCCTGGATGAGGCTCTCGAGGTCCCCGAGTGTCGGCAGCGGGCGGGTGGAGGCGTCCTCGTCTCCCCGCAGGACCCCGAGGAGGCGGCGCATCTCGCGGAGGGAACCCCGGCCCGTGTCCGCGATGGTCCCGAGTGTCTTCACGGCGAGCTCCGGCGCCTGCGCACTGGCGTAGCGTGCGCCGTCGGCCTGGGTGATGATGACGGACAGCGAATGAGCCACGATGTCGTGCATCTCGCGGGCGATATGGCTGCGCTCGTCGGCAGCCGCAAGATCGCGTTCCTGCTGGCGCTCGATCTCGAGGCGACGGGCCCGGTCCTCGAGCGCCTGCACGGTCAGGCGCCGGGATCGTGCCAGGTCTCCCATCGTCCAGGCGAGAAGGACGAGCGACTCCACGAAGAACAGCAGGAACAGGTACACCGGGACGATGCTGAGGATCGAAGCGTAGGGTCTGACCCCGAGCAGGTCGCCATGGAGGGCGATTCCGACAGCGCCACCGGCGGCCGCGACGCCGAGACCTCCGAGGCTCGCCCACCGCGGCCCGTAGGCGGCAAGTGTGTAGACGGAGATCAGGACGACGAACTGCGCCGGCACCGGACCGATCCCGGTGACAAGCTGCAGCACGGAGATCCCGGCGATGATGCCGGCCGAGAGCACGACGCGCGATCGTCGCCACGCCAGCGGCGCCACCAGGGCGGCGGAGACCCCCGTTATCAGAAGCGGGTTGCTGATACCGGCCGCGATCACCGGCAGCACCAGGAGGAAGTAGATCGCGAGGGCAAGGCAGGCGTCCATCGTTCGCGGGTGCGCGCGCACCCAGTGCGCGAGCCGGAGATGGAGGTCCATGAGGAACAACAGTAGGCGGCGCGGCGCCCCGCCCACATCCGGCCCAGGGTGGAGTTGTCTCACTCCGTGGACCGATTGTTTCCCGTTGTGACCCTTTCCTACTCTGGGCATATGACTCCTGCTCCGCACAGTATCGATCTGGCCGTCATCCCCGGCGACGGCATCGGCCCCGAAGTGACCGCGGAAGCGGTGAAGGTGCTGCGCGCGGTCACCGGAAACGACGTCGATCTCTCACTCACCGATTACGAGCTCGGTGCGGAGCACTGGCTCGCTACGGGAGAGACCCTTCCCGATGCCACGCTGGAGCAGCTCCGGAGGCACGACGCGATCCTGTTCGGCGCGGTGGGTGCCGCCCCGGGTGACACTCGGATTCCTTCCGGACTCATCGAGCGGGAATTCCTGCTCAAGCTCCGCTTCTCGCTGGACCATTTCGTGAATCTGCGGCCCTCGAAGCTCTACCCGGGTGTGCAGAGTCCGCTGGCCAGCCCGGGAGTCGTCGATTTCGTCGTCGTCAGGGAGGGGACCGAGGGCCCGTATACCGGCAATGGTGGAACGCTGCGGGCTGGAACGCCCCACGAGGTCGCCACGGAGGTGTCGCTCAACACGGCTTACGGTGTGGAGCGGGTGGTCCGCGACGCCTTCACGCGCGCCGCCGGACGCCGGAAGAAGCTTACGCTGGTGCACAAGCACAACGTCCTGGTCTATGCGGGCCACCTGTGGAAGCGGACCGTGGAAGCCGTCTCGGCTGAATTCCCCGAGGTGAACCACGACTACCTGCACGTCGACGCCGCCATGATCTTCCTCGTCACCGACCCGTCGCGCTTCGACGTGATCGTCACGGACAACCTGTTCGGCGACATCGTCACGGACCTCGCGGCAGCGGTGTCGGGTGGGATCGGCCTCGCCGCGTCAGCGAACCTCAACATGGACCGTACCGCCCCCTCCATGTTCGAGCCGGTGCACGGCTCGGCGCCGGACATCGCCGGCCGGCAGCTGGCGGATCCGACGGCGGCCATCCTTTCCGCTGCCCTGCTGCTGCGGCACCTCGGACTGGACTCCCATGCGGCGCGGATCGAGGACGCCGTCGAGGCAGACATCGCGTCGCGCACGGGCACCCGCTCGACGTCGGCCGTCGGCGATGCTATTGCCGCTGCCGTGTCCTAAGGTGGTTACACATCGTTAACCCAGTGCCGGAGCACTGACCACCGACGGGCCACACCAGCGTTCAGCCTGTTTTCCAGCGCGGAGGAACCATGACAGCGACCGATACCCGATTCGCCCAGCACTACTCGACCCAGCGGGCGTCGACCCAGCAGCGGGAGGCGGTGCTGGCGAATCCGGGCTTCGGCAACTACTTCACCGACCACACCGCGATCGTCGACTTCAGCATCGACCAGTCGGGCGACGGCGGATGGCACAGCGCGCGCCTCGAGCCGTACGGCCCGATCGCCCTGGACCCGGCGGCCGCCGTCCTGCACTACGGCCAGGAGATCTTCGAGGGGATGAAGGCTTACCGGCACGCCGACGGCTCCGTGTGGACGTTCCGCGCCGACGCGAACGCCGCCCGTCTGAACCGCTCCGCGATCCGCCTCGCTCTGCCCCAGCTGCCGGAAGAGCTCTTCCTCGAGTCACTGCGCCAGCTCGTCACCGCCGATCAGGACTGGATCCCCTCCGGCGACGGCGAGAGCCTGTACCTGCGCCCGTTCATGATCGCCACCGAAGCGTTCCTCGGTGTCCGGCCGGCCCGCGAAGTGTCCTACCGCGTCATCGCATCACCGGCCGGCAACTACTTCGGCGGGGAGGTGACGCCGGTGAACATCTGGGTCTCACGCACCTATGCCCGTGCCGGTCGGGGCGGTACCGGAGCCGCGAAGGCCGGCGGCAACTACGCCTCCTCGCTCGCGGCCCAGCTGGAGGCCGAAGCGCACGGCTGCAGGCAGGTCCTCTTCCTCGATCAGTTCAACGACAACGCCGTCGAGGAACTCGGCGGGATGAACGTCTTCTTCGTCTTCCGCGACGGCTCGCTGGTCACGCCCGCGCTGTCCGGCACCATCCTCGAGGGCATCACGCGGTCCTCGATCATCCAGCTCGGCAAGGACCGCGGACTGGATGTCGCCGAGCGCAAGATCACCCTCGACGAGTGGCGACACGGCGTAGCGAGCGGCTACATCACCGAGGTCTTCGCGTGCGGTACGGCCGCCGTGATCACCCCGATCGGCCAGCTGCGCGACGGCGACGAGTTCATCGGTGCTCCCGACGCCGAAGCAGGCGATGTAACCATGTCCATCCGCAGTCAGCTGCTCGGGATCCAGACCGGCGCCGTGGAGGACACGCACGGCTGGCTGACGCGGCTGGTCTGAGCCCCCCTGCACCGCACGATGACGGCGTTCAGCGCGATGGGGCCGGCGCTGAGCCGTTCACGCCGTCCTCGGCCTGGAGGTGGCGGGTCGTGGCCAGCAGGGCGGTCGTTTCGGCAGCCGGCATCGGTCGGCTGAAGTAGTACCCCTGGCCGCTCGAGCAGCCGAGTGCGCGTAACTGGTCCGCCTGATCACGCGTCTCGATACCCTCGAAGACGGCTTCGAGGCCGGCCGCACGGATGAGCTGGAGGATGGCAGCGACGAATTCGAGTTGGCCCGGTCGGGTACTGAGTTCGACGAGCAGCGAGCGATCCACCTTCACCATGCTGACCGGCAGTTCCCGGAGGTAGCTGATGGAGGAGTACCCCGTCCCGAAATCATCGATCTCGATACCGACCCCCAGCTGCTGGAGGCTCAGCAGTGAGTACATCTCCACCTCGCCGCGGGTCACGATCGCCGTCTCGGTGATCTCGATCACCAGGGCGCGCGAAGGCAGGCCGAGGTGGCGGAGCAGGGTACGGATGTGGTCGACGAGGTCGAGCTGCTTGAGTTCGACGGCGGAGAGGTTGACCCTCAGCTGGAAGTCGTCGTCCAGCGGAAAACTCTGACGCCACTCGGCAAGCTGCTGCAGCGAGGCGGACATGACCCACCGGTCGAGGTCGTGGATGACGCCGATCTCCTCGGCCAGCGGGATGAAGGTATCGGGCGGGATCAGACCGCGGAGCGGATGCTGCCACCGCACGAGCACCTCGACGCCGAGGATCCTGTTCGTGGCGAGCTCGACCACCGGCTGGTAATGCAGGATGAGCTGATTCGCAGTGATGGCCCCGCGCAGCTCCGTGGCCATCTGGCTGCGGAGCTGCCGTGAGTACAGCATGACGGGCTCGAAAACCTTGATGGTGCTGCGGCCCTCACGCTTGGCCGCGTACATCGCTGTATCGGCATCGAGCAGTAATTCCTCGGCCGTCTGATCCACTGCTCCGAGGCGCATCCCGATGCTGGCCCGGCAGTGCACGTTCAGGGATTCCAGCTGGATGTGCTCGCCCAACACCTCCAGGGCCCGCTGCGCCACCTGCATCGCGATATCCATCGAGGCGGCCGGGAGGAGGATTGCGAACTCGTCGCCGCCGAGCCGTGCCACGAGGTCACTCTCGCGGACCACGCCACTGAGCCTCCTTCCGACCTCCCGCAGCACGCGGTCACCGGCGTCGTGGCCAAAGCGGTCGTTGACGTTCTTGAAACTGTCGAGGTCGAGGAGCAGCAGCGCTGGTGGAGGGGCCCCGTTGACCGTCTGCCGGAGGGCCTCCTCGATGTTTTCCATCAGCGCGACGCGATTTGCGAGCCCGGTGAGGTCGTCCGACATAGCCATCTTCATCATGTCGAGATGTGCCTGGCGCAGCATGGCCGTGCGGCTCTCGACGCGCTTCTCGAACTGGTCGTATACCTGCTCGAGTTCCTCCGCGAGGAAGTTCACGCCGGTGATGACGGCGTCGACCTCGTCTCTGGCACTCGAGGGCTGGATCCGGCTGCTGAGCTCTCCCCGCGACAGCCGAACGATACTCTCGACGAGCATGGCCAGCCTGGGATCGTTCTGGTCAGCGCTCATCAGGCCCAGCGTACATTCCGGGAGTCGGGCGGTGTACAAGGCTCATTACGGCGTGGCGCCACATCGGGCGCTGAAGCGGGTGACAAAACCGGAGGGACGAGCCGTGAGGGCTGGTTCCGCAGCCGTTACGTGTCGCCATGGCGCTGCTCCCGTGGTGCCGCCGGTATGAAGGGGCACATCGGCTGGTGCCGACGCGCCTGCCCTGCGGCGGCGGACCCTGAGCTGGCCAGGCCGCCACCTGACGGGGAAAGATTAGCACTGCCCCGGCGCGATCACCCCGGGAGCGCAGCTTTTATGACCCGGGATCACGGTAGTCAGGTCCGGATAGCTCCGGATAGCAAGGAGCCCCGGCCGGGGTGGGAGTAATGGGGGAAAACGCCCAGCCCGACCAGGGCCTGCACAAGACTCTACGCCAGATGTGGAGACGGTTTGTCCTCATGCGCGGCTTGTGCTTTTCCTAGACGTTGTCGCCGGAACAGGAAGGGTCAGTCCGCTGGCTTCTGAAGGCTGCGGATGAGGGCCCTCGCCGTCGATGCCCTGTCCTCCGCGCCCGACTCCAGGAAAAGGTCCGCGCTTTTCTCGAGGTTGAGGATGGCTTCGGCGTCGCTGCTGCGGGTGGACAGCGCCTGCCCCAGCAGGAAATGCGCCTGCGCTGCAATGTGCGAAGCGAGGAGGTGCTTGCGTTCCACGACGGTGGTCAACTGCTCGACGGCGGCCTCGAACTGCCCGGTGAGGACGAGCCACTGTGCTCGCGTGAGGACCAGTTCAAGCCGATCCCGCTCTGTTCCACCCACGATGGAGCCGGCCATTTCAGCCCGCTCGATACATTCGAGGGTTTCGGGTTCCGTGACGCCGGCCGCCAAACGGAACTGCGCAGATCCCCGGTTGAAGCGTGCCCACAGGTCGAGGTCATTACTCGGGGACAGGTTCTTCGCGGCGAGTTCGTGGTAGGAAACACCCTCGGCGATGTGCTCGAGGAGGAAAGCAACATTCCCGATCGCCCAGTAGCCGAGCCCGGAGGTCTGGCTGCTGGGTTCGGAGGAGAGGAGGTCCGCGAGCTTCAGACACTCCTGCCAGGCATCGCTCAGCTGGTCACTGTCGGCGAGGGCCGCGATCAGCGCATTCTGGGCTTCCATCCTGATGCCCTTGTGTTCCGCGAGGTCGGAGGCGAAGGAGACGGCCTCCCGGGCGGACTTCACGGCGAGGGTGAGGTCTCCACTGCCTTGCAGGGCAAAGGACGTCAGCGTCGCCACCCGGGCACTCAGGGCTTCGGACGCCCGGGTCAGTTCGTGGGCTCCGAGCTTGTCCGCGATATCCCTCGAATCGTGCATGCGCCCCTGTTTTCGTAACGCCTCGGACACGAGGAAGGTAGCATTCCACCATCCCCCTTCGTCACCGCACGCAGCAGAAGCGACGGCCACCTGCTCCGCCAGCGATTGTGCCTTCACGTAATCGCGCTGGTTCCAGGCATCCCGTGCCTGGAGCTCCAGCATGAGCTGCTCCCCACGGGCATCCTGCAGAGCCATGATCACCTTTCGTCGTCTCGCTGTCCCGGTCCTGTTCTACCGCACTCTTGGCCACCCTATGGGCTCACCCGCGCCTCGCGACCAGACAAGGGAAAGAAGTCAAATCTTGAGGCCGAAAAGTGTTACCAAAGTGGCTGGTGTGGCTTACGATGGTAATCGAGCCGCTTATGGTAATGAGATGCGCTCATCAATTCACTGACCCCCACACCCCAAGGATGTCCATTATGAAGCGTCTCGTCTCCGCCCTCATGCTCTCCGCACTCCTCGTCTCCGGCACCGCAACGGTTGCCAACGCTGCTCCCACGAAGTCATCCTCCGACTCCTCCTCGACCGACCGCGTCAACGGCTGGCCCTACTGACCCCTTCGGCTTGACGCGGCAATCCGTCAGGAACGCCGCTTGACGTGGGATAAGCAGTGCTGATGCCGTGGACACCCCCTTCAGCGAGGGTCTCCACGGTATCTGCCTTTAACCGACACCTGCGTGCGAAGACCCGGCGGCAGATCCATGCCAGCTCAGGCTAGGCTTGACGGCATGCGAATTGCCCGCTTTGTCCTCAATGATGACCCCATGTTCGGTGTAGTGGAGGGATCGGCCGGAGATGAGGAGGTCGCTGTCATCCAGGGTGACCCCTTCTACACGGGAGTCCAGCTCACCAGAGCCCGGCACGCGCTCGACGATGTCCGGCTCCTGGCTCCCGTCATCCCCCGCAGCAAGGTGGTAGGGGTAGGGCGAAATTATGCGGACCACATCCAGGAAATGGGCAGCGAGACGCCGGCGGCCCCGCTCCTGTTCCTGAAACCGAACACTTCGGTGATCGGTCCGGGTGACCCCGTCATGCTTCCGTCCTTCTCCGATCAGATCTCCTATGAGGCGGAGCTCGCGGTCGTGATCGGCCGCATCTGCAAGGACGTGCCGATCGAGCGGGTCGACGACGTCGTCTTCGGGTACACCTGCGCGAACGACCTGACTGCACGGGACGTGCAGAGGACCGACGACCAGTGGGCTCGGGCGAAGGGATTCGACACCTCATGCCCCATCGGGCCCTGGATCGAGACGGATCTCGACCCGGAGAACCTCACCATACGCGGCACGCTCGACGGCGAACTGCGACAGGACGGTTCCACGAGCGACATGATCTGGGGGGCGCGTGAGCTCGTGGCCTACGTGTCGCAGGCCTTCACCCTGCTCCCCGGCGACATCATCCTGACCGGGACACCTGCCGGTGTCGGCATCATCACCGACGGCCAGCGGTACGACGTCGACATCGAAGGTATCGGCCGGCTGTCCAACCCCGCGCGCCGGTAGCGCCCGGGCCGCCTGCCTGCCCGGTCACCAGGTCAGCCGCGTCGGCCGTCGGAGCCTCACCCTGTCCCGGGGCCGACGGCGCCCGGCGCGGGAAGTAGTCCCACTTAGACTGGAAGCACCATGACTACTGCCGCTGATTTCCCCACCGTCACCGATGCCACTCCCGTCCGGGTCCGTTTCTGCCCGTCGCCGACCGGCACGCCCCATGTCGGCCTCATAAGGACTGCCCTGTTCAATTGGGCGTATGCGCGCCACACCGGTGGGAAGCTGATCTTCCGGATCGAGGACACAGACGCCGCCCGGGACAGCGAGGACAGTTATCACCAGTTGCTCGAGGCGATGACGTGGCTGGGCATCGACTGGGACGAGGGCATCGAGGTGGGCGGCACCCACGCTCCATACCGCCAGTCACAGCGGGGCGAGCTCTACCAGGACGTCATCGGCCGCCTGGTCGAGGCCGGGCACTTATACGAGTCCTTCTCGACCCCCGAGGAGGTCGAGGAGCGTCACCGAGCCGCGAGCCGTGACGTGAAGCTCGGCTACGACAACCACGACCGCGCGCTGAGCGAGGAGCAGAAGAAGGTGTTCAGGGCATCCGGCCGACAGGCCGTCCTGCGCCTCCGGATGCCCGACGAGGACATCACCTTCACCGATCTGGTCCGCGGCGAGATTACCTTCCGCGCCGGCAGCGTCCCCGATTTCGCCGTCGTGCGGGGCAATGGCGCACCGCTCTACACCCTGGTCAACCCGGTCGACGACGCCCTCATGGGCATCACGCACGTCCTCCGGGGGGAGGACCTGCTCTCGTCCACGCCCCGCCAGGTGGCCCTGTACCGTGCGCTGATCGATATCGGGGTTGCCCGCTACATGCCGCTGTTCGGCCACCTGCCCTATGTCATGGGGCAGGGCAACAAGAAGCTGTCAAAGCGTGACCCGGAATCCAATCTGTTCCTGCACCGGGAGAGGGGCTTCATCAGGGAGGGCCTGCTCAACTATCTCTCGCTGCTCGGCTGGAGCCTGTCCGCCGACGAGGACATCTTCACGGTGGAGCAGCTGGTCGAGAAGTTCGATATCCGCGACGTGCTCGCGAACCCGGCTCGCTTCGACCTCAAGAAGGCCGAGGCAATCAACGGCACGCACGTCCGTCTCCTCGAGCCGGACGAATTCCGTTCCCGGCTGCTGCCGTATCTCGCAGCCGCCGGACTGATCAGCGCCGAGCCCACCGAAGGCGAGCTGCGGATCACCGCCGACGCTGCCCCGCTCATCCAGGAGCGGATCACCCTCCTGGGGGAGGCGCCGGAGATGCTGGGATTCCTGTTCAGGACTGACGACCGTATCGACATCGCCGACGATGCCCGGAAGGGGCTCCCGGACAATCTGGGTGAGGTCCTCGGCGCCACCCTCGAGGCACTCGAAGGGTGTGCTTCGTGGGACGCCGAGTCCCTGCAGGCGGCGCTGAGGGCGGCCCTGGTCGAGGGCCTGGGGCTCAAGCCTCGCCTTGCCTTCGCGCCGGTCCGCACTGCCATCTCGGGCCGCAGGATCTCCCCTCCACTCTTCGAGTCGATGGTGATCCTCGGGCGCGATTCCTCCCTTGCCCGGGTCCGGGCCCTCCGGGCGACGGTTGCGTGATCCACGTGCCTGACCCTGTGTCGGTTGCATACAGCGCTGCCGGCGCGGAGATCGAGGGCGTGCTTTTCGACATCGATGACACGCTCGTGGACCTCGAGCAGGCCATGGGGAGGACACTGCAGGCCATCGATGATCCCGCGCTCGGCCACCTCAGCGACGACGACTGGATCCTCTACACGTCGCTCTACTCCTCCGATCCGCAGCAGCACTACAACCGATTCCTGGCCGGTGAGATCACCTTCACCGAGCAGCGTGTGCACAGGGTGCGCCATGCGCGGGCCGGCTTCACCCGGGAGCAATTCATCGGGGAGGCTGCAGAGTCCTGGATGCGTGCCTACGACGAGATCCTGCCTGTGCACTTCCAGGCCTAC
>JAABUN010005939.1_pt1 | contig 14548 bp, 11 predicted proteins | sample 5559311 | NCBI WGS metagenome assembly JAABUN01 (sample SAMN10711877, study PRJNA513370) | rock metagenome | isolation source: Antarctica rocks | place: Antarctica: Victoria Land, Siegfried Peak sud | reverse complement strand
TCTATCGGTATCGGTTGCCGGAAGAGTGGAGTTTGGTACCGTAGTGGGCGAGAGTCCGGAGTCCGGAGTCCGTAGTAGAGGTCAGTTGCAGGCGCAGTGTCTCAACACCACCGCGCAGCCACTACGAACTACGGACTACGGACTACGGACTACGGACTACCGTCCCCTACTTCCTATCCGACCGCTCCGGGCGCTTCAAGTCGCCCGCACCATTCGCCTTGTCGCCACGACGGCGGAGCATACCGCCGAAAAGCATCTGGCCGAACTGCCCGCCGAGAGCGCCCTTGCTCAGTTCCGATTCGGTCGCTTGCGTCAGTTGACCGTCGCTCCGCTCGGCGGTGGACCAATCGGCGCGGGCATCGCGCGCCTTGGTGAAGAACTCGGTCAGGGCTTTGCTCTGTCCCTCACCCTCATCGGCGAGGGCGGTGCGGAAGGCTTGCAGGGTTGCGGTATATTCATCGACCCAGCGCAGCACACTCTCGCGATTGGTCTGGCAGATGTCGCGGTGCATCTCCGGGCTACCGGCCGCCAACCGCGAGACATCGCGGAAGCCGCTCGCGGACAGTTGCTTCATATCGCGCCACGCCGGGCTCGCGCTGACGGTATTCATCAGGGCGCTGGACATCACGAACGGCAAGTGGCTCACCGCGCCGACAAAGCCATCGTGCTCGTTGGCATCGATGAACTGCGGCTCGGCCTCTAACGCCGCGATCAGCCCGAGGACCGTCTGCACGGCGGTTTCGGAGGCGCGCACCGACGGGCAGACACACCATGTCGCCCCCTTGAACAGGGTTGCCTCGGCCGCCTCGGTACTCTGCGTCTTACCGGCCATCGGGTGCCCGCCGATGAAGCTACAGGTCGTGGGCAGCTTCTCGCGCGCCCAGGCCATCACGTCGCCCTTCGTCGAGCAGACATCGGTGACAACCGAGCCATGCTTGAGGTGATCGCCGATCGTCTCGAAGACATCGGGGACCGCCCCGACCGGGGTGGCGATGATGACCACATCGGCGTCGCGCACAGCGGAGGGCATATCCCAACTCATCTCGTCGGTCGCCTTCATCCGCTTGGCTTGCTGTTGCTGGGCGATGTCGATATCGAACCCGATAATCTGGAGTTTCTGCTCACCGCGCTTGTCGCGCGAGGCCCAATCACGCAGGCCGAGACCGATCGAGGTGCCGATGAGGCCGAGGCCGATAATGGCGACCTTCTCCATGAGGGTGACGATCCTTTCCGAGCGGCGGGGCGCACAGAGCGCAGCGCGGCATGTTCCTGGCGAATACGTTCTGTCAAGTATAACATCCCACCCGGCGCGGGAAGGCGCGGTCACGAGGCAAGATTAACGCACAGGAATCGCCCAGAGCCTGATCGTCTTGTCGAAACTCGCGGATGCCAGCAGGCGACCATCGGGGCTGAACGCGACCGACATCACCCGATCGGTATGGCGGGTGAGCGTGCCGAGCGGCTGCCCGCTGGCGACATCCCAGAGGATGACGTTATTGTCGAAGCCCCCGCCCGCGAGGGTGCGCCCATCGGGGCTGAAGGCGATCACCGTCAGACTCTCAGCGCGACTGGCGAAGGTTCGCACCTCTTTGCCCGTGGCGACCGTCCAGAGTTTCGCGCTGCCATCGAAGCTGCCGGTCGCCAGCGCCGCGCCATCGGGACTGAAGACCACCGCATAGACCCGACTGGTATGCCCACTAAACGTCTGCTTGACGGTGCCGGTGGCAAGATCCCAAAGTTTGGCCGTGTTATCGAGACTGCCGCTGGCGAGGGTTTTGCCATCCGGACTGAACGCCACCGAAAAGACGGTGCCACCGGGACTGGCGAGGGTCTTGGTCACCGCGCCCGAGGCGACATCCCAGAGGATGATCGACGCATCGAAGCCGCCGCTGGCGAGGGTCTTGCCGTCCGGGCTGAAGACGAGCCCGTAGACCCAGTTGGTATGCCCACTGAGTATCCGTATCTCCTTACCGGAGGCGACGTCCCACAATTTCACGGTGGTGTCGAAACTGCCAGTGGCGAGGGTCTTGCCATCGGGGCTGAACGCCACCGCCGTCGTCCGGTCGCCGTGCCCGGTGAGGGTTTGCAGTTCCTTCCCGGTGGCGACATCCCAGAGGCGCAGGGTCTTGTCGAAGCTGACGCTGGCGATCGTTTTCCCATCGGGACTGAAGACTGCCGCGTAGAGGCGATCGGTATGGCCGGACAGGATCAGGCCCGCTCCGGCGGTACCGGCGGCGGTGGCGGCGCGCGTGGCCGTCTCGCGCGTCACCGTGGCCGTTCCCCGTGTCGCTGTGGCTGGGCTCACCGTGCCGCGTGTCACCGTGGCGGCGACAGACACGCTCGTCGCCGACGCGACCGGGGATGGGCTCGGCGTTATAGCAGGGGGCGGTGATGCTGCGGCCGTGGCTGCCGGTGCCGTTGGCGCAGTCGGCACTGTGGCGGTCAGCGAAGGTCGGGATGGGAAATCCGACGGGGACGGCGTGCCCCCACCGCAGGCGACGAGCGCGAGCAACGCGCCGCCACCGATGATACCGCGAATATGCCGTGCGAGTCGCATCGCAGAACCTCCCGTTGGGACTGACGACCGTCCGGGATAAAAGGTCAAACGGTCGGTCCCTATCGTACTTCTGGATAGCCTTAGTCGTGGAAGAAAAACGCAATCGCGATGATGGCGTAGGCCAGCAGGAGTTGCACACCCTCGTACCAGTTGCTCTCGCCATCCTGCGCGATCAGGCCGACGATGAAGACGGCGAGGCCGATCACGACCAGTTCGAACGGCTGGAAGAGGAAATTCATCTGCGTGGAGAAGAAGAGACTAATAAGGACCAGCAGCGGCGCGACGAAGAGGGCGATCTGCGTGCTAGAGCCGACTGCGATCCCGAGGCTGAGATCCATCTTGTTCTTCATCGCGACGGTCACGGCGGTGAGGTGTTCCGCCGCGTTGCCGATGACCGGGATGAGGATGACGCCGACGAATAGCTCACTCCAACCGAGGACATGCACTGCCTCTTCCAAGCTGGCGACGAGCGTCTCGCTCATGATCGCCACGCCGAGGGTCGCGGCGATCAGGACACCGGACGCCTTGCCGATACTCCAGGTTTGGCCATGCTCCTCCTCGCCACCATCTCCCGCGTAGAGGTGCTTGTGCGTCCGCAGGCTGAAGATGAGGCCCAGGACGTAGGAGACGATCAGCAAGCCGGCGACGACGAAGCTAACTTCCTGCTCCAGGAAGAGGCGGCGCGTCTCGTCGCGCGTCCCGAGGGTGTAATAGAAGGCGGCGGGGATCAGCAAACCGATCACCGCCAGGGCGAGTTGCGACACGTTCGCGCCGATGGCAGTCCGATTAAACTCCTGCTTCTCGCGCTTCAGGCCACCCAGCAAGAGCGACAGACCGAGCACGAACAGGAGATTCCCAACGATCGAGCCGGTGATCGACGCCTTGACGACGGTGACCAGACCCGCCTTCAGCGCGAAGATCGCGATGATCAACTCGGTGGCATTGCCGAACGTTGCGTTGAGCAGGCCACCGATCCCCGGCCCGACATGAACGGCGAGTTCTTCGGTGGCGTTGCCCATCCACTTCGCCAGCGGGACGATCGCCAGGCCGCTGATAGCGAAGATGACGATCGCCGGCCAGGAGAGGATACGCGCCAGCAGCGCCACGGGGATCAGCACCAGCAGCAGGTTGAGCGGATTCCGCAGCGCACCTAGTATGCTCACAAACCCTCCTCATAATACGCGTGAATAGGGACGAGCCGCGCATAGACGCGACGTGGCTCGCCCGATCGGCCACGATCAGCGGCGACCAGCAGGGGCAGCGAAGGGTAACGATGCCCGATCGATAGCGGCGTGTCAACCCCCGCACGCCTTGACGGCCCGCCAATCCCTCGACTACAGTCTGACGCGGCGCGATCCTGCACGGAAGCGCGTCGTCGATGGGCCGAACCGACTAGAAAAGCGATAGGAGTGAGGATTGGGATCAGCTTCGTGGCAAACGGGCCAACGATCCACCACCCGGCCATCGAAGGTGACCGCGCTCCTCACGCTCCTGGCGCTGCTGCTGCCCCTGCTCGCCGCCTGTGGCCCGACGAACAACGAGCCGACTACCACCCTGAAACCATACCCGGCGGCGCAATATCCACACCCCGAATTTCTCGCCGATACCGCCTGGCTAGCCGAGCGGGTGAACGATCCATTCACCCGGATCATCGACCTCTCGCCGCTCGAAGAGTACGAGCGCGGGCACCTGCCGGGGGCGATCCACGTCTGGTGGCAGGACCTGATCGAGGTCAACAATACGACCTACGGGATGCTCGTCGATCCGGCCAGTCGCAGGCGCGTCTTCGAGCAGGCCGGGATCGACAATACGATCACGGTCGTCGCCTACGATAATGCCGGCGGACGCTACGCGGCGCGCTTTCTCTGGGCGCTCCTCTACGGCGATTACGCCGCCGGGCGGCTGCTCAACGGCGGGATCGCCACCTGGCGCGCCGAGGGCAGGGCGATCTCGCGCGGCGTGCCGACGATCCAGCCGACCCGCCTGCCTAACATCCCCGCGAACGAGAAGATCCTGATCAACGGCGAAGACCTGTTGGCTGGGCTGGGGCAGAACAGCCTGGCGGTCGTCGATACGCGCACCCTCGCCGAGGGACGCGAAACCTGGGACAGCCAATTGCGCTTCGGGCGGATTCCTGGCGCGCGTTCGATCCCCTGGGACCGCAACCTGATCCAGAAGAATACCGCCATCGTGCGCGACCCGAGCGAACTCGCGCGCGTCTACGAGAGCCAAGCGCTCGGGCGCGACCAGCCACTCGTCGTCTACGGGCTCACCGGGGCCGACGCGGCGCACACCTTCTGGATGTTGCGCGTCCTCGGCTACACTAACGTGCGCCTGTACGATGGTGCCTGGGCCGAATGGGGGGCGAATCGCCCCGGCACGCCATATCAGGTCGAACCGCTCGCGGTCGGCACGGACCCCGCACCGGTCGCGGGCGCACCGATCGCCGGGCGCTAGCGTCGCCCCAACAAACGCGATTCGCTGCTCGCCGCGCAATCGTGCCCCAAATCGATTGGCGTGTTCGTCCCCCTATGTTATCGTTAAATGCTCAGGCATCGTGCGGCCCGCGCTCGGCCCACGCGACACCGTACACAAGAACCACCAGGAAGGACACCCGATGGTCTACAAGCGCCTCGTCGGCCTGTTGCTCACCATCGCCCTGCTAACCGCGTGCGGCGGCGCGGCGGCAACCCTCCCCCCGGCGACGAGTGCGCCAACCGTTGCCGCAGTCGCCACAACAGCCGCGCCCGCACTAACAACGGCCCCAACGACGGCCCCAACAACGAGCGCACCGGTGGCAGTCGCCGCGACCCGCACCACAGCGCCAGCCGCCAGCGCGCCGAGCCCCGCCCCCGCCCCTACCACGGCGGCGACCGCCACCCGCGCGGCTACCCCGATCGCCGGCGGCACGACGACGCGCATCGCCGCGACCGCCTCGCCCCAATCGGCACGCGACACCGGCAATCTGCCGAACGCCACGCCTGCGGCCGGTGAAGCGCTGATCGAGCAAGCGATCGGCTACCTGCTCGACCATTATGTCGACTCCCTGCCATCGAACGATCTCTTCGGCGCGGCCTACAACGGCGCGGTCGCAACCCTGACCGCCTCGGGCAAGGCACCCCAGGCGCAGCCGCCCGCGCTGACCGGCAACCGCCAGCAGGACGCCGCCACCTTCAAGGTCGCCTATCTCGCGCTCGCGACAGCGGCGGGGACGGAGATCAACCAGAACCTCCTCGCCTACGAGTCGATCCGCGCCGTCGCCACCTCGATCGACGAATGTCACACTGCCTTCCTCGACCCCGAGCAATATCGCTCGGTCAACGCCGGACTCTCGGGCACCAATACCTATGGCGGGATCGGCGTGACGATTCGCACCCAGACGCGCCCGGTGACGATCGGCGGCGTCTTCCCCAATAGCCCCGCCGCGAAGGGTGGTATCCGCACCGGCGACGCGATCCTCAAGGTCGGCGACACCGACGTGACCGATCTCCCCGCCGACGCGATCAGCCCGCTGGTCCGTGGCGCGGCGGGCTCACAGGTGACGCTGACGATCGGGCGTATCGGCGAGGCCACGCCGCTCGTGATCACCCTGACGCGCGCCGAGATCCAGGTGCCGGTCTTCACCACCGACGTACTAACCAGACCGGATGGCACGAAGGTCGGCTATATGAAACTCTATTCGTTCTCGACCGGTGCGGAGGCCCAGGTGCAGGCGGCGCTGGAAAAATTCGAGCAGGAGGGCGTGACCGGTTGGGTTCTCGACCTCCGCGACAATGGTGGCGGGTATATCGACACACTCTCCCAGATCACCAGCCGCTTCCTCAACGGACGGCAACCGGTCGCCTACGAGATCGAGCGCGGCGGCGCCGAGCAGCCGATCACCACCGACCCGACCCACTACTTCAGCCCGCAGCACCCGTTCGCCATCCTGATCAACGGCGGCTCGGCCTCCGCGAGCGAAGCCCTCGCCTCGGCGGCAGTCGATTACGGCTTCGCGCGACTCTTCGGTCAGAAGACCTCCGGCTGCCTGGCCGGGGCCACCAGCTACCGCCTCGCCGACGGCTCCGCGATGCAGGTCACCATCTGGAAGATCGTTTCGCCGCAACGCCGCGAGATCAACCGCGTCGGCCAACTCCCCGACCAGGAGATCCAGCCCGATCCCACCGGCGTCACCGACCCCGTTCTCGATGCAGCCGTCGCCTGGCTGGCGACGCAGCCGCAACGGTAAGCGCCGCGTGACCCCAGGCACTCCCTCATAAACACGAGGGCAAGTCGCCGTGCTTGCTAGGACGACATTCACCGGCCAGCAATAGAGAAGCGAACAAATTTGCAGAGTGTATGAAGGACTTACCCAAGAAATAGTGAGTCCCGCCGTGCTGATGCCTTCCTTAATAGTAGATTAGCGTTACATCTTGAAGCCCTTCTCCGGGCTACCTATCAAGGCCGGTTACTACCAAACTATTGTTACCAACCAAAAATACGAACCCAGGCCATAAGTCACGCAGCTGACTATCATCAGCACTAACAAGGCATCACGACGCCACTCTCGGATGCCGCGCGCAGTCAAAAGCAGAAGCGGCACGAACATATCCAACAGGTAGCGTGGCCCAAATGTGATGCCACCAGAGCCGATCAGTAGCCCAATTGGGATATAGATTAGCGCGCAACTCCCCACCAAGGTCCAGACGAAAAGGTCGCGGCGTTCGCGCCAGATCGCGTAAAGGGCACCGATCAGGACTGGCGTCATCCAGAAGAGGCCGCCGCCAAGCCAGCGATCTTCGTCGAAGAGCGTATATCCACCAAACTGATAATAGAGGTTCTTGGGGAGATAATGGAGATTGAACTGTCCATAACGCGTGAGATCCGCCTGGGCCGACGGAGCGACAATCTGCCAAGCGAGCCCTGATTCGAGCGGGTTCCCGAAGCGCGCCGCGTTGTAGCAACCAAGGAGCAGGACGGCAACAATCACGGGCACGAGGCCGTAGCAGGCGGCGGCTACTGTTTGGCGCAGCGGCCGTTGTCGATCGCGGTGGAGCAGATAATAGGCCAGCCAAACTCCGTTGAAGACAAGCCCGATGCGGGTCAGGGTGGCACAGGCGAGCGCCAGGCCCACCAGGAGATAGCCCAACTTATCGGACCGCGAGAGCGCCGCGATCGCCGCCAAGAGGACGCAGCCCCAACCGATGATCTGAGCCGTGTACCAGGCTCCGCCTGCCGGGGCCAGGATCAGCAGAAAGGTGCCGAATGCTGTGCTAGCCACCATGATACCTCGTCGTTCCGGCGAGAGTGGGGCGATACCAGTCTGATCGAGCAAGCCGAGAAACTTGGCGAGCAAAGCGATGCTGACAGCACCCAGAATCGGCGTGTAGATCACATCGCTGGTGCCGGCGCCAAAAATAGCAATTAGTGGCAAAAGGAGGATAGCGGGGAAAGGAGGCCAGTAGAAGTACAACTTGCCTGCATAATCGACAAGATCGATGATATTGGAGGTTGGGAGGCGGAGGTAGAGTTGCTGATGGAGAAAGGCATCAGCCAGGTAGTTAAAGTAGGCACTCTGGGTCGGACCAAAGTTGGAACCCGTAAGCCAACTCCGTAAAAGATAGACACATAGGGCTATTACACCGGCGATGCGTGGCCGCGCCAGAGGCACGAGCAGCTTTAATAGCCACATGCCGCTCTCGCGAGTGTGATGAGCCGGGAGTGGCGCTGTCACCACGCTTTTTACGGTATCACCAGGCTGTGCCATGCTTTCTCCGCGCTCCATCGGGGGTATGATCGGGTCATCAATCAGCGCCAAAGAGCAAGGGGATGGATGCGCATCGTGTCGAGCACTTGGGATATGGCGCTAGTGAGGATGATAGCTCACCTGGGAAGCGTCGTTTAGCCACCCACTTCCAGCTTACTCAGCTAAAAATAGTGCAGCAATCATATTTTGGTCCTTGCCCACCAAGAGGAAAGTACCAGTACCTCAAGCGGATACTGCTCTCACGACGTAGCTGATGCTATCTCGCACACCATCGGCAGGGAAGCGTCGCGCCTACGACGTGATATCAACTGTGCGCGATGACCGTGGTAGCGAAGCGCCACAGCATCGTCGATTACTGCCGCGCGCACCATCAATTGCAGCACTCTGCCATCGCCAGTATCCTGCAATTTAGGGCCGCTGTACCGCGCGGGTACTGGTACTTCCCTCCCATTGTCGGGACCAACGTGTGATTGTTGGGCTACGCCCTGTGACCTATCCTGAATCTACATGAATCGCACAACGTTACCATCGAGCGCAGAGCGAGGAAGAATTGCAACAGACGCGCGATAGCATCACCACGTCACGCGATTGGTCGGCGATCTCGAGGCCGCGTTTCGGTGATGCGCCACGCCTGGAAGCGCCGCTCCTCGACGCCGATCGCCTCTACGCACAGCGCATCCGGCAGATCATCCTCGAGCAATCGAAACGAGCGCACGTCGGCCATATCGGTTCGGCGCTCTCGATCGCCGACATCGTAGCTGCGCTCTATGGCGGGGCGTTGCGTATCCCCAGCCCCGAACACCCCGACCGCGACCGCCTGGTACTTTCGAAGGGCCACGCGGCGCTGGCGCTCTACGCCGCACTCGCGATCGAAGGCTGGCTCAGCGAGGAACAACTCAACACCTACTGCGCCGACGATAGCCTGCTCGGCGTCCACCCCGAACACGCCCTGCGCGGTATCGATTTCTCGACCGGCTCACTCGCCCAGGGGTTATCGCTGGCAACGGGTGCGGCCCTGGCGGCGCGCTTACAAGGCTCGGCACGCCGCACCTTCGCGGTGGCGAGCGACGCCGAACTCAACGAAGGCTCCTTCTGGGAAGCGGCGATGTTCGCCGCGCACCACCACCTCGCGAACCTGATCGTGATCGTTGACGTGAATGGGCAACAGGCGCTCGGCTACACCGCCGAGGTGATGGGCCTCTCGCACCTGCCCGAGCGGTGGCGCGCGTTCGATTGGGATATCCACGAGGTCGATGGACACGATGTGGCGGGCCTCGCCAAAACGATCGCGGGACTGGATACCACCGCCGGACAGCCGCATATCCTGCTCGCGCGGACCACCTTCGGCAAGGGGGTTTCCTACATGGAAAACCAGATCAAGTAGCATTACTGGCCGATGTCGGACGCCGAGTACGCGCAGGCGCTCGCTGAGGTCGGAGGGCAGTCGTGAGGGCGGCATTCGCACAGACCTTGACGGAACTGGCCGAGCAAGACCCGCACGTCCTGCTGCTCACCGGCGATCTCGGCTAGATGGCGCTCGAACCGTTCAGCGACGCCCACCCCGATCGTTTCTTCAACGCGGGCGTCGCCGAGCAGAATATGGTCGGCATGGCGACCGGGCTGGCCGAAGCGGGCTTCGTCCCCTTCGTCTACTCGATCGTCAACTTCGCCACACTCCGGCCCTACGAATTTATCCGCAATGGCCCGGTGCTGCATCAGTTGCCGGTGCGGATCGTCGGCATGGGCGGCGGCTTCGAGTATGGCTCCGCCGGACCAAGCCATCACGGGCTGGAAGATGTCGGGGTGATGCGGCTCCAACCCGGTCTCACCGTCATCGCCCCCGCCGATCACCAGCAGGCGCGCACCGCGATTGCCGAAACCTGGGATCTGCCCGGCCCGGTCTACTATCGGTTGGGGAAAGACGACAAGACGACGGTCCCCGGACTGGACGGACGTTTCGCCCTCGGCCGCGCCCAGTCCGTGCGCGAGGGGAACGACCTCCTGATCGTCGCGATGGGGAGTGTCGCCGGGGAGGCGGCGGCGGCGGAACTGCTGGCCGAGCAGGGGATCGCCTGCACCGTGCTGATCGTCGCGAGCCTCAACCCCGCACCGGTAGCCGATCTCGCCGCTGCGGTCGCCCGTTTCCCGCTGGCGCTCACCGTCGAGGCACATTATGCGACCGGCGGGCTCGGCTCATTGGTGGCCGAGGTCATCGCGGAGGCCGCCACCGGTACCCGGCTCGTGCGCTGCGGCGTGACGACCCCCTCCGATGGGCGCTCGGGGAGCCAGGACTATTTTCATCATCGTCACGGGCTATCACGGAGCGGCCTGGTCGAAACCGCGCTCCGCGAATTGCGGCAGCAGGCATAAGGGGAGAGCATGGGAACGGAGACATCGCTGGCCTCTGAGCCGATTGTGATGGCAGAATACCGGGAGCAGCTTGAGGCACCGCTCCAAGAGAGCGAGCAGCCCAAGGTGGCCCAGCGCAAACTGAGCGCGATCATCGCCTGCTACCGCGATGAGCCCGCCGTGCCGATCATGTACGCCCGGTTGACAACCGTCTTCCAGCGGCTCGGGGTCGCCTACGAGATCATCTTCGTCAACGACTGTAGCCCGGACAACGCCGCCGAAGTCCTGGCCGACCTGGCGCAACTCGATCACCATGTGATCGTCATCAACCACACGCGCAACTTCGGCTCGCAGAGCGCCTTCACCAGCGGGATGCAGATCGCCACGGGCGATGCCGTCATCCTGCTCGACGGCGACCTGCAAGACCCGCCGGAGATGATCGAGGAATTCTTCGCCAGGTGGCAAGAGGGGCACGATGTCGTCTATGGCGTGCGCGTCAAGCGCGACGCGACCCTCTTCTTGCAGGTCGCCTATAAGTCTTTCTACCGACTCTTCCGCGCCGCATCCTACATCCCGATCCCGCTCGACGCCGGGGATTTCTCGCTGATCGATCGGCGCGTGGTGGACGCGCTCAACAGTATGCCGGAGAACAACCGCTTCCTGCGCGGGATGCGCTCGTGGGTCGGCTTCAAGCAGATCGGCGTGCCATATGTCCGCCCGGAGCGGATGTTCGGGCGGACGACCAACTCGCTGCTCCGCAACTTCGGCTGGGCGCGCAAGGCGATCTGCTCGTTCTCGTACGCGCCGCTCGATGTAATCACCGCCCTGGCGCTGGTCACCGTCGTGGTCTCGGCACTGGTCGCGGTGGCGCAGATCGGCGTGCGCCTGATCCGGCCCGATCTCGTCCCCTCCGGCTTCACGACGCTGATCGTCCTGATCCTCTTCATGGGCGGGATTCAGTTGCTCTGCCTCAGCATCATCGGCTCCTATCTGGCGCACATTTACGACGAGGTGAAACGCCGTCCGGCGTTCATCGTGGACAACATCGTCCATCACCCCTTGCAGCCGGTGCGGGCCGGGCGCGACGAAGAACAGCAGGAGCGGCAGGCGGGCGCGTAATCTCCTTGCAGGCGACCGCCTGCGCGATCTGCGGCCCAGGGGCCGCTTCAGCCGAACTCTACCCCGCGAATTTCGATCTCGAAGCGTTTAACACGAGCGTCTTCTCGGCCCGGCGCCTGCCCGATGGGATCCGCTACCGGATGGTGCGCTGTGCCGGTTGCGGGCTCGTCCGGTCCGATCCGGTCGCCGACGCCAGCGTGTTGGCGGAACTCTACACGGAGAGTACCTTCGACTATGACGAAGAGGTTGACAACCTGAAGGCAACCTACGGGCGGTACCTCCGCTTACTAGAACGCCACAGGGTGCAGAAAGATGCGCTATTAGAGATCGGCTGCGGGAACGGGTTCGTACTGGAGGAGGCACTGGCACAAGGCTATCGCACGGTGCAGGGCGTCGAGCCGAGCACGGCGGCGGTGGCGAAGGCCAGCCCCCAGATACGCCCGCACCTCGTCTGCGACATCATGCGCCCCGGACTCTTCGCGCCAGACCAATTCGACGTGGTGACCTTCTTCCAGGTCTTCGATCATCTGCCCGATCCAGGCGCGGTCCTCGACGAATGTTTGCGGGTGCTGAAACCCGGTGGCCTGATCCTCTGCCTCAACCATAACGTCGAGGCAGTATCGGCCCGCCTGTTACGCGAGCGTAGCCCGATCATCGATATCTAGCATACCTATCTCTACACGCCGAAGACCCTGGCGCGGCTCTTCGTCACACATGGCTTTCAAGTGGCGCAGAGCGTACCGGTCTACAACACCTACACCACACGCTATTTGGCGCAACTTGTGCCTTTACCCAGGAAACTCAAGACACGCGTGCTCAAGCGCCTGAGCCGCAGCGCTATAGGGCGGCGACGACTTTCGGTGCCGCTCGGCAACTTGTGCCTGATCGCACGCAAGCCATAACACGAGGGCTAAGTAGTTAACGTGAGTGAGTATGTTCATTCAGGTTGGTGACTAACTGGCCCCTGGTATTTAGCCGCAGAAGTACGATAAGCGAGCGGAATGATGAAACGGGTCATCGTCACCGGGGCAACGGGCTTCGTCGGCGCGAATCTGGCACGGCGGCTCTTGCGCGATGGACACGAGGTCCACCTGCTGCTGCGCCGGGGTCATGCCAGCTGGCGGATCGCCGAAATCGCGCCGTCGGTTTATTGCCACGAGGTTGACCTCGGCGATCGGGAGGGGTTGGATCGGCTATTCTCCCTGATTCGACCTGATTGGGTCTTCCATCTGGCTGTGCATGGTGCCTATTCCTCGCAGACTGATCTCCAACAAATGATCCAGACGAATATTCACGGCACGATCAACCTTGTCGAGGCTGCCCTAGCCGTGGGCGTGGAAGTCTTCGTCAACACTGGCTCGTCATCAGAATACGGACTGAAGGATCACGCGCCGTCTGAAACTGAATGGCTCGAGGCAAACAGCTACTATGCAGTGACCAAAGCATCCGCGACACTGTATTGCCGCCATGTCGCGCAGAACAACGACACTTTACACCTCCCGACACTGCGCCTTTACTCGGTCTATGGACCATGGGAGGAACCGACAAGGCTGATCCCAATGCTCTTAACTCATGGCCTGCGCGGTGAATTGCCGAAGTTGGTTGATCCAAGTATCGCTCGGGACTATGTCTTTGTGGACGATGTAGTTGATGCCTATTTGCTCGCTGTCACGGTGACCAATCAGGAAGTTGGCGCGGTCTACAATGTTGGTACCGGCGTACAAACGAGTCTACAAGAAGCTGTTGACCTAGCACGGCAGATCATGGTCATTCCGGCCGAACCACGATGGGGATCGATGACATCCCGGCAATGGGACACGAGCGTCTGGGTGGCCGATAGCCGCAAGATCATGCGCGACTTAGGTTAGCAACCGCAGATCCAGTTTCGTCAAGGATTACAACAAATGCTCACTTGGCTTCAGGACGACCCAGCGATCCTTGATTTCTACCGCAAGCGTCAGCCCCAGGGGATATAATGGCTGTTAGCGACCTTCAAACGTTACACAGATTGCGCTCCAGACGAGTAAGTATCGGGGCGTACTTAGAACGGGAAACTATTCGGCACAAGCGTCTGGCAACTACGCTAGCGAAGGTCATTGCTACTATTGCACTCATGGGTGCAACATTGCTGCCAATGCTCAGGATGATCGAGATTCTTGCCACGACTGGCGCGGATGTGCTATCGAGCGATGATTTCCTATTTGTTACTCCATTGATTGATCAGATATTAAGCGGCTCGTATCAGTGGCAGAATTTCTTTCACGATACGTTTTATAACACGCACCAATTATCCATCGCTGGTCTAAGTCTCGTCATCTCGGCTTGGCTGACAGACCTCAATATCTACAGTATTCTTTTCTTGTAGGCATTCGCGTTATCCTCACTCATGATGCGTTGACGCGTACCAGACAGCTACAGTGCTGCGGCTGATGCTCTGGCCTTTCTTGTCTGCACTGGCCTTCTCAACGTCACAGATAAGCTACTTCGAACATGCGGCTACAGCTATGGCTACCGGTGCAGGCCAATTCGGGTTTGCCCTTGGCATCTGGGGGCTGGCGCGATTCCCAGGGCGCTGGCGTGGTGTTTGGATCATGATTGCTGGAGGGATATTTGCCAGCTTAGCTTTTGGTAGCGGCCTTATCACATGGCCCATCTTCTTGATTGGGTTGATTATGCTAGGGCGTGTCCTCAGTTGAGGGTGATGACGGTGGCGGCGAGGTGGACGCCGGCCATGAAGTTGCGTTTGGTCTTGTCGTAGCGCGTGGCGATCGCCCGGT
>JAABUN010005938.1_pt1 | contig 14550 bp, 12 predicted proteins | sample 5559311 | NCBI WGS metagenome assembly JAABUN01 (sample SAMN10711877, study PRJNA513370) | rock metagenome | isolation source: Antarctica rocks | place: Antarctica: Victoria Land, Siegfried Peak sud | reverse complement strand
CCGAACGCCACAGCCCTCAAGCAGCTGTCCGACCCCATCTCAACGATACGCCTTCGCGCTTGGCGACGAACAGCAGGTCGTCGCGCAGAGCTTCGATATCCTTGTCAAAGATGGTAACGATGCAGAACCCACAGTAGCGATACGCCCACACAAACGGCGCGATATCCCCCGAAAGTTCGTGCTCGGAAGCCATCCCCCAGGCATCCGCCAATTCGAGTCTCCTGGAAGGAAGATCCAGGGTCATGCTCCATCCTTCGTCGGTCGGCACATCGAAGTATCCGGGCAACAGACCCGCCGGAACCATGCCCTCGGAGAGATCCTTGGCGAACGCCTGCTTGTGCGCTTCAGCCCCCGCAAGGTAATCGGTGTCGTCCACGAGCTTCGGCGAAGTCGGTGTGTAGACTCGGTTCTGCGTGACCTTCACACCCTCCGGCGGATAGAACCCTAGAAATGGAACTGGTGAACGCCACAGGTGTTGGACCACGCCCACCGCGAGGTTGCGTCGCCCGGCGGGATCCGTGACAGACTCCGCGAATCGCGTCCCGGAGAGCTTCATGTGCCTGGGCTCCCAGGGATGCGGTTCGCCCACGTTTCGGAGCCGTCGCTGGCGTTTGGTTATCTTCTTTACGCCGTCCATGGTAGAGCGCATTCTAGCACTGCCCACCGGGGTCGCGATAGATAAGTTCACAAGATGATTGCAGAATGGACCGACGATCCACCCTGGAGATTTCTTTGTCCGCTCTAGCGGCGGAGAGCCATCAAGAGGCGCACGATGTAGAAGTACATCAGGGCGACGCTGGCGAAGAGCGAGAGGGCTGCGGCCACATACTGGTCCGTTCGATAGTCGCGCATTATCGCCGAGGTGCTGTAGAGGATGTAGCCACCAGCCAGCCCGATCATGGCCGCCGAGAAGATCACACCGAGATCGAACCCGAAGATCAAACTAGCCACGATTAATCCAAGCGCCACGAAACTCCCGATCACCAGAGCACCCCGCAAGAAAGAGAAATCAGCTCCCGTGGTAAACACCACCGTCGTCAGACCAAGAAACAAGACAGCCGTAAGAACCCCCGCCGCCGGAATAACCCCCGGAGCGAACGAACTAGCCACATACATCAACGGCAAAAAGATAATTGCTTCGATCACGATATACAGCCCGAGCCCCGCGTACTGCATCCCCCGCGAGACATTGGACCGAGCCCAACGGTCAGCCAGAAACGAGACCACCATGAACAATCCCAAAGTGAGCAACCAACTCCACGTCAGAAGACCGACCAGCCGTTCGACGCCCGGCACGTTCAACAACGCAGACTCCAGCAGAGCGAAGACCAAAAAAGCCCCAGCCAGATGCGTGTACGTCATCCGAATGAACGCCGCCCGCTCCCCCGGCACAGCCTGGGCCGCCGTCGAAGCGTATGAGGTATGCCGGGCGGTCCCAAAGCTCATCTGGCGTTCTCCTTCGTAGAGGTCTTCCGCATCATCGAGAAGGAAAGAGGGCGAAGCTCATGCTCCGCCCGACCTTTCATAGAGTATTTAGTTGTCGATCCGGGTCTACTGGCGGCTCAGGAGCAGCAGGTAGAGCAGCGTCAACAGCGAAGTGAGAGCTGCGGCGATGTAGGTTCCAGCCGCAGCGGAGAGAACCCGCTTGGTGCCGCTCGCCTCGTTGCGCGAGAGGATGCCGTAGTTGGTTAGCTGGCTGTAGGCGCGGGTGGAAGCGTTGATCTCCACCGGCAGCGTCACCACGTGGAAGAGCAAAACTCCTGCGAAGGCGATGACGGCCAACTGGATAAAGAACGAACCTATCGTCGTACCGACACCCATGATTATCGCCAGGATGAACAGCGGGGTCCAGAGCTGTCCGCTGAAGTTGACTATTGGTACGAGCCCGGAGCGCAGCTTCATCGGCACGTAGCCGCTGTGATCCTGGATGGCGTGTCCGACCTCGTGGGCGGCTACGCTCACACCAGCGATAGACGGCTTAGAGAAGTTTGCCTCCGAGAGCCGCACGACCTTGCTGCGCGGGTCATAGTGGTCGGTTAGGTTTCCGGCCACCGGCTCGACGCGCACATTGGTCAGGCCGTTGCGGTCCAGGATCATGCGGGCCGCCTGAGCACCCGTCAGGCCGCTGTTGCTCATCTGCTTTGAATACTTGCCGTAGGTACTCCGCAACCACAAGGCCACGAGACCCGAGATCGCCATACCCACAATCATTACTAATATATAGCCGAAGCCTATGCTACCGAACACTAAGTCCTCCTCAAAGGGGTTTTTGCTTGGACGTATTTTACTACACTCTTATACGGATCAGACCTCTAAAAGTCTCACTTTCGGCATCAAAAAGGGAGCGACCTTGTGGGGCCACTCCCGGTTGTTTCTTTTGTACGACGTTTAGCTCTGGTTTGAGGCTTGCTCCTGTAGCGTGTCTACGACGCTTGGGTCGGCGAGCGTGCTCGTGTCGCCGAGGTCTTGTTCGCCTTCCGCGATACCGCGCAGAATGCGGCGCATGATCTTACCGCTGCGCGTCTTAGGCAGTTCGTCTACGGAGACCACCCGATCCGGCCTCGCTGTCGGCCCGATCTCCTGCCCGACGTGTTTCCTCAACTCGCTCATCAAGTCTTCGCTGGTCTCTTGATCCCCACCGAGAATGACGTAGGCGAAGATTGCCTGTCCCTTGTCCTCGTCGTTCTTGCCGACAACCGCCGCTTCGACCACGGCCTTATGCGAGACCAAAGCACTCTCGACCTCAGCCGTGCTTACCCGGTGGCCGGAGACGTTCATAACGTCATCCACGCGACCGGTGATCGTGTAGTAACCGTCTTCATCGCGAAGGGCTCCGTCACCGGCGAAGTATTTGTCCCCGTACTTCTCCCAATACGTCTCCTTGTAACGCTCTGGGTCCTTATACAGCGTGCGGAGCATTCCAGGCCAGGGTTTCGTTATCACGAGGTTGCCTTTTCCGGCGCCTTCGATCTCGTTGCCTTCCTCGTCGTAGAGGGCCGCCGCTATGCCGGGGAATGGGAAAGTCGCGCTGCCCGGCTTCGCTGTTGTAAGGCCGGGGAGAGGTGTGATCATGATGCCCCCAGTCTCCGTCTGCCACCAAGTATCGACTATCGGACAGCGACCGCCACCGACGTTGTCGTGGTACCACTCCCACGCCCGAGGGTTGATGGGCTCCCCCACCGTCCCGAGAAGTCGCAGCGACGTGAGATCGTGCTTTTCGAGCGGCTCGGTCCCGTTCTTCATGAACGCCCGGATCGCCGTCGGAGCCGTATACAGGATGGTCACTTTGTGCTTCTCGATGACATCGAACCAGCGGTCGTTCTCGGGGTAGGCGGGCGTCCCCTCGAACATGACGCTCGTCCCGCCGTTCGAGAGAGGCCCATAAACAAGGTACGAATGTCCCGTTACCCAACCGACATCCGCCGTACACCAGTAGACGTCGTCGTCCTTCAGGTCATGGACCCACTTGGTAGTCGCCTTGACATGCGTGATGTACCCCGCCGTCGTGTGGACTATACCCTTCGGCTTACCCGTAGAGCCGGATGAGTACAGGATGTAGAGCATGTCCTCGGAGTCCATCTGTTCGGCTGGACAGTCGTCGCTAGCATCGGCGGTGAGATCCTGCCAGTAATGATCCCGCCCTTCGGTCATCGGCACGTCGTCGCCCGTGCGCCGCATCACCACGACGTTCTCGACACTCGGAGAATCGTCCAATGCTTGATCTGCATTCTCTTTGAGCGGCGAGACTTTACCGCCACGAGGGGCGGAGTCGGCGGTTATGAGCAGCTTCGCCTCGGCATCGTTGAGCCGGTCGCGCAGGGAGCCCGACGAGAACGCGCTGAAGACGACCGAGTGCGGCGCTCCGATGCGAGCGCAGGCCAGCATCGCGATGGCTAGCTCCGGGATCATGGGCAGGTAGATGCCAACACGGTCGCCTTTGCCAACTCCGAGGTCTTTGAGGACGTTGGCGAACTTCGCTACCTCAGCCGTAAGCTCAGAGTAAGTGTAGGTCTTCGTGTCATCCGGCTCGTCGCCCTCCCAGATCAGAGCCTTCTTGTCTCCGTGGCCCTGCTCCACCTGATGATCCAAACAATTGTAAGCGACGTTGAGCTTGCCCCCTACAAACCATTGCGCGTCCGGCGGATTCCAGTCGAGGACCGTATCGAAGTCCTCGAACCAATGAAGCTCGCGGGCTCTCTCTTCCCAAAACGCCTCGTAGTCGTTCGCCGCCGTCTCATACACCGAAGCGTCGCTGACATTCGCTTGCGAGGCAAACTCTTCCGGCGGCTCGTAGGTACGTGTCTCGTTCTGATCTTCGCTCATGCACATCCCTTCCCTCGTGCCGGTAAAAGTCCGGCGCTTGTCACTCACTTCCCCATTTTCCACACGTCCGGCCACCCAAAACCACCCCAAAGGACGCGGCGGCAACGCACGCTCCATCCGAAAGATAGCTGTCCGGGGATTTTCGGTCAACCCGAGGGGCTTGCGCACAGAGGGTTTTGAGCTCCGAAAAGAAGCTACATATGAAATATTTGTTAAACTTTTTCGATATTTATGGACACAAGTTCGGGCAGAACGAGATTTTCGGCAAAACTGCGGTCTCTTTTGATTAGGAGGGACTGGATCTACCTGCTCGCTCTTCTCGTCCCTATCTTCGTATACAGCATCGTGTTGAAGATCGTGCGTATCTTTACGCAGATGTCCGTGCCTGGTCCGCTCGGGTTTCTGGACCAGATACGCTCGGATGTCTTCTTCAACCTGGGTTATGCGGTGTTCTGGATCGGGCTCTTCGCCATCTTCCACTCCCGACTACCACGGGCGATACTGCTAGCTCTCTTCCATCTGACGAGCATCGGGCTCATCCTGCTGGTCACGGTCGCGCATTTCTTCTTCCAGACGACGGGCTCCGCGCTCGACTACAACCTGCTCGCCGTCTCCTTCTCGACCTTCGGGGAGATCCAGGCGGCGGTCGGCTCCGAGATAACCATTCTTCACTGGACCCTGATCTCACTGGTCCTGTTCTACGGCCTCGCTGGTCCCCTGCTGGTGACGCTCTTCGCCACAGGTTCCTGGCACTTGCCGACGGACCCGGTCGAAGACACCACCGGCTCAAACTCCCGCCCGGCAATCGGTTTGGGCGTGCCGGTGATCCTGTGCGCCGCAGCCATCCCACTGTTGGCGCTCTCAGCGTTACCCAGCATGACGGGAGCCAGCAACTCCTTTTCACGGGCGGCTCTCGTAAACATCTTCGTCGTCGAGCTGACCGCCCCGGACTTCGAGAAAATTAACGACCGCGTCCGGGCGGATATGGAAGACGAGGAACCGCCAACCGACACCCGACTCGTAGAGACTCCCAAAACCGAGAAACGCAACGTGGTCGTAGTCTTTATGGAATCGACCCGCTCCCGTTCCACGACCCCGTACAACGAGAACGTCAAGACCACACCGTTCCTGAACGAGTTGGCCAACGAGAGCCTGATGGCCGAGAACGCCTATGCGGTCGTACCACACACCTCCAAGGCTCTCGTCGCCACCCTGTGCGGAGTACCACCCCCGCTCGACTCCCAGAACAGCGAGGCCGACTCCGGTGCCATCCCTTCGCGCTGCGTCGCGGATCTCCTCGGGGAGCAAGGCTACAAGAGCGTCTTTTTCCAGTCGGCCACCGAACAGTTCGAGCGCCGTCGCAAGCTCGTCGACAACTTCGGCTACGACGAATTTTATCCCGTTGACGGCATGGATACCGCCAACTACGACAAAGCCAACTACTTCGGCTGGGAGGACGATATTATGCTGGACCCCAGCCGCGACTGGCTTGAAGGGACCGGAAAGGACCAGCCGTTCCTGGCGACCTACCTGACCGTCACCCCGCATCACGACTACGTCGTACCAGAGAACTACAAAAGCAAAAAACTCGCAGAAGACGACACCCTGAATAACTACCTGAACGATATCGCGTACCAGGATCGCTTCCTGCAAAAGCTTTTTCAACAATACAAAGACCTCGGGCTGTACGAGGACACGGTCTTCGTAATTCTTGGAGATCACGGCGAGGGTTTCGGGGAGCACGATCTCTACCAGCACGACAACACCATCTACAACGAAGGGCTCCACATACCGCTCCTCGTACACGACCCCAGACAAGACAAGGCCCGACGGTTGGAGACCCCCGTAAACGAGGTTGACGTTCTTCCAACTCTCGCCGACACTCTGAACTACAAAGTCGAGGGAGGCGAGTATCCGGGGGCTTCGATGCTATCCCCAATAAAGGACCGAAAGCTGATAGCGAGTTGTTACCGCGAGAGTTCCTGCCTGGCGAGCATCAAGGGCGACGAGAAGTACATCTACCACTTCGGAAACCGTTCGGAAGAGGTCTTCGATCTCTCCAAAGACCCACTCGAAAAGAACAATATCGCCGAAAAGCAGGACAAAGAAAAGCTCAAGAGCCAACGCTACGACCTACTAGCCTGGCAAGCCCGCGTAAACGCCTTATACGCCCGCCAAGCTCTAGAACAGACAAACGCCGAGTAGACAAACAAAGCAAGTCAGGTGGCAGCGTCTGACAAGCCGAAGTGCTGAAAGCCGCCCTAGGCGACGTGCAGCAACGCCTGGTCAGTCCCTTGAGCGTTCGCGACGGACTACTTCGTAGAAGACGCCCTTCTTATCCGGGATGAGATCGTAGCCCGCTTTATTGAAGATGGTGGCGTTGTTAGCGGCGGAGGTTCCGGGGAAGATTATGTAGACCCTGCCGTCATCCAGGTGTCTCTGGGCTACCTTGAGCCAGCGGGGGCTGCGGGTAGTCCAATCTCCGGCGGGGAACGGATCCCGCACCGTCAAATCCGTGCGACGCCCTTCGACGAGTGGCAGATACCAGACGGAACTACCGTTGTGCAGGATAGTCGATCCCTTGGCGACGCCGCTGGCTACGGACTCGACGATCTCACGTCCCCGATAGTCCTCAGAACGGTCCACAGTCGTCGCCGTTGCCTCGATACCGGGTATCGGCGCGAGCAACATGAGTATCGCGAGAATTCCAAGAACACTGACACGTTTCGCATCCGACGCATGATCCATAGACGAGGCCGTGAGATCCAGGGCTGCCCCAAAACCAACCGCCACAAATAAACAAATGATGAGATACGTCGGTATGTAATAAAGATATACGTCGATAATGTTGTACTCAAGCGCGTAGAACAACCACCCGAGATACAAGAACGACAGCATCGCGAACAGAGCTCGGTTCTTCCGGCTCAGGTAGAACGCGCCGAATAAAGCCACTACTAGAAACGCCGGGTTGAATTGATCCACTAGATGCCCAAAATACGACATTAAACGTCCGGGAAGCTCTAACGGCGAGTAGACGAACATGCGGTTCTCGAACTTCTGCCCGGTGACCAGAGCGATGAAATTTCCTAAAGTCGACGGGTCCATCTCGTTTACCGGAGGGTTCATCGAAGCTCGTATCGGCAGATAGAGATATGGCGTGAGGCCCAAAACAAATAGCCCGATACCCTTCAGGATCAAGCGCCATTCCCTGAGACGGCTACGGTCCACCAGAAAAACAAAGATCAGGGCTGCAGGCAACAAGAGCCCGCTAGTCATGTGGTTTGTCATGGCAAAACCCATCAAGAACGCAGCTAGCAAAAGAAGCCGATCCTTCCGGCGACGCTGCCAGTACAACAGAGTAACCAGCACCAACATCACCATCAGGACGTTCAGGGTGTAGACCTCGGCGATGACGGCCTGACTCCAGAAAGCCTCACTCACCGCGAAGAGCAACGTCGCCCCCGCCGAAGCCCAACGCCGACCCGTTATAGCCAGACACGCCGCAAAAATCAGAAGCACCGCACCAGCCCCAAAAACGGCTGAAGCCAGATTGACCCGGTAGGCTACATCCCCAAACGGCAGATAGGTAAAGAGATGCGCGAGCATGGTGAAGGTCGGATATCCGGTAGGATGCGGTATGTCCAGGATGTAGGAATAAACCTGGAACGTGACCGAGTCGTAGATACCCCGAGGATCGTAGTAGAGGACCGTCGGCGCGAGCGTGCCGATATACAGCGCGAGGGCCGTCAAGGAGACTCCGAGCCCAAGGAAGATGCTGAGAGCTTTGTGCGCTACGGGAACTTTAACGGAGGACATCTCTTCGAGAGCTTCGAGCGCGGACGGCGGCCCGGAGAGAGCCCAGCGGGCCAGTCCGGTATATCTCACTCGCATGCGCTCGGAAAAATTCATGAGGCGGATTTTAAACGCAAATCGACCGGTGCGTGGCGCCATGCTCCAAACAAGCTGGCGAGCCTCCGAGTCATCCCCTAGACTATTCGCGGCCAGAGACCTTTAGTTGGGAGAGTTTGATGAGTGGAATCCTTGAAGGCAAAAAGATCCTCGTAACCGGAGTTCTGGATCGGAGATCCATCGCGTACTCCGCCGCCCAACTAGCTGTGGAACAAGGCGCTGAAATCGTGCTGTCAAGCTTTGGCCGGGTCGCCAGCCTCACCAACCGCACCGCCAAACGCCTCGATCCCATACCACCCGTTCTGGAACTGGACGTAAACAAACCCGAAGACATAGAAGCCGTCGCAGCGGACCTGAAGGAACGCTGGGGAACCTTGGATGGCATCGTACACGCTATCGCCTTCGCCCCGGACGACGCCCTGGGAGGAAACTTCCTGACAACCGAATGGCCGTCCGTGGCGACCGCCGTACAGACCTCCGCGTATTCACTGAAAGCGCTGTCGGTCGGGTTGGCGGACATCATGCCGTCGGGTTCCTCGGTCGTTGGATTGGACTTCGACGCCCGGATGGCGTGGCCCGCCTACGATTGGATGGGTGTGGCGAAGGCCGCGCTGGAGAGTACGTCGCGGTATCTGGCGCGTGATCTCGGGGAGCGAGGCATCCGGGTGAACCTCGTGGCCGCCGGGCCGGTGAAGACTTTGGCTGCCAAAGGCATCAGCGGGTTCGAGCGAATCGAAGGCGAGTGGGAACAGCAAGCTCCGTTAGGATGGAACACTGCCGACCCCGAACCCGTCGGGAAAGCGGTTGTCAGCCTACTCTCGGACTGGTGGCCCGCGACGACCGGTGAACTGGTCCACGTCGACGGCGGATATCATGCGATGGGAGCGGCGATCAAGTAGCGGGTCACCCCAATTTCTCGACCCACTCCATACGGCGCTTTTTGTAATGCTCGTCCTCGCGGGCGAGCACGTACTTATCGTAGAAGACACGGGCGGCGCGAGCTTTCTCGCCGTCGAGGGCTTCGGGGTCTTGAGGCCGCACTTTTCTGTCCGCGTCGTATTTTTTGCCGGATTCGTGGTTGGCGTAGCGGCGGGCGCGGGTGTAGCCCATCTGTAGAAACTTACGGGCCATATCCATGCCGATAAAGTCGTCCGCCTCACGGTACTCCAGAAAGAGAGCGTAGATCTTCTCGGACGATTCGCGGGCGACTTCCTCGTTCTTGAAACGCCAGTGAGGCAGGATCTCAGCCTTGTACGGCTGAACCAGGAGCACGCCCTGCTCACCCTTCCCAACCCGGTACAGATGCGGTGATTCACGAAAGTCCATATTATCGAAATCCAGCGAGTAGTCGAACTTATCCGACGACAGCAAGCCAACTCCCAACAAGGTCTAGCGACGTAACCTTACTAGGAGATGATTCTACTAGCCGCAAGCCCCCACAGTATCTCCGTGCCTCACGTGAGCCTTCTCGGCAGGCGCTCCGACGCCAAGGGTCTGCTTGCCCTTGTGACAAACGGTCACCTTGTAAGCCTTAGACCCTCCGCCCTTGACAGACTTCTTAGCCGGTTTGGCCGCAGCCTTCTTGCCGCCAGCATTCTCAGACTTCTTAAACTTGGACTTTCCAGCACCTACGGGCTTGCCCTTTCCAGGCTTTGCAGTCGCCTCGTCGTCCTCATCGGCTTCTTCAGCCCCATCGACCTCGTCGGTCTCGTCCCGGTCGTCGGTTGCGTCTGGCTTATCGGGCTCGTTCTCTGTAGTCTCGTCCTCTTTAGTCTCGGTGCGAGGGGTTTCGTCTTTTTCGGGCTTAGCTACTGTGTCTTCAGCTGTGTCAGGCTTGTCTTCGTCGGAATCGACAGTTGTCTCGTCAGGGTTTGTTGCTTCTGGAACGGTTGACTCTTCTGAGGTGGTAGCTTCAGGGGGCGCTAAGGTACGTTCCTGGGCGATGGTGACACCGGCAACGGCCATCAGCATCAGGACTAGGGTTAAAAGTATGATCACACGCCGCATGTTTTTCTCCCGGTTCTGTATGTTTCGATGCCGTGATTGTGGTTATCGGCACATCTGCGGGAAAACTTTAGCGGGGCTAACTGGTCTCGTCTAGTAGCTTGTAGCTGTTCCAGAAGATGCGCCCGGCGGCCCCGGAAGGTTGTATCTCTTGGAGCGCCAGGCTGAGGGTCTGGTCGTTCTGTTCGTAGTCGCTATCCTGAGGGCCGTCCTTTGGGATAAAGACACCTCTCTCCCAGGAAATTTCGACTCCCTTGAGCCCATCTCGCTCGTACTCGGTGCGGTCGACTTCCTTCCAGTCCGCAGCTTTGAGCTCATTCTCGTAGAAGGAAACGAGGGACTGAAGGTCCGAGTCGAGGACGAAGTCAAGGTTGAAGTTGTAATCGTCTTCGTTCGTGTAGTCCAGAGTAGCCCCCGACGGCAACGGGAAGTCTTCCGGCATGATATCCGGCACTGGCTCGCCGCTCACGTCGCTGTCACCCGCGACCTGTATATCTCCGCCGCCGGAGCTTTCACCGGAGTCTTGCTCGGGTTCGTCTTCCGGCTGCGTTGGTTCGGCGTTTTGGACTTCGGAGGAAGTGGTTTCGGCGTTAGCTTCGGATATTTATTTCTGCAGTCCTTCTATCTCGGCCCGCAACTTCTCGTTCTCGGATTTGAGTTCGTCGTTCTCGGCACGCAGCTTCTTCGCGGCATCGTCTCCGCCTCCACCATTTCCGCCGCCACTTTCGAAGCCCAGCAAGCTCGCGCACCCGCTCAGGGCAAACAGCAAGAAGATCACGGCTCCAACGCTCACTAAACGAGCAAACAGGGATTCACCTCGCATAAACACCTCCCACGACTCTCATTCTACGAACAGACCCTACATTCCAAAAGAACAGACAGATTTATTTTAGGGTATCGGAGGGGGGTCAATCCAACAGTTGTCATAGGCTCTAGCGGCGGGCGAGGGAGGCGAACTTGGTGTACTGCTCCAGCCAGGCTAGTTGGATCTTGCCGGTAGGACCGTTCCGGTGTTTGCCGACTATAACTTCGGCGATGCCCTTGTCGTCTGAGTCGGGGTTGTAGTACTCGTCGCGATAGAGAAACATCACCATATCTGCATCCTGCTCGATTGCGCCGGAATCGCGAAGGTCGGAGAGCATGGGGCGTTTGTCATGGCGGGCTTCTACAGCCCGGCTTAGCTGCGCGATGGCGAGGACGGGTACGTCAAGGTCGCGAGCGAGCACTTTTAGTCCGCGGCTGATCTCGGCGATCTCCTGCTGCCGGTTGTCGCGGCTGTTGCCGATCATTAGCTGCAAGTAGTCGACCACGATGAGCGAAAGTGGCTGACCCCCAGCAGCGTTCAACTGCGAGGCCAACCGACGAGTCTTGGCCCGCATCTCCATAAGCGAGACTCCGGCGGTGTCGTCGATCCAGATGGGTGCCTTGCTCACCTCCGCCACCCCATGCAACAGCTTCGGCCAGTCCTCGGCCTTTACGTTGCCGCTACGCAGTGATTGTGTCGGGATGCGGGTGGTCTGGGAGATAAGGCGCTGCACGAGTTGCTCCTTGCTCATCTCCAGCGAGAAGATCGCCACCGGAGCTTTCTTCTCACTCGCCGCATGCCATATAGCGTTCAAAGCCATAGCCGTGTTGTGGACGCAGATGTCGTTGGCGACGAAATTGTGGGTATTTGGGATGGTCAGATCGTAGACCTGCTCCATCCCCACTAGCTCGATGCTCTCGATTCTGTCCCAGTAGACATCGCTAGAAGCTAACTCCCGCAACTGAGAATCGTCCAACACCTCGGCGAAACTCGACAGCCTCTCTCTCGACAAGGCTCTAGTGCCGACGTGCAGATTATGGCCGGGACCGACGAAACCCATACGCCGCGAGACCGACGACCACGACTCTTCGCATCGTGCTTTATCCACGAGCTTCCAGACCTCGCACGGCACGAGATCTCGCTTAACGTGGCGCCCACGAACTTCGAGCGCGTCCCGCACCTTTTGCAGAGCGGGTTCCTTGCCAAAAATCCCGATCTCCGCGATGAACGTCCGTATAGACTCGGCATCGGTGATGTTCAGCACGAACGCCGGGCGCCGCGTCTCTCCGTACTTCACCAATTTCTCGCGCAAGGCCGCTATTACCCCGAACCTGAGCAACAAGTGCTGCACTTGGCGGGCTAGCTTCTCACTAACCGTGCAGTAACCCAGTTGCGATTGGCCGCTCGCCAACAGGGACGCCCAGCCATCGGTCGCGAAGAGCCGGTTCAGAAAGATACCCACCTCTTCCTTCGGCGCTCGGAAGACCTCCGCCGGTACGAATTTCTCCTTCGCGGAGCATCCCCAGAGACCGAGGCCTTCGAGCCAAACCCTAAAACTACTCTGACTGTTGTTTCGAGCACCGCCCAAGTCCGCTACGTCGAAGTTCACGGAATCTTGAGCTAATGCCTCCCGCAGTTTCAGAGCCGTAGCGGCGTTTGGCACGGTCTTTCCCGCGCACCAATGTGTCACGGACGCGGGGCTGACTAAGGTCCGGGCGGCGATCTCCCGCGCAGGTTGCTTTGAGTCCCGTATGGCTTGCCGCAAAGACCGGGCAAAGGCTCCGCGCTGACGACCTACATCCGAGCGATCCGCGACCACGCTTACCGTCGGGGTGCGGGTGCCGTCGGATGTCTCGATCCGAACACGCAGCCCGCTGAACTCCTCGACAGCCCGGACAAAGTCTTCGCGCACGACAGAAGCGTCGTTGGTAAAGCGCGGCGTTCCGCTGGTCATATTGCCGTCGCCGATCATGTAAGCAAGCAACTTCATACGATAATTACCGAGCGGCTCGCCTCCAAACACCGGCATCCGGCGCGGCACCGCTACATGGTCGCCAACCGACAACTCGCCGAGCTTACGCCAACCATTCATGGTCAAGAACGGATGTGTCAGCGTCGTCTTGATCACGCGCCCGAGCCGGGTCTTCACCCGAAACACGGGCTTGATCCCATCGTCTATAAACGCGCTGGGACTGCTCCACGAGAGCTTGTAATCCTCACCGAGCGTCATTAGCCGCGCTCGGCGAGCATCATATATTTCTTTCATAGTCGCAACGCTGCCGTCGATCAGGACGACCTCGGCATCCGCGCTCAGGCACTTCCCCATGGCCGGGCGCGCCGCTAGAACCACCAGGTCGCTCTTGTGGAAACCCGTGGTTAGTCGATCGAGATCCTCGAAGCCGGTCTCGACCCCGGTGACCTCGCCTTCCTGTTCGTAGAGCTTCTGGATCATCTCCAGCGCACTCGATGCTAACTCTGAGACCGGCGCGAGGTGATCTCGCAGACTCCTGTTCGAGACGCTGTAAATTAGCTGCTCGGCGGAATCCAGTGCCTCTCCAACGTCCTCAGGCTCCCGGAACGCATCCTCACTGATCCTGCTGCCTGCGTCTATAACGGCCCGCAACAGAGCCTTGCCGCGCACGATGTCAGCGTACCGTCCAGCATTGGCAGTAGTAGGCACGCTCTCGACGATCTGGAACACGTAGGCTCGCCCGCCGACCCGATCAAACTCCCCGGAACTCCGGAGCTCGTTGGTAAGCGTCAACTGGTCTATGGGATCCCCACGCGAGTAAAGCTTCATCATCGTCGCGTAGATAACCCGGTGCGTCTCGGAGTAGAAATCCTCCGCCTCAACCTTCTCGGCCACTGCAGAAACCGCAGTCTCCGAGACGAGCATCGCCCCTATGACAGCCCGCTCGGCTTCCAGGTCATGGGGCGGCACGCGGGCCGCGTCAGCCCCCGTCTCGACGCTCCGCATCCTCCCTCGCCGCTCCATAGGACTACTTAGGATGCACCAAAAAGGACCCCGTTACAAGACGGAGTCCTTTACCTTTTGGTTCAGGTTGTGCCTGAACTTATGATTGAGCTTTAGGCCATTGTCTAGAGTTTCGGTACGACGATGACCTTTACGGTAGCTTCGATGTCGCCGTGGACTTGCACGGGAACCTGGTGAGTACCGAGGGATTTTATGGGCTCTGTTAGCTGGATCCTCCGCCGGTCGATTCGAACTCCTCGGGCTCGTTCGATGGCTGAGGCGATATTGGCGGCGGTTACGGAGCCGAAAATTCTTTCGTCTTCGCCCGTGCGAGCCTCAATGGTAATGACACTCTTGTTGAGGGTCGCGGCGATCTCTCCGGCCTGTTCGGCGAGGCGACGGTCGCGCTCCTCGGCCTCCGCCATCTGGCGGCGAGCCTCTTCCATCTTCGCCGGGGTAGCTACTTCCGCGAGTCCCCGAGGGGCCAGGAAGTTGCGGATATACCCGCGGCTCACGTCCACGATGTCTCCGCGCT
>JAABUN010005937.1_pt1 | contig 14552 bp, 13 predicted proteins | sample 5559311 | NCBI WGS metagenome assembly JAABUN01 (sample SAMN10711877, study PRJNA513370) | rock metagenome | isolation source: Antarctica rocks | place: Antarctica: Victoria Land, Siegfried Peak sud | reverse complement strand
AGCCACAGGTTGAGGTCACTACCCTGCCTGCGTGGACGTCCTGCCTGTTCGTCCCGTGCCCGCTCGCGGATGCTCGTATTCGCGGCAGGCGAACAATCGACACACGAGCCGCGCCGGAACGCGCCCGGCTGAGGAAGTGACGTGTATATCAGGGCGGTGATCGTGTGGCTCGACGTGCACCCCCTGGGTGTCATCGTGCTGTGGTTGGCTCTCGTGACGGTGCTTTGACGCACGTGACACCCTCCGGAACGTCATCGCCACCCATGTTTTGCTCACAGCTAACGAGCCCACCGGCTTTTCGCCGCCGTCCACGGGGCTGCGGCCATTGCCGGGGGAGCGATGGCCGGGGCGCTGTACACCCGATCCGTGCCCACCGTCGCCGTAGCAGTCGGCGCCACGCAGCTGGTGACCCTGATCCTCCTCATCGCTACCCTGCGCCGGCGAACCTGAACCTGCCCAGCGCGCCGACACGGCGCGTCTGCTCGCCTTGGCCGCGCGGCCGTGGCCGGCCGTCCTGGTTGACTGTGCGCATGGTGGCTGCAGGTCGTGGTCCGGCGAAAGCGTCGACTCGGGTGGCTACCGCAGCGCTGGCGGGTGTGGTTGCCGCTGTCACGACCGGGGTTATCGGCAGCTGGGACTTCGCCCCATCGGTTGGGTGGGTCGTCGCCGCGGCAACCTTTCTGGTGTGGACTTGGTCGGCGATCGCGGGAATGGACGGCGGACAGACGGCTAGCCACGCCACCCAGGAGGACCCGTCGAAGCCGGTCACCCGACTGCTGGTGCTGGGTGCGAGTGTCGCCAGCCTGATCGGCGTCGGCTACCTGCTCGTGCAGGCCAACTCCGCGACGGGTGCCACGCAGGGGCTGGCCGCGGCGCTTGGCGTGGTGAGCGTGGCCGTCTCGTGGCTGGTGGTACACACGCTCTTCACTTTGCGGTACGCGATGCTGTACTACACCGGTGACGACGGTGGAGTCGACTTCAGCGGATCTGCGGAGCCGTGCTACAGAGACTTCGCGTACCTCGCCTTCACCGTCGGCATGACCTTCCAGGTCTCTGACACGAGCGTGACCACCCGAGTCGTCAGGTCCGCGGTGCTCCGCCACGCATTGCTGTCCTACCTTTTCGGCTCCCTGATTCTCGCCTCCGCGGTCAACCTCATCGCTAGCCTGGCCAGCACGACTCATTAGTCGCTGCAACGGGGCCATGGCCGATGCCTGGCCAGTTGCTCTGGTGTTTCCGGCCAGCGACAGTGGACTCTGGTGTTGAGGCGCCGGCGCCCTCCGGGGCGAGAATGTGTTCGTAGGTGCTGTCGACGGTCAAGGAAGGTGCATGGCACGCAGAAGCGTGATTGAGCGGCTTGATGCTTTCCAGCGCGAACACAGCTGGGCCGGGTTCACGTTGGCGGTCGTGTACAAGTTCTTCGCCGACCAAGGCCCCTACCTTGCTGCGCTCATCACCTACTACGGGTTCCTCTCGCTGTTCCCGCTGCTGCTGCTGCTGACCTCCGTGTTGGGCCTGATGCTTCGGAGCAACCCGCACCTGCAGCAGCAGATCATCGACTCGGCGCTGTCGGAGATTCCCGTGATCGGGACCGAGCTCGCCGACCCGACGGGGCTCGGCGGGGGTGTGACGGCCATTGTCATCGGGTCCGTCACCGCACTGTACGGCGGGATCGGCGTGGCTCTGGCCGCGCAGAACGCGATGAACCAGCTCTGGGCTGTGCCCATCTACCGTCGGCCGAACCCGTTTGTGGCTCGGGTGCGCAGCCTGCTGCTGTTACTGACGGCCGGGCTGGCGATCCTGGGGGCCACGGTTCTCTCGGCGATGGGGAACAGCGCGAGCGCCTTCGGCGCCAACCTGAGCGGCGCGGTTGCCGTACTGCTCATCGTCGTCTCGGTGTTGGTTCATGCCGCGGTTTTCTTGCTCGCTTTCCACGTCTCGACCGCGCACCGCCTGACGTTTCGCGAGGCTGCTCCTGGCGCGATCACCGCTGCGGTCCTGTGGCAGCTGCTGCAGTCGTTCGGTGCGACGTATGTCGCGCAGGTGGTTAGGAACGCGAGCGCGACCACCAGTGTGTCCGCGGTGGTCCTTGGGCTCATGGCCTTCCTGTTCCTGGCCGCCAGCGCACTCGTGCTCAGCGTGGAGATCAACGTCGTCCTCGCGAAGCGGCTTTATCCGAGGGCGCTGCTGACGCCCTTTACTGACAATGTGGACCTCACCAGCGGGGACCAGATGGCCTACGCCGACGCGGCCAGGGCTCAGCAGAGTAAGGGCTTCCAAACTATCGAGGTTGGGTTCGCGAACGACGGTCAGAACGCCAGTGCCCACAAGTCGCCCGTCGACGGCCTCGACTCCCGCAAGGAGCCGGCTGACCACCGTTTTCCTGATTGAGACGATCAGGTCGTGACAGTGTTGGTGTCATGCTCGGCGCCGGGGACGCATGAGAGTGCAACCGTGTCGGCACCCATCCGGTTGACCAGCAGGGGGCTCCTCTCCACAGAGCCCCCGAACCCGCCAAGCCAGCTGCTAACGCCAGTCGAAGTGCTCGCGGTGTATGCGTCGGCTAGGGACTCCTGCTTGGCGGAGGCCGATCTGGAGGGTCTTGAGCATCGTCTGGGGACCGCACATGAAGACTGACACGTCCGGTGCCGCGCCGCCGAACGGCGCCAGTGCCTGGTCTGCGGTCAGTCGGCCGTGGGTGCGGGTGCGGATGAGGCGGAAGCCGAGGTTGGGGTGACGTCCGGCGATCTGCTCGATCTCGTCGGCGTACGGCGCCTCCTCTGATACCGAGTAGAAGAACTCCACCACTGCCCGGCGGGTTGGTCGATCTGGTCTTGGTGGCCGGTTGCCGATACCTAGCTTTGCTGGGGCCGAAGAGTGGTTGCACGGCCGAGGTGTCGGGTCTGGACCCGTAGGCCTATGCAGCGATCATGGTCGGGTGCCGCTGCTCACCGGCCTGGCCAGCTGGACTGTCCTGTGTCGTACTGGTTGTCGGCTGACCTCCGCCACGGTTCTCGCGACTTCAGGACCGCAGCTGACAGGTCTCAGGGGTTGAGGGCAGGGTCAGGCGTGGCGCTCATCGTCGTCGTGCTTCAGCGACCGGGTTAAATGCGGCGTTCCGACCAGTGCGCGCACGACCAGAGTTAGCGCCGACACGCGGTGCGGGGCCTACGGCGCGATCAGATAGCTGAGGAACCTGCCCACGGGATCCCACCTAGCGCGGAGGTCTTCGAGCCGCGCCTCGTTCTCGGCCGCCAGGTACCGCCAACGGCGGCGGACGAGGTTCGCGTCGCCGAGCTGCAACCCCTTCGACAACGACTCGAGCCGACGCATCTGCTCCGTCGGCCAGGCGGTGAGATAAGTGTCGTCGGCAGGGGTCGGTCGGGCAGCCTCCATCGCTACAGTCCATCCCGTGTTACCTGCGGTTGTGAGAGGTTCGTTTCATGTCATTCCAGGAGCTGATCGAGCTGGTCGGTAAGGGTGTCGATGCCGGCGGTGTGGCTATCGTCGTGGTGGGCGTCCTGGTGGCGACGGTGCTGGCGTTGCGGATGCTGCTGCAGCGGAAGGCGGGTGCCTATGAGCGGTATCGGCGGCTGTTGGGCCGTTCCATCTTGCTCGGGCTGGAGTTCCTGGTCGCTGCCGACATTATTCGAACTGTCGCGGTCGCGCCGACCTTCCGTAGCGTGGGTGTGCTGGCGGTCATCGTGGTGATTCGCACGTTCCTCAGTTTTTCGCTGGAACTGGAGATCACGGGGCGGTGGCCGTGGCAGAAGAAGCCGGACGGGACTCAGCAAGGCTGACCCGCCGGGCCTTCCGTGCACACCCGGGCGACCCGGTCGCTGACAACGTCGATGCTGATCTCGCACCGAGGTGGAGGATAGGTGCAGTCCTTGGGTCGCAGACGGCGGTGGCCCTGACGGGCTCAGGGACGAGGCGGCTACACGTGACATAGTTACCGCCGATGCCAGCCACCAGACATACCTTCGTCTCACACCGCTGGGAGGCCTGGGTCGTGGCCCTCGTCGTCCCGGCGCTGCTGGTGTGGTTCGCGGTCGCCGTCCACAGCACCACGTCAGCCCCGGAGCCGTCTCCGTCGGGCGCGCGTTCCTTCGTCCCGGCCGACGGCACCCGGCGGGCGGTCAGCTTCACCCAACAGGGCACGACTACCCGCGCGATGGTGGAGACGTCTCGCATCGAGGGCAGCGGCATCACCCTCGCCATGTCCCCGGCGGCATTCACCTACACGGACCTGCCGACCGAGGGCCTGGCCAACGCATCGTGGTGGCGGGAGGCCGTCGTCCCTGCTGCGGTAGCGACACCGTCGCGCTACCGGATCAGCTCGGTCAGCGGCGAAGGAATCTGGCTGCGGGTACAGGACTGGGAGGATCTCGGGATCTCGTTCGAGCGTTTCCTCGAGTTGCCGGCCGACGTTTCGGTGGGGCAGACCTGGACGAGCTCGGGCGCGGCACTGGCCAAGCCGACGGAGGTGTCCTTGACCTATCGCAACACCTCGCGGTCTACCGCACCGATCGACCGCGCACTGGGCGATCGAGGCTGTTTGCGGGTGGAGTCGACCACCGAGCTGACCGGCGGCGACAAGCCGGAGACCTGGCGGGAGGTCAACGTGTGGTGCCCGGAGCTCGGGGTGGTCGAAGGCCGCGGGAACTTCCGGGGGTCGCCCTATGCGGTCGTCCCGGCCACCACGGAGGCGAAGGTGACGCCGGCAGACCTGCAGACGCTGCCGATCAACGTCGCCGGGCTGGACGGCTGGACGGCGCGGACCGAGGAGCTGTTCGCAGGGGACTCGACCTTCGGTGGCGGCACGGCTGAGGTCTTCACGGGGATGGCTCCGGTCATAGCTGCCAACGGCGTGATCGCGTTCCCGCAGGCCGACGCCCGTGACCTGTCCGGGCTGCTCACCCTCGGTCCGGGGCGGTTGTGGTCGCACTGGTGGGTGCGCCCCGGCGGTGACGTCGTCACCGTGACCAGCATCGGCTCACTCGTGCTGGTCACCACCACCGAGCGCACACTGGTGGCGTACGAGGCTGGCGGAGACTTCCGGTGGAGCGCCGAGCTGGACGATGTGGCCGTGGTCGCGCCGGTCTCCGTCGGCGGCACCAAGGTCGCGGTCGGAACGGTCAGCGGCGAGGTGGCGGTGTTCGACTCCGCGACCGGCAGCCGGCTGTGGCGTGACCAGCTCAACCATGGCGTGCACGGGGCACTGGCCTCCGACGGCTCGGTGCTCGTCGCCGCCGACACCGGTCCCACCCTCACCGCCTGGGACGGCGACTCCGGCCGGCAGCGGTGGCAGGTGGAGGCAGGCTCGGTGTTCACCACCGGACTGCTCGTCGGACCCGGCGAGGTCGTGCTGGCCACCAACGGCGCATTGACGGCGTACGACCTGGCCAGCGGCGACCGTCGCTGGGACGAGCCGGTCGGTCTGGGGCTAGGCGCAGTGTCGTCGCGGTTCGGGCAGCTGTGGGTCGACGTCGACGGTGCCCTGGAGTCGCGCTCGTTCGAGACCGGGGACGTGGCCTGGACCCTGCTCGGGGCCAGCGGGGCGGCGTCCGACTGCGTAGGCGGTTTTGGCGCTGAGGCGACCTCGTTCGCGTTCCGCGGCACCGACCTGGTTGCGGTCGATCCGCGTGGCCAGGTGCGGAAGAGCTGGGCCCTGCAGGCACGGACCACGGACGTACGCTCCGCTGGGTGCGCGGTCGGCCGGGTCTGGGTCACCTCGTACGCCGCTGAGGGCAGCACGCTCCGGGTCGAGTCGATCGGTATGCCATGACCAGCACCGACACCGCACCCACGACCACGGAGCCACCGCGGAGCAGCTGGCTGCCCTCGGCCGCCCAACTCGTCCGTTTCGTGTTGGAGCGCACATTCCTCGACCCGGTTCGCCAGGGACACCTCCGCCTCCGCGGGTGGCCGCCGGGACTGGGGGTGATCGCGATCGTTTCGGTCGCGCTCTATGCCGTGCTGATGCTCGCGGCGACCTTCGCCGGACTGTTCCGGCGGACCGACCGGCTGCTGTTCTCGCCGCCCAACCAGACCCTCCCGGTCACGGCGCTGCCGCTCATCCTGGTCGGGATGATCCTGGCGCTGAGCTGCTTGTTCACCGCCGGCTTGCACCTGCAAGTGCCGCTGCGGATCGCGACCAGCGTCTTCACCATGGCGGTCCTGCTGTATCCGGTCGACTGGGACGAACTGGGCCGGGCCGACTGGCTGATCATCGGACTGACCGCCCTGCTGCCCATCTTCCTCGTCCTTCGCTGGCGATTTGGCTTCCGGTGGTGGGAGTTCGTATTCAGCCTGGGGATCATCGGGCACGCGGTGGTCGTGTTCCAGGTGGTGGGGCTGGCAGGGCTGCGAGAGGTGGCGCCCGGCATCCAGCTCAGCCAGCTGAGCCGGGTCACCGCGCCCTTGTGGGCCCTGGCCGTACCCGTCGCCGTCCTGGCCGGGGCCGCGCTGGTCGAGATCACCACGTCCGCGGCCACCTGGACGGCGACGGGAATCTGGCAGCTCCTCCACCGGCATCGCAGTCGTCGCACCGCCCGGTGGAGTTGGCTGGTTCTTGGTCTCCTGGTGGTCGGCCGTGTCGTCCAGGACGGCGTACGCCTGACTAGCCGCAGCCAGCCCGTCCTGCTCCGCGAGCTGCTCGTCGGCGCGATCGTGGCGGTCGTCGTGCTGGCCGCCTGCTCCGGGGTGACGACCCTGGCCGACCGGGTGCCCCGGGGTGATGCCGCTCGCCGACCGGACCCGGACGATCTGCTGCCGGTGTGGTCGCGCTACGGCTGGCTGCTGGCCCTGATCGTGGGTGGCAGCATCAGCATGCAGCTGCTGGCTTCGGTGGTGGTGCGCGGCTTCGGGCAGATCGCTTTTGCGCGCACGATCCTCAATTTCGGCGGCCCGTCGATCACTGTGGTGCTGGCCGTGGCCGGCAGCGTGTTGGCCTTCGTGGCCTCCCTGGTGCTGGCGGGACGTGGGCGCCGCCTCGCGGCCGTGCTGGCGATCGCCTTCGCGGCGATGTTCGGGGCCGCGTCGACCCTGGACTACTTCCGCATCCTGACCCGGACTGACGACATCCTCACCGCGGTCACGGCGGCCGCCGTGCTGCTGCTCGGCTGGCTGGTGCTGCGTCGCCGGCTCACCCTCGAGGCGCAGGTCGCACTGTCCGGGGTGATGCTGCTGACACTCGCCTACCCGTACCGGACCTGGGTGACCGAGCCGCTGGTCTCGCTGGTGTCGCTCACCGGGGTGAGTGCGGCCCTGTTGGTCGGTCTGCTCTGGCGGCTGCTGACCGACAACGGCTACACCCGAGGGAACTCGGCCGGCTTCCCGCAGCCCAGCCGGGTGCTGCTGGCGCTGACTAGCAGCCTGGTCGGCGTGGGCTTCGCCGCTCAGGTCGCGCTGCTGGGCGGTCGCTCCGACCTCGATCTCGCCGTCGCCGAGCAGGTGGGGGACAGCTTCCTCGGGTTCCCGCTGGTCCTGGCGGTGGCCTTCACCGGCTTGGCCCTGGCCGCGCGGGGGCGTGACGTACGCCCCCGCACCGGCCTCTCGACGCTCCACCGCCCAACAGCTTCGTCAGCTGGTCGCGGAAGATGAGGAACGACCGCGTCCCGAACAGCAGGATCGCCCAGGCCCCATCGCCACCAATCGAACCCACGGATCCGGATCAGTGCCGGAAGCCCTACGAGACGTCTTGGCTGCGTGAACAAGTTGCACTTGAGAGAGGGTTCGATCATGGCTCAGGAATTGGGGCGAGGTCCGGGGGATCCTGCCTCTGAGGAGAAGAAGTGGCGACGGCTGCTGTGATGTCCACTATCATCAAGACCATCACACGCCGGCCCTGATCGATGCCACAGAAACCGGACATCACTAAAGCCAGGTCGGTATACCTTGGACGTGTCGAGCGCTGCCCGACTGTCCCATTAGGCGAAGTCCGCGACCCATAATCGATCCGGTGCCGACGCGCTAACTCGCCGCTGGACCGGGTCATTGGGGCAGCTGGTCAGCCAAGTCTGGGACCGTGGTGAAGGCTGACGCCCGCGGACGACCCTGCGCAGCCGGCCGTGTTGCACCAACCGAGCGACCTGGTCGCGGCCGATCTTACGCCGCGTGTCGGGGGGCCCCGCGGTCCGCGTGCTACTCGCCGAGGAGGCCTCGTTTGGAATGCCCCGAGGTGGTCGGTGGCGAGCCAGGCGAACCGCGACCTTCGGCGCCCGCCCACCAGCGGAACCCCCTTAGAACCAGGTTTCTAGCGTCGTTGCTACAGCAATGGGTCGCCGTCCCAGCCTGGCGTGAGACAGTTTGATCACTTCGAACATCGGCGACCAAGCACCGGCAACCCGGACGGAAGGAGGGGCATGAATCTCGAGAAGGTTGTCTTCGGCTTCTTCGTACTGCTTGCGGCCACGCTCAACTTCGGGTTCTTCATCGGCGACATCTCCAATCCGCATGTGCACAACATCTACGAGTTGTTTGCAGCGCTCGCTGTCAGCCTGATCGCCACGGTGCTGAAGTTCGGTGATCGGACCCAGATCGGCGCCGTACACCTGGCCACCAGCCTGGTAGCCGACCTGCAGCTCGTGGCGGCCAGCGTCGTCTGGGTCTGGGCCGTAGAGATCTCTGCAGCGGGACTGAACGTGGAGTCCACGGCCAGCGTGGTCTCCCTGTCCGGCGGCGCGCTGCTGGCCAATCTGGTCTCGGTCGTGCTGCTGGTGGTCGAAACCGTCACCTTTCACCGCGGATGAAGCCGATGCACTGGTGAGCAACCCGCTACTCGTCTTCTGGGCTCAGCTGTTCAGCCGTCGCGAGCCGGTGGGCCGGGTTCCGCCCCAGGCGCACATCGAGTCGTCGACCCAGGCATCCTCGACCATCTTTCTGGTCATGCGGCGAATGCGGGCGCCGCTGATCACCCTGATCGTCATCTTCTCCATCAGCGTCATTGGCCTCACGTTGATCCCCGGTGTCGACCCGAACGGCCAACCGGCGCGCATCAGCATCTTCGAGTCGTTCTACTTCATGAGCTACACCGCGACCACGATCGGGTTCGGTGAGCTGCCGTGGCCGTTCACACCCGCGCAGCGGCTCTGGGTCACCTTCGCGATCTACCTGTCGGTGGTCGGCTGGGCGTACGCGATCGGCTCGCTGCTGACGCTGGCCCAGGACCGGTCGTTCCGGCAGGCGCTGGCGCTGCGGCGATTCACCCGTAAGGTGGCGGGGCTGCGCGAGCCGTTTCTGTTGGTGGTCGGCTACGGACGCGCGGGCGAGCTGCTCGCCAAGGACTTCGACGCGCTTGGACAGCAGCTCGTCGTCATCGACGAGTCGCCCGATCGGGTCGACGCCCTCGATCTGGGGACCTATCATGCCGACATCCCTGGCCTGGCGGCCGACGCCGCCAATCCGCACCACCTGAGCGCAGCCGGTCTCGACCATCCATTTTGCGCCGGTGTGCTGGCTCTCACCAACGACGACCAGACCAACCTCGCCGTCACGATGACCGCGGCGCTGCTGCGTCCCGACCTGCCGGTCATTTCTCGAACGGTTTCGGCGACGATCGCGGAGCGGATGCGTGCCTTCGGGACACCGACGGTCGTCAACCCGTTCGACCGATTCGGCGAGCATCTGCGGCTCGCGCTGAACGCGCCAGCGTCCTACCAGTTGCTCACCTGGCTCGAGGCCGGTCCGGGCGCGGAACTGCCCGAGCGCGGCCGTCCACCCACCGACGGCCGATGGGTGATGTGCGGATACGGTCGCTTCGGTCAGGAGGTCACCGCGGACCTACGGGCCGGGGGCCTCGAGGTGACCATCATCGAGCCGGCCGAGCGGGGCGAGCCTGAGCCCGGCGTAATCGTCGGGGACGCCTCAGATCCTGATGTGCTGACCCGGGCCGAGCTCGCGAATGCCGTCGGGCTGGTGGCCGGTACCGACAACGACACGACCAACCTCTCCATGCTAGCCACCGCGCGCCGTTTGAACCCTCACCTGTTCCTCGCCGCGCGACAGAACCGGCCGACCAGCGCCGCCCTCTTCGAGGCGATGCGGGTGGACGCCCTCCTGGTGCCGACCGAGGTGGTGGCGCACGAGGTGTACGCCCAGATCAGCACGCCGCTACTGTGGCAGTTCATCGAGAAGATGCCGGCGCGGGGCGACCAGTGGGCGGCCGATCTCATCCAGCGGCTGCGGCACAACTGCGGTCGCGAGCTGCCCGCCCTATGGAAGGTCAAGCTGGACCGGGAGCAGGCGCCGGCTCTCGGCGGCTGGCTCGCCGAAGGACGGGTGGCCCTGGGCGACCTGCTGCGGAGCCCCGAGGATCGGGAGCGGCGACTCCGGGTGGTGCCGTTGGTGTTGCTCCGCGACGGCAAAGCCGTCCTGACACCCGACAACGAGACGGTACTGGCCCGCGATGATGAGCTGTTGTTCGCCGGGCAGGGCTCGGAGAGACGAGAGCTCGAGAGCACCCTGGTGGTCGACTCGACCGGAGCGTACGTGCTGTTCGATCAGCAGATCCCATCGAGTTGGGTATGGCGCAGGTTGTCCCGGAAGAACCCCACGCCGAGCACGCTTGACGACCGCGGAGGCATGCGCACCCATCGTGGCTAGGCTGCGGCCATGCCGATCTCCTTAGCGACGCGGATCAGGGTGCGGTCGATCGCGAAGTGGAGATTAGCGGAGAGCAAGCTGGCGGGGAGAAACTCACTGGTCACCAGCACGAAGATCCCCATGGCCAGGGCGGCGATGGTGGCGGCGGACGATGGCCTATGAGGGGCTGTCACGATGTCCGAATCAGCGGTAGTCAGCATGATCTGAATCCCGTCGTTTCAGACGGCGGCGAGCTGGTAGAAAGCGCTCGGATCGTGGGCCAGCGACGCCTTGATCTTGGCGGTCCAGTCGTCGACGATGACCTCGATGTGACCGGCCTCGATTCCGTCGAGCGCCGCTGCGACGAGAGCCGGATCAACCTTGTCGCCGTCGTATCCGGCCATCATGTCGGTGTCTGCGGCACCAAGATGAACACCGGTGACAAGGGTGCCCTGCTCGGCGAGCTCGAGCCGGATGCCGTTAGTCAGGCTCCACTCGGCGGCTTTGGCGCCACCGTAGGCGTTGGCGCCGACATAGGAGAACCACGACATCCCGACAGCACATTGACGATGGCGCCGCCGCCGTTTTCTCTAGTGTCGCGAAAGCGCGGACGACGTTGAGGGTGCCGAAGTAGTGAGTTTCCATCTCAAGCCGGATGTTGGCTAGGTCGCCGGTCACGAAATCGGTGAAGGTGGAGACGCCGGCGTTGTTGATGAGGAGCGTGGTATCAGAGGCCACGGCGGCGACGTCGGCGATCGACTGAGGGTCAGTCGTGTCAAGGCGCAGAGTCTCCACGCCTGGGATGTCGACCAGCTCGGGGCGGCGGGCGGTTGCGTACACCTTGGCTGTTCCGCGTTCGAGCAGCTGCTCGGCGAAGTGGCGGCCGATACCGCGGTTGAAGCCGGTGACCAGGGCGATTGATCCGGAGATCTTCATAGTGTTCTTGTCCTTTGGTGTAGTCGGAATTGACGACTTCAGGTAGCCTAAAACCTGACGCTGACGTCAGGTGCAAGTACAACCATCAAGGATCTGTTGAGAGTGAGTGCGCATGCGCATCGGTGAAGTGGCCGCGAGAGCGGGAGTCAGCGTTCGAGCGCTGCGGTATTACGAGGAGCAGGGTCTGTTGTACTCCGACCGAACGGAGGGGGGCCAGCGGGACTACCCGGACAGTGCTGTCGAACGCGTGGAGGTTCTTCAGCAGTTGTTCGCCGCGGGTCTGCCCAGTAGGACGATCGTCACGCTGCTTCCCTGCCTGATCACGGGAAAGGCGACGCCCGACATGCTCGATCGTCTTACCGTCGAACAGAACAGGATCGGCCAGCAGATCAGCCAGCTCACTGCGGCTCGGAACAGGCTGCAGACGGTGATCGCCCATGCCACCGACGCTCAACTGTCCGAATAGTCCGCAGGTCTGCCCGGGGCTGCCGGCGGGGGCTGTTACTGAGACGAAAAGCCCCTCTCGGAGCGCCGCCTCATCGCGACCGGGCACGCGCTCTACCGGCTGGTGGGACCCGTTCGCCCACTCGTGAACGCGATCACCAACGCCCTTCTCGGCCCGGACAACGACCCCGTCGACGCCCCAGTCGTGGCCGAGGCCTTACGACGTGCCCATCGCCGAGGCATGTCCATCGCCATCACTTCCATCTCACTCAAGAGCCAAGACCTCACCCCAACGCTCGCTCACCACCAGGTGTCCACCTTGATGATCACCGGAAACGAGGACAGGATGTGGCTGCCACCCAGCCGAAACCGCCGCCAGACGCCTGCTCCTCGGAGCTTGCGTCAGTCTCCCAGGCGGAGGTCACGTCGCGCCGCTCCTCCACGCAGCACCCGCGCTGGTGGAGTTTACTCACCGAGTTCTGGCAAGAATTAGCGGTTCGATAAGTACACCGGCCCGGCCGATGCGATCGGACCACGTTGCAACTCAATCCAATGGGGGGTGTCAGACGGCAGTTGTCGGCGAGACCCGTGTCCACCCTGCTTCGCAGGCCGAGCATGATGTGCTGGATGAGCGGGTGAGTGTTGGCGGCCATGGAAAAGTGCCCATAGGCGGTCACGTAACTGCCCACTGGCGGCCATGAAAAGTGCCCAGCGGTGGCCGTGAGATCTGCCCACTTCATCTAATGGTTCTGACCCGCGTCGCGCGGGTTGGGGGCCGCTCCTCGGGTTCGATGTTCGGTGTCGAGTCGAACCCCATGCCCGAGGAGGGCCACGTGAAGTCTGACGGAGAGATCATGGAGATTCTTGCTGCTTATGACCTGACCGGGTCGCAGCGGACAGCTGCGGTGCTGGTTGGTTGTTCCCATCACACGGTCGCTGCGCATGTCGCGGCCCGCGACGCTGGCCGGGCGGTCGGCACGCCGGCCCGCAGGCCACGCAACGTTGACCCGTTCCTGGACAAGATCGAGGAGTGGGTGGAGGCGTCGAAGGGCAAGATCCACGCCGACAAGGCCCACGAGAAGCTGCTGGCGCTCGGGTATGCCGGGTCGGACCGGTCGACCCGCCGGGCGGTCGCGGAGGTGAAACAGGCTTACCGGCTCGGGCATGCCCGGGTGCACCGGCCGTGGGTGACGGAGCCGGGGATGTGGCTGCAGTACGACTTTGGCGACGGGCCGGTCATCGGTGGCAGGAAGACGGTGCTGTTCGTGGCCTGGTTGGCGTGGTCGAGGTTCCGGGTGGTGTGGGCACTGCGGGACCGGACGCAGCCGTCGGTGATCGCAGCCCTGGACCGCACCTTCCGGTTGCTGGAGGGGGTGCCGACGTTCGTGCTGACCGACAACGAGAAGACCGTCACCGTGGAGCATGTCGCGGGAGTCCCGGTGCGGAACCGGGAGACGGTGTCGTTCGGCCGGCACTACGGGGTCAGTGTGTTGACGTGTGCGCCTGCGGACCCGGCCAGCAAGGGTGGGGTTGAGGCGGCAGTGAAGGTTGCGAAAGCGGACCTGGTGCCCACCGACACCAACCTGCTCGATGAGTACGCCACGTTCGCTGAGCTCGAGCAGGCCTGCCTGGAGTTCATGGCCGCGGTCAACGCCCGGGTGCATCGGGTCACCCGCCGGGTGCCGGTGGAGATGCTCGCTGAGGAGAGGCTGCGGCTGCATCGGGTCCCGGACGATCCGCACACGGTGGTGTTCGGGCTGGCCCGTCAGGTGCCTGCGAACACGCCGATGGTGACGTTCGAGCACGGCCAGTACTCCGTCCCCCAGCACCTGTTGGGTGCTCAGGTGTGGGTCCGGGCCCACGGCGCCGGCGCTGCGGAGCAGGTGATCGTGGTGCACCTGGACGGTCGGGGTCTGGTCGAGGTCGCCCGCCATCTCCGGGCCACCCCAGGCAGTCCCCGCCTTGATGACGACCATTTCGGCGGGCCGCCGACGAAACAACCCGGCCAGTACACCGTCCGGCCCCGCAACGACGCCGAAAGGGAGTTCCTGGCCATCGGCGACGGCGCCCACGTGTGGTTGTCCGAAGCTGCAGCGGCGGGGACGCAGAAGATCCGCGCGAAGATGGAGACGGCGGTCACCCTGGCCAAAGTCGGAGGGAACACCCGCATCGACTGGGCGCTCGGCCACGCAGCGGTGCACGGCCGGTTCGGACACACCGACCTCACCTCCATCCTCAACGCCCACCCCCCGGCCACCACCCGCAAAGCTGGGGAGTCCCGCTCGCTCGCCCAAGGCACGAGCAGCTGGGCCCGCATCGCCCACCCCGGTGACGATGCTGCGGCCCTGAATGAGGCCACGTCGTGAGCGCCGCACCGGGACTGCCGGTGGAGGTGGAGCAGCTGATGCGGCAGCTGAAGATGCCGTATGCCCGCGCGCTCGCCCCGGAGCTGATCGCGACAGCGAAAGCGCAACGCTGGGACCCCGTCGAGGTGATCAAAGCCCTGTTCGTCGAAGAGGTCGCCGGCCGGGGCCGGTCCATGCTCGCCACCCGCCGCAAAGCCGCCGGGTTCCCCACCGGCAAAACGT
>JAABUN010005936.1_pt1 | contig 14555 bp, 14 predicted proteins | sample 5559311 | NCBI WGS metagenome assembly JAABUN01 (sample SAMN10711877, study PRJNA513370) | rock metagenome | isolation source: Antarctica rocks | place: Antarctica: Victoria Land, Siegfried Peak sud | reverse complement strand
GCCGGACGCCGTCTCGCCCGCTCGCGAGGCCATGGTCATGCCCGTGCCCGAGTCGGGCATTCCCGCCGCCGAGGGCTACGCCCGGCGCGCCGGCATCCCCTTCGGTCAGGGCCTGGTGCGCAACCGCTACATCGGTCGCACGTTCATCTCGCCGGGGCAGGACCAGCGCAGCCGGGGGGTGCGCATGAAGTTCAACCCCATCCGGGAGAACATCGCCGGCAAGCGCCTGGTGGTGATCGACGACTCCATCGTGCGGGGCACCAGCACCCGGGCGGTGGTCGCCATGCTGCGGGAGTCGGGGGCGGCGGAGATCCACCTGCGCATCTCCTCGCCGCCCTACCGCTGGCCCTGCTACTTCGGCATGGACACCGGCGCCCGGGGTGAGCTGATCGCTGCCGACCTCACCGTCTCGGAGATCCGCGACTACCTGGGCTGCGACACCCTCGCCTACCTCGACCTCGACCGCCTGGTCACCGCCACCGGCGTGCCCGGCGGCGGCTTCTGCACCGCCTGCCTCACCGGCAAGTACCCGGTGCCCGTCCCCCAGGCCACCGTCGCCGACGAGGTGCCCAGCGTCGACCTCGTGCATCCCAGTGGATGAGCACAGTGGGTGACTCCATAGGCGAAACCTATGCCGGTGCCGGCGTCGACATCGGCGCCGGTGAGGAGGCGGTCGAGCGCATCAAAGCAGCCGTCCGGTCGACCTTCCGGCCCGAGGTCATCGGCGACGTGGGTGGCTTCGGCGGGCTGTTCAACTTCGACCCCAGCCGCTACCGCCACCCGGTGCTGGTGGCGGGCACCGACGGGGTGGGCACCAAAGCCATGGTGGCCCGCCAGACCGGGCGCTTCGACACCATCGGCATCGACCTGGTGGCCATGTCGGTCGACGACATCGCCGCCCAGGGCGCCGAGCCCCTCTTCTTCCTCGACTGCATCAGCGCCGGGCGGCTCGACCCCGTGCAGATGGAACACCTGGTCGCCGGGGTGGCCACCGGCTGCAAAGAGGCGGGCTGCGCCCTGATCGGCGGGGAGATGGCCGAGCTACCCGGCATGCTCGAGCCCGGCCACTTCGACCTGGTGGGCTTCGCCGTGGGCGTGGTCGAGCGGGACCGCCTGGTGACCGGCGCCAACATCGCCGTGGGCGACAGGGTGATCGGGCTGCCGTCGCCCGGCCTACGCTGCAACGGCTACTCCCTGGCGCGTCGGGTGCTGCTCGACCTCGACCAGCGCCCCCTCGACGGCCCGGCGTGGCCCAGGGCCCATCACAGCCTGGGCGAGGAGCTGCTGCGCCCGTCGGTGATCTACGCACCCGCCCTCGTCCAGCTCTGCCGCACGGTCGACGTCCACGGCCTGGCCCACATCACCGGCGGCGGCATCCCCGGCAACCTGGCCCGGGTCCTGCCCCGGCACTGCGACGCCGTGGTCCTCCGAGATCGCTGGGAGGTGCCCGAGATCTTCAACCAGATCCAGGCCGCCGGCAACGTCAGCCCCGACGAGATGGCCAAAGTGTTCAATCTCGGCGTCGGCATGATCGCAGTGGTCGCTCCCCGTGACGTGTTCCGCGTCCACGACCTGCTGCGCGACGCCGGCCACGACTCTGTGGAGATCGGCGAGATCGTCGAGGGCGGAGGCCGGGTCACGCTCCGCCCGTAGCGATTCGGCCGGCCATGGACTGGGAACTGCACGGCCCCGACGACTATTTCGCCATCAAGCAGGTCACCGAGACCTGGGAGAAGGGGCCCGGAGCGTACGAGGTCACCTTCTGGCGCCGCCCGCTCACGGCGATGGCCATGACGATCGCAGCCGCGGGGTTCGTGATCGAGCAGCTCGTCGAACCGCGCCCGAGCCCTGAGCTCCGGGAACGTGACCCAGGTCGTACGGGCTCGCCAGCACCAGACCGAGGTTCTTGTTCTTCCGACTGCGCGTCGCCGGCGCGCCTACGACCTGAGCCCTCCGCCCTCGCCGGCCCGACGACAAGCCCGGCAGTCGCGGGCACTACAGCTCCAGGATCTGGCGCAGGCCATGGTCGACTTCGACCATGAGGTAGGAGGGAAGGGCGGCGGCCGGACCCTGGCGATCCAGATCCGACTTGTCGAGTGTGACCAGACCCGTCACGTTCACGACCGAATCCTTCGGCAGCCCGGTCGTACTGGCCGGCAGGAAGACGTTGCCAGGCAGTCCGGCGGCCGCGGTGTTGGAAGTGACGACAACCACCAGCGTGGTGTTCAGCCGACTGGCGTTGAACGAGTCCGCCTGGATGACGAGCACCGGGCGCCGCTTGGCCGGGGCGCTTCCGGAAACGCGGCCCAGATCCATCCAGTAGATCTCGCCTCGGCGGATCACCAGGCGTCGTCGTCGTCCTGCAGTCGGCGGCGGCCTGCCGCCACGACACACTGCGACGACTCGTCGTGCCCGATTCTCCCGATCGCGTGATCGATGTTGGCTGTGAGCGAGGTGCGGTCAAGATCATCGATGTAACGGCGCGCCGCCCGGGAGAAGAACTCCGACCGGCTCATTCCCAGGTCCCGCGCTCTCTTCGTCGCTTCCTCGAAGGTGTCATCCGGAACTGAAATTGCTGTCTTCATCGTCGAAGTATAACCAGGTCATACCCGGCCGACCGCCGGCTACTCCTCCAACAAGGCCCTCGCCGCCGCGGTGATGTCGGCGGCGGAGATCGACAGGGCGCGCTCCAGGCCGATCTCGAACGGCATGGCCGGCACGTCGGGCATGGCCAGGCGGCGGACCGGGGTATCGAGGTCGTAGAAGGCCTCCTCGGCGACCATGGCCGCCACCTCGGCGCCCACGCCGAAGCTCACGTTGTCCTCGTGGACGACGAGCACCCGGCCGGTGCGGACCGCTGACGTCAGGACGGTGTGGCGGTCCAGGGGCGAGATGGTGCGCAGGTCGATGACCTCGACCGAGTAATCCTCACCGGCCAGCACCTCGGCGGCCTCGATCGACAGGTGGCGGTGGAGGCCGTAGGTGACGATGGTCATGTCGTCGCCGGGACGGGCGACGTCGGCCAACCCGATGGGCACCCGCCATGCGCCGTCCGGCACCAGGCCGGTGATCTTGCGGTAGGTCTTCTTGTGCTCCAGGAACAGCACGGGGTCGGGGTCGTCGATGGCTGAGCGCAGCAGACCGGCGACATCGGCCGGCGTGGAGGGCACGACCACCTTCAGCCCGGCGACGTGGGCGTAGAAGGCCTCGATGGCCTGGGAGTGGTACGGGCCGCGATGGCCGCCCCCGCCCCATGGCGTGCGCACAACCAGAGGGACGTTGAAGTCGCCGTTCGACCGGTAGTGGATCTTCGCCGCCTCGCTCACCATCTGGTCGAACGTGGAGTGCATGAAGTCGGCGAACTGGATCTCGGCGACAGGCCGCATTCCGGCCAGGGCCAGCCCGATGGCGATGCCCACGATCGACGATTCGGCCAGCGGCGTGTCGATCACCCGGGCCTCGCCGAAGGCGTCCTGCAGCCCCTTGGTGGCTCGGAACACCCCACCCATCAGGCCGACGTCCTCGCCGAGGACGACGACACGCTCGTCCGCGGCCATCAGGTCGTGCAGGGTGTGGCGCACCGTGTCGAGGACGGTGCGCTCGACGCCGCCCGCCGGCAGGAGCGCAGGGGCCGGCGCGTCGACCGTCCAGGCGCGAATGGGCCGGGCGTAGACCCGGGACGCCGCGGTATGAGGGGCGGGAGCGGCCGCCGCCTCCGCCTGGCGGGCCGCCTCGTTCACCTCGTTGCGGACCGCGGCGTCGAGGAGAGACGCCTCGTCCGCCGTCAGCAAGCTGTGATCGACCACATAGCCCCGGAGACGGGGCAGCGGGTCGCGCCGACGCCACTTCGACACTTCCTCCCGGGAGCGGTAGGCCTTGTCCTCGTCGTCGGTGGTATGGGGCAGGAGGCGGTAGGTCTTGGCCTCGACGAGCGTGGGGCCGCCGCCGGCGCGGGCCCGGTCGACGGCGGCGGAGGTGGCGGCGTAGACGTCGAGGACGTCGTTGCCGTCGACCACCACGCCCTCGAAGTTGTAGGACGCGGCCCGGTCGGCCACGTCGGGCACCGCGGACTGCTTGCCCATGCCGACGGAGATGGCGTAGCCGTTGTTCTCGCAGACGAAGACGGCCGGCAACCGGTGGATGCCGGCGAAGTTGAGGGCCTCGTGGAAGTCGCCCTTCGACGCCGCCGCCTCACCGAACCAGGTGACCGTGACCCGGTCGTCACCGCGTAGGACCGAGGCCAGGGAGAGGCCGGCGGCGTGGGGGAACTGGGTGCCGATGGGAGAGGAACCGGTGATGATGTTCAGGCGCTTGGAGCCCCAGTGGTTGGGCATCTGGCGGCCCCCGGAGTTGGGGTCGTCGGCCCGCGCCAATACGGCCAACAAGACCTCGTAGGCGGTCATGCCGAGGGTGAGAACGACGCCGACGTCGCGGTAGTAGGGCAGGGCGACGTCGTGACCGGCCCGCACCGCCCACGCCGAGCCGATCTGGGCCGCCTCCTGGCCCTCGGCCGGGATGAAGAAGCGGGCCTTGCCCGTCCGGGTCATGTTCCACGCCTTCTGGTCGACCAGGCGGGCGAGGAGGCAGGCGCGGTACATGCCGACGACGTCGTCGTCGGACAGCCCGAGGCCGACATGGCGGGCGGGTGACGGCGACGGCGTCGGCGACGTCGCCGGCGGAGCCGAGCGCGACCGGGCCCGCTCGGAGAAGACCTTGGCCACCGGGCTCAGCCTGCCGTGCGCAGCTGGTGAACGGCGGAAATGGCGGTGATCCGCTGTTCGGCGAGGCGGTCGGCGGCCTCGGCGGTGCTGATGCCGGCGTGGTCTGCGGCGTCGAGCAGGCTGGTGACGGTGTCGAAGATGCGCCGGACGGCGCGACGCGCCGCCTCAGGGTGGTAGCCGCCCGGAGCCAGCTCCTCGGCAATGTTGATGAGGCCACCGGCATTGACGACGAAGTCGGGGGCGTAGAGCACCCCGGCGTCAGCAAGGAGGGCGACGGCGTCGTCGTCGACCAGTTGGTTGTTGGCCGAGCCCACCACCGCCGCGCACCGGAGCTCGGGGATGGTCAGCGCGTTCAGCGAGCCTCCCATGGCGCACGGGGAGTAGAGGTCGCAGTCGACGGCGTGGATCTTCTCGGCCTCGACCACCTCCACGTCCGGGCCCGGGAGACCCGCGGCGCGGATGGCCCGCTCGACCGCCGCGGGTGCCACGTCGGCCACCGTGACCCGGGCCCGCTCCTCGCCCAGGTGGGCCAGCAGGGCGCCGCCGACCTTGCCCAGCCCGGCCAGGGCCACATGGCGCCTGGCCAGCGAGGTGTCGCCCCAGAGCCGGGCGGCCACCGCCTTCATGGCCCATAGGACGCCGTACGCAGTGGCCTCCGACGGGTCGCCGGAGCCGCCGAGCTCCGGACTGGTGCCCGTGACATACCGGGTCTCCCGCCGGAGCAGGTCCATGTCGGCCTGGGTGGTGCCGACGTCCTCGGCGGTGATGTACCGGCCCCCCAGGGCATCGACGTGGCGGGCGTAGGCCCGCATGAGCGCCTCGGTCCTGTCCCGGGCGGGATCGCCGAAGATGACCGCTTTGCCGCCGCCCAGGTCGAGCCCGGCGGCGGCCGCCTTGTAGGTCATGCCCCGGGCCAGGCGGAGGACGTCGGCCAGGCCGTCGGCCTCGGATGTGTAGGGGTAGAAGCGGGTGCCACCGAGGGCCGGTCCCAGGCGGGTGGAGTGGACGGCCACGATGGCCCGTAGCCTGCTGCGCCGGTCGTGGCAGAACACGACCTGCTCGTAGTCGTCGGCCCCGATTCGGTCGAAGACGTCCACCACAGCACGCTACCGGGCAACCGTCCTACTGGACGACGAGGGTGGCGACCTGGTGGGTCGGGTGCAGCTGACAGTAGATCTTGAACGTGCCGGGCTTGGTGGCCTTGAACTTGACGTCCATGCCGGGGCCGGGGTTGACCAACTTCTGGATGGCGTATCCCTCGAGGGTGAACCCGTGGACCTTGGCGGTGGAGTTGGCCACGGTGAGGACCACGTTGTCGTCCTTGTCGACGGTGATGGGCGTCGGCGAGAACCCGACGCCACCATTGATGTCGGCGGCGGAGACGGTGCGGTGGACCGTGGCGTGGCCGCCGCAGCCCGACAGGGCCAAGCCGAGGCCCAGCACGACAGGCAGGAAGAGGCGACGGGATCTGGCGAGGCGAGGCGTGTGCACGTGGTCGGGACCGGCGTCGATCCGGTGACCTCGCGCTTTTCAGGCGCGCGCTCTACCAACTGAGCTACCCGACCGTGTTCTTGCTGTTTACTTCGTACCTACGCGGTCCTGACGAGATTTGAACTCGCGACCTCCGCCTTGACAGGGCGGCGTGCACTCCAGGCTGCACCACAGGACCCTGCGATGACAATTTCAAGACTAGCCCGGCCGGTCAGGTGGCCGCCTCCCGGTGCCGGTGAGCTTCCGCCCGCCTGGCCGCCACCACACCGACGAGCACGGCGAGGAGGGCCGAACCATAGGACAGGCGGCCGATGTCGACGACCCGTCGGGCGTCGAGGATGATTGCGAAGAAGTACGGGTAGCCGGCGAGGGCCACCGCCGACCACGCCGGCCGGGCCGCCACCGTGGCCACGGCTAGCAGGGTGACGGCGTACCACGGCTGGACAGGCGTGACCGCGAGCAGGAGCGCCCCCAACAGGGCCGCGCCGGCCCGGGGGGCGGACGGGCGTCGGAACACCACCCAGGCCACCACGACCAGGAAGCCGGTGCCAGCCACCGCGGCAGTGGCGTTCGCCGACAGGCCCAGGATCCCGGCGATGAGGTAGCGGCCGCCCTCGCCGTACTTCTCCTCCTTCAGATAGCCGGGGAGGTAGCCGATGACCCGCATCCCCACGGCGGCGACGTGAGGCAGGTAGGCGATGACCACCACCGCCCCTGCGGTCGCGGCGACCCCGGCGGCGTCGGCCAGTCGTTCGGCGAGCGGCCGGGGCTGGCGCCGGTCCCACGCCGCCACCACCACGCCGAGCACGAACAGGGCGGGGTAGAGCTTCACCGCGGTGGCCACGCCCAGGCAGGCGCCGGCCCAGACGGGATGCCGCCGGGCGACGGCGAGGAGAGCCAGGACCACGAAGAGGGCGGCCAGGCCGTCGATGTGACCGTTGTTGACCACTTCGAGCACGGGCACGGGCGACAGGGCGTAGAGGGCGCTCCAGCGCTCGTCCTTCTTCCATGCCCGCAGCACCATGGGCAGCAGCCCGACGAGGGCCACGTCGCCCAGCAGCCCGGCGACCTGCCACGCCTTGTGGTGGGCGCCGATGCCGGCGACCCGGTAGACGACGGTGAACCACGCCTCCGCGACGGGCGGGTAGATCGTCCGCACCATCGGCCGGTTGACGCGGGTACAGCCCTCGGGGCGGTCGAGTTTGGTGCACCCGGCCACGTCGGGCCACAGCCACTTCTCCCGGAGGCCTCCCAGCTGCGGTGCGTCGGGCGAGTAGCGGTACGGATCGGTGCCCGAGAGCTGCACCCGCCCGTCCCAGGAGTACCGGTAGAGGTCGTCGGAGGTCAGCGGCGGGCCGGCGACGGCGGCCAGGCGAAGGGCGACCGCCACCGCGAACACGGCCGGGACGGCGAGGCGCTTGGGCATGCGCAGGGCGGCCGCCACTCCCACGGCCCACGCCACGGCCCACGCGGCCAGCCGGGCCAGGAGTCCCCCGCGCGCTCCGAGGATCTGCTCCCCGGAGATTACGACCAGACAGAAGCCGACGCCGACGGAGGCGGCCACCGCGAACGCGGCTGGAGCGGCCCGGTTCCTGGGGCGCTGGTCGGCGCGGATCACGGACGAGCGCGCCAAGAAGCGAGCTCAGGCCTCAGGAGCGCTGAGGGGCACGGGCGAAGTCGGCCATGCCGTCGGCGAAGCCGGTCTTGGCGACGAAGCCGAGGGCGTCGGCGGCCCGGGCGGGCGAGGCGACCACGTGCCGAACGTCGCCCAGCCGCCACTTCCCGGTGATGACCGGGGCCAGCGTCGGGTCGACGGCCGCGGCCAGGGCGACGGCCAGTTCCCCCACCGTGCGGGGCGTGCCGCTGGCGATGTTGAAGGCCCTGAAGCTACCGGCGGGGAAGCCGGCGGCGACGGAACCTGAGGCGGTGAGGGCGGCCACGTTGGCCCGGGCCACGTCGGTGACATGCACGAAGTCACGGGCCTGAGCGCCGTCCTCGTACACCTCGGGCGCCCGCCCGGCGGCCAGGGCGCTGCGGAAGATCGACGCCACGCCTGCGTACGGTGTGTCACGCGGCATCCGCCCGCCATAGACGTTGTGGTAACGGAGGGCGACGGCGCTGCCCCCCGCCTCCCGCGCCCAGGCCGAGCACAGGTGCTCCTGATGGAGCTTGGTTGCGGCGTAGACGTTGCGGGGATCGACGGGCGCAGTCTCGTCGATCGGCGCCCAACCGGCCCGCTCGGCGCAGCCCGACGAGGGGCAGCCGGGGTCGAACCGGCCGGCGGCCAGGTCGGCCTCGGTGCGGAGCCCGGGCCGCACGTCACCATGGCGGGCGCAGCGATACCGGCCTTCGCCGTAGACGACCATGCTGCTGGCCAGCACCAGCCGGCCGGTGAAGGACCGTCGCCACAGGGCCTGAAGGAGGCGGGCGGTACCGGTGTCGTTGTCGGTCACGTAGGCGGTGACGTCGTCGAAGTCGACGCCCAAGCCGACCTTCGACGCCTGGTGGCACACCGCGTCCATGCCGTCCACCGCCTCCTCGGCCACGTTCGGCTCGGCCAGGTCCCCGATCTGCAGGTCGACGGCCCCTGCATCCAGGTACGCCGGGATCCGGCCGCCGTGGGCCGAGAGGTTGTCGACCACCCTCACCGTCGCCCCGCCGGCCAGCAGCTGATCGACGACATGGGACCCGATGAAGCCGGCGCCCCCGGTGACGAGAACTCTCACCGCGTCGCCGAGTGAGCGAGGGGGAGGCGGATGGTGAAGCGGCAGCCCTCGCCCTCGTTCTCCACGCTGATCTCGCCGTGGTGGGCCTCGACCAGCCCCCGGGCCACGGCCAGGCCCAGCCCTGCGCCCCCGTCGCCCGGAGTACGGGCGGCGTCGCCCCGGTAGGCGAGCTCGAAGACCCGGGCCAGGTCGGGCGCAGGGATACCGCCGCAGCCGTCCCGCACCGAGACGAGGGCTGCGGAACGGTCCTCGGCGAGAGCGGCGTCGACGAATACCGTTCCGCCGCGCGGAGTGTGGCGGATGGCGTTGTCGAGCAGGTTGCGGACCACCCTGGCCATCTCGGGGATCGACAGCTCCACGATCGGCGGGGGCGAGGCGACCTCGCCGCGAAGATCGATCCCCTTGGCGCCGGCGGCCATGGAGACGCCGGCCACGGCGTCGGAGACCAGCTCGTCGAGGGCGATCTTTTCGACGTCGAGGTTGAGGGCGCCGGCCTGGATGCGCGACAGCTCGAAGAGGTCGTCGACCAGGCCGGCCAGGCGATCGGTCTCCCGACCCATCGTCCGGTAGTAACGGGTGACGGTCTCGGCGTCGTCCACCACCCCGTCCTCCAGGGCCTCGACCATGGCGCGGATACCGGCCAGCGGGGTCCGCAGGTCATGCGACACCCACGCCACCAGCTGGCGCCGGCTGTCCTCGGAGGCCGCGGCCTGCTCCCGGCTCTCGGCCAGGCGGGCGAGGGCGGCCTCGAGCTGGGCGGCCAGGTCGACGAGCTCGCTCGGGCCACGGCGGGGCACGGCGCTGACCCCGCTCACGGCGTCCGCCCCGTCGTTCCCGATCCGCTGGGCCAGGTCGCCCAGCCCGACGCTCGTCGCCGCCACCCGCCGGCCCAGGGCCAGGGCCGTCACCAGCCCGACCGTGCCGGCGGCCACGGTGACGACCAGCAGGGCGTGCAGGTCGTGGGTGGAGATGAACATGGTGCTGGCCGAGCCGAGGAGGGCGACGGCAAGGGCCAGGACCGGGGCGAGGGCGGCCACGCTGGCCTGCACGGCCAGGCGGGCGTCGCGAAGGAGCCGGAGCAGCCCGGCCGCCACCACGCCGGCGACGGCGGCGGCGCCGACGGCCCACCCCAGGAACACCGCCGAGTCGCCCGGGGCCATGCCGGCCCAGGCGGCGATGGCGGTGGCGGCGCCCAGGCCCACCAGGGTCACCGCCCCCAGCGCCAGCGGCGGGCCGGAGCGGCCTCCCGGGCCGCTCACAGGCCTTTGGCCCGTGATTGTCGGAAGGAGCGGCCTCCCGGGCCGCTCATGGCTCGAACCGGTAGCCGACGCCCCACACCGTGCATACGTATCGAGGGTTGGCGGGGTCGACTTCAATCTTCTCCCGCAGCCGCCGCACATGAACGGTGACCGTCGACGTGTCGCCGTAGACGAACCCCCACACCTGCTCCAACAGATCCTCCCGGCGGAAGGCCCGGCGGGGATGGCGCATGAGGTGGACGAGGAGGTCGAACTCCCGGGACGTGAGGGCCACGAGCTCCCCGTCGCGGTGGGCCTCGTGGGCGACGGTGTCGACCGTGAGGGGGCCCGCCTCCAACACCGAGGCCTCGCCGCCGCTCCCTGCGCCGGCGACCGTCCCCCCCGCTCGGCGCAGCACGGCCTTGACCCGGGCGGTGAGCTCCCGGGGGGAGAACGGCTTGGACACGTAGTCATCGGCGCCCAGTTCCAAGCCGACGATGCGGTCGGCCTCCTCGCCCCGCGCCGTCAGCATGATGACCGGCACCGGGGCGGCGGCCCGCAGTCGCCGGCACACCTCGAAGCCGTCGAGCGAGGGGATCATTAGGTCGAGCACCACCAGCTCGGGCGGATCGGCCAGCGCGCTGGCCAGCGCCACCGCTCCGTCGTAGGCCACCTCCACCTCGTAGCCCTCCCGCTGGAGGTACCGGGTGACCACCTCGGAGACAGTGAGATCGTCGTCCACGACGAGGATCCGGGGCGGGCTCGCCGTCACTGCCATGGCCCGATTGTGCCCTACCCCTTCCCATGGGGGCCCGCACCGGTCGAGAGTTCACCGAATCGTCAGCACTTCTCGTCTGGGCGTAAGGACGGCTGGGGTAGAACTCGCCTGTGCCCGACGTCGTGATCCCCGTGCTCGACGAGGCCGCTGCCCTTCCCGGCCTCCTGGCCTCCATGCCGCCCGGCTACACGGCCATCGTCGTCGACAACGGTTCCACCGACGGGTCGGGCGATCTGGCTCGCGCCGCTGGCGTCGCCGTGATCGACGAGCCGGCGCGCGGCTTCGGCGCCGCCTGCTGGCGCGGGCTGCTGGCTGCGGGCGCCGCCGACGGCATCGTCTGCTTCATGGACGGCGACGGGTCGCTCGACCCCGCCGACCTCCCGTGGGTCGCCGGCCCCGTCCTCGACGGCGACGCCGACCTGGTGCTGGGCGCCCGTCGGCCCACAAAGCGGGGAGCTTGGCCGGCCCACGCCCGTGCCGCCAACCGCTTCCTGGCCTTCGAGATCGGCCGGCGCACCGGCTGCCGTCTGCGCGACATCGGACCCATGCGGGCCGCCCGGCGCTATGATCTGGTCGCCCTCGACGTGCAGGACCGGCGCTTCGGCTGGCCCCTGGAGATGGTGCTGCGAGCCGCCCACGCCGGCTGGCGCATCGACGAGGTGCCGATCCCCTACGCCCCCCGCGCCGGCCGGTCCAAGGTCACCGGAACCGTGTCGGGGACGATGCGGGCGGTGCGGGACATGAGTCGCGTGCTGGCTGCCCAGTCGCCTACCAGTCACGCGCCGACAAGCCATTGACCGGGCACGTATTGGTGATGGCCAAGGCACCGGTGCCGGGGCGGGTGAAGACCCGCCTGTGCCCCCCATGCACGCCGGAACAGGCGGCAGCGCTGGCCGAAGCGTGCCTGGCCGACACCCTCGACGCGGTGGCGGCCTGTGGCGCCGAACGGCGGGTGATCGCCCTCGACGGCGAGCCCGGCGCCTGGCTCCCCGAGGGCTTCGAAATCATTCCCCAGTGCATAGGCAGCTTCGATCAGCGTCTCGCTACTGCGTGGGCGACGACGGGCGGACCGGGTGTGCAGATCGGCATGGACACCCCTCAGGTCACGGCCGCCCTGCTCGACGACGCCCTCGGCGCCCTGGACGGCGCCGACGCTGTTTTGGGCTACGCCGAGGACGGGGGCTGGTGGGCCATCGGGCTGCGTCACCCGTCGTCCGCCGTCTTCGCCGGTGTCCCGATGAGTACCAACCACACCGGCGCCGATCAGCACGACCGGCTGCGTTCCCTCGGTTTCGACGTCACCATGCTCCCGACCTTGGTGGATCTCGATACCTTCGCCGACCTTGCCGCCGTGACAGCGTCGGGCTCGGCCATCCGGACCGCCGCCTTGGTCCGGAACCCAGGTATGGCTGCTCTCACCACCGTGGCGGCCCGGTGACCCTCCTCCACGCCAGCTACCGGCGGCCCCACCCGGCGACCGGCCCCACGCCCACCCATCCGTCCTCGCTCGCCCCAGCTGCCGCCTCCGTGGTGCTGCGCGCCAACACGGGCGAGGCGCTGAGCCTGGACCTGTCGCGCTGGCACGACCCCGCCACCCCGGAGGAGGTGGCCGTACTGGCCGGCGTGGACGGGCCGGTCATCGACCTCGGCTGCGGCCCTGGCCGTCTGGTCGTCAGCCTCGCCTCTCGACGTGTCCCCGCCCTTGGGATCGACTCCTCGCCCTCCGCGGTGGCCCTGGCCCGCCAGCGCGGGGCCACGGTCCTTCAGCGCGACCTGTTTGATCCCCTCCCGGGCGAGGGCCGATGGGCCACTGCGCTCCTCTTCGACGGCAACGTCGGCATCGGCGGCAACCCGACCCGACTGCTCGATCGTTGCCGCCAGCTCACGGGTGGGACGGGTGAGGTCATCGCCGAGGTGGCCCCTCCGGGCACGGGCTGGCGCCCGCTCACCGCCTGGTTCGAGCGCGACGATCTCCGTAGCGAACCGTTCGCCTGGGCCGTGGTCGGCGCCGACGCCATCGCCGATCTGGCCGCCGCCGGCGGCCTGGCGGTGACTACGCTTCGTCAGACCCCCTCGGGACGATGGTTCGCCCACCTGGCGTCAGCCACGCGTGGGGCATGAGCATCGGGCTCCCCGAGAAGGTCCGGCATTACACCACCGATCCCGACAAGCCCCTTCGCCAGGGCGCCTATGTCTCGGCGCTGCGCGACGAGCGGGTGGCCGCCATCCTGGGCGCCTCCCTCGGGATCCTGTTCTCGATCTGCTTTCTCACCGGGCTGTACTCCCACCTGCAGCAGAACCCCCAGTCGTGGCTGCCCATCCAACCCCGCCCCGCCGGCCTCTACCGGCTCACTCAGGGCCTCCACGTCGCCTCGGGTATCGCCTCGGTACCTGTTCTCATCGCCAAGTTGTGGCTGGTCTGGCCCCGGTTCGTCGTCTTCCCTCTGGCCAAGCGGGCCAGCCACTTCGTCGAGCGCATCGGGCTCTTCCCACTGGTCGCCGGGGGCGTCTTCATGACCTTCTCGGGCGTGGCCAACATCGCCCAGTGGTACCCCTGGAAGTTCTCCTTCACCGCCTCCCACTTCTGGATGGCGTGGGTGACGATGGGGGCGATCGTCGCCCACGTCGGGGCCAAGTGGGCCATCGCCCGTCGCGCCTTGGCCCGGCCGTCGCGCCGCCCTGCTCTGGCTGCCGCCGACCCTGTCCTCGGTACGACGGCCGAAGTGAGCGCCGACGCCTCTCCAGGTCTCAGCCGCCGGGGCCTGTTGGGCACCGTCGCCGCCGCGTCCGGGGTGCTTACCCTGACCACCCTGGGCCAGACGTTCGGGCCGCTGCGCCGGCTCAGCCTCCTCGCCCCCCGCGACCCGGCCAAGGGGCCGCAGGGTTATCCGGTCAATCGAGGCGCGGCGAACGCCGGAGTGGTGGACCTGGCCCGATCACCGGCGTACCGGCTGGAAGTCTCCGGGCGGGTGACCCGGCCGCTCTCCCTAGACCTGACCCAGCTCCAGGCCCTTCCAGCCCACGATGCCGGGCTCCCCATCGCCTGCGTGGAGGGATGGAGCTACTCGGCGGCGTGGCGCGGTGTCCGCATTCGCGACCTGTTGTCCATGGCCGGCGCCGCGCCCGACCGCACCGTCCTGCTGGAGTCGCTGGAGGCCCAGGGGGTCTACCGGACCTCCACCCTCGACGCCGACCAAGCCGCCGACCACGACACCTTACTCGCCACCCATCTCGACGGCCAGCCCCTCGCCATCGACCACGGCTTCCCGTGCCGGCTCATCGCCCCGAACCGGCCCGGCGTGCTGCAGACCAAATGGGTCACCAAGGTCGTCGTCCTGTGACCACCACCAACCTCGAACCCGGGCGTGACGGCGGCCATGGACCTGGGCCCGAGCGGCCCCTTGAGCGGGGGGCCAGGGCCCTGTTCTGGATCTCGGCCGCGTTCGGCTGGGTGATCATCGGCGTCGGCCTGCGCGGGGTCTTCATGCACAGCCTCGACACCCGTCCGTCGAATCTGGCCAAGTTCGTGGTGGGTGGGGCGCTGCTCCACGACCTGCTGATCGCGCCGGTGCTCATTGCCGTGGGGGTAGTGGTGGCCCGG
>JAABUN010005934.1_pt1 | contig 14556 bp, 15 predicted proteins | sample 5559311 | NCBI WGS metagenome assembly JAABUN01 (sample SAMN10711877, study PRJNA513370) | rock metagenome | isolation source: Antarctica rocks | place: Antarctica: Victoria Land, Siegfried Peak sud | reverse complement strand
CTCCTTCTTGGTGTTTGGCGACTTCAAGATAGCCTCAGGATGACCTGCCGGCTACCCGGCATAATCCGCAGCGAAAATCAGTTCGTCCGTACAGTGCACACAGGCAACAACGCCTCCCGAACGTTGTCCCTGTTCTCGACAAAGCCGAACTCGAAGTCGCTTGGCTTGCTTGCTACCGGAGCAGGCCGGGCACAAGGCCAAACGGCAACGCTTGAAACGGGAACCGGCGGCGAGCACGGTTCGCCTGCCCGACGCCGGGAAGTGCGAACGCTCTGGGGTCTGCTTTTGGAGCGGGTAGAGACGCAACAAAAAAGCGCGGAAACTGTCGTTTGCTGTTCGCTACGACGTTTCCACGCTTTTATGTGGGATTAACCTCCCAATTGGGAGCGGAAGTTCGCATGGGTTCTATTTACCCGCAAACGGTCCAATTCACGGTACGAACACCGCACGGTGGGAAGAACCGGAAGAGGCAGCCGCGCCCGTAGCAGACGGCCGCAACCGATGATTAAACGGCCGAACCGATGCGGGTTCCAAACCGGCGGCACGCTCACAGTTCGCCCACCCCTGGGCAGAGCGCGCCCGTTTGTCACGCTTTAGGGCCGCTGCTCGTCGTTAAAACGGGGCTACCGAGGGTTATCTGCACGGGGAAAGGCGGCAAAGGCTTCGGCATACTTGACGCCGGTTCCCGTGTTGAAGAGCACGATGGTCTCGTCGGGCTGCACGGTGCCCTCGGCCAGGAGCCGACGCAGCGCAGCCAGGCACGCTCCGCCTTCGGGACAGGCCGATATTCCCGTCATCGCTCCCAGTTCGTAACTGGCTGCCATCAGTTCCTCGTCCTCGATGGCGAGCGCCGTCCCGCCCGTGCGCCGCAGGATCTCCAGCATGATGAAGTCCCCGATGGCACGCGGCACGCGCAGACCTGCCGCCACGGTTTGGGCGTTCTCAAAAGTGCCCGCCTCGCTGGCCTGGGCCGCAAAGGCCCGGACGATGGGCGCGCAACCTGTGGCCTGCACGCTCACCATGCGCGGGCGCTGCGGGCCGATCCAGCCCAGCGTCTCCATCTCATCGAACGCCTTCGCCATTCCCACCAGGCCGGTGCCGCCCCCGGTGGGATACAGGATCACGTCGGGCAGCCGCCACCCCATCTGCTCGGCGATCTCGTAGCCCATCGTCTTCTTGCCTTCGACCCGGTAGGGCTCGCGCAAGGTGGACACGTCGAACCAGCCCTGCTGGGCCGTGCGCTCCTGAACCATGCGGGCGCAGTCCGTGATCAGGCCATCCACCAGCGTGACCTGGGCACCAGCGATGTTGCACTCCAGAATGTTGGCGGCGGGCACATCTTTGGGCATGAAGACGTGCGCTTCTAGCCCGGCCCGTGCGGCATAGGCGGCCATCGCCCCGCCCGCATTACCTGCGCTGGGGACGGCCAGTTTGGTCGCGCCCAGATGCCGGGCCATCGCAACGGCCACCGCCATACCACGGGCCTTGAATGAACCGGTGGGGTTGAGCGACTCGTCTTTGACAAAGAGCCGTCCCGGCTCCATTCCCAGCCGCGCGCCCAGCCGATCCGCCCGCAGCAGCGGCGTGCCGCCTTCGCCCAGGCTGGGCGGTTCGACATCGCCGGGCAGCGGCAACACCTCGCGGTAGCGCCACAGATCCTGCGGCCTGCCGATCAAGGCGTCCGGGGATGTGGCGCGTGCGGCTGCGGACAGGTCATACTCGACCCGCAAGGGCTTGGCGCAGCAGGGACTCAGGTTATGGAGCCTGTCGGGCGCGTAGGTCTTGCCACAGGCCCAGCAGGACAACTCTGTCATATACATGGCACCAGTTTCCAATCCATTCCAATCCATGAACGCCCGATCAGAAGGTTCGGATCTTCTTTAGTACCATCTTTGACGAACGGTGCGCCGTTTTCGGTCTGAAACGTACGGTACATTGAGATATGCCGCCGCAGAGGCCCGTCAATTGGCTATTGACCTAAGCGCATTGTTACTGTAAGGTGCGGTCATGATTGCTTTGTCGTGCCCGCACTGCGGCAACAAGAACGATGTCATCAAGTTCGGCACCAACCGTAGCGGCACGGCAAGATGTCGCTGCCTGGCCCCGGGCTGTGGCAAGACCTTCACGCCTGCGCCCAAGAGTCGCTCCCTTTCTCCCGAAAAGGCAGCCGCCATCGAGCGGGCGCTGGCGGAGCGCGTTTCGCAACAGGGGATTGCTCGTATGCTCAAAGTGGGGCGGGACACCATCCGTGCGGTGCGAAAAAAAGGGCGCGCCGCGTAGAAGCGCAGCCGCTGGCGCGTGTGCCTGCTCCCCCCGACGACGTGATCGAAATGGATGAACTGTGCGTGCGGCTGACACCCTCGCTTTGGCTGTGGATAGCCGCCTCACGCAAAGTCGGTCAAGTGCTGGGCTTCGCGCTGGGGCGGCGCGACCGCGACACGCTGGGTCTGTGCTGGTCGGACGTGCCTGCTGACTACAAACACAAGCCCGTCGTGACCGACACGGCGACCGAAGGTCGCCTCAGCGGCTACGCAGCCTACAAAAGTTTCTTTGCTCCCAATCAGCACCGTGCCATTGACAAAGGGGATGGCGAGATAGGCGAAACGAGCCTTGTGGAAAGCCGGAACACGAAATGGCGTCAGCGCCAATCGGGTTTGGTACGCCGCTCCTGCGGAGTGAGTCGCCGGATCGAGACCGACTTAGTCGAGCGTTTCTTCTTGCTGGTTGAGCAGCATAATCTCGGCTGCCAAAGGCACTGGGAGCGTGACCACAAAACAACGCAATCAGGCCAGTAGCCTACGGCAGAAAGGCGACGACAGCATTGAGTTGGACGATTCCGCATGGCAGGAGCACCTGCGCGCTGCCCAGAACGATGCCAATCGTCAGGTAAACCCAGCCTGGGTCGCGTTCTACCGCGGCGTGCTGGAGTTGTCCGAGGTCATAGAGCAACGCCGCGCTGCCGTCAGGGATGCCGCCGCGTTGTGGCACCAGGCCCAGGCCGCCGACACGCTCGGTGAACTGCCCCTGGGGTGTCCTTCATGTCAATCCTTCGTTACAACCGCTTGTACCAGAGCAACTGGACTTCCTCAGGAAGATCGGGATACGCGCCGCTGCGTATCGTCCTGAGTTCGCAGCCCTGTCGAGCGTAGAAGCGACAGGCGGGCACGTTGATGTTCTGGGTCTCCACCTTCAGCATGCGACAGCCGCGTGCTCGTGCCCAGTCCGCCGCCGCGGTGAACAGGCGATGGCCGACGCCGTGTCCCCGATACTCAGGATGGACGCGCACGTCCCACAACACGGCCAGATCGCTGCGGCCTTCGAGCATGTCCAAGTCGGGCGTGTTCCAAGCGAGGACCGCTCCGCCCACCTGCCGTTCTGCCTCGCACACGGACAGCACTGTCCAGTGTGACAGATCGAAGTGCTCGCGCCAAGGGCTCGGTCCTTCTCCTTCCAGGGCGTCGTAGTCCTTTAGATACGGAGGAGTGACAGGCTCTTCCTGGAGGAGCAGCCCGCCCAGGCCGTTCTCGACGGGCTGCACCACAAGCCGCGCGTTCACCCAGAACGCAATGGGCACCCTGGAATAGCGCTCCAAGCAGTCGGGGTTATTGGGGGACTGGTGAACAAGGCGGATCGAGTTCACCGCCCGTCTTGGGCTGCCGCTGCGAACGGCTGGAGCACCTCCCGTGTGGGCAGTAAGGCAACGTTTTCGGTTGTTACCAACCTTTCCAGCAGCCGCTCCAGGTACTCGGAGCGCAGCGGCCCCCAGCCCTCGCCGTCGAGTCCGTGGGCGCAGTAAATCAGCCAGCCCGCCTCGCGGCCCGCAAGCAGGTCGTCCACGCAGCGGTCCAGCCACGGCTCGGCGTCCTGCCAGCCGCCCGTTGTCAGTTTCACCGTGTCGAGGCGCGGCAGCGGGTTGATTGCGGGTCCTGGTCCCGTGCGGAACGCGCGCACCACGGACGGAAGCCACGCTTCCAGTTCGGGTGTGGACGCGTTGTATGGGAAGGCGAAGACAGCCCGTGCGGGGTCGAAGCCATCCAGGTGCGTGGCGAACAAATCCAGACAGCGCAAAATAAGGTCGCGCGCCTCGTCAAAAGGCACCTGGGTCTTGTTCGTGTGGTTGTAACCGTGCGGATGGATATGGTGGCCGCGGGCGGCCAGTTCGTTCCACAGCGCCCAGTCGCCGTGCAGGACAGGGTTTCGGTCCTCGAAGGTCGCCACCACATTGAAATCGGCCCGCAGGCCGAAGCGTTCAAAAAGGGCGGCAGTCTTCGCCGAGGACGCGCGGTAGCCGTCATCGAAGGAGATCGTCAGGTAGCGGGTTGCCGAGGTGTGCATGATGGCAGGCATAACAGGAGCCTATTACCCGCCCGCGCCGTATAACGGCGCGGGCGGCCCATCGCAGGCGGGGTACAGTTCGGTGGTAGCAAGCACCCGAACGAAAGGCTGTTCCGTAGACGGTTCCTTATGCCGATAGAAAACTCGCCCCACCAACCGTCCACTGCGGACCCAATCGCCCAGAACATCGACGCCGTGGTCTCCATGCACGCCCTCGCCGAGGGCCAGGTCGATACGCACCAGCGCTCGGTCGAAACGCTCACGGCCTGGCTGGGACGCCCGCAGTTCTTTTACGGCATCCTGGTGGGGGTGAGCCTGTGGATGCTCGTCAACAGCATTGCGCCGCGCCTGGGGCTTCCCGCGCGCGACGATCCGCCCTACTTCTGGCTTCAGGGGATCGTGGGCCTGTGCGGTCTATTGATGACGACGGTCGTGTTGATCACCCAGAACCGCCAGGGCAAATTGACGGAGCGGCGCGAGCAACTCGACCTTCAGATGAGCCTGCTGGCCGAGCAGCGCACGGCCAAGATCATCGCGCTGCTGGAAGAGTTACGCCAGGATATGCCCAGCGTGCGCAACCGCGTGGACGCCGAGGCCGATGCCTTGACCAAAACCGTTGATCCCCAGGAAGTGCTCGCCACGCTGGAATCCAAGATGGAAGAAGAGATGGGCAATACGGCGGCGGCGGAGATCGTCACGGTGGAGATGGACGCGGCGGCGTCGCAGACCGAGGATGCCGTACAGCGCGCCAGAGCAGCGCAGGACGCGAGCGACGATGCATCGGCCTGAGCAAGCGCGCCGCGGCGCGGCGGGAAAAAGCCTTTCGGCGCGCGCAGATGGTCGGGTAGGCGCGGCGCTTGGGGCAAAGGGTCTGATGACGCATTCGCCGAGCATATCCTGATGTTATCCCCAATGCGGTTCGCGCGCGTCTTCGCGGAAGCAGCCGAGCCGCAGCCACAGGGGCAGGCGGGCGCATGAAGCCTGCGGACCTGCGGCGGCTCCTGCTGCTGGCCGCTCTGTGGGGCGGCTCGTTCCTGTTCATCCGCGTGGCCGTCCACGGCCTCGGTCCTGTCGTGACCGCAACCGTGCGTGTCCTCGTGGCGGGCCTGGCGCTCGTGGTCTACGCCGCCCTCACGCGCCAACGGCTCGATGTGCGGGCGCGCTGGCCCCAGTACCTGCTGCTCGGGGTGCTTGGCGCAGCCGTTCCCTTCGCCCGTTCCGCCTCACCGTGAGCGACAACGATGCGGTCTGCCCCGAGCAGGTACTTCGCCGCGCCAACGTCGAACGAGCAGAGCGGGGGTTGCGCCGGGTCGTCCCCTGTGAACAACGCGCGCGCGTGGCGCGCAAGCCGGCAAAGACAAGAACGCGATGGACAATTGATGGACGATTTCGGCCTGCACTACTTCCAGCCGCACTGGATCGAGCGCACTGATAAACGGATTGCCGCCGACGTGTGCGTGTACGGCGGCACGGCGGCGGGCGTGATTGCCGCCGTGGCCGCGGCTCGTCGGGGCAAGAGCGCCCTGCTGATTCACCCGGGCAACCACCTGGGCGGCATGACCAGCGGCGGCCTTGGCTGGACCGACTTCGGTCGCAAGCACGTCATCGGCGGCATGGCACGCCGGTTTTACCAGGACGTGGGGCGCTTTTACGGCAAGGACGAAGAATGGCTTTTCGAACCGCGCGCCGCCCAGTCCGTGATGGACGGCTATGTCCGGACCGCCGGCGTGCCCGTTTACCGCCGCCAGTTCCTGGACCGCGCCGAGATGGACGGCAAACGTATTCGCTCCCTGCGGCTGCTCGGGGGCCTCACGGTGAGCGCGCGCGTGTTCTTGGACGCCACCTATGAGGGCGACCTTCTTGCCAAGGCCGGTGCACGCTATGTGGTCGGGCGCGAGGCGAACTCCGTTTACGGCGAAACCATCAACGGGGTGCAGGTGCGCGAAAAGCACCAGTTCAGCCATGCGGTGGACCCGTACGTCGTGCCTGGCGATCCGTCAAGCGGCACCCTGCCGGGCGTGTGCCAGCAGGACGCCGCCCCCGACGGGTCCGGCGACGGGCGCATCCAGGCGTACAACTTTCGCGTCTGCCTGACCGACGACCCGCAACTCAAAACCGAGTGGGAGCGCCCCGATGGCTTACAGGAGCGCGACTACGAGTTGGCGCGCCGCTGGTTCAACAGTCCCAAGGACGCCTATAACGAGCAGCTCACCAGCGGGGACCGCCTCAAAAAGTTCGACCTGCTTAGCGCCCGGACGCCCGGCGGCTTCGTCAAAACCGACACCAACAATCACGGCCCGGTCAGCAGCGACTTTATCGGCGCGAACTACGGCTGGCCGGAAGGCGACTATCACCAGCGCGAGCGCCTGTTCCAGGACCACGTGCGCTACCAGAAGGGCCTGTACTGGTTCCTCGCTAATGACCCGGCCATCCCCGCGCACTACCGTGAGGCATACCGTCGGTTCGGCCCGGCACGCGACGAGTTCGCGGGTACCGGCCACTGGCCGCATCAACTTTACGTGCGTGAAGCGCGCCGGCTCGTGGGTGACTACGTTTTAACCGAGGCCGACACCCAGCACCGGCGCCAACCTTCCGACCCGGTGGGCATGGGATCGTACGCGATGGACAGCCATAACTGCCAGCGGTTCGTGCGTGACGGCCAAGTGCGCAACGAAGGGGACGTGCAACTGGCTCCCGCCGGCCCATATGGTGTTTCGTACCGCAGCCTGGTCCCGCGCCGAGGCGAGTGCGCGAACCTGCTCGTACCCGTTTGCCTTTCGGCCTCGCACATCGCCTACGGCTCGGTCCGGATGGAACCTGTCTTCATGGCGCTCGCCCAAAGCGCCGCCATCGCCGCCTGCCTGAGCATTGATCGCGGCTGCGCGGTTCAAGACCTGCCCTACGCTGTTCTGCGTCCCGAACTGGACGCCGCCGCCCAGATCGTCGAATGGGACGGCATGCCCTGACGGGCTTCCGTTGATCCCAGGATGGGCCGGTTCAAAGGCGAGTCGTTGACCGCGTCGGGCCGTCCTCAGAACGTCCTTATCGTCCAGCCATCCCCGGTCCGTTGTAGGCGCGGCCGAACGGAAGCACGAACGGCTCTTCGAACGGACGAAACGGGACCTGCGCCGCTACCTCGTCGAGTCGCGCCAACACGTCGGGTGAGAGGCCCCCCTTCTCGGCGGCCCGAACGTTCTGCTCGACCTCTTCAGGCGAGCGCGCGCCCATCAGGGTGCAGGAGACACCCGGGTTGGACAGGACAAAGCGGATGGCCGCCTCGGCGATGGGCAGCCCGGCCTCGTCCAAAACTTGGTAAAGGGCCTGGAACTGACGGCGGCGCGGGCCATTGAGCCATCGCGCCCCGTGCCGGACCTCCTCATCATAGCGGCGGGCGAGAGCGCCCTGCTGCAAAGGCGAGCCCACGAGGACGCCCATGTTCTGCGCGCGGGCCGCAGGCAGCACTTCCCGCTCCGCCTCGCGCCACAGCAGGCTGTAGTTGAAGGCGGTCAACAGCACATCGAACTTGCCGGTGTTGATGAGGGGCACTATTTCGTAGGCGGTGGTCCCGCCCAGGCCGATGTGGCCAATGGTGCCGTCGCGTTTCAAGCCGTCGAGCACCTCCATCACGGGTCCGGCGGCCTCCTCGTAGTCGTCCCACCAGTCGTATTGGCGCGGGCGGTCCGGTTCGTGGATGAGCAGCAGGTCGATGCGCTCGCGCCGGAGAAGCCGCAAGCTCTCCTCGACCGAGCGCAGCAGCCCGTCTTTGTTCTTGGCGTCGAACGGCTGGGGCCGCCCGCCCAATTTCGTGGACAGCAGAAGCGGCGCGCCGGCCATCTCCGGCTCGGAAAAGGCGCGGCCGAGCACTTCCTCGCTGTCGGCGTAGCCGGGCGCCGTGTCGATGAGGTTGACGCCGAGTGCTCGGGCGCGAACGATCGTACGCCGAGCCTGGTCATAGTCGCCGCCCGTGCCGTGCCGGGAAACGAATAGGCTGCCGAGCGCCAGTTCACCTACCCGGAGGCCGGTACGCCCTAATGTTCGTTGTTGCACCGTTCTATGTTCGCTTTGCGATAAACCAGAATGCATGGACCCGGCTGTAATTGTCCGACCGTGTCGCAGAATCCTTCACCAGCAAGAAAGGGGCTACCTGCTCGCCCACATCCAATTGAACTTGTTTGCGGAGCCACACTCGGCCCACATGCATCCACTGGGTGCGAACTAAAAGCGGCCCCAGCATACGCAGATATGCTGGGGCCGCTATAGTGGAACTAGGGTCCAGAAGAGCGGCTCTACGTGTAAGTCCCACAAATCCGCGTTTCTACAATGCGCCCATTCAGGTCTGGCGCGGTGGTCGGAACCGGAAGAAGCAACCGCGGCCGTGGCAGAAAGTCGGGGGCGAGTTGTCTTCTGGTGCAGCAGGCAGCCCTCCTTTGTGATGTTCGCGCTGCTAGGTTCAAGTCTCGTTTAGGGAGGGGCGCAGGCACACGCAGCGTCGGCTCTGCGGTTGGCCGGAAGGGGTCAGCGCGAAATTAATTGCCGGCAGCGCGCCGTAAGGAGTTTGCTGGACATGGCGACATGAATCGTGGTGGATTATGACCGGGCGTTCGGCGACGGCACCGTGAACGCGATCGTCGGGCGTACCGCGCTGACGCTGAGCGTTCTGGCGCAACTCGGCCCGAATTATCAGACACTGCCCGGCTACGCGGCGGCGGACTACCAGGCGCAGGCCGACGCGCTCAAGGCCAACGTGGACGCGCTTCAGGTCCACCTCGACGCGATTTTGCCGCTGCTCAAAAGCATTGACGCCGACGCGGGCGCGCTGGACCTGAAAAACAAGGGGCTTCTGCGCACGCTGCAAGAACTGCTCAAGGGGCAGGCGCAGGCATCGCTTTTGGATCAGATCACCGGTCCGACGCCGCGCCGCAAGGCGGCGGCGCCCGTGCCGCCGCTGACGCCCCCCAAGGTGTGAGCGCGCTTTTTCCCTTCAAAGTGCCGCGACGGCCGCGCGATTTGCGCGGCCGTCCCTGTTTTGCCGTTGGGGAAAACGCGCGCGCGGGCAGGGCGGCGCGGCGCAAAGGATGCGACTTCTGAAAGCAGCCGTTGTCCCACAGGGGCAGAGTGCAAGTCCCCTTGCACGGGAGGATTGCTCATGCAACGACGTTTTCTTCTCGTTCCGCCGGTCGCGCTCACGCTCATCGCGGTGATCGCCCCGGCCGCCGTCGCTCAGGAAACGCTGGCCCGCGTCAACGGGATCACCATCACCAAAGACGAGTACGTGCGCGCACTGGAGCGCGTACCCGTCACCGTCGCGGCCGGGTCCCGCACCGTTCGGGTCGAGGCGGGCCGGGTCGTGCTGGACCAGCTCATCGGCCGCAAAATCGTGGAGGCCGAAGCCGCGAAGCAGGGCGTTGCCCCCAGCAAAACGGACGTGGAGCGGCGCTTCGTGGTTCAAACCCGGCTGCTCCAGCAGCAGATGCCGGGCGTTTCCCTGGAAGCGGCCATGAAGCAGCAGGGCACGACCCCCGAAGTTATCAAGGCGGAACTGCGCTACCAGATGGCCGAAACCAACCTGCTGGCGAAGCAACTGCGCATCGGGGACGCCGAACTGAAGCAGAGTTTTGCCACCTACAAAAATCAGATCGGCCTTCCCGCGCGCGCCCAACTGCGGATCATTGCCCCCCAAAACGCCGCGCAGTTCGCCCAGGCGCGCAAGCTGATGCAGGCGAAAACCGATTTCGCGCAGGTCGCGCGGCAGATCAACCCCGCCTCGCTTCAGGCGCGGGCGGGCCTGATGGGCGGCCCGGTCCCGCTTGCTGACATGCCGCCGGGCTGGCGCGGCGCCGTGCAGCAGGCAGCCGAAGGCGCGGTCCTGGGACCCGTCGCGTGGCCGGCGAGCAAAAACCAGCCGGCGAGCAAAGCCTGGATCAAGGTGGAAAGGAAGTTCGGCGCCGTGCCGCTTTCCTTCGAGGACGCCCAGCCGCTCCTGAAGCAGCAGCTGGTGCAGGCGCGGCTTGCCGACCCGAAGAACCGGGGCCTGCAAAAAGACATCGCCCGAAAAAAGGCCAGCGCCCAGTTCGAGGCAGCCGACCCGCACTACCGGTCTATGTGGGAATCGCTGAAACAGGCGACACAAAATTCCCTGACCGTCGCCGCCGACGCGCCGCCGTCCTCGCGCTGACAGCCGCCCGCGTAGAGACAACAAGAAAGGCCAGGCAGTTTGCCTGGCCTTTTTCTTGTTTGCCTTGCGGAGCCGGTCAAGGCACGCACGTCAGCGCCAGTACTCGGAATGGACGTAGCGGTAGGTGGGCGGGTCGTCGCCGTAGCCGGTGTTGAACGGGGCGGGCGGGTTGTAGACGAAGGGCGTTTCGCCAGGCAGGGCGTAGCCGGCGGTTTGGCGTGTTTGGAGGCAGCCCGTGAGGACGGCTTGCTTGAGCGGGATGTAAGCGGGTGTGTGCGGGCCGCGTTCGGCCTCGACGTGGGCGGTGCGAAACTCGTAATACACGACCCGGCGCAGCGATTTGGCGTGCGAGGTGGGCGAGCCGTGCAAAACTTGAATGTCGTGGAGCAGCACGTCGCCGGGCTGCATGAGCGCGGGCAGCGCGCCGCTGGTCGCGCGGTAATCGTCAACCGTCAGGTCGTAGCGGTGGTTTTCCCGTATCCACGCATCGGCCCGTTCGCGCGGCCAACGGTGCGTGCCGGGCAGCACCCAGACGCAGTTTTGTTCGGTCGCCTCGTCCAGATAAAAATCCACGTTGAAGATGGGCTTGTCGCCGACTTTGTCCGTCGCGGCGTCGCGGTGCCACGGGACGGCGACGCCCCGGCCGGGCATTTTAACCACCATTGCGTCCCAGGTGGGAAACAGGTCCGGCCCCATCAGTTTTTCGGTCGTGCGCAGAATAAAGGGATGGGCGAGCAGTGCCCGCATCGCCGGATGCTTGTCCACGACGTAGTCAATGCGTCCCAGCACGCCGTCGCGGTAATTGTGATCGGGCAGGCCGGGGCGGGCGGTTTCGAGCATCTGGGCGGTCGCGTCCTGAACGCGCGCGAGTTCGGCCGGGGCCAGTGCGCCGGGCAGAACGAGGTAGCCGTTCTCGTGGTAAAAAGCGGCCTGCTCGTCGGTGATGACATCGGTGACGGTGGCGGAATTCATCGGCGTTGGTTCCTTATTTCACGCGCGGCTCAGGTCCGCGAGCGCAGCCTTGCGCGTGCCCAGGCCGGCTACATCGTTGGTGAGCACATAGGCGGCGGGGCCGACCTTGCGGAACGCGCCCGTGACGGCCCAGCACAGCGCCTGTAAAACGTCGCCCGCGCGCGCCGCCTCGTCCCCTTGAACGAACACGGGCAGGCGGGCCAAACGCGGGTCGGCGTACACCTCGGCGTTCGCGGCTTTGGCGACGCGCCGGACCAGGTCGCCCACGGTGGCCGCGTTTGCGAGCGGAAGGCCGTGCGGGTTCTATTTACCCCCAATCGGTGCGTTTCAAGGTGCGAACACCGCACGGCGGCAGGAACCGGAAGAAGCAGCCGCGTCCTTGGCAAAGACTTGTATGAGCCGTCATGCACTGTAGATTACAAACATAATTCTTCTATTGTTGTTACCTCCGGAACGAACGTTACCATCATCTAAAACTCCCTTTTGCGTTGTTTGGTACCAACCTCCACAGTTCGTTCTGCGGACAGCAGCGTTCCCTCCTGTCGGGCACGGATAGCGCGCCGCAGGATGTCCGCCGATAGAGTATTGTCAGTACCGCGGCCGCCCAGAAGAATTTTCACTGCGGCGTCAGAGGGGAACAAGACTGTCTTGACACGCAACTTACCAGGAATACTGGGCGTGTAGTTTCGGGCGTTTTGCTGAATTCCCTCGACCTTTCCGTAGGTGGCAACGTCGGCGCGAAAGGTCGGCCAGAGCAGCGTGATGGTTCCATCGGGGCGTAGGGCAAGCAGAACCAGAAAACCCGATGTCTTCGTGGAGACTTGGAAGGTGACTTCCTGGCCGGCGTTTACGGGCTTCCCGTCCTGCGCCATGCCCAGGCTGAGCCGGTTCAGGTCCGTATGATTGCCGCCGATCTGGTTCCAAACGGCGTCCGGGCGCGGCTCCGGGCGCGGCACTGGTGTGGGTGTAGGCGGAGGTGGAACGGGCTGCGGTTTGGGTTTTGGAGTGAGTTTCGGGCCGGGCTTTGGGTTCGGCGCGGGCGTCGGATTCGGCATGGGTTTCGGAGCTGGCGTTGGCCCCGGTTTTGGCTTGGGGGCCGCCACAGATGGGGATGTAGGCGTGGGCGGCGGGGTGGGTGTGATTGTGATGGTACCAGGCGCGATGACCCGACCGTCGCTCGTCGTCAGCGTCACCGCTTGGGCCGGCCCGTTGGCTGCCTCGGTGGGTACGCGGGCGCGGACGACGTTCGGCTTCCACTTCACCACCTCGGCCAGTGCGCCGCCGATCTGGACGGTTCCGGGCGCGTCGCCCAAAACGCCCTGGCTGTCGCGGATTGAAAACTCGGCCCCGCGCGCGAATGTTCCGCCGGTGCTCGCGGCCGAGGCGGGCGGGGCGACCGGGGCCGGGCGCGGCGGGCGGCCGATCTGAACCACGGTTTTGCAGGTATAGACGGGCAGCAATGGGCCAAGGTAGGGCAGCAGGCCCGCCCGACGCACCTGGAACGTGACCTTCTTGGTGTCCCATTCCTTGGGCACGGTTACGGTCAGATACTGTTTCTGGGCCGGGTTCAGGGCCGAGAGCAGGGTTTTCGCCTGCGCGTTGATGACCTGCGCGTCGCCTTTCGGCTTGCCGAAGATAGCCTTGACCGGGTCGTGTGGCCCTTCTTTGGCACCGCTATTCGCTCCGATGCGGGCGAACACGCTCGCGCCGTGCAAAAACTTGCCGCCGAATACCAGGGGGCCGCCGGGTTTGGTTTCTAAGGATAGCGGTTCGGCCTGGATGTCGGCACGCCAAACGTTTTCATACGTAAACGCGAGCAGGTTGACAGCCACGATCAGGCCAATTACGCCCAGCACGAGTGCTTTGGCGTTGTTGATAATCATCCCAGCCAAGCCGGTGAGCGTGGCCGGGATGGGCGGGCAGTACAGGATGCCGCCCGCCGTCGTGGGCTGGCACACTTCGCTGGTTGCGGTTGCTACGACTGTGCCGACCGCGCCGGCCAGGTTGGGCAGGGCGAGCACGGCGTCCGGCGGCGGGACGGACGCGACGCTGGGCGCGTCCACGCGCACGGCGGTTAACGGGATGGCCTGGGGCGCCGGTTCGCCGCGCAACCGGCGCAAGCGGGTAACGGCCTGGAGAGGAACGACGCGCTGAGAGTTTTCCTGGCTGAGTTCGGGCGGCGGCACGGCGAGACGGATCGTGGGTGACTGCAAAAGCAAATCTTTGGGGCGGGCCAGGTTCAGGTCGCAGTACAGCCAGTCGTTGCCCTCGTTGGTAACGACCACTTCCAGTTCGGTCGCGCGCCGTAGCCAGCCGATACGCCGGCCCTCTTCGGGGAGTACGGCCACCTGCCATTTGTGATATGGCTGGACGAGAAGCACGCCGGGCAGTTCCGTGAATCGGTTTTTGCGCGCGGCCAGCCCGCTGCCGCCTGCGGTAATCTGCCGTTCGACCTGAGCCACAAACCGGTAACGCCCCGCCCGGCTCGCGGGCTTCTGGGGCAGACTGAAGGCAATCAGCACGTCGCGCGTCGCCCCGGCGCTCACGAACAGCCGCACCCAGCGATTGTTCGGACCATTTTGATCGGCCTTGCCCGTGGTGTCGGCGGGCAGGCCGGCGGCCGGGGGCAGCGCCGTGAGCGTGTGCCGGGCCTCCTGCCAGTAGGCGTTGCCGTCAGAGCAGCGCAGGCGGACCGTGTAGGCGTTTTCCTGACCGGTGGCGTTGGTCAGGCGCAAAACAGCGCTGCCCGGCCCGACGGCGTTCTCGGCCACGGGCATTTGCGGACGCCGACCAGGAACGGCCTCGATTTCGGGCTGAAGCAGACGGAGGCCACTGGCAGCGTTGGTGTGATCGGGTAGCACGGTACTCATGAACGTTTGGTAGTCATTCGCGGATTGTCAGGCAGGCGTACAGGGGGGACCGAGGGCGAAGTCGGCGGCTTGATTATAGGTAGTGGCTCTACGTTAATTGTTTTGCCTGCGCTCTGGCAAGCCGCTTCAGGCAAGTTTTGTTGTGCTCGTGCAGGAACAGCAGCAGGCACCACCAATGCATCTTGGGACACTTGCTGAACGAGA
>JAABUN010005933.1_pt1 | contig 14557 bp, 21 predicted proteins | sample 5559311 | NCBI WGS metagenome assembly JAABUN01 (sample SAMN10711877, study PRJNA513370) | rock metagenome | isolation source: Antarctica rocks | place: Antarctica: Victoria Land, Siegfried Peak sud | reverse complement strand
GAGCCGCTTCGGTTGCCGTCACAGAGCGCGGCGTGGCGATGATAAAGTTAATGTAATCTTCGTCAGTTACTTTTGGCGGATTCATTCTTTATTTTTATCAAATATCTGTTCAACTGCGTAAGTCCTAACATATATACAGTTATCAGACTCCGCGTCCTGTTTTACCTGTTTTCAATCCGGCAATCCGAGAGACAAACCGACTGATTACCAAACGATTGCAATTTCCCGGTAATCGAAACATTTGAACGTTTGCGGATTTTGCGTGTGATGACGCTCGATTCGTCGCCCCTGCAATCTGCAATTATTTGCATCGCGGCATTATCCGGGTTAATTATCAATTTGCACTCGCCGCTTCGTTTGACCCGTTTCAAAACCACGCCCGAAACGTCCACAGTTGCGCCCACGGCAAAAGCTAACGATTTCCGCGCCGTTTCTATGTCTGCCGCATTTGCCAATGTTGTTTGAATTGTTGTTAATCCGAATGTCTGCGTTTGTGGTTTCTTCATAATTTTATTTAAAAGCTCTGAAGCCAGCCAGCCTCCCACGCCCGTTGCGCAGCGCTTTGTTTCGGCGCGGTGCGGGCAACGGTGATGAGGCTTTCGGCTTCTGTTTCGGGGATGTGCCAGCTGCCGATACTGCCCTTTGTTGTCGGGCACACCACCTGAATGTAGTCGTTTTGAAAATTATTACGTCGCGCATATCCAAGAACGCCGGGCACGAATGTTATCGACGTACAACTTTTGCCGAAGCGGGTGTATTCGCCGTGGGTGGCGATGATGCGCCATTCGGCGGTTGTTAACTTCCCCGTGTTTTGTAGCGGTGCTTTTACTGCGGTTGATGTCTGCATAAAATCTCCTCCGGTTAAAATGTCGGTATTTGTGCGCCGGAACATTCGGGACACGTTTCGGCTGCGGGCGAAATATCTGCGCTGCAATGCAGACAAGTTTCGGTAATTAGTTCGTTTTTCGGTTGAAGATGCTCACTCTCTGGCGGATGAGCGCCTTCAGTAGTTTTATCGCCGTAACTAGCTTTATTTCCTTTAGTTGGCTGAAGATGCTCATTTGGGTGAATTTGAGCATCTTCAGGCGCCTGAAGATGCTCATTTTTTGGCAAATGAGCATCTTCAGCTAAGTTGTTGTATATATTAGTATGTATAGTATTTTTAGCGCACGTTTTTGCCTGAAGATGCTCACTTGCCTCCGCATGAGCATCTTCAGCATTTGGCAATCTCCAGAACCACCCCTTCCCGCCGCCAAAAGTTCCGCCGTGCTTCACGCTTTTGACGTTCAAAGTTGATTTCGCCCGCCGCAGGGTCGCATCTGAAATCCTGATTTTTTTTGCTTCGGCGAAAACCTTCTCCACCGCCACCTCCCCTCCGTGCAAAACCTCTCGCAAAAAAGCCACCGCATCGTGCTTTTCGTTCTTTTCTTCCGGCGTTTCGATCCGCAATGCCGACAACATTGTCGAAGCACTCAGCTCACTGTCGCCGGTCCAGAAGAACTGCCCGTCCCGAATTTCAAAGCCGATTGATTTTTCAAACTTCAGCGCAAGGTTATTCTTTGTTTGACAGAGTGCCCGCACCCTTTCATTTTCCGGGTCTTTCCCGATCAACAGCGCGCTACGGGCAGAAGCACGCCAGCCGACGCCGTTTAACCCGGCATTCCGCGAATCACCCATCCCCTTGCTTTTTCCGATATGGCGAATGCCGACAATACAGCAATTGTGTTTTTCTGCGAGACGCTTCAACTGGTCTGTTACCGCTCGAATATCGTTGTCCCGGTCAAGGTTAATTCGCCCCGTATAACTAAATAACGGATCAACTACGACAAGTCGCGGGTCGTATTCATCCAGCACGGCAGAGAGTTGTATTAACCCGTTGGCGTCGAAGGTAAAAGCCTGGTCAATGGCGATAATTTTATCGCACGGCGCGCTCATTGCTTCGAGGCGTGGTTTAAGTACGTGAGGGAGTGAATCTTCGGCAGAAATCAGAAGCACGTTCGACGCTTCGATATGCTTGCCTCCCGTAACGAGCGGCAAGCCTTTGCCACTCGCGATAGCACAGGCAATCGCACACACCAGAAAGGTTTTACCGACGCCTTCTTCGCCCTCCAGCAGATTGAATGTTTGAAGTGCCAGAAACGGATCCCAAAGCCACGAAACATCTTCAGCTTGTACATCCGACATTCTAATCGCCTGCAAAGGCACAAATTCACCGTCGCCGCTTTGACTGTCCGCCGACTTGTATCCGTGTTCCGGCGCGCCCTGCTCAAAATCCGAGCGGCTGCGGCTGTCTATACCAAGCCATTTGCAAACCGTTTCGACAAGTTTTTTATCCGTTAACTCAACAAGCGTTGGGAAACCGTGAACAGTTTCTCCGTCTTTCAACCGTTGCGCGGTTGCCTCTGCTGCTTTCAACCGGGCTTCCGTTTCTTCGTCGCTGGTCGCCTTGCAAATCGCGCTAATAAAATTCTTTGTCTCCGGCAAATCGAAGCCGTTGCGGAGCAGCGCGCCGCTTATAGCCATCGCCAAATCTTGGCGGACACCATCACGCCAAAACGTAGAGACGAGACAAGCGGAAGCCATCTGCGCAACCGCACGGCGCAAGGTCTGCGCGCCCACGTGGAGCGGTTCGCCGTCATTACTCCAGCTGATAGCTTCGCCGCTCGTTTCGTGTGTCGAGCCGGGAAAGACGGTCTGAAGTCCGTCGCCTGTGCGAAATTCTGCAATGCAAGCGGTCTTGCGCTTACCAGCATCGTTTGATTTTAGCCAAAAAGGGTTATTGAATTTCTCAAACTTCGCGTCTTTGCAGTAGTAGAGACGGTGAGAACGCGGCTTCCCATCGCGCCCAAATACGGCTTCGGTTTCGGGCAAGAAGTAGTCGGCGATTTTGACGGCTTCGACCGAATCCAAATCTATGTCGGTCAAGCCTTTGTGAAGCAAAACGCCGATATTTTGCGCCGCGCCGTTGAAATGTTTCGGCAAATCGGCTTCGGTCGTCTTAAACTTCTCCCAGCCGGGAAAGTTCGGGTTTTTCGAGCGATGTGCGATTGGGAGCGGTTGCCATCCGCGCCGTTGGTATTCCTGTGCGATTTCAAGCAAGTTCACTCTGCACCTCCCCATACCGGCGCGTGGCGGTCACACAGAGCACGCAGCGGGTTCGCCTGCCCGGCGGTATAACTTTCAATAAAGTTCTCGCCGTAAAGACGCAAAGGACGGCAGCATTCATCACACGGGATTTGCACGACGTTAAAAAAATAGTCGTCGAGCAAATCCAGCCTGGATGTTGTAGAAACAAATTGTAAATTTTTGTTGTTTGTGGTAGGATTTTTCATGTAATCGATTCTCCTTGAATTGATTTTGGGTCGTGTTTTTTGAAACTGTTAATTTGATTCTGAGGGCGTCCTTTGCACGGGGCGCCTTTATTTTTTTGTCTGAGAGTTGGTTTTCTGACATTTTGAAATAAAAAAAAGGCACTCAATTGTCGCCGTTGAGTGCCTTTTCCGTGTATCTCGAGACCTGCGCGGCTGTCGAGAAACTAGAAAAATTTATAGCTGTGTGCCGGATGTGTCAACAAGGTGTATACAACTAGGTTGAAATAAAAATCCGGTTATGCTACCTTCCAAAATGCAGACGGCGACAAAACTATCTGCAATTTTGGTGATAAATCAAAGAACTGGGCGAGCTTAACTTGGAAGGTGGCTCGCCTTTTTCATTTCAAAGTCTATTTAGAAACTTTCAAATGTCAATGGCTCACTTGAGCTTTAAAAAGCAAAAAGAGAAAAAGCGATTTAAAATCACTTCTCCTCTTTGAAAAGATAGTAAACGAAAAACTCCCATAAATCAAGCTCCTTTTTTAGTTTACCCTCCACTTTGTTTTCGCGTTTTTTGAAACTATTCACAACTTTGCAATGTACCGGTCTAAATCGCCGCGCTTAATTCGATAATCACGTCCGATAATCACGTCCGTTCCCGCGATTTAACTTAGCGCATCAACTTTAATCCCCTGCTTGAACTTGCTGTACATCAACCGCGCCGAAGCCAGTTGAATTTGTCGCGTCTTTGGGTCTAACGCCTGCGCCAGCTCAATTTCAATCTCAGGAACAAAATACTTAAATGTTCGAACCTGATTCTTAGCCCTGATTAAAGTTCGTATCATTGCAACTTCAATTGCTTCAATTTGTGCATCCGAAAAACGACTCGCTTCCTTATCATCATTCCAAGTCCATTTATTTTTTTCGAGATACGTTTCGTAGAGATTGATGATGGTGACGCTGGAGCGAAAGATTATCATCTTATCTATCTGTGGAGTGGTACTTTTATTTTCGGTGGAGTGCACCATCTCTAAATGGTGGAGTGCTAGCATTTCAAAATACTCCCCTAACTCTATTTCATTTTTTTCGATAAAACGCCGTATTTGCTTGAGTATAACCTTGTCAATACTCGGCTGAACGCGCTGCTTGTTCTTGCTGTGGCGGTCTTTTTTACGGTACTCCACCACTTTATTTTGGTGGAGTGGTTGTTCTGTTTTTGGTGGAGTGGTGGAGTGGTCAACAGGAATAATTGGTGGAGTGGTGGAGTGGTTGGTGTACTCCACCAAATTCTCGGTGGTGGAGTGGTCAATTTCTCCTTCTGTTTCTTTTAATGGAAAGTTCAAAATCTCAGAAACCGGATGCGTAAAAGGTGTTAGATTTTGAAAGTAATTCGGCTTCTCTTTTGGAGCACGCTTCTTTACCTCGAATTTGGGTTTGTCCTCTGGCTTCTTTTTAGTCATGGTTATTTAGCTGCGTCAACAACGCGTAAATTTGTTTTTACTTTTAACCGGTCAAGAACCTCTTCGGTTAAATCAAAATAATCGTCGGCACCGTAACTGTTCGGGTCATGCTCGTAGATGGTTTTCTTGAGTGAAGGAGCGCTGCGCAACGTTGTGTTTTTGCGAATATCAATATTGAATTTCACAGCGCCGAACTTTTCTTTGACTGCTTCAAGTGCTTGACCGCAGATTGTTTCGCGCTGGTCAAATTCTGTTACCAGCACGCCCAAAAGATTAAGTTGCGGATTGCCTGTCTTGGTATAATGAATCGTTTCCAGCAAATCGCCGACGCCCTCCATTGAGTAATAATCCGCCTTTATCGGGACAATAACGTGATGCGCCGCAATTAAGGCTTGGGTCAACGTGTTCCCTAAATTTGGGGGGCAGTCGAGAATAATAAACTCGTAATTCGTCACCGAATCCAGCGCATTCTTAAGCCTGTACAACTCCTCAAATCCGGCGAACTTGTCGAGCTTACCGACGCGAATATCAGAGGCAATAACATCTAAATTTTCCAAGTCGGTCTCAATGATAGCTTCCGTGATTTCCAATCTTTTTCCATTACCAATCAGCACGTCGTAAAGTGAATGTTTTATCTGATTACGGTGGAAAAATGAGACGGTTGTGTTTGCCTGCATATCAAGGTCAATAAGCAAGGTAGAAAAGCCTTTCATCGCTAGCCCGGCGGAAAGGTTAATAGCCGTGGTAGTCTTACCGACGCCGCCCTTTTGATTGGCAATAGCAATTATTTTCATGTTTTAATCTCTAGCGCCGTTTTCGTCCGAATGAAGAGGCTAAGCTATCATCAATGCCTGCGCATTAGCCAGCGGGTCAAAATCCTCGCCGTAAAAGCATTTCGGGCATTGCTGAACGCCTGCATAGCGCAAGCCACCGCACCCGCATTTTAGATTTCCGTTTGCTCCGCCTAACAGTTTTTGCATCTTTCTACGCCACCTTTCTCTGGTCTACCTCAAGTGATTGCCTATGCCTATCGTGGTTGATAGGCACGCAGCGGTGCGGGTTGGATAAATGTCTGTATTCATTATTCGCCTCTTACTTCACCTTTTCGGTTTTTACAATGTCGTCCAAGTAAAACCTGATATCCAACCGCATTTTGTCCTCATAAATATCGCATTTGATTGCCTCGAAATGCCCGGTGTTTGGTTGCATTTGTATATGACATTCGCCTCTAACCGGTAAGTCCTCCACTTCAAATTTGCCGTCTATCGTTGCTCTGAATTTGTCAATGCTGAGAAAGTAATTTTCAAGATTAGGCTGCCTATCCGCGCCGCCCGATAGAATGAAAATAACTTGCTTGCCTTTTTCGGTCGTTGAAAACGTAAACACACCGCGGTCATTGTCGAGCTCCATAAATATAGCTTTCGATTCGCAACGCTGATACCTGTCCTTCAAACGAAAGCGGCAATCGCCCGTTGCGACAGTCAAGTGTTTGAAAGCGACTAGGGGCGCGGCTTTTGGCGCGGTTTGTCGTTGTATGCCTTTCCTTTGCCCAAAGGCGTTGTGGTTAGGGATGAGTGTCAATCCGATGCTGATAAACAGCGTTAATAGTAATTTGTTTGTTTTCATTTTTTTACTGATTAAAGTTTTTTGATGAACGTATCCCAGTCCGAACGCCTAACTCGCCAGGCACGCCTTAAAAGGCTCGCCTTCAATCCCCCCCGCATGAATCGACTTGCGCAGAGCTGCGTCGGATAACCCTGCTAATCATCCGCTTTCTTCGTCGCCGGTCTACCAGTCTTCCGCCGCGAACTAAACCAGGCGTCAAAGTCGGGTTGGCGAATAACATAGCTTCCGCCAACCAGCTCCGCCTTCAAATCGCCGTTTTCAATAATTCGCAAAACTCTTTGCCGGGATATATCAGCCAGTCCGGTAATGTCTGCCACGCTTAACAGTTTTTCTCGTTTTCCTGCCATATAAAAAGAATTTTACTGTGTTTCAAAAGAGTTGTCAAGTAACAACTTTTCCTCTTGACAAAACGGTTGTCTTATGACAATATATTTATAGATTGAAACAGTCAATCAATAAACAAAAGGAAGGAAAAACAAAAAATGACTGACAGACAGACAAGAATTAAACAAATCGAACGCGAGATTAAACGGCTGCAGAGAGAACTTGACAGCCACCAGGAAAAAGAAGCACAGGACAGCGCCCCGTATTTTGCGCCAAGCAGAGAGCCGCTTCGTGTTGAAACTTACGGCAGCGTGCGGATTCCGGTTTACCGATAAAACAAGAAGGCTTTCCTAAACCACCAAGTTATAGGAAAGCCTCTCTTTTCACCCAATCGAAATTAGGAGAATTATATGAGAAATAAAAATACCACACACGCAAACAGACACAAAACCAGGACGGCTGAGCATATAGAATTAGCCGCGCTGGTTTTCTTACTCGCAGCGGTTTCGTTCGCGTGCGGATATTTCGTGGCATCGGCGCAAATCGCGGCAATGATGGCAAAATAAACAATTTGACCCAATCAGAAATGGTTGGACTGACTAAAAAAGGAAGGATAAAATGAAAAACACAAAAACAAACAGAGTAGAAAATGATTCTGCCGCATACAATCTCTTAACCGCAAATGTCGGCAATCCTAGCGTCGCAAAAACTATTATTGAAGGAATTGTGATGGATTGCCAATTCTCTGAAACGACTATTGATTCTTTAACAGTGATTTTTGAAGCGTTTGCCAACAAAGATTCTTTGTTAAGTGTAAAAGATTTTGCCAACGACTTACAGCGAGCGTTATTCGTTAACTCAATAGACTTTGACCGAGCAGTCAAATCTTATGTCGAGACGGTAAAACAGGGCAAAGACTACAAATCAGCTCAACCTATTATTGCAAGCTAACAGGAAAAGCCGTGAGCGTAAAAACTCACGGCTTTCCTGAATGTCTATGCAATCGCTTTCGAAGATTTGTTTGATTTTTGAAACCGTATCTGTGCTTTTATGAACTATTTTGGCAACGACTTCTATTGGACGTTCACGGTCGTTCAGATTCTGAACGACCGTATCACCATTGTTTCCGAATTGCGTTTCTGTCTGCCTACTTAATTTCTCGTTGTAATATTGACCGATTTCGTAAATTTCACCTGTCGTGAAATCCTTGCGACAAGTGTTTGCATCAATTTCCGCTTCTTGCGGATTTTTCCTTTCCCAAGCCATACCAACCTAAGCCTTTCCACATAAAACACGCCCACAGGCATCACTCTCGCACATACACGGCAAAATAGCAGCAAACTTTAGTGTTTATCAAGTGTCGAGCCTATGTGCGAGTAGGTTGCACGGGTTCCGGCGATGATTAAGTTTTTCTCGGAAAGTCGAGCCTATGTGCGAGTAGGTTGCACCGTCTTTGTAACACTTAAGTGTGACAAATGTGAGTGAGGTCCGCTTAGATTGTCGAGCCTATGTGCGAGTAGGTTGCACGGTGGAAAGAGATTTACTGGACCATGGTCTAGTGTCGAGCCTATGTGCGAGTAGGTTGCACAGTCGCTTCAAATTATTCACGCGTGAATAATTTATCGAGGCTATGCGTGTGTAGATTGCACTAGTTCGCCCAAATACGAACCGCGGTTCGTATTGTCGAGCCTGTGCGCGTGGCTTGATTGGATGGCAGAGAATTTCGAGGCATCAGAAGATACCGCACATCGTTATATGAAGTTAGCTTCAAATTCCGCACGCGTGCGGAATTTGGGTGATATATCACTTCGCAAAGCGTTAGAAGCAATCTCAAAAGAAGACAAAGCCGCAAGTTTTGACGCTTGCGGCTTTCTTTTGTTTCGGCGGGCAAACTGGCAGAGGCGGCGCGGGATGAAGAGGTGAACCTTTGTTCGGTCGGCGGCGGGCTTAATCAAGACGCGGTTTTCTCGTGCGTAAGGCGTGTGATTCCGGCTTTCATTTCAGCAACCGCCTGGCGGGCGTCAGCTCGCTGCTGGATGCCGTCTGCGTGCGCGTATTGAGCGTTTTTTAATGTCTTATCCGCTTCGTCAAACGCTTTTTGCGCTGCCGGAATCGGTTCATAAAGCCGTTCGATTTCATCATCCAGCGCTGGCAGTGTTTCCTCTTTGCGCTGCACGCGAAGCCTTTCAAGTCGGATGCGAGTCATCTGAATTTCTATCGGCAAATCGTGAGCGCGGTGGCTTAGAGAGATTAAAGCAGCCGAATCCGCATCATCGATGGCAATCGACTTTCGGTTTGGAATGTCGGCAAGTTCCGCTTGAAGTTGGTTAAGTAATTCGTCGGTTGTTTCTATTTGTGAAGTTAAATCATTTTTCATATTTTTTATTTGTCCTTTTTGTTTTTGTAATTCTTAAAAACTGTAAAATGTTGCCGGACCCGGTTCGTTGCCGGACCAGAGCGCAAGTGCGGCGGCAAAAATTAAATCGTCGTTTCCGCCCTCACGCCACGATCCGTAAATATCATTTTCGCTTGAGGTATTTTTTGCGGTAAAGGTCTGCAGCTCGCGGACGAGCATTTCGGCTTCGGGCAATTCTTCGGCAATCTTAAGGCGTTTGCTTTGCAGATAAACCTGCACAGCTGACACTAAATCGCGTTTTGGGACTTTGTTGACGCCGCCCTCTTTTGTCGCAGCGTTTCCGCCGGTAATAAAAACCGACTCGAGTCGCGCGTTTATTTGTTCGCGTTTGAAAAGTTCAATCACATTCGGTCCGACAATGGTCGAATCTATCGCCAGAGTCGTGCTTTTGCCCGTTTGGATTTCGGGGTGGCTGATAATCCGCCGCGTATCGGAAACGATAGTTTGATAAGGCGTCCTCGCTTTCCATCGCTCCAGGTGTCGGCATTCAAATTTGAACAAGTCTTTTGACAAGCCGGAGCGTTCCATTACGGCGAGCGCCGACACTTCGGAAACTCGCCCCAGATCCAAGCCGATAAAATATGCAGTTTTTTGCGCGTAGGCGAAATCTGCGCCGCTTTCAAAAACTCTCATTGAAAATTGCTCCTAGAGCGAGTAACGTCCGCTTGCCCTTTGCGATTGCAATTCGGCTTGAAACGCTTCATTGTTACGCTGCTCAATTAGGTTTAATCGCAGATGCTGCCACGCCTTTTTTTCAAAGTCGGCGGCTGTCTCATTCGGGTTGTTCGCCAACCATTCACGCTTTAAGAACTGCTTTTGCGGCTCAAGTCCGGCATCGATTCGCGCATCCGCTTCTGCCTGTTTTGCCGCTTTTTCGTTTTCGAGTCCGGCTAGATACTTCCGGCGTGTTTCGTCGTTGTTAGATTGCCAGCGTGCAAGGACGGCATCGCGCTGCTGTTTCCACAAATCGTGGTCGGTTGGAAGTTTTGCCTGTCGCTGCTGAAAGCTCCATTTTGAGTAGTCGAGCGTGACATTGTCCTGCTCGGATTGCCATTTCATTTTTTGTTCGTCTGTCATAATTTAGTCTCCTGTATTTTTATTTGTTTCTAATATCTGTTCCCGGCGAGTCCCGAAAACAACTCTTTTTCCGCTTGCGAAACCCGAAACGGCGGACGGCTGGCAGTCCACAGAGCGAGGGCAACCGCCAAAACCAAGTCATCGTGCGTTCCCTCACGCCACGCGCCGTAAACATCGTTGGCGCTGTCAGTAATTTTGACCGTGAAGTTTTGTAATTCACGGGAAAGAATTTCGGCTTCGGGAAGTTGGCTTGCAATCTTGAGCGTTCGGTTTTGCAATCCAACCTGGACGACGCTCACCAGATCGCGCTTCGGCACTCTCGTCATTCCAAATTCGCTCGAAACGTTACTGCCGCCGACAATCTGAATCGGTCTAAGTTCGGCGTGTATCTTTTCCCGTTTGAACAGGTCAATGACGGGAGCGCCAACGCCCGTAGCATCAACGGCAAGGACCGGTTTGCTGTCGTTTGATTGTGAAGGCTTTAGGCTGTTTACCATCTTTACTACGTCGGCGACAATTGCCGGGTAAGACGTGCGCAGCTGCCAGCGCTGCAGGTGAATGCAATTTAATTGCGTGACTTCATCCTTTGCGCCGCCGTTCGTGATTGTGCGGACACACTCAATAATTGCCAGGGCGCTGTAATCTTTGGCTTGCCCGAGGTCCAGACCGATAAAAAGCGATTTCCCGGTTGTTATTTCGTTCTCGATGTTTCTGTCCTGCCAGCGTCGTCTCATCATATTGTCGAATCGCTCCATTTCTACACCAAACGAAAAGGCTGAGTACTCCATTTTTGCGTCTCTGTTCCTGTCCACATTGCCAGCGACGCAGCCAAAACTAAATCGTCGTGCGTGCCTTCGCGCCACGCGCCGTAAGTGTCGTGTGCGTTGTCAGTAATCTTGACCTGGAAGTTTTGCAGCTCCCTGGTGAGCGTGTCGGCAAGGTCGAGACGGCTGGAAATCTTTAATCGTTTGCTTTGCAGATAAACCTGGACGGTGCTGACAAGATTTCGTTTCGGCACACGGACAAATCCGTTTTCGCGTGAGACATTCGAGCCGCCGACAATCTGGATTGCCTGCAAATGCGAGCCGTGCCGTTCGCGCTTGAACAGGTCAAACACGGGAGCGCCGACGCCGGTCGCGTCAATGGCTAAAGTCGGACGTCCCCGCCCGGTTTGAAGCTCGGGTGTGTTCATCAAACGCACCGTATCGCTGACGATTTCCGGATAGCTTGTTCGCAATTGCCATCGGCGCAGGTAGCTGCAGGCGAAGCGGTAATTAGCGAGGTCGTCGCCGGTGCGTTCAATTACACATAACGCGGAAAAGTCCTGTGATTGTCCCAAATCCAGACCGACAAAATAAGCCGGGCGATGACGGCGGACGTTAAGCCATTCCGCCTTTTCATCAAAGCTCGAAGCGTGTCGGGGACCGTAACTATAAATGTTGCTCATACGATCCAACCTTTAGAAATTTCGGTTATATTCGCCTAAAGCCGATTCGACAAGCGGTTTTACTGCGTCGTTTGGCAATACGTTTTCGGCTGAAACTTCGCCGATTTCAAGTTTTCGCCGAATATCAGTTACCGTGATGCCGAAGAAGGTTTGACCCGGTCCAACTCCATTGATGATTGCGGTTTGTTCGCCCGGATGCATTCCCGCCTCACGCAGCGCGCCTCTGATAGAGTCCAGGTTGTTTTGATAAGTCGTTGCGGCTGTCAGATAATTCGCCAAAGTTTTCTCAAACTCTGCGAATTTTGAATTAACTACTTTGCGCGAACCGGCGACTACTTCCAGTCGCTTTTGCAGGGCGAGCAGGTGCGCCTTCCGTTCGGCTTCAATGTTTGTCTGTTTGACTATCTCCGCCGCTTGCTGCTGTAATTCCGCAAATTCGAGCGCAGCCCGTGCGTTTGCTAAATCCTGCGCGTTTAGTTTTGTGTTTCCAGCGGCAACCGCTTGTTGAATTGATGTAATTTTTGCCTCTGCCGATTCGACGGCGTTTGTTGTTTCGGTTGTTTGTGTCTGTGTCATTAGCTCCCCCTCCGCGTTGAAATCTGCCAGTCGACGCTAAACGTAAAACTTGCGCCGGTTCCGGCGATTGACCAGGAAACCCGCAAGTTTTCGCTAAACGGGGTGGTGATGTTTATTACTTCGCGTCCCGCCGCCGTTTTTTGCGCGAAGGTTCCGATTGTGTTGTAGTTGGTGCCGCCGTCAACCGTGTCCTCGACAAGGACATTTAGCGTCGGTGCTGTGCCTGATGCGGCGGTTACACTCAATTGAGCGCGGACGCTTTCGCCGCCGGGCATCCGCACATCGCCGCCGTTTCCGTTTGTTGTTCTCGCTAATGATTCAATTACTTTTGCCATTTTATTTATTTGTCTCCTATGTTTTTTTCCAGGTTTGTGATTTCGAGTGCCATAACTATCAGCTCTTTCGGCGACAAATTGTCCCCCGCGATGCTTTGCTTTAATCCGCGCAACCGCAGATGTTCGTCCGGTGTCAGTCCGGCGTGAGTGGCGCGTTGTTTGCCGCTTTCATAAATTCCGAGCGAGATTTTTGTTGTCGCCGGAAGTTGCGCGTATAAGTCCGGTTGTTTTTCGGATAGTCGCGCTAATTGCTCCATTTGTTCGTTTTTGTTAAATTCATTCATAATTTTATTTTGTCTCCTATATTGTTTCGATACTCGTTTGAAATAATGGCTTGATAGTGTCGTCAAGCGCCGATTGAATGTCGTCATAAGAAAAAACCTGGTCATTGGTCTCGACAAACTCGCAAAAATACTCCTGCAGAAACCACCAATCGCCAATCATTTCCCGCTCGCGTTCAAGCCATCCAGCATTTATGCGCGGGCATTGGTCCGCCGTGATTTTTACCTTTTGCCAGCCTTGCCCGTCCGTCCATTCCGAATGGAAAAAGCCGCGTTTGCCGAATGGAGTTGAAAGCAGAATGATGCGCCCGCCCGAAACCGCCAGCATCGGACGGACGCTTTGATAAAGCTCGTCCGGCACTCGACTCGCTTCATCAATAACGAGCAGGGAAACGCCCGAAAAGCCTCGTATGGTGGCTTCTTTGCCCGGCAATGCAACGATGCGTGAGCCGTTGTCAAACTCAAGCGTTAAAGCGGATTCCTGAGCAGTTCGCGGCATAAACGGCGATTCCAGGGCGTTGTATGCATCCTTGAGTTTGCGAAACAGTTCCTGCGATTGTCGGAGTGAAGGCGATAGCAGAAGAATCAGCGAGTCCGGTTTATAGACAGCTTCGTGCAGGGCGAGAATTGAGCTGACGGTGGATTTGCCGCTTTGACGCGAACAAAGCAGAATCAATTGCCGCGCATCGGACCGGAGCAAATCCGCCTGCCAGCCGTCCGGCACAAGTCCGGCACGCCGCGCCATCAGCACGGCATCGCCTTTTTCAAGTTCGAGGCGCTCTTTAACCGCCGCTCGCATCGCCTGATTCCAAAGCGGATTCTGCGATAAGTGGCTGTATTTGTCGAATAATGTCGTCTGGGGTGAGTCCATATTTTCTCGCTTCGTCGCGCCAATCATTGACTTGAACATCTAAGTCAATGGCAAGTGCCTGCGCGGGTCTGCCTTCGCTGCGGTCGCCAACTTCGCGGATCGCCTGGACGTTCCCGGCAATAGCTTCACGAATCAGTGAGCGGGCAATCGTTTCGGCAATTGTCTTTTCCGGCGCGTTCGGGTGCGCTTCGGCGAGCTGTCGGCGCAATGCGTCAGAGAGTAGTGCTTTCTTCGGTCTGCCAGCCGGATTGCCGCTTTGTCCTGGTTTAAATGGTTTTAGGTTGGCGAGTTGTTTCTCTGTGTTTCGTCGTTGCATAACAATGGTGAAATTAGCGTCAGTTGGCGCTGGTGTGTTTTTAATCTGTGAGTGCGTCGGCTGGGTTAGGGGCGTGAGTTCCCATCACTGTTATTATAAGAAATTTTCATTGTTTTAGTCAAGAAAAATTATTAAAACTTATGAATGCAAACCGCAACATATTGTGGTTAAGGTGTGAAATGTCGTTTTGTAACATAGCGGTTTCATTGAAACACCGATAAACATTGAATATCAGCGATTACATAAATGCTGTTATCAGACTGAAAGAATATTGTAAGCCGAAAAACAAGCGAAAAAAGACTCATCAACCGCAAAATGCGGAAACCCATCCCTGAGTGTGTTAAAAACTTTGTGTAAATGAGTTATTTTGGAAACCGCTGTTGGGCAGCCGATTTTCAAAAAGTATGGCGAATTGATTCATCGCTCCGCTCCAATTCTGTATCGGCATTGTCCACCGTTTGCTGATATTTCTCAAGGCTAGATAGAGAATTTTATAAACCGCTTCATCCGACGGAAA
>JAABUN010005932.1_pt1 | contig 14558 bp, 22 predicted proteins | sample 5559311 | NCBI WGS metagenome assembly JAABUN01 (sample SAMN10711877, study PRJNA513370) | rock metagenome | isolation source: Antarctica rocks | place: Antarctica: Victoria Land, Siegfried Peak sud | reverse complement strand
CCAGATTCGTACGCAAGTCCTTGTCGTTCTCCAAGTCTGACCAGATGCACCTCATCTGCCTTCACCTGTTCCTAGTTCGCTACAACCTCCAACGGAGACATGACATTCTTTAGTGGGCCACTACCAGCTACTCTTCAACCCCGGTAAGGGTTATGCCAACCTGTTTGAATTTCGCAAATTTTGTGCAGAAGTAAGCCTCAAACAGCGTTAATATTCAGCTTGAGTCCAATAGAAAGTTGCGTTAGAGCCAGCCGCATACAAGTAACATTTGGCGAAGAGCCGATTTTGCAAACAACTTGACGGAATCCTAGCTAACCCGCCAGTTTTTGCAAAAGCTCTCGTAGCTTACTCTGTTCCTCCTCTGAGAGCACCCCAAAAATCGGACTATCCTCCAGAATGCGCCTCTTCAGTGCATCCTTGAGTTTTCTCCCTTCAGGGGTCAGCACGAGCTGCTTCACACGGCGGTCAGCAGGGTCGGGACGGCGACGGACGAGGCCGCGCGCCTCCAAACCGTCGGCGATACTCGTGATGTACGAAGCGTCGCAGTGCAGGCTTTCAGCAAGGCCGCGCATGGGGGTGGGGGAGTCCTCCTCGAGGTGCCGCAAGGATAACGCCTGCTGGAAAGTGATGCTGAACTCCTGAGTACGGACCTCTAAGTGCTCGCGAACGCGCCGCATGAGGGCGAAAAACAGCGCCTCGATCTCCGCCTGTTGGGCCGTGGGGGGTGAGTCCCCTTGTACAGGCGCTTTGGGGACAGCAGTCAGTGAGTCAGGATCGCTCAGGGGCATGGTCGTTCCATTTCGAGCTTAGCATACCTGCTTTCGCAAGAAGCTTACAGTCGTAAATGGTTGAATTCGTAAATCGTTTGCTTTATCATCTTTTTGTACTCCTCCGTGATGTGCGATGAGTGAGTCGGGCTCGGGAAAGGAAGTTTATGGGGAGACCCTTATTTGCAACCTCCATATTGGACGACGCGCATGCTCCCTAGCGCCGCTATCGAAGTCGAAGGGGTGTACAAGCGCTTCGGGAAGGTGCTGGCGCTACAGGGGGTAGACCTTCGGGTGCCTGCCGGGAAGGTCTTCGGGCTCTTAGGCCCTAACGGAGCAGGCAAGACCACCCTGGTGCGCGTGCTCACCACGCTCCTCACACCCGACGCGGGATATGCGCGCGTGCTCGGGCTCGACGTGGTGCGCGAGGCGGAGCGGCTGCGGGGCATGATCGGCCTTGCGGGGCAGTACGCAGCGGTTGACGAAAACCTCACTGGGCGAGAGAACCTCGAGATGGTCGGGCGGCTCTACCACTTAAGCCGCCAGGAGGCCAAGCAGCGGGCGGCGGAGGTGTTAGAGCGCTTCTCACTCCTTGACGCTGCGAACCGCCCCGCTAAAACCTACTCCGGGGGGATGCGCCGCCGCCTCGACTTAGGTGCCAGTTTGGTGGGGCACCCGCGGGTGCTCTTTTTAGACGAGCCGACCACCGGGCTCGACCCGCGCAGCCGCCTCGAGATGTGGGGGCTCATCAGGGAGCTCGTACGCGAGGGGAGCACACTGCTCCTGACCACGCAGTACCTGGAGGAGGCGGACGAGCTTGCCGACCGCGTGGCGGTCATTGATCAGGGTCGTTTGATCGCCGAGGGTACCGCCGACGAACTCAAAGCCCGCATGGCGAGCGATGTGCTCGAGGTCGTGGTTGCCGACCCCGCGCAGCTAGGCGAGGCGGCACGGGCGCTACGTCCGCTCGGCGCGGACGCCCCGCAGCTCGACGAAGCGGGCCAGCGTCTTACCCTGCCCGTCTCCGAGGGTGCGCAGAGCCTCGTGGCGGCGGTGCGCGCGCTCGATGACGTCGGGGTCAAGCTCGCCGACTTGAGCTTGCGCCGCCCTTCCTTAGACGACGTCTTTCTCGCCCTCACCGGGCAGACTGGGACGGACGCTCATGCACCCAAACCTGCCCCTTCCCGGAGGCCATAATGGACCGCACCGCTTCACCCTCAGCTTCACCTCCTACCCCCACGCACAGCCCCCTGCGTCGCCTCGCCTGGACAGTCTCCGATACCCTGGTGATGGCAAAGCGCAACCTGCTCCGCTACCTGCGGCTGCCGCAGCTTTTAGTCTTCTCCACGGTGCAGCCCATCATGTTCGTCTTGCTCTTCGCCTTCGTCTTCGGGGGCGCCATCAGCACGCCCGGGGTGGACTACATCAACTACCTCATACCCGGCATCCTCGTGCAGACGGTGCTCTTCGGTGCCTCGCAGACCACGGTGGGCCTAGCCGACGACCTCGCGCACGGCATGGTAGACCGCTTCCGCAGCCTACCGATGGCGCGCAGCGCGGTGCTCGCGGGGCGCACGCTGGCCGATAGCGCCCGCAACGTCTTCGTGGTGCTCCTCATGCTCGGGGTGGGGGCGCTCATCGGCTTCCGCTTCGAGGGTGGGGTGCTCGCCTCCGCGGGGGCAGTCGCGCTGGTGGTCGGGTTCGGCTTCGCCTTCTCCTGGATTTCGGCGCTCATCGGCCTTGCGGTCAAGGACACGGAAACCGCGCAGGTCGCCGGGTTCATCTGGATTTTCCCGCTGGTATTCGCCTCGTCGGCCTTCGTACCTGTGCAGACCATGCCGGGGTGGTTGCAAGCGTTTGCCGAGGTGCAGCCCATCTCGGTCACGGTCAACGCCGTACGCTACCTCACCTCGGACGGGGCGGCACCGGGAACGGCGGCGAGCGACGTCGGGCTCGCCCTGCTCTGGGTTGTAGGGATTCTAGCCGCGTTCGTGCCCCTCGCGGTGGCGCAATACCGCCGCAGCGTGTGACGAGAACGTTGCACGAAACTGATTGAAAAGAGAAAGGAGCTCCGTACAAACCTCCACCGCCTCTCGCCCTAAGGTTTACCCCCGCCGCCTCTTCCGCGACGCTCTTCTCGCCGCCCTTGTCGGCGCTGCCATCAACGCCTTGCTCTACTTCGTGGGTGCTGCGCTCGGAGCGTTTCCGCAGAGCGTGGTCGTGCCGTGCGCCAACGCGCCCTTGAGCGTCTTTCCAGTGGTGTCGCTTACAGTCATCGCTGTATTCGCGGCGTCCCTCGTGTTTCTCCTGATCGCCCTCGTTGTGCCCCGCCCTAAGCGGGTCTTTTGGACCGTGGCGGCGCTTGTGTTCGCGCTGATGTTTTTTACCCCCTTCTCGATTGGGGATGATCGTAGCGCTCGAACTCATGCACGTCGCCGCTGTTGCGGCGGCCCTACGGCCCGTAGCGTACGCAAAAGCGCCGGGACGCCGACCACCCCGGTCGCCTGCCCTGGTCCTTCCGTCATACCCATGCCCGCACGCCTGCCCGGCTGCGCCGCCTTAACGGGTCGTGCGCTTGGGGCGTGTGGGATGGGCTGTCGCTTTCAGTCGTCCAGTGCATCGTGAAATATAACAGCCGAGACAGACCTTTACAGCCCGTCATCGTTGTTCCTTGAACAAAAGTTGACACAGCCGGTTTCAGGGGGATATCTGTGCATGCCGTACGTTTACGCCGCTTCGGCGGACCGGAAGTCTTGCAGGATTACGTGGTTAAAACACCCAAACCTAAGGGCGACGAACTGCTAGTGCGCGTTCACGCCACGAGCCTCAACCACATCGACGTCGGCGTGCGTCGGGGCGACCTCAAGCTCTTCACTTTCTGGCGGCTGCCGCTCACGCTCGGCTTTGACCTTGCTGGCGAGGTGGCAGCCTGCGGCCCGAAGGTGACGGCCTTCCTGCCTGGCGACCGGGTCTACGGTGCCATAGGTCATGAGGGTGGCGCGGACGCCGAGTACGCCCTCGTCAAGCAGTCTCGGGTGGCGCTCATGCCCCCTTCACTGTCGTTTACCGACGCCGCGGTGGTTCCCGTCGCCGGGCTGACCGCCTTACAGGCGTTAAAGACGCATGCGCGACTCCGCGAGGGCCAGCGGGTGCTGGTCAACGGGGCGTCGGGTGGGGTGGGCGCTTTCGGCGTGCTTCTCGCCAAGCTCTTCGGCGCACATGTGACCGGCGTATGCAGCGGCCAAAAGCGCGACTTCGTCCTCGGCCTCGGGGCCGACGACACCCTCGACTACCGCGAAGAGGACTTCACCCGGAGGCGAGAAAAGTGGGACGTTGTCCTCGACGCCGCCGGAAACCGTGAGTTCGGTGACGTCCGGCGGGTTCTGACTAACGAGGGCCGCATGGTCAGCACTCGGCTGAGTCCCCGGACCGCACTCGATGTGGTGACAGCGCGACTTCAGGGCGGTCCCCGGCCCGCCTTCGTCCCGGCTAGAGAGCGGAGTCATGATCTAGCCTTTCTCGCCCGCCTGATCGAAGAGGGCAGGCTTAGCGTGCCATTAGATTGCACTTTCCCGTTAAATGAACTCGGGGAGGCGCATTGCTACGCTGAGTCAGGTGAAGTGCGCGGGAAGGTGGCGGTGCAGGTAGCGTAAGAGGCGATCTCCGGGAACAGCAGCAGATCTACAAATGTGCGCATAGCTGTCCCTCGCCGCAGTTCCCTTACCCACGGTTTTAGGTACCCAAGTGCACGTTCAGATCGTCGAAGGATTAGCTGCTGAAGCGATTGGCTGGCTATCGGTTGTGGTTCATAGCGTAGGCACAGGTAATCTTTTCACATTCAGAGGTACCGTAAACTCTTTCCTTTGTTGTTTTCAAAAGAGGGTAATTTGGGGGTCTTCATTCTCGAGTTCAGGCAAGGCCGTCAGCCGCTTGAACTCGAGGCCGACCGTCGTGAGCTGCTTGAGTGCTGGACCCGTCGCGTCCGGCGCGACTAGCAACCCTCGCACGCGTACGCCTGGCGGCTGGGTAGCCTTGACCTGCTCGACGTACCGTGCGAGCTGGTGTACCGCCTCGTGCGTGGCCTTACCCCGCTTGAGTTCGACTACCACCAAACAGCCCTCCCCATCGCAGGCGTACAGATCTATGCTGCCCACGCCGGTAGGCAGTTCGTGGTCGATGATGGTGAGGCCAGGTTCGATCAGCTCGGGCTGCTGCCGCAGGACACGCTGCATGTCCGCCTCGGTGCCGGACAGCACGAAGCCGGTGTCCTCCCTGAGCGTGAAGGCTTGGAGGGTGAAGCACTCGAGGATGCGGATAAGTACGGACTCGCGTGGACTGTGCCGCTCGCCAGTGAGGACGACTAGGCCGTCGTCGATCCTTGCGTGGAGGGCGTCGGTGTTGGGCTGCCAGTTGCGTGGCTTGACGCCCTTTATGCTGTGAACCATGAGGCAGCCGTCGGGCTTGATGATGCTGAGGTAGTCGCCTGCCTCGGCGGTGCTCATGGCGCGCCCGGTATATGTGACTTCGCACTCGGCTGCGATCTGGAGGAGGTACCTGCGGGTTTGCAGGTGAGCCTGGAGGAAGTCGAGGGTGTCTTGTGGGGTGGGGGTTACGAGATGGTGCGCGAGCACTCCTTATGGTACCGCCTATCATCGAGTTTTTCGGGGACCGACTCTGCTGGTATTGAAAACGTGGTGTTTAGGCGTTGTTCGCTAGGCATAGGTCGCGGCAAGCTGGTAGAGTCTCTGCTGAAAGCGAGGTATCATGGCTAACATTTCGAAAGCCGATCTGGTTAAAGAACTGACGGAGTCGACCGGCGTGAGCGGCAAGGACGTCAAGGCGGTCGTCGAGGGCATGTTGACGAGCGTGGGGACGCACCTCAAGCAGGGCGATAAGGTGCAGCTGACCGGTTTTGGCACCTTCGAGGTGCGTGAGCGCAAAGCCCGCACTGGGGTCAAACCGCGCACGGGCGAGAAGATCGAGATTCCGGCGAGCAAGGCTCCAGCCTTCAAGGCTGGTAAGGGGCTTAAAGACCGGATTGCCTGAGGTGGTCGATAACCGCTTCCTTCAAGGAAGCGTCGGGATAATGTCTGTTGTGGCTACTTGTTGTTACACCGCCGCATCTCATGAACCGAGCGGTGGCTCTATTTCAGCCACCGCTCGGTTCGTCCTGTTCTAAAATTTAGGCTTGCCTCAGGGGCGTTTGAGAAACTGCCTCAAGGTACGTGCTGATCCGCTCAGGTCAGCGAGGAGCTGCTCGAGCGTGGTGCTGCTGCCGTCGGCGAAACGGATCGTCAGCTCGTCGCCCGGTATACCGTCGGCGTCCTGATCGCCCAGAGGACCGTCGAAGGTCACCGCCCGGCTCTGATCGTCATTGACTACCAGAGAGCCGCCGCTTATTTCGGCCACTACGTCGGCCTCGGGGTCGAATGCGTCGAAGGTGAAGCCGAAGGCTACGCTGCTCGTTTCCCCCGGAAGGCCTGAGAGTTCGGTGGCTACTGTGCCGCTCTCGGGGACGAAGTCGCTTGTGTAGCAGTCTTCGCGTATCAGCTCGCCTGCTACCGAGATGTTCCAGTCCAGGGCGATATTTTTGTCCGTGAGTGCGATACGGCCTTGAGTCGAGACGGTGTCGCCCATGTCGTCTTCTGTGACGGTGTAGCCCACGTTCTCGAGGCTCAACAAACTTCCCGAGCCGTTCACCGTGAGTGAGGTGGGCTCGAGGATTCCGTCCGCTTGGTCTCCGCATCCGGGGGCCTGATAGTACGTGAGCGAGGTGTCCACGTCGGCCACGCTCTCGCCACCGGCGACCATAGTGAAGGTCGTGCTGGTCGGCACTTCGAGCGTTTCTCCCGTGGGGGTCTCAGCTTCTGCTGTCGGGCTCTGTGCGTCCCAGTCGAAGGTGGCGCTGGCCTCCTCGGTTTCGACCTTGGGCGTGATCGGGTCGGCGTCGTAGCTCCAGTTCAGGGTGAGGTCGTCCGACGCCTCTTGGAACACCCAGCCCTCGGAACCGTCGCTCTGGGTGTAGGTGTAGACGCCGCGGGGTAGTTCGGTGTCGGCGAGCGCGCGTAGGGCGCGTGGCACGCGGCGGGGATGTTCAGCCTGCATCAGGGTGAGGGTATAGCCGAAGAAGGGGTTGCTCATGGCACTGTCGTGGGGCAGTCCTTGGAGCGCGATTAGACCCTTGTCTTGGGCAGCGCGCTCGAGGATCGTCTCGAGCTCGGCGGACATGTCGGTCATCATTTCGGAGACGTCTTGCTGGCTGAGGGGTCCACCCTGAGTGGGCGTAACGACTTGATCGGAACAAGCGGCTAGTAGTGCGGTCGCCAGTGCTGGGTAGAGTAGGCGGTTAGAGGCTTTCATGGTTTCTCCTTAGGGATGGAAGTGGACGTGACATGGAGGCTTTACCGTACTCTGCGAGTATTCAGAACCGGTTAACGTGTGGGCGCTTCTCGTGTAAGCCAGAATAGGGGCGCTATCTGAGCGTTCACTCCACCTAACATCCACCCCCTTATTATTCCGGACGCCCTTTACACTCCCGTACCTTCTTCTACTTAGATTCCTGAACCGCTCGGTTGACCTCTAGGTAGATTCGGCTGCTAGAGCGTCACGGCGGATGCCAGCACCAGAGAACGCTGGAGGCGGCCGTGCTCCCTCACCAGCGCCGCTCAATGCTGTAGCTATCCAGGACGCTGTCGCGGCTCAAGAGCGTCAGGCCCTCGGCTAGGCATTGTGCCACGATAAGCCGGTCGAACGGATCACGGTGATGGAAGGGAAGCGTCGTAACGCCTTCCAGATGACGAGGCGTAATGTCCAGCAGGTTGACCCCGTGCTGAGCGGTTTTTTGGGTAGCGAGCTCGCGGAAAGGCAGCTTGATACGGAGTTTGCCAAGGCTCAACTTGATGGCAATCTCCCACAAGCTAGCGACGCTAAGAAAGAGGTCGTCGGCGTTGTGCTCGATGAGGGAACGTGCGGTGTCGCTGAGCTGTGGACTGTCGTTTACAGCCCACAAGAAGGTGTAGGTATCCAGCAGACACCTCACCCCATGTATTTCTCGAAATCCTCTAATGGCGTGTCAAAGTCGTCTGCCAGCCAGACCTGTCCTTTGGCGCTGCCGATGAGGCCGCCTTTGTAAAGCTTCGCTGTAGCGGAAATGAGTTTGAAGGTGCGCCCGTCACCAGTCGTGATCACAACTTCTTCGCCTCTGGCTGCCTCATCGAGCAGCTCTTCGAGCTTACGCTGTGCCTCTTTGACTGTGGTGACTGTCATAGATGCATTATACGCAGGTTAGCTACTAGCTGTTTTGTTTGCTTTCTTACGCTCATCTATTTCGCTATCTGAGTGTTGTTTCATCCTTCCACAACCATCCTCAACAATTCATCTACTCCCCCCTTTTATTCAGGATACCCCCACCCACCGAATCCCCCTCGAGCACCCGAACCAACCACCTGGCTTGGTTGACCTTTAGGTTTACTGATGGGAAAACCGAATAGTTCAGTTGCGTAGTGTGGTGGGACTCGAGGTGGGTGTAGAGGGTATCCGGAATATTGTTGAGGATGTATATTCTATAATGAGTGATGGTCCGTAGGAGGGTTAGACAGTGAGCGACGTAGGGGGGAGGATGCTCGCCGAGTTGCGGCGCATCAGGGAGGTGCTCGAGGGCTCGCAACCGCTCGGCTTCGGCAAACGCCAGGAGCCGTCATACGTCTTCGTCAAGTGGGACGGCAAGACCGTCTGGTATGGGCGCGACCGGCATGAAGGCGTCAACCGTCCCCTCGAGGAGCGCGATCTGACCGGGTATGTCGTCAACGTCTGGCGCTTCGACAGGGTAGACGCCACCACTCAGGAAAAGGTGCCCAGGCTCAACATGCAGGTCCGAGCCGACAAGGACTACATCGTTCAGACCGGCTTCCACACAAACTTCTCCAAGACGTTCCTAGCCGGGCTGAATGAGCTCGAGCCCTCGGCACTCGAGGAACCCGTCACGTTGGTAGTCGAGACGAACGAGGGGTCAAAGCACCGGCCCACGCTGTTTTGCCGCGTCGAGTGGCGCGGCACCCGGATGACGCCGCCCATAGAGAAGGGGAGAGAGCCTAAAGAGCTTTATGACGAGGTGGTAACGAGGTTTGGCTTTACCGACCCCTATGCCGGGGAGGACGAGATGTGAGCAAACCCGTCGATGAAACGGTAGTCGAACGACGCCCCTTGCCGCGTCTGTACGCCCACTACCACCGACTACTGATCGACCTGCTCGAGGACTTGGTGGAGGAAGCTCGGGTCGTCTGGCTCACCGGGGAACAAGGGCATATCCGCAGGCCCGACGGGTAGCCCAACACCTATCGCAAGGCGCTCTACGTCCTGGAAGACCTCAGCCTTTACCGGGAGCGCCTAGAGGCATTAGAGGCGGTACAGGCGGAGGGGCACAGGACGATGGGCGTCAAGCGCCCGGGGCTCCTCCTGCCTGGGACACAAACGGGAGTGCGGCATGTGGTGGCGAGCCGCTCCGAAGCCTGGTCCTCGCACGCTTTGACCAAAGAGGTGGTGCTCGGCAAGCTCGAGGCGTTTATAGCCAAGACAAAGGGGAACCTCCGAGCGTTCGAGACCTACGCCTCGGCATTTGATCCCAGGCGCGAGAAGGTCGAGGGGGAGATCAAAGAGCTCGAGGCGGGGCTCGAGCGGCTCAAGGCGTGGGACGAGGCTGTCTTGCGGGAGAGGGCAAGGAGTGACAAGCACACCGCCCGGGTGCTCGTGCCCGACCCTCTGACGGGTGAGGAGGAAACGCGACTGCTCTACATCCGCGACGTGGGGCTGATCGTAGCCGGACCCGGGCTCACTACCCGCCCGGGAGCCATCGAAACCCCGACCCAGCGTAAGCGGCGCAAGGACCGGATGAAGGGCAAGCTCGAACCCTTGGTCAGCTTCGGTGCTTTCGAGGTGTTTAGTGAACGGGCGTGGCAGGCGGCAAAGGCAGTGTGACCCGATCTTCTAGCATGACCCTACGACGAGGTTGTGCAGACCAAGCGCCATCTCCGACGATAACCCTTCACCGCACCTGCACTGCCACCTTGCCGTGTACCTTTCCCGACTCGAGGTGGCGGTGCGCCTCACCGAGCTCGCCTAGTGAGAAGGTACGTAACAAACCACGCTCAGCCATGTCGGTCACGCTTTTGCTGCTCGAGAGAAGGCCTAGGACGTAATGCGCGTGTAGACTTGCTTTTGCGATCTTAGACACATCGCAGATCACCCGTGGCGACCGGACCTTCTCGGTTTCAGCACCGAGGGCATTCGTCTCTCACGCTATTTCAGAAGGCGGGGACGTTCCTGATAAGCCGCGTGAGACTACACGTCTCTCACGCTTTGCTAGGCTCGCTGCTTAGTTTGGAAACGGTATCTCTCAGTGAGAGTGTTTCAGCGACAACTAGCTTAAAGTCGTTTTTTCACTATCAAGCTTCGATAATGCTCTCCAAGTGCTGTAAGCTGGCAGGATTTGCTCTCCATAGCAGCGTTCCACATATGCGAAACTTCCACAGGTACAAGCAAATTGAGCCTGTTGTACTTTTGGAGTATAGCGAAAACGCGATTATTCTCTGGGTCTGGCGGCAGCATCCCAGGGTCGCGCCCTTTCATTTCTGGTTCGTATGACGGGTCAAGAGGGAACTGGTATCCGGGTGTAGGGAAGAATTCTGCTAGTCGTAGCAATTCTGAGTGTGGAATAGGAGGGGTTACTGATCGCAGGGAAACAAATTGCTTCACGTTAGTTTTGAAAACGGGCCTTTGTTCCCAACCGCCTAACGATCGATCTATATGAGCATAAACGCTGCCTGGAGTAATATCGCCAGTTAGACTGGCCGCAGCCCCTCTTAACGCATCAACAAAAAGGGTTGTAAAAACCCCTTTGCCATCTTCTTCTGTTGCATATTGGTCCTCTGTCGATGCGGTCAAAACAGTTAATCCTTCGGACAAGACTGCCTCCTGTCCGGCGGATGGCGGTGTTCCAGCAATTCCAGAATGACAGCTATCTAGAACGATAACCTTGTTTTTGGCGGGCGAGGCATTTGCCATAGTTAATATCTCCGCCAAGGAAACACCCTCGTCACCACGCCGTGAGTCTGTAGCAAGAAGATATCCGCCTGTTGCCTCAATGTGTCCATGTCCGGCAAAATAGAGCAGCGCGATATCAGCATCTCTGCTAAACAGCGTCTCTATATTGTCCTTGAAATTGCCCCGATCCACACGGTCGGTAGGGCCAGTCCCTGTCAATAGTTTGCAGTCGAAATTTATCCCTCCGCCATCATTACGCTCTAAGATGGCTTTTACAGAGTGTGCATCATCTACACAGCCGTAAAGCGAGCCGCCATGCTCGTAATAGTTTATTCCTACAACAAGGGCTATACGCATAGCTCTTCCTCCGAAATTTAGAGGCTATCGATAAAGTCGGTAATCGCTTTCCATGTCCACGCCACGGTATTAACACCGGTTAAGTTTGTTCTGTCATCCGAATATGCCCAAATACCTTTGAGCTTTCTCCCTTCCTCTTTCGCGCAAGCGATTTCCCATTTCTGGCCGCTTGAATCGAGAGAATTTTTGCTGACAAGTGCAATTACGCCATCAGAACGGCGAATGCGGGTACGAACACGATCTTTCCAGTTAGTATCATAGGGTTCTTTTACAGACATATCTATGTACTCAAACGGTGAGTTTGTATGCAGCGACTGCCCCTTTAAAAAGTCACGTTGCGTCTCATCTTCGATCGCAAAAGCCACAAAAATTGTTTTTTTATCTGCCATTTGTCCCTTCTATACGAAAAGTGTCTAGAGCTTTTAGCTTGGCTCGTCATCTTCTAGAATCGCCAAAACCTTCTTAGCCTGCTCAATGTCACTTTCCTTTTCTTTGCTCGACAAACCAGCATAAGTGGTAACCATCTGCCTTTGCCAAGTTTCAACCTTGTCGGCAGGAATCGTAACTGTTCCGTCGTCGTTCTGGATTGATACTTCAAATAGATATTTCATCCAGTGTGACCATATCTCATGCTGAACGTCTGCTAGTTTTGTAAGCATAGCCTAAGTATATAAATATTTTGGTATTGAACGAACATTCTAGACAGCGCGAGGTTCATAGTTACTGCCTGAGCAACACTACATGCCTAGCTTTGGGGCCGCTCTTCAGCTGGTGCTATTGCTGACTTGTAACTGAGGCCATGCAAAATTGTTCCGACAATACTCAAGGTTGGATTACCTTTTTCCGATCGTGCTCTGTAAGAGACTGCAAAGATGTGCTGAGGTAAGGTTGGTGATGCCAGCTTGCCCGCACTGCTCAAGGGCCCAGACCTATAAAGATGGACGCGACCGAGTCAAAAGACAGCGCTACCGATACTCAGCATACCAGCGCAGCCTCACCGGCCGCACCGGCACGCCCTTCACGGACCACCGCTGGACACACGATGTGATCATGATGGCCGTGCGTTAGATCCTTCGCCTCCGCTTGTCCGCTGCGAACGTCCGTGACCTGCTAGCCGAGCGTCGAATCGACGTGTCCCGGCAGACTGTGTCGGACCGGGTGCAGAAGTTTGGCGTACTCCTAGTAGAAATTGTGAGACGTTAAGCTAAACCGCTCGGCTCGCGTTGGTATGTTGACGGGACGTACTTATGGGTTGTCAAGAAGTGGGCCTACCTCTACTGTGCCGTAGACGAGGAAGGATAAGTCGTGGACGTGCTGCTACGCGGGAAACGCAATCTGGAAAGCGCCAAAGCATTTTTCAAGCAGGCCGTCGAAGGCAGAGGCGTTGTCCCTAACGAGGTCATCGCCGACAAGCACCAAGCGTACCTTCAGTCAGATAAGGGTCGTTGGGTGGGATGATCTCGCACCCCGGCGGGGGGAGGTCGGTGGTGGTGCAGATTGCACCATATGAGAAAGCATCACCGACCTCCATTGGAAAGCTTAGCCTGCGTCAATCATGAGTGTAAGCACTACGGCCAAGCCGGCTTAGAGAATCTACGGGTGCGCAAAACCTACGGTAGAGACAAGCTGCGTTACCTGCGCTGTGGCAGCTGCGGCCATGAGTTCAGCGAAAGGCGCAACACCCCGCTATGGAACAGCAAACTGCCGGAGCAGAAGGCAGTGGCGGTCGCTGAGCAACTGGCTGAGGGGACGTCGTTAACGGGTACCTCACGGTTGGTACAGGTCTCCACCGGAGCAGTGAGGCGCTTGGCTGGGCAACTGGGCAAACACGGGCAGCGCTTCCACGATGCTCACGTTACAGGTCTGCCAGCTACGGCCCTGCAAGCCGACGAGCGTTGGGGGTTTGCCGGCAGCAAAGCTCAGCAGCTGTGGGAGGCTGAGGTGATCGAGCCGGCTAGCCGCCTGATTGTCGAGCGCGCCCAAGGGGAGAGAAACGAGGCACTGCTGAGGCGTCTGCTTGAAGGGGCGCAGCGCCGACTCTGCTATCCCCAAGGAGTGGTGCTCTTCAGCGACGGCGAGCCCAGCTACCAGACCCTCTTCCCAGAGGTATTCGGTGTTCCCTACCGCCCTACCAGGAATGGCCAGCGGGGCTGCTTCCCTAAGCTGCGCTACCGCATCGCTCGTACTCAAGCCCACGTCCAGATCGTCAAACGGCGTTTGGGTAAGCGCCTCTTAAGCGTTGACATCCAGCTTGCTCACGGCTCCCAGAAACGGCTGGAGCGTGAGCTGCGGCGCCTGGGCTACCACACGCCCAACACCAGCGCGATTGAAAGGCGTAACGCTACCGCCCGCCGGATGGACGCGTGCAGCGTCCGCAAGACCCTGGCTTTTGCCCGTACCCCTGAAACCCGTAACGCTCGCGGTAGCTGGGCCATGTGCGTCTACAACTGGGTTCGCGCTCACCGCTCACTCAGGCGTCCGCTGGTCGAACCCCAGGGCAACAAGAAGTATGAGGCGTCTTCCCCAGCCATGGCTGCCGGGCTCAGCCAGCAGCTTTGGAGCATCGCCGACCTGCTTCTCTGCCCCACCTACCCCGCCCGGCAGTAGAGATCATCTCACCTAACGACCCAGATAAGACAGCACGCCCCGAATGCCAAGCACTGCCGCATAGGATTGCACCATAAGCGGGCACCGACCACCAAGCCGGTCGAGCGCTCACATGTTCCTGTCAAGGACAGGAGCCGGTAATGCGCAGCTTAGGGTTGCTGGAGGGCGTCCTGCTGGTTCAAGCGGTACAATGTGGCGACGTCCGCCCGCCTGACCGGTGTGGCACAACCTTAGTTCATGAACGTGCGAGGCTGGAGGTGGCAACGTTTTCTTGGCCTGCTTCAGGGTTACGAACTGCGGCTTGAGCAGCTTAGGGGATGAACCATCATGTAGCAGCAATTCGCCGTTCGCCATACCCCAGCACAACTTTACAGTCTCCCAGGTGTTACCCGGTAATACGGGTAAGTAGTACGGTGCTCTAATAAGTCATGTAGCGCGCCAGAGCTTAAGCTCGGAAGTGTGTAATTCCGATTGCGTTGTCTGAGGTTATTTCGTTGAGTTGAAGGAGTGGGCGGTAGCCATAATGTTTCTATAAAATTGGGTAGCGTTACGTGTTGCTGGGATTAGGAGTGGAGATATGGATATCGCTCAGATAGAAGGGCTTGAAAATTACCAAGACGCCCTACACGCCTTGGGTTTCAGCGGAAACAACAGTCTTGAACAGATACCGTTTCCAAATTCAGCGAGGGGTGTCTAAGCTGGGCTGAAGGAGGCAAAACCATGTCACTCCAGCCTACTGATCCCCGGTACGTGCCAGAAGAAACCGTACGTATTGCCAAAGCAGTGTTT
>JAABUN010005931.1_pt1 | contig 14560 bp, 14 predicted proteins | sample 5559311 | NCBI WGS metagenome assembly JAABUN01 (sample SAMN10711877, study PRJNA513370) | rock metagenome | isolation source: Antarctica rocks | place: Antarctica: Victoria Land, Siegfried Peak sud | reverse complement strand
AAACGGACCTTAGCGTTGATATGCGAGTTCAAGTCGAGCTCGCGTAAAACCTTTTCTTGCTCGCAGGTGAGTTTGAGAAATCGTAACGGCTTCGCCATTCCTCAAAGTGTACATGGGACGTACTTAAATGCATCGTGTGTTGATGGGTCATGTCAAGCGCGGTGAAGTACCCGGCGTTGTTGCGCTGGTTAGTCGCCGAGGTGAAGTGCATGTCGACACGATTGGCATGAAATCTGTCTCCGGCAACGAGCCGATGCAGCGCGACACGATCTTCCGCATCTCCTCGATGACTAAGCCGCTTGCGGCGGCTGCAACGATGCTCCTAGTCGAGGAAAACCGGTTCCAGCTCGACGATCCGGTTGACGCTTTGCTCCCCGAGTTAGCCGGTCGCAGAGTTCTAAAGCAGATCAACGGACCCCTCGAGGACACGGTACCCGCGAATCGCCCCATCACGGTGCGGGACCTGTTGACCATGGGGATGGGCTTCGGCTTTATCCTCGAGCCGTCGAGCACCTACCCGATTCACCAAGCTGCCACTGAGCTCGGGGTGATGCCAGGTCCGCCCTTGCCCATGACGCCCTTCTCGCCCGACGAGTGGCTCCGCCGTTTTGCCACGCTGCCGCTCATGTACCACCCAGGCGCGAACTTTACGTATCAGACGCCCTTCTCTGTACTGAGCGTGCGGCTGAACAGCCCCTAGAGACCCTTCTCCGCGAGCGGATTTTAGAGCCCCTCGGCATGAAAGACACGAGCTTTAGCGTCCCTTCCGAGAAACTCAACCGGTTAGCGAGCTGCTACACGATTTCGGCGCAACCGGGGGCGCTTGAGCTTTACGACGATGCTAACGACAGCGCCTGGCACAACCCACCCCGGTTCCCCGACGCCGGGGGTGGGCTGGTCTCGACCGTTGACGACTACTTGGCTTTCGGCCAGATGATGCTCGATGGGGGAACATACAGAGGCGAGCGCATCCTCGCGCACACAGCGGTCGAGGCCATGACGACTAACCAGCTCACGCCTGAGCAGCAGGCGTGAGCTGGCTTCTTCCTTGATGGCGGCCGAGGGTGGGGATTGGGTGTGTCGGTACTTATTGGTGGCGACGATGTTGCAGTGGGTGCGGGCCGATTTGGTTGGGATGGCGGGCTCGGCACCTCGTGGTACTCGGACCCGAGTGAGGGTCTAGTCGGCATACTGATGACTCAGGTTTTGGGTTTCCCTTCACGGATCGACACAGATTTTTGGACTTCGGCCTACCAAACAGTCGGCGATTGAAACCCCTGTGTGTTGATGGACCTCATATTGCGACGGTATCCGACTAAAATGCCACAAATCTAACGCGGTGATTCGGCCCAACTGCCGCACAAACCAGCCGATAAACATCATTACCGCCTACTCTAGGCAATCAATCTTCGGGGTTTGGGCAGCTCTCGGCGGCGAAGCCCGCGGTGGCAGCTTCAGCCTCGGCTAACGAAGGAACACCATACAGGGCTCGATAGGCGTCCGTCATTCCTGGGTCGACCGGCTCGAGCACATATGTACAGCTGTCCGTCGAGGTGTACTGCGTCCCAAACTTTTGCTTCTCGCCCCGACTTAGCAGGTAGCGGTCTAGTGTCGCCGCGTAAATCCAGCGAGCGTCGTTGTAGTCGAGCACAATCGCTCTACCCGCGAGTCGGTTGGCAAGTTTGTAGTGCTTCGGGCAGTTGCCGTGCTGAAAGATGAAGGCGGCGTTGTACATATCAGCGCCGGTGGTCAGCTTGCCATCCTGGAGGTAGCCCATGACCTCGACCCGGCGCGCGCTGTCCTCGCGGTTGAGTACCTTCCAGTCGATGTCCTCGCCCATACGGGCGGCTTGGTCTTCGTCGAAGATGACTTGCATCCGCTCTGACGTTACAGGGTCGGCGGGACCGTCGAGCACGATGGTGCTGATAGCAGGCTCGCACGCCCCGAAGAACTCACGCTGGGCGAGACCGACCGAAGTGACCACAAGTACGCCGAGCGCGAGCCAGAGACGTGTGAACATGCGCCGAGTATAGACGGTGCGGATTAGTGTTCGACCCGAGCCAGCGGTGGTGTTCGATACAGCCTTCCCCCACCGTGCGCTTAAGGCGGTTGTCAGACGCTGTAGAACCGAGGGGTAAGGTACCTATTCCGTTCCCCCTCGGCATCAACGTCACGCAAAATTATGTCTACCTGGTAATCTCGAAGTTCTGTAGCATAATCGGTACGACAATGCCAAGAAGCTCCATGGTTAGACGTGTCGGCTCTTCGAACTCAAGACCTTTTGCAGTGATGAGGTAGACGGTATCGCCCTGCATCGTCACCAGTTGCAGGCTGCCGTTCTTTAGGGGCACAGACCCCCAGTCCCTCCCGGCGTAGCGTTGCGTAACCCGCTTCAGCTTGCCCAGAGCATCTGACCCGAGATCAGCCTCGAAATCTATTTTGGGACGTTTTTCAAAGGTGAGTGAACCTCTCTCGCCCTCAGTGTTCACGTACTCGAGAACGCTTGGGGATGTCTGTTGCCAGTCGGCGGGGAGTACCGTACTGGCTCCGATACGTCGCAAATCCACCGGGTGGAGCGTTCTTCTGCTGCCGGTCGAAAATACAGGACCTTCGTAGTCAATAGCGATCCGGGTGTCATCCTCGGTGTAAGCCTCAACCGACCAGCTGTAAAACCTGTTGCGCTCTAGCGGCTCGGCTATCTTGAGGTTTGGCTTGTCTGTACGGTAATTGAGACGTGTCATCATTAGGCCTTCAGGCGGGGTGATGTCGTCTATACCAACCTCATAGCGCACTGCACCGGGAACCGGTTTCCAGCGCAACGTCGGCGTGAGACCCGTTCCGGAAGTTCCTTTAGGGCTTATGACGTCGATGGGCTTGTCCAAGTGGAGCACGTAGTAGCCGCTCGTTTCCGCGTAGGCGGCGGCTGGATAACCTACGCTTATATAGACTTCTTTCTCACCGATTGCCCAGACCACATAGTCTCCAGGGGGAACATTCTCGAACCTGTATTCGCCCTGAGCGTTCGTCCTGGTCGTTTGCAGCACGCGCGGTGTTTCCCACAGCCCGAATTCGATGTCTTCTTGCAGTTCGACCTTGATGTTCGCAAGCCGCTCGTCGTTCCACATAACGACACCTCTAAGAGATGAGCCCTGCTTCGGCGCCGCCGGTGTAGTAGGTGAGGCAGTGGGCGGTTTTTGTGCTGTAGAGGTCTGCCCAGCGACACCTAAACCTGTGCCCGCGGCAAGTATAAGCAAGAGGAGGATGGTGGTTGCCAATGGTGGGAACGGGCGCGCCTCCGCGAGCCCGAGTAGTCTCCTGACGCGCGCTAGGAGCGGCTTGTCCGTCGCCGCAAGCGCCAAGGTCGGCTGGTGCTGACGCAGGCTTTCGAGGTTAGTTAGCGCCCGAGCGTAGAGTTTGGCGTCGCCGCACATGGACACCGCAAGGTCGTCACAACACTCCTCACGAGCACAGCGCACTTCGCTGGCGACCCACCACACTGCCGGGTGGTAGAACAGCAGCGTCTCGACCACGCACTGCACCAAATTGACCAGATAGTCGTGGCGCTTGATGTGGGCAAGCTCATGCGCCAGGAGCGTCTCGAGCTGAGAGGCGGGCATCCCGGTAATGGCGCTTGCCGGAAGCACAATGAGCGGTCGCAACACACCAAACGTCAAGGGGCTATCGGCGCGGTCGGACTGCACCAGCTGCCAAGCGCTGTGGACGCCCAGACGCGAAGCTAGGGCGCGAGCGCGTGTCTGCCAAATTACATCGGCGGGTGTTCGGTGACGAGCGCGAAAACGGTGTATGTAAAGCGCCTGACCTAAGAGCCGGAGTAGAAGCAGCACGACCCCCACGAGCCAGACGGCAGCCAGCCACGGCGCGCTGGTCCGAAGTGTGCGCATGAAACGTGCGGTGAAGCGTTCGGGTGAGAATGCACCCAAAGATGCTGCGGGAACGGCGACCTCACCTTGACGCGAGGCGACACGCTCGGCACTCGCTGCGCCGACCGTAGGCTCGAGGTCCGGTAGCGCGGCACGAGTCTGTACACCCGGCTTGTAGAGCATGACACCCGTGACCACAGGAAAGGCGATTAAGAGCACTAGGGCGGCGCAGCCTAGGAGGTAGCGCAGTTGCGGACTCCGACCGCGCAAAAGCGCAAGACCAACCGCGAAAAGCAGCGCGACGAGCGCCCCTTGCCATACGGAGTGCAAAAGCGCCCAACCTACGACTTCGGTTAGCGGCTGCGTGAGGTAGGACTCGAGCCTAGCCATCTTGTCGCTCGTGCTCGTCTAAGAGTTTGCGCAGCTCGCTTAGTTCCTCGCTCGAGGCTCTTTTACCAGAGAGTGCACGCATAAAGAGTTGTTGCGCCGAGCCGCCGAAGGCGTTTTCCAAAAGGTGGTCGAGCAGCTGACTCTGGGTCTCGGCTTCGCTAGAGACAGCCTGGTAAACGTGTGAGCGCTGGCTCTCGTCTCTTTTGACCAGACCCTTGTCGGTCATTATCTGAAGTTGCTTGAGAGTGGTGGTGTAGCGCACCTCTTTGTTGACGGCGAGCGTCTCGTGAACCTCACGAACGGTGCTAGGACCGTGTTGCCAGAGGGCGCGTAGTATCTCTAACTCGGCATCCGTCGGGCGGGGCGTCATGGTGCCTCCGTTTCTGTCTGCGCAGATGCCCCACTGTATACGAAGTGTGTCGTATCTGTCAACGATGGGTGTCGTAGATGGAGGTGATAAGGGCAATTGTCAGCCGCCAGATTAGAAGAATCCAGGCTTGACACATGGATTAAATACTGCCAGCAAACTCCAAAGGAAGGACAAAGCGTGCGGTCGGTCACCCGGTGCTCACCGACCAACAAGACGGTGTTGCTTTTAGGGTTGGTGACACCGCCTCAAAGGCGGATGACGCTGCTACTGAGCTTGACGCTGTGACCAGTTGGTGGGCGTCTACTCAAGGTCTGTGTGATACACGTCAGTAAGGGTAATGTTAACGGTCCAACGAGTCGCGCGCTGGTCATAGTTATTTGTAGTATCACTTATACCCACGACCGTCTTGCCGTCGCCGCTAACTTTGTAGGCATGGCTCGAGTAGCCGCCGAGAGTGCCGAGGTTCCTCATGCCACCCGCTTCAGTCCAAATGAACGCGTGCTGTTTATAGAAATTAGGTATGTCGCTATGTCCCACGACTGTGTTGCCATCGGTGCTGATGCCAAAGGCATAGCTTTTGCTACCACCAAACGTGCCTAAGTCTTCTTTCATACCGCCTGCTTCAGTCCAGATGAGCGCACGCAGTTGGCCTTCACCATTGATATAGCTGTAACCTACGACCGTCTTGCCGTCACCGCTGACGTCATTGGCGTAGCTGTGGCGACCACCAAGTGTACCGAGGTCTCTCATGCCGCCACCTTCAGTCCAAATGAACGCGTGCGCTTGGTTACCGTTTATATCGCTTGTTCCCACGACCGTCTTACCATCATTGCTGACGCCCTCTGCCATGCTGAAACTGCCGCCGAGCGTCCCGAGGTCTTTTATACCGCTTGCTTTGGTCCAGATAAACGCGTGTCGTTCGTGACCACCATTGATATAGCTGTAACCGACGACCGTCTTGCCGTCAGCGCTGACGTCATTGGCGTAGCTGTAGCGACCACCAAGTGTACCGAGGTCTCTCATGCCGCCACCTTTAGTCCAAATAAACGCGTGCCGTTCATGGCCATTGCCAATATCGCTGTCTCCAACAATCGTCTTACCATTATCGCTGACGCCCCTGGCATGGCTCTGGCTGCCGCCGATGGTGCCGAGGTCCCTCATGCCTCCCGCTTCGGTCCAGATGAACGCCTTGGACTGACTGTCACCTTTGGTGTAGCTGCTCCCCACGACCGTGTCGCCGTTGGCGCTGACGTCATTGGCAGAGCTGATGCTGCCGCCGAGCGAGCCGAGGTCTTGCGCGATGTAGGTAGTCGCTTGTGAACTTACAACGGGAGAGGACGGTGAACGGAACGGACCGTACACGATTAGCAGGGCGAGCACGAAAAACAGCAAGACTAACGGACGAGCATAGTGCATAGGAGTCATTAGTGGTCTCCGAAAACCGTTTAAGTCTAGACGATTAGAGAAGTGTCAACCTTTCCCAACCTTAACGATATGTATATAACCTAATCATTACAACTTCTCGGTTTACGTACCCCTGAACGCATCGCTTTTTCTTTAACCGTCCAGTATCAGGCAGCTGCAACAGTTCGGTAAGCGCGTCGCGCTTTTCTACTTACGTTTGTGCTTGATAATGCACCTTGTCGCCTCAACTCTCACTATGAAGCGCTAACTTGAGCACATGAACAAAGCCAAAGGCTGGTTAGCAATCTTTTGCACCGGGGCGCTCCTCGTTGTTGGTCTCAGCACGGCAACAACGCCGTCCGCCGACCCGATGCCATCACCCTACGTCCTCGTAACTTACCAATCGACAAACTACCTCGGAGAGGTAGCGACGTTACAAGAAAACGAGGCACTCTACCGCGACACCCCACTTTGGGAAGAGTTCGCAGGGGATCTCGGGACCGCCCACTCGTACATCGGCAATTACCGACAGGCGCTGGCTTACTTCGACAGCATGGCGGTAGATAAGCTAGCCCATAAGGCGAACGGGCGAGCCTTCACGGGTTGCGTACCTCAGGACGCCCTAAGCGTCATCGTCCAGCGCGCCGCGAACAGCCGGGCTGTGTTCATCAATGAGGCACACCATGTCCCACAACACCGGGTATTGACGAGGGCAGTGCTCAAGGCACTGTACGACCAAGGCTTTCGCTACTTCGCGGCGGAAACCCTCACTGACTACGACTACTCGCTCAACGAACGCGGCTACCCGCTCCTCAAGCAGACCGGCTACTACACCGACGAGCCGCTCTACGGCGACCTTATTCGCAAGGCGCTCGAGTTGGGCTACACGGTCATCCCCTACGAATCGCAGGGCGGTGACGAAAGCCAGTACGAGCGTGAGGCGGCACAGGCGCGTAACCTTGTCGACCGCATCCTCAAGAACGACCCTGAAGCTAAGCTGGTGGTTCACGCCGGGTATGGACACATCTACGAGCGAGCTACTCCGGAATGGACCCCGATGGCGCTGCTTTTCACGCAGCTTTCAGGCATCGACCCATTGACCGTAGACCAAGCAGTGATGTCTGAGCACAGCCGCCCAAGGTATGAAACAGCCAGCTACCGAGAAGCTTTAACGACCTTCAACATCGACCGACCAACGGTCTTCGAGTGTGCAGGCGAACCCTGGGTGTCTCCTGGCAACGAGGGCTTATACGACCTCACCGTCTTCCTGCCGCGTAGCGAGTACGTCAACGGTCGCCCCACCTGGCTCTCGCTGGGTGGCGAGCGCACACCGTACCTCCTCCCTGCGGACATCTGCCGGTCGCGGCTGCGCTGCCTGGTGCAAGCCCGTTTCGCTGACGAGAGTCAGGATGCCGTGCCGGTAGACCAACTCGAGGTAAGGAAAAAGACTAGTCGTGCCGCCCTGATGCTGCCCGGTGGTCGTTTCGCCGTGCGGGTACTCGATATAAACGCGAACAGCATCGCGGAGTTTGAGATTCGCCGGTAACGGTTGTTGTCGCCTGACTCCCTAGAGAAGCGGGTCCAACACCCGCCCTATGAAAAGCAGAGTGCCCGTCTCGGTATCCCGGATAAGGAAAAGGAAGGGGCGGTCAACCCGGAGATGGACGGGTGGCTTTATAGAACCCGACTCTACGATATCGACCATGGTCGCCGCAGCGGCCTCCGTGCCCCGCTCATCGACAGCCACGAAAGCTTTATGGAGGACCGCACTGACGGAGAGGCAGCGCCGCCCGTCCATCCTAGAGAAGTCCGCCCCGGCACCCTCCGCGCCCGCACCGGCGCACGACGGCGACACGAAAGCGTCGGCCATGCCCAGCTCCCGAAGCGTTTCGGAAAGGCTGAAAGTGGACTCGAAGGTGAACTTGGGCAGCTCAAGCGTGACGGGATGAAACTCGAGGCGTTCTGAAATGCGCGCCAGCTCGTCGGCGTCGAAGGTACGCTCGAACGTCCCGAAGGCGTCCCGGTCGGGAACCACCACCAACATCTGGAAGCGGTAGCTCCTGTAAGGCAGCGAGACCGCCTGGTACCCGTTGCCGCGCAGGTACAGCGTTTCGTACTCCGGGCGGCGCATCATCAGCACCTCGACCAACCCACCGTTCACAAGGTGGAAGGGCCGTGGCCGGGTCTCCCGGTGGCTGAATCCGAAGTCCCATGCGGCCTTGAAGTAAATCGCGTTGGTCAGCACCAGTCGTGTGCCCGCCGACAGGACGCCAGGCGGAATCAAGTCCTGAATCTTGTCCTGGGTGGCCCTTTCGACCCACGCGTTGATGGTGTCGCGTGCCGCTTGCGTGTCGGCAAAGTCAACCCGGCGCAAGCCCGCGCCGTAGTTCTCCGCGAGCAGCTCTGTGAACGCGGGCAGAAACACGTATCCCTCCTGGCCCCAGAGCGCGTTGGCAACCGAGAGCTGAAAGTCTCGCTCGGCTTCACCGCCTTGGCGCGGCTTCAGGTCCTCGTCGAGCCTACGAAGCGCCGAGTGTAGTTCGGCTCGGGGCACCGTGAGGTGTAGGGTCTCGGCCATCTGCCGTGCGGTCTCGCCGTCCGCCCCGGCGTAGGTCATGGCGAGGGCGACCGAGATGCTGTAGGGGGAGAAGAAGAGGTTGCCCGCGTCGGAACGGAGCCTGTCGTAGAGGTCGAAGGCGAAGCGCGTGTTGCCCCCGACGAGGGCGGCACGTGGCGGCTCGCCGCGTACCTGCGCATCTGCCCCACCGAAGCTTAGAAGTAGCCCGACCGTCAACGCGATGTGCCTCATGTTTCTCCTTAAGAGTAAGTTAGGGGAATCGTACACTCTGCCTGACCAGACCGAAGGCGAATGTGGGACCCTCACCGGCTGATAAGGCGATTTGTCGGCTGCTTGGATGCGGTGCTCGAATCAGCCGATAATGCTGCTTATCGGCGCAACGGGAGTAAGCTTCGCTGATGAACGAGGCAGCACAAGCACTTTGGAGCGCGTACTGCGCTAGCCTACCCGAGCGTCAGCTCCCAGCTGTGCCAGAGAATGTGTTTGCGTTCGGTGACTCACCAGAGATGGCTAACGAACTTGGCGCGCTGGTGGCGCGAGGAATCAAAACGGCAACAACATCAGCGCTATGGGCATATGCCGAAGGAGAATCCATACCGCAGATAGGTAGCTTCAGTGTCGTGCTCGATGGTCACGAACAGCCACTGTGCGTTAGCGAGACCATCGAGGTCGAGACGAAACGCTTTTCCGAAGTGGACGAACGGTTCGCTTACGACGAGGGCGAAGGTGACCGCTCGCTTGTCTACTGGCGCGACGAGCATGTGCGCTTTTTCAACAGAACGCTACCGGCGATTGGCAAGACGTTCAGCAATGACATGCCTGTAATTTGTGAACGCTTTGGTGTCGTATACCTGCCGCAAGGTGTTTAGAACCGTTGCACAATCGCCCTTACCGAACCGGCGACAAGTGCCATTGTCGGCTGGTCGAAGGCTGTCAGGCACTTCCACCACCTTAAATTTTAAGGTATCTTTATTTCGGATCATTATAAAGGAGGTCAGAGATGTCACCGGACTATTACCGCAACCTTATAAAGCAGTTGACAATAAAGAAGGCCGACCTGGAGAAGGATTTAGCTCAGGAGCGGAGTAAGGCTGGCAAACTCCGTGGCGAAATAGCGGCCATCCGAAACAGCATCACGCCTCGAACGCCCTCCAGCTCTAAACGAACGAAAGAATGGCGGATCGAGACGAAACAGACCGCTCTATCCAGACATGACAAGAAGGCAGCCGACCTCGAGGGAAAACTTTCGCCGGTGATAGGAGACCTCAACCGAGCCCTCTCGAACTTAGAGCGCGTCGAAAAGCAGGAGCAGAGCAAAAGAGAGGCCGCCGATAAGCGCCGTAGTAACGACGAGCTGAACCACGCGAAAAGTGTGACCAGGGAACTTAAAACCCAGGCGCAGCTCCAGAAGGAACTTGGCGGAAGCCACTTTGTCATCGACCTTAAGCAGCTGCCCGAAACGATAACGGTTTTGTTCGTCGCCGCCAACCCCGACGCCGAGAACGCCCTTGAGCTTGACGAGGAGATGCGCGCCATAAAACAGCGCATACGTGCGTCCGAGTACCGTGACGCGATCCGTATGGAGTCTTGCTGGGCTGCTCGCGCTGCCGACCTGCTCCAAGGAATGAATGAACATAAAACCTCATTATGTTAATATAAGTGGATTTGAAGAGAGGTACCAAGAAAATTCACGGTAGCCCTGTAAGAATCTTGTTAGATCCTTCATCTTATCCTTAGATCAGCTGACGACCCTATATGAGAAGGTGCTCGCTATGATCTACGACCTCATCTCGCGGCTTAAACGCTTTTCGCCACTTGAAGAAGACGCTTTCGCCGCCGAGACCCTGTACGAGCCCGCTTGGCGTCGGGTGGTGCTCATCGGCACCCTCGCGGCGGTACTCGCTTTTGTAATGGGTCTAGTATTCGAAACTCTTGGCCCGCCAGGAAGATCCTTCGACCGTGTCACCTACAGCTTATCCGTGGCTGGCCTTCTCGCCTTGTATTTCTCTCTAGTGATTTATCCGCGCTCGCTCAAGGCGGTCACCTCTATACTCATCACTAGCGGTGGGGCCTTTTTCGTGGCCAAAGCCGCCCACCTCCTGTTCTTCGCACCTGCTATGATCGACATACCCAAGGAGATGACCGAATCGTTCTTTTGGGTTCCTATCATGTACGTGCTGGCCTACCTGATTCCAGGGCTCGCCCTAGGGCGTTTGAGCGCGGTGAGCATCAACATCCTGCTGCTGCTCTTGAGCGGCGTCTACACCCTCACCCACCTAGGAGCGCCCGACTGGGACGTGCTTCTTGCACTCGGTCAGCTCAACCTCGCCAACCTAACGACCATCTTCGTGATCAGCAATTTCAGCGTCTATAAGGACCTCGCGCTTAGAGGTCAAGCCAAAGGTGAGACGATGGCGCGCCTGGCTCACACCGACGCGCTGACCGGGCTCCACAACCGCCTGCACTTTGAGCGCGCCCTGCGAGAGACGCTGGACCGCGCGCAGGAGCAGGGCGAGACGTGTGCGGTGGTCTTCATCGACCTTGACCGCTTCAAGTCGATCAACGACACGCTCGGCCACGCCGTCGGGGACAGGCTCCTGGCCCGCGTGGCGGAACGCTTGCGGGAGGCCGTGCGAGCTGAAGACCTGCTCGCGCGCGTCAGCGGCGACGAGTTCGTGCTGCTACTAAAGCCGGTGCGCGGCTCCAGGGACGCCGATGCGGTGGTCCAGAACCTCCACGCCCTCTTCGGGCAACCCTTCGACGTAGACGGGCGAGCCGTTACGATCACCGCTAGTATCGGCTTCTGCCTCTTTCCTGATGACAGCAACAGTGCCGAAGCGCTCCTCAAGCACGCCGACACCGCCATGTACCAGGTCAAGGCAAGGGGTCGAGCCGGGAGCAAACGCTTCTCCGCCGCGGCCGACGCGGACGTCGAACTCAGGCGTCGGCTTGAGCGCGAGCTGCGCGGGGCGGCCGAGCGGGGCGAGTTCGAGCTGGTCTACCAGCCGCTGTTCGATCTGCGCACCGGCGAGATCACCAAGCTCGAGGCACTCTTGCGGTGGCGACACCCGGAATTGGGCCTCGTCCCCCCCAGCACTTTTATTCCGGTCGCCGAGGAGGGCGGTCTCATCGGCGAGATCGGCACCTGGGTGCTCGTGAACGCCATGTGGCAGAACGTAGCCTGGCAGCATTTGGGCTTCGCTAGTCGTCCGCTCGCCGTCAACGTCTCGCCGCTGCAATTCGCCCAGGCCGACTTTTTCGCTTCTGTCAAGGCCGCCTTAGACATGACCGGACTCAGCCCCAGTCACCTCGAGATCGAGCTGACCGAGGGTGCGGTGCTGAAAAACACCGACCATGTCTTCCGTACGCTCAGCCAGCTGCGGAAGCTCGGAGTGCGGGTGGCGATAGACGACTTCGGCACCGGTTACTCGTCGCTGGCCTATTTGCGTGACCTGCCCATCGACACGGTAAAGATCGATCAGAGTTTCGTGCGCGATCTGGGTCGGCCCCGCGACGCGCCCCACTTCGCCCTGGCGCTGGTACAGGCCATCATGTCCATTGCCCAGACGCTGGACTTGGAGGTCGTCGCTGAGGGCATAGAGACGGCCGCCCAGGCCGAATTGCTTAGGGATTTGGGGGTGCCGGTGGGCCAGGGCCATTATTTCGCCAAGCCGCTGCCCGCTTCAGAGGTGCAACTCCAATTACCCCGGCAGCAAGCGCGGGAGGTTGCCGCTATCGGCATCAAGCTGGTGAACTAGCGGCACCTGAGCCAGCAAGCTCAGAGCGCTTCGAGGCCGAAGGTCATCTCGCCTTTAACCAGACCTTCACTGACTGCGACCCCTTGGAAGTGATGGAGGTTGTTCTCCTGGCGGGTGCAGGTGACCTCGAAGCGGACGCCCTTGCCCGCCCAGCAGAGGTCGTCCGCTACCACCTCGCCGTATACCGAGCGGTACGGGCCGCCCACGAAGTTCCCGCCGAGCCGCACCAGGTAGTTCATCAGCACTGCAACCGGCAGTGCCGGGTAGTTCTCGAAATGCCCGGCGCAGATCGTCGGCGGGACTTCCGACACGGTAAAAGAGCTCTGGTCTGGGCTGTGCTGCCAGAGGCCCTCCAGTTCAGCCTGGTAACCGGAAGTCTGCACACCGGGTTGCCGCCTGGACCGGAACAGCCGCGCAAAAGCGTTTTCGGTCAGCACGGTGTAATCGACCGAGAGTTCGCCCAGCGGCACCCCGTCGGCCAGCACGCCTACCCGCGCCGCCGCCTTGCGCTTATCGAGATTGGTCAGCTGGGCGCTGAATAACACCTCGTCTGCCGTGACCGCGACGTGGTGGCCAGTGAACCTCGCCCGCTGTGCCAGATAGTAGCGCCGGATGCTATCGGGCTGCGCCAGCGCGGCCGCGCACAGCCCCAGGATGGCCGCGTGCCGACCCATCTCCGCAGCGCCTATCGGGGCCTGCTCGAGCCCAAGCGCCAGTTCTGTCGGCGCGGTCGCTTGCAAGCTGTCGCCAACGACCCGCAGCTTTTGCAGGGCGAAGTAAGGCGGCCGGACACAGATACGATCTAACATATGTGCAAGCGGTACCGGTAGCGGGATTGGCGTTTCGAGATGGGTGCGGGTAAGGTTTTGAGTCATGCCAACAAGGCTCCCTGAGGCGCTTTCACGACTATGATGGTAGCACGTTACATACTTTATTAGAGGTGCGTTAAAGAGGTACGATTTCGCTCTGCATGGAAGCCTCACGAGCTCGCGCAGAACGCGCTTTGTTTGTCTTCACGCGGTACCTACGACGGATACTTTAGCAGGCTTTGTGGAGGTAGGCAGCGAGAAAAAGCGGGAGTGGAGGCAGGACGATGGGCGGCAGGTGCCACGTCAGGATAGCTGGGATTAGCTAGCGGCAAAAAGCTGATCCTTCTCGTCTACTGACAAGACGATGGCTTCTTTAAACTCGGCACTCCACGTTCTCCGTTGTTTACCCATCTTCCTTCAGGTTCATCAACCTTCGAATAATCTGGACCTTGTGTAGAAGAAATCACTGGAGCACCATCGGCTCAACCCAGCTTGTCACAAATATAACTACCACCTGCTTCTTTGTGAGATAAGGTTCACAATGCTTCATCTTTTAGGGCATCCTTGTATTGAATATAAGGATGAAAACGTATCTCTCCCACTTTCCCGACCTTTTCTACTACTTGTATACCTAGCCTGTATAAACGAGTGGGTTGAGCGGGACCACCTAGCCTTTTTTCTTCGACCTGATGTTGAAAGAGAAATAGCTCAACAGTACCTCCGAAAGCTCATAAGTAATGCCCGCAAGTTTTCTTGGGCACATGAATTAGAGGTGGGCGCGGGGCGGCTCCGGTGGCAGGTAGACACTGATGTAAAGCAATTTCGGCTTGCTCGGAGGGACAGCCGCTGGCACGATGCGACGGCGCTCTACCGGGGTCCGCTCATCAGTGGAACCGATATACCTTCCTGGCCAAGCTTCGACGCATGGTTGCAAATTGAGCGTGAAGCGCTTGATTATGATTGGCAAGATGTCACGCTGCACCACACTATAGACCTCGAAGGTCTAGGCCAACACCGCGAAGCAGCATCGGTCGCCTACAAGCTACTAAATCAAGATCCTTTTCACGAGGGTGCCTTGCAGAGCTACATCAGAAATATTTACTTCATGGGTCAACGAGAGCAGGCGCTCAAAGTAGCAGACGGCTTTGAGACGCGTCTAAAAATCGAGTTGGATTTCGACGTGACACCCTCTACACGGGAGCTCATCGACGCCATTCGTTTGGAGGGACTACTTAAAAAACGTTCTAAGTACGTCCCATGTACACTTTGAGGAATGGCGAAGCCGTTACGATTTCTCAAACTCACCTGCGAGCAAGAAAAGGTTTTACGCGAGCTCGACTTGAACTCGCATATCAACGCTAAGGTCCGTT
>JAABUN010005929.1_pt1 | contig 14563 bp, 16 predicted proteins | sample 5559311 | NCBI WGS metagenome assembly JAABUN01 (sample SAMN10711877, study PRJNA513370) | rock metagenome | isolation source: Antarctica rocks | place: Antarctica: Victoria Land, Siegfried Peak sud | reverse complement strand
AGAACAACCCCGTCTGGTTCGACTGGGACGGCGAGCAGGTAAAGTTCAGCCAGACAAAGACCCGCCAAAAGTACAAGAACGTAGGTCGCGAGCCGCGGCTTGCGCTGTCCATAGTGGACCCGGAGAATCCTTATCGGTATCTGGAGATTCGGGGCGAGGTCGTGCGAGTCGAAGAGGACCCGAACAACGACTTTATCAACGCGATGGCGAAGAAGTACCTCGGGGTGGACGAGTATCCGTACCATCAGCCCGGTGATGAGCGCATCGTTCTCTACATCGAGCCGGAGCACACTACCCAGATGGGCGCATGACAAAGGCCAGTTTTCTAGGTTTCAACCACGTGGCCCTGGAGGTCGGCGATATCGAAGAAGCTCTGCAATTCTACGGGAAGCTTTTCGAGTTGAAGCTGCGTGGGCGTGGGCCGGGTAGAGCGTTCATTGACGCCGGGGATCAATTTCTCGCCCTGTCCGAAGGCCGAACGCAAGCCCCGGACGAGCATCGTCACGTTGGTCTTGTCGTAGACGACCGGGAGGCAGTGCGCCGCGCGCTCGAAGATACGGAGGCCGAGATAAAGCGCAGCACGCCCGATGGGAGCTTGGATTTCCTCGATCCTTGGGGAAACTACTGGCAGGTCGTGGAGTACGGAAACATCCAATTCACCAAAGCTCCGGAGGTTCTGGAAGGCATGGGCCAACGCGCCTTGAGCAAGACCGAGAAGGCTTTGGCCGAGTTGCACGAGAAAGGTATGGCGCCGGAGTAGTGGCGTCTGGCGCGACTACAGATCGGGGCGGCGACCCGTCCGGGCTTGGGGCGGTACGCCGGGCTTTAGGCTACCTGCGCTCGTACAAACTGGAATCCGGCGGGGCTTTTGTCGCGTTGCTGCTGGTTACTGCCGCCAACCTGACGACACCACTGCTCATCGGGCGGGCTATCGACGACGGCATCAGTCCCCGGCAGTTGAACGTGTTGCTGATCATGGTGGCGGGTCTCGTCGGGGTGGCGCTGGCGCGAGGGTTGTTCACTTTTCTGCAGGGGTATTTGGCCGAGCGGGCGTCGCAGGGGGTTGCGTATGACTTGAGGAACGCGCTCTTCGAGAGGATCGGACGCCTCAGTTTCTCCTACTACGACCGGGTTCAGACGGGGCAACTCGTCACACGATTGACCAACGACGTAGAGCAGATCCGGACCTTCACCGGCAGCGGCGTCGTCCAACTCGCGAACGCCGCCGTCATGCTGGTTGGCACGACCTTCTTACTCCTGTATCTGGATTGGCAACTCGCGCTGGTGGCACTCGCTATCATCCCGCCCATCGTCTTCGTTCTCGTGCGATTCGTCCAGAAGATCCGCCCACTCTTCGGCGAAGTGCAACAGACACTCGGACGACTAAACACTGTCCTACAAGAAGACCTCTCGGGAGTGCGCGTAATTCGGGCCTTCGCCCGTGAGGACTACGAAACCAAACGCTACCGCACCGTGAACGACGAACTCCTGAGCAAGAACCTCCAGACCGTCCGAACATTCGCGGGCAACTTCCCGATCATCTTCCTGCTCTCCAACCTCGGCACACTGGCCATAATCCTCTTCGGTGGCCTGCAAGTCATCGGGGGTCGTCTCTCCATCGGAGAGCTCGTGGCCTTTAACGCCTACCTGGGCTTTCTTCTACAACCCATCCTGACGATTGGTTTTCTCTCCGCGAGCATCTCACGGGCCGGGGCTTCCTCACAACGAGTCTTCGAGGTTCTGGATGCTCCGATAGACGTGCGGAACAAACCTGATGCCGACGAGCTTCCGCCTATCCACTGCCGGGTCGAGTTCGAGAGCGTAGGTTTCCGCTATCCCGGTAGTGAGCGCAATGTGTTACGGGATGTCAGCTTCTGTATAGAGCCGGGCCAGACCGTCGCGATCCTCGGCACGACCGGCTCTGGCAAGTCCACGCTCGTCAACCTCATCCCCCGCTTCTACGACGTGACCGACGGCGGCGTGAAGCTCGACGGCCACGACGTGCGGGACGTGACCCTCTCATCCCTACGGTCCCAAATCGGAATAGTGCTTCAAGAGACGCGCCTGTTCTCCGGCTCCGTCCGCTACAACATAGCCTTCGGCAAGCCCAACGCTACCGACGAAGAAGTAGAGCAAGCCGCCCAAGACGCTCAAGCTGCGGAATTTATCCAGGGATTGCCGGAGGGCTACGGCACGATCATTGGTGAGCGGGGGCTCGGACTCTCGGGGGGACAGCGGCAGCGAATAGCTATTGCGCGGGCGCTGCTCGTCGACCCACGACTCCTAATACTGGACGACAGCACCTCGGCGGTGGACGCGGAGACCGAGGCCGCTATTCAGGAGACGCTCGACCGGCTCATGCGCGAGGAGAGCCGGACGGTCTTCGTCATCGCCCAAAGGGTGAGTACGGTGCGGGATGCGGATCTGATCCTAATTCTCGACGAAGGCGAGATCGCCGCCCGCGGAACCCACGAGGAGCTAACCCGCGACAGCGAACTCTACAACGAGATCCTCGGATCCCAACTCGTGGAACAGACCACTTAGGGAGGTTGGATCTTGCCCGATACAAACATCCACCCCCATAAAGCTGAGGCGGCCAACGGAGCGAGCGAAGCCTAGTGGGAATGCGCGGCATAGAATCCATTGCGGGCTCTTCTCAGGAGAAGGCCGGAGACCGGGGCGCAACTGGTCGGAGGTTGCTCGGAGAACTGAAGCCTTACAAAAGTCAGATGGCCTATGCGATAGTACTCGTGTTGTTAGGGGCGGCGTCGCAGGCGGGTGGTCCGGCTTTGATCGGGTTTACCATCGACCGCTACATCCTCGAAGGCGGAGACCGCACTATGCTATTCGTAATGATGGGCGTTCTCTTCGGCATCTACCTCGTCGGGGCGCTGGCGCAGCGCGGCCAGACTTATCAGGTGGGCTCTATCGGGCAGAACGTTTTGGCCCGAATCCGGGGACGCATCTTCGACCGGTTGCAGCATCTACCGCTGCGCTACTTCGACAAGCGTCCTGTCGGGGATCTCATGAGCCGGGTTCTAAACGATGTGGATACGCTGAACCAGCTCTTCTCACAGGGGCTATCCCAGTTGCTCGGGTCGTTGTTCAGCCTTATTGGAATCCTGATCGCAATGCTGCTTTTGCAGTGGAATCTGGCGTTGGCGAGCTTCGTGGTCATCCCGATCATGCTGCTGCTAACCGCGTATTTCGCCCGTCGAGCCCGCACCGCATTCCGCGTGACGCGCCAGACAGTCGGCGATGTTACGGCGAACCTGCAAGAGGATATCGTCGGGGTGCGCGAAGCTCAGGCGTTCAACCGGACGGAGGCGAACATCGAGCGGTTCCGGGAGCGGAACGCGGCCAACCGCTCGGCCAACGTGGAAGCCGTGGCGATCACCTCGGCCTTCGCCCCTACTATAGACGTCCTCTCCACGCTCTCTATCGCGCTCGTGATCGGCTACGGCGGTTATCTGGTCTTCGCCGGTTCGCTGACTCTTGGCATCCTTACGGCTTTCATCCTCTACGTGCAGCAATTTTTCCGCCCCATCCAGCTGATCTCCCAGCTCTACACGCAACTGCAATCCGCCCTCGCCGGGGCCGAGAGGATCTACAACATCCTGGACGAAGAGCCCGAACCCCCAGACCCACCGGATGCTGTGGAGCTTGGCGAGACGCAAGGCAGGATCTCTTTCGAGGACGTGTCTTTCGCCTACGATCCAGGCCGCCCGGTATTGCAAGACATAAGTTTCGAGATAGAGCCGGGCCAGACGGTCGCGCTCGTCGGCCCAACCGGTGCAGGCAAGACGACCATCGCGAGCCTCATCCCCCGCTTCTACGACGCGACCGACGGTAGGGTCGCTCTCGATGGACGAGACGTTCGAGAGTACGCTCGCAACGACCTGCGGGAGAACATCGGGATCGTGCTGCAAGAGTCCTTTCTGTTCTCCGGGACTGTCGGAGACAACATCCGCTATGGTCGCCTCGATGCTTCGCAAGAGGAGGTGGAGAATGCGGCTCGGGCGGTAAGCGCGCACGGTTTTATCTCCGAGCTACCGGATGGGTACGACACAGAACTCGGTGAGGGTGGCGGCTCTCTGAGCCAGGGTCAGCGCCAGTTACTCTCGTTCGCTCGGGCCGTGCTAACGGACCCACGAATACTCATCCTGGACGAGGCGACGAGCAACATAGACACGCGGACGGAGAAGATCATTCAGGAAGCGCTCGCCACGCTGCTCGAAGGACGAACGAGCGTGGTGATCGCGCACCGCCTCAGCACTATCCGAACCGCCGACCGAATACTCGCCGTCCGCGATGGCCGAATCGTCGAGAGCGGCACCCACGCGGAGCTCACAATACAGGACGGACTATACGCCGATCTGTATCGGCGGCAGTTTCGGGATCGGGTGCCGAAGTGAGATTATCCGTTCACGGGCTATCAACAGAGTACGATTATGGTCCAATTACAGACCTATCCGCTTTCGACGTAGAGACTGGAGACATGTGAGCACCGACACCACCGGCATCCATCACGTAACCGCCATCTGCGGAGACCCTCAACGCAACGTGGACTTCTACGCGGGTGTCCTTGGCCTGCGCCTGGTAAAGAAAACCGTCAACTTTGACGACCCGGAGACTTACCATCTCTACTACGGCGACGGCGCGGGCAGCCCAGGCACCATAATGACATTCTTCCCGTGGTCCGACGCGCCTCTGGGACTGCAAGGGACCGGCCAACTCACCACGACCACTTTCTCCGTACCGGCGGACTCCCTTAGTTACTGGACGCAGCGGCTCATAGATAGTGGCGTCCGCTTCGAGAAACCGGAGAGCCGATTCGATGAGACGATTCTCTCCTTCGCGGACCCGGATGGGATGCGGTTGGAGATCACGGCCTCCCCCGACGAGACCCGCGAGCCCTGGCCGAGCGCGACCGTCCCCGCCGAGCACGCACTGCGCGGTTTCCACCACGTAACCCTCTCCGAACGCGACCCCGACCACACCGCCAAGCTAATGACCGAACACCTCGGCTTCCGCCCCGTCGCGAGCGCCGACGGGCGTTCCCGCTTCGAAGCTGGCGCCGGTGGACCGGGGAACTTCGTGGACGTGCTCGATGGTTCCAACGCATCCCGAGGACGTATGGGTGTTGCGACGGTACATCATCTCGCGTTTCGGGCGACTGACGACGACCATCAGTTGGAGATCCGGGAGGCCGTAGATGCTCTCGGCTACGACGTAACTCCGGTCCTCGATCGGAACTATTTCCACTCCATCTACTTCCGCGAGCCCGGTGGCGTGCTCTTCGAGATCGCCACCGACCCACCCGGATTCGCCGCCGACGAAGACCCGGCGGAGCTTGGCGAGAACTTGAAGCTCCCACCGCAATACGAATCTCACCGAGAGCGGATAGAAAGCGTGCTGCCACCGCTCCGCGTACCAGGAGCGAGCGAATGAGCGGCCTCGGTTTCGAGCATCGCTACGAACCCGGAGACGATTCCGGTACGACGTTGCTGGTGTTTCACGGGACGGGTGGGAATGAACGAGACCTGATCCCACTGGGCAGAGACCTCGCACCCGGAGCGGCCATCCTCTCTCCCCGAGGCAAAGTCCTGGAGCACGGCATGCCGCGCTTCTTCCGGCGCCTCGCCGAGGGTGTCTTCGACCACGAAGACCTCCTCTTCCGTACCCACGAACTAGCCGACTTCATCGAAGCCGCCGCCACCGAATACAACTTCGACAAGAGCAAGCTAACAGCCGTCGGCTACTCCAACGGCGCGAACATCGCCGCCAGCCTCATCTTGCTGCACCCCGGCCTGCTCAGAGCGGCGGTTCTATTGCGTTCTATGGTCCCCTTCGAGCCCGAAGTAATGCCGGATCTCTCCGAGATGCCCGTCTTTATGGCGGCGGGGCGCATGGACCAGATGATCACCCCGGACAACACGCAACGACTCGCCGAGATTCTCACCGAATCCGGCGCCAAAGTAGACCTTCGCTGGCGGGATACCGGCCACGGACTAACCTACGAGGAAATCCAGGAAGCAAAGGAGTGGCTCGCTCAAAACAAACCGTAGCCACCACTCCTATCCCCCACCTCGTTCCTTGAAAGCCAACAAGAACACCACGCACGCTACAAAGAAAAAGAACCCGCCGAGAAACCCAACAACATCTCCAGTGCGAATGCTGGCAACGATGAAAAACAGGGCTGAGACGACGAAGAGGATCCAACCCCACAGTTCGAGCCTTTCGCTTCGTTTCGGCTTCCCCGGCACGGAACCTCTTCTGTATTGGCTACGCACTCCGCGTTAGCGTGTAGTTGGAGATCGTAACATCCACGGATGATCGGTTGTAGACGACTTGATCCACGACTCGAACCGTACACCGCCGCTCTTCGACGAGGACCATCGGCGCACGAAACTAACGAATGCGATGGATGCCGCAAACGTCCGGTTCGGTTCAAACGCAGTCTACCTCGCGGCTATGCACCGCTCGCTGCACACGGCTCCATCCCGCATCGCCTTCACACACATCCCGGACATCTCCATCGAGACGACGCGAGGCGCTTACAAGGAACGCCGCCGGTTAGCGATATAGAGGATTTGGATGGTCGAATCGACAGCCCGCGTCCCACTCCGAGCGTTGGTTACCGTGGGCTGGGATGCCTCCGTTGTCTTTGATCATTCGCGCCAGGTGCATGAGGTTCCAGGTGGTAAAGGTCGTGTTGCGGTTAGTGAAATCATTCTCGGGACCGCCAGAACCTTCATCGAGATAAGAGGGACCGGGTCCGGCTTCGCCCAACCACCCGGCATCTGCCTGGGGCGGTATCGTGTAGCCAAGGTGTTGAAGTGAGTAGAGGATGTTCATCGAGCAGTGTTTCGCGCCGTCTTCGTTGCCCGTGATCAGACATCCACCAACGCGACCATAGTATGCATACTGTCCCTTCTCATTGAGATTCCCTGACATCGCATACAACCGCTCCACAACTTTCGTGCAAACAGAAGACTTCTCCCCGAGCCAGATGGGAGAAGTTATCATCAGGATGTTCGCCGCATGGACCTTCTCAAAGATTCCAGGCCACTCGTCTCTCTCCCATCCATGTTCCGTCATGTCCGGATAGACACCGTAGGCGATATCGAAGTCGACTGGACGCAACACCTCGGTCGAGACCCCATTCTTCTCCATGATGGCCCTCGAAATGTCGATAAGCCCGTCAGTGTGCGACAGATCCGGCGACCTCTTGAGAGTGCAGTTGAGGAACAACGCCTTGAGATCCGAGAAATTCCATCCATCCGATTCAGTCATCTTCCGTATCCTCCTGACTTTGAGACCGCTTCTCAGCCCTATCTGCGTTCAGGCTCTACAAGAGACGCTGTCGCCAGCGTCTCTCTTACCTCGTAAGCGTCTCGAGTGCATGTTCGAGTGTCTCGGTCCCCGTATTTCGGAGTATTTCTCTCTCGTACTCTAGCATCAGCGGCGTCTCTACGACGTTCTTTTTGACCCCGATCAGGTACGTTATCCCGTCTTTTCCTTCGCTCCCAGCTCTGGATCTGGTGCTGTTGATCGCCAACTCCGCCAGCTTCTGGGGGTCGAGGTCGGATATGTTGGCACCGATCTCCGCATAAAGCACCATGTCCAAACCTTCAAAATCTTCTAGGCGCCGGACGAGCACGCTGTTCTCATCAGGCGCGGATGGCGGATCATAACGCTCACCACTCCTCTCTCTACGAGTCTCACGCCGCCACAGCATGTCCATTGCCTCGGTTTCGGAGACGGATTCCTCCAAAACGAGGATCTTCCCTTTTATCCGGGAGCCACCCTCCGAAACGGGAACGAGCGTCGGCGCGCCGCCTCGCGTGCGGCTCGTGCGTGCAAACTCCACGCAAAACGGAGTCTCTACGCTCTCTATTCTCTCTACGACGAGCGGCCCGATCTCCACGCCCGGATCGTCGACGAGCGACCCGTAGGCCAGTATACCTACGGCCCTCCCCCATCTACTCAAGGGCAATCCAGCGTCGGGTACAGATGTTTGTCACCGGCGATATTGATTCGCACGGACGTTTTTGGAAGCCAGTTCGGCGGTCTCCCGGACGCGCTTGCTGCGGGTTTCGGCCCTCTTGGCCTGCTTGATCCATTCGAGAATGCCACGCTTCACCGAGCGCGGAAAACCCGCGAAGTTCTCCTCAGCGTTGTCATATTCCGCAAGCGCGACAACGAGGTCATCCGGGACTACGAGTGCTTCAACATCATCGAGGAACGTCCACGAGCCATCGGTTTTGGACTGCTCGATCTTCTGCAGACCGGCCGGATGCATCTTCCCGGCGGCATTCATACATTCCACCCTGTCTTTGTTCACCTTCGACCAGGCGCTGCCGGGCTTCCTCGGCGAGAGCAGCAGCATACTCCGCTCATCGTCCAACCTTCGACGCAAGCTGTCGATCCAACCAAAGCAGATCGCCTCTTCGACCACCGCATCATACGGCACATAAGGCCTGCCACTCGCCTTCTTGAAAGTAACGAGCCAGATACTCTCCGCACTCTCATGGTTAGCATCAAGCCACGCCCGCCACTCCTCGCGGCTCTCGACCTGAACTTGGGGAAAGTCTTTCGCCAACTCAACCTGCCCTTATAGCGTGTGCAGCGTCAATACCTGCCTTGCAACTTCGTTCTCTATCCTTCTTCATCAACGGCTAATTGCATCTCCGCAGCCGCCGCTGCCAGGCGCCGGTCTCGTGTCCACAACCTCGCGACGCCGTATACGGCTGTGGAGGCCAGCAGGTGAACGTCTATGTAGCCTATACCTCGTCCCATCAGGGCGCGACGCTCGATAAAATCCAGAACCTCAAAGTCCGTGGCGGTTGGCGCAGCGGGTAGATCACCTATCAGCTTGAGCACCTCACCTCGGTTTGCGAGGTTGCCACAAGCCAACTCCCCCAGCACAAAGGGATGCGTCATTACCTGTCCACTATCTAGGGCCGTTGCCAGCATCGGTTCCCCAGAGCGCAGATGGTCGATCCAGACCGAGGTGTCGACCAGGATCACGCCGTCTCAGGACGCCGCCGGGGAGCCGGCTGCAAACCGGGCTCACTACCGCCGAGCCGGGCCAAGCGCCGGGCACTCTCACGCTCGACCAGAGCCCGCAGCCCCTCGTGGATCAGATCCGTCCGCCCCTTCACGCCTGTAATGCGCCGCGCTTCTTCCAACAGTTCGTCATCTAGGTTCACGGTGGTACGCACGATACTCACCTCCTTCATGTATGCACAAAATATACATCACATGATGCGAATATTCACGTACATTTGAACGGATTCTCGATCCTCATACCCTCGATCCGCTGCCCATCCTGCATATCTTCACTGTAGGGTCGGTCGCAACTCGCCTCAAGGACCGCCGCAACGATTAGCAACTCATAGAAACTGTACCGAGTATAATTTGCAAACAATCAGAGGAACGGAGAACGTAGCAATGCAAGACTTTCAGAGGATAACTAGAGACCCGGATGTAATGGGCGGTAAACCCTGCGTTCGTGGGATAAGAGTTACAGTCGGCACGCTATTGGGTCTGCTGGCGAGCGGTCACAGCGAGAAAGAGATCCTGGGCGCCTATCCCTACCTGGAGTCCGAGGATATCCACGCAGCGCTGAGCTACGCAGCCTGGCGACTCGAAGAACTCGAAGTGCCAATCTCTCAAGCTTGAAGCTGCTCATAAACACAAATCTCACCAAGATCACTTTGGTGTTAAGACAATATCCACTTCACCTGGTTTTTTAGAGTAATCGCCGTAGAGTGCGGTCTGAGTATGCTTGAGTACCGGTCGACGCTTCTCAGAAAATTCCTTGTCGGGAAATGCTTCATGCAAGGCCTCAATAGTAGTGGAGAGAGTATAGCTACGCGCGTCGGTACGGACGAACACTATGGCATCATCGCGCATCTTGCGTGCAGAGCCTTTAAAAACTCGCACTAATAATTCTCGATAGTCTGACTGAGACTCGAATTTCCTTTGCCATCGACCACCCCGCCGTTGAGGAGATGGAGGCTGTCCCAGCATCCACAAACGCAACCACTGATCGTAATGGTAGTTGGTTACTCCGCGATAAGGAGGTGAGGTAAACAAAAGATCGAAAGGCTCGTCCAGCGCCTGCCACCTATTTGAGGTGAGCAAGTCTATGCTGTTGCCTAGTAGCACATCGCCTGCCAGATCTGGCTTCCCTTTTTTGTACCGCCAAGCGATCCGCTGATCCATGAATGCTATAGGATCAATATCTGGGGGACGCATCTCTCGCTCCATCCACCAAGCTACAGAGTAGTCCGGTGCCATAGCTTTGCTATCACGCATCTGGTTCGATAACGACGACGAGCGTTTGCCATGCAAGCACACGAGAATGAGCGCCATAAGCGTTCTGTCGATCTTGCTCTCTACCCACCGCAAGTTCTCTCGGGCAGCTAGCAAGAAGCGGAGTACACGGGGCGCATACGCCCAATCAAAGAAAGTGGGCAACTTTGCCTGTTCTATGTTTATTCCAGCAGCCTTGCGTTCAATATCACGTAGACGATTGAGGATCCGACCCTGAGTGGTCGGACGCAGTTTGACGGTACTGTAGATCCACCCCACAGGGTTAATCTCCATGCCGCACCCAGTTCGGCCTTTTACAGCAGCAGCGTAGATGCTAGATCCCCGTCCGACGAACGGGTCAAGCACACGATCGCCAGGTTGCGTGTATTGCTCGATTACATCAAGGGCGAAGTCTACGGGAAACATCGCATAGTACGGGCCGACACCGGCCCAGCGATCCACGGCCGTCTGAAACGTACGCACTCGACGCTTTGGGGCAGTGCCATTTACAGCTTCCACTAAGATGTCTCCTCCGCCATGAGGCTCCTTGCCAGTTGCTCCAACACCTCCCGACCGAGGTTCAGCGGGATGGCAGCCTCGGCGTGAGCCGAGACGAGCGGTGCCACTGCGTTTGGGAAGCGGGCCGAGAACGTCGCGTCGAGCAGGCTCATCGCATCGTCAAGACGCGGGAAGTGCCGGGCATCTCCACGAGAGAGATCACGAGACTCTTCAGTCAAAAAAGGAAGTGAGGCAACAATTCGCGCACCCGAAGCCGTTTTATAGAAGAACTTTCGACCGAAGTATGTATCCTGGCCGAAAGGCTTGTCACCGATAGCGATATGCGCGCGAATGTACTCGTTCGTGAGAAGCACCTGGGTCTGCGTATCGAACCGCGGCTTCCCGTTTATGTCACGGGTAGGCGAGTCCAACACCTCGTAGTGGTCTACGAATGCTCCACTCTTCTCGACTCCGATCAGCAGTAGATCCTTGTCTATAACTTTTCGAGCAGCTTCGTTGATCCGCTTTAACTCTCGGTAAATAGCCTGGCTCAGCCACGCCGGGTGGCCGAAAACGGCCAGCGGTCCGTCGAGGACAATGGCGAGGTTTCTGAGTAACCGGAAACGTCGAGGCTTCCGCTCAATCCACCTCAAGAAGTTCACAGCCCACACCCGCTCCCATACCTGCATCGCCTCGGCGAACATCGCCCCGCTCGGACCCGACGGATTTAGCCCTTCGTGGATGCGAAGAGCATCGGTCGAGTACCACGGTCGCTGCTGCTCGCACGCGCATATAGACTCACCCGGCGCTGGTACGTAAGCCGCATCTATCGGGCAGTCGTCGTAGGGACACTGCTGCGGACGAGTCTCTGGCTTATAGGTCAAAAGTGACTCGTATGTATCAAGCAGCGTCTCGCCATCCGAAAGAGGACGCTTCTCTTGAATCGACTCAAAGAACACCCGACGGAACGAAGCCGTCGGCGTGCTCTCTTCGTCTACAACCACGTTGCAGCCGGGTAGGGCACAGTCAATACTGCCAGCCTCCTCAGTATCACGCGACGCTAGAGGGTCTACCGGGCGTTTTCGGTCCAAGTCACGCTGCTTCTTGACGTCGAGGATAACCGAGGCCACAGTAAGGTAAGCCATTTCAGCCCCAGGATACCCGTTCTCTACGGGGAGCTGATGGTAGCTACCGTCTACCGCGAGTACGAGATCAGGCAACCATCCGCTTGGTTTAACGTCAGACACAAGCGGCTCCACATCACTGTACCCTTCCTCCGGCATTCGCTTCTTGCAACGGCTGACAATGTCTTGCACACGTTCGCTATTTGCGATTCGCGCAAGTGGTTTGTATCCAGCGAATTCCCCTTCGTACGGCATTGGTTACGCTCCGCCAGCGGGCTGAGAGGTGGGAGCTATCGGCTGAGCCATCTGAAGCACAAACTCGCGCACCTGAACGGGCACTACGAATGGGTTTGATATGGTCTTGACACGAAGAAACCCCTTGTCTTGAGCACGAAGTATTGAGCTCTCGAAATCAGCGAAATCGTAGAACTTTCGCAGTTCCCGCGTCTCGTCAGTATTGTTAAGGTGGCCGATGAACCAGTTGGCAGTGTTCTTGAGTATGTTCTTCTGGATACTCGACACCTCCTGCGTAACGTAGATCAAGCCGAGGTTGTACTTCGCACCCTCTTTTGCCACACGAACCCAAATGTCACGGTAGTCCGTCTCGCGGTCCGACGGGAGTAAGTTGTGAGCTTCCTCTGCATATACGAGAATGTCTGGAATCTGCTCCTTGGGCAATCCCTGTCGAAACGCCTCCTTGTTTCCATCGAATATGCGCTGCACGATCCGGCGTGCTGATGCTTCATTGACAGCCTCATCACCGCTTGATTGATCTACGATTACAAGCTTTCCTTCAACGAGAGCATTATAGATGTCGACGGCATAATCGGTACCTACCTCGCTCGTGTGTTGCGGAATAGCGCCTCCAATGAGTCTTGATCCATTCGTATAACCGAACATTCGAATGAGCTTTTTCAAGCTCTCGTCAGCCCACGGGTCACCGGAGTTGGCAGGATTTGTCATGTAACTCGAGTTGAAGGTTTCGTAGCCGCTACTTGCAGTGTGAACGAAGTGGTCTAGGTACTGGAGGCCGAGAGCAACTTGGTCCCATGTCGGGTTCGTCAAGCCGAGGAGGTGCGCGCCTGCCTGGTGATCAGCGTTTCCGCTGGCGGCCATAGCGCTTAAGATGCCTGGCCCGAATAACCGCGCAGTCCTGGGATCAAAACCTTGCGGGACAGAGAATCCCGCACGAGCGCGGAGCGCACGGTAAGTCAAAATTCGTCTTCGCGCCCGCGTGGCCTCTCCACCGAATTCCGTATTGGATGGCTCATCATCGATTTGCACCTGACGAAAGTTGGCGACATAAGTCGCATTATGCCCTGCAAGAACGCCGTCGATGATCTCTTTCCCAATCCCTAGGGTTTGTCCCTCATAGAAGTTGACCAGCATCATTCGGCGACCAGGATCGTTGTCATGCGTCGTGATTCCGTAGGTGACGACATCATCCGTGTCGCCGTTCTCGTGCGCCCGCCATACGTTCTTGAGCGCGTTCGGGGCCTCACCGCCCGCATCCTGCGCGTTGGCGTTGGCATATTCTCCGTTCGGATCAAAGATGATCTGTCCTACGCGTCGCGGCGCGTCTTGACTGTAGCGGAGGTCGAATACCGCCTTCGCAATGATCTTCGTCGTGTTCGACTTTCCTGTCCTTGTCATCCCAAACAGTGCGGTCTTCTGTCCCAACAGATCCTCTGGCACAATCGTCACTCGCACGTCGCGGACGCCCTGAAAGGACCGATTAGTCGAGGCGTAGCGCACCTCGCCAATGCCAACGCCAGCAGCATCAACCTCACGGTAATTAACTATCCGTCGTAGCGCCTCGTTGTTCGGTTTGTAAACCTTGAGCCCTTGATTAGGATAGTAGTTTGAGAGGTCGGCTCCGAACTGAACCCGAAGACGTGTCTCATCGCCCTCACTCGAAGGGTGTAGGTAGAATGTACCAATCACGCGGCACCGAACGCCAGCGAAGCTCAGGAGCCCTGCCGTATGGTGATCCATTACGGTGGAGTCATCCCAATTTCCTTCGACAGGGCCAGCGACTTGCCGCGCGGCTTGCACACGCACTCTTGTGGCCTCATCATCATTGGGAAGCGGCGCAGCATCCATCACCCTTAATAGGAGGACGGAACTGTCCTCCTCGCGATAATCAAACGCCTTACCTGGTGCAATACGCGAAGCGACTAAGAAGCACAATCCCGGTATGCCTCCAACGTCCCGCCGATGCGAGTCATGGATCTGTACGAGAGCAGTTTCATACCCTAACGAGAACACCTCGCCGACGTACTGTTCAGGTTGAACGAGCACGCCCAGCAATTTCTCCGCCTCACGCTCAACTTCGCCCGTCTCATAATCTTCTATAACACGTTCGATTCCCGACGGCGGCGACACAACCTCACTCTGCTCGTTGAATAACTCTTGAGTCATAGAGCTTGACCTCTTACAAGGGTGGCTTTAGCGAACATCTCTGTTGCTAGGTGAGGCGTGAGTATCTGAGGGAAGAAGTTGTACAGCAGTGCTAAAGACCTCAACCCGTCCACTAATCTCTCACCCACCTGAATACACTCCTTTACCTGGCAAAGTCTGCCAATAGTCGTCTAAGGACATGCGCCTGAAGAGCTAAA
>JAABUN010005928.1_pt1 | contig 14563 bp, 10 predicted proteins | sample 5559311 | NCBI WGS metagenome assembly JAABUN01 (sample SAMN10711877, study PRJNA513370) | rock metagenome | isolation source: Antarctica rocks | place: Antarctica: Victoria Land, Siegfried Peak sud | reverse complement strand
ACGCGTCCTCCAGGGCCTCGACCGACCCGGACACGTCGCCCTTGATGACGAGCAGGAGCTCTCGGGTCTCCCCCTCCTCCATCGTCTTCATCAGGTCCTCGAGCGTCTTGGTCACGGTGCGCTTGGCCAGCGACGCCGCACGCTCGCGGGACTCGCGCCGCTCGGCGATCTGCCGCGCGACCCGGTCCTCGCCCACGACGATGAACTGGTCGCCGGCACCAGGGACCGCGGTGAGCCCGAGGACGAGAGCCGGCCGGGACGGCGTGGCCTCCTCCAGCGGTGCACCGGTGTCGTCGAGCAGCGCCCGCACCCGGCCGTAGGCGTCGCCGGCCACGACGGAGTCGCCCACACGCAGCGTGCCGCGCTGCACGAGCATCGTCGCGACCGGGCCACGGCCCTTGTCCAGGTGCGCCTCGATCGCCACTCCCTGGGCGTCGCGGTTGGCCTCGGCGCGCAGATCCAGCTCCGCGTCGGCGGTCAACACGATCGCCTCGAGCAGCGCCGGGATCCCCAGGCCGGACAGCGCGGAGACGTCGATGAACAGGGTCTGACCGCCGAACTCCTCCGCGACCAGGCCGTACTCGGTGAGCTGGCTGCGCACCCGGGCCGGGTCCGCGCCCTCCTTGTCCACCTTGTTCACGGCGACCACGATCGGTACGCCGGCGGCCTGGGCGTGGTTGAGCGCCTCGATCGTCTGCGGCTTCACCCCGTCGTCGGCGGCGACGACCAGCACGACGATGTCGGTGGTCTGCGCCCCCCGCGCACGCATGGCGGTGAACGCCTCGTGGCCCGGGGTGTCGATGAAGGTGATCGGCCGGTCGGACTCCGCGGTGTGCGCGATGACCTGGTAGGCCCCGATGTGCTGGGTGATCCCGCCGGCTTCCCGCTCGGCCGTCTTCGTCTTGCGGATCGCGTCCAGCAGGCGGGTCTTCCCGTGGTCGACGTGGCCCATCACCGTGACGACCGGCGGCCGGATGACCAGGTCGGCGTCGTCGACCTCGCCGTCGCCGAAGGTCAGATCGAAGCTCTCCAGCAGCTCGCGGTCCTCCTCCTCGGGGGAGATGATCGCGATGTCGTAGTTGAGCTCGGCACCGAGCAGCTGCAGGGTCTCGTCGTTGACCGACTGCGTCGCCGTGACCAGCTCACCGAGCCCGAACAGCACCTTGACCAGCGCTGCAGCGTCTGCGCCGACCTTCTCGGACAGGTCGGTCAGCGAAGAGCCGCGAGCCAGCCGGACGGTGCGCCCGTCGCCGCGGGCGACGCGGGCGCCACCCATCGTCGGAGCCTCGAGGTTGTCGAACTCCTGACGCTTCTGCTTGCGGCTCTTGCGACCGCGGGCCGGCTTGCCACCGGCGCGGCCGAACGCGCCCTGTGTGCCGCCGCGGCCACGGGGGCCATTGCCGCCGCCACCGGGACGACCGGCCATCGCGCCACCCGGGCCACCGGGCGCGCCACCGGGACGACCGGCACCGGGGCCGCCGAACCCGCCGGGACGGCCCGGGCGACCGCCGGCACCGGGACGACCGGCCGGGCTGGCCGGACGCGGTGCCCGCGGCGGCAGGCCACCGGGATTGGGTCGGGGTCCACCCATGGGCCGCGGCGGCATGCCACCGGGGCTGGGTCGGGGTCCACCAGGGCCGCCCGGGCCGACCGGGCGTGGCCCACCGGGGCGGGGCAGGCCGGGCACGCCGGGACGGACAGCGCCCGGACCGCTCGGGCCTGCGGGTCCGACCGGGGCGCCCGGAGCGGTCGGGACAGCTCCGGGAGCACCGGGAGCGACCGTCCGACGCAGCTGGGGTGCCGGGGTTCGGCCCATGCCCGACGGGGAGGAACTGAACGGGTTGTTGCCCGGTCGCGCCGGAGCCGGGCGCCGCAGCGCACCTGACGCGCCGGGAGTACCGGGCGTTCCCGGACCACCCGGCCCGGCGGGCGTCGCGACCATGCCAGCGGCGGTACGGGGACCGGTCGGAGTGACCGGGTCGCCGGCCGTGCCCGCTCCCGCGCTCGTCGGTGTCCCGGTTCCAGTGCCAGTCCCGGTCCCGGGCGCGACAGGCGCTGTGGGAACGTCGGACCGCGCGGCCGGGGCCAGCGGGGTCGCCGGTTCTCGGACCGCCGGAATGGCGGGGACGAACGGCGCCGCGGGAACGGGTGCGGTGGTGCTCGGGGCGGACGCGGTCTGGGCGGCGGCATCGATCCCCCGACCGGCCGCAACAGGTGCTGCGGCACTGTCGGTACGCGTGCCGAACGCCGCTCCGGACCGGGAGGCCGCGGGAGCGGATCGGCCGGCGGACACCTTCACCGGCGCCGGGGGGGCCGGGGTTGCCGCACCGGGGGCGGGCGGGAGGTTCTCCCGCAGCTTGCGGACGACGGGGGCCTCGATCGTCGAGGACGCCGACCGGACGAACTCACCGAGATCCGCCAGTTTGGCGAGGACCGCCTTGCTGTCGTACCCCAGCTCCTTGGCCAGTTCGTAAACCCGTGCTTTGGGCACTGCTCTCCTGTCTGCAGTCCAAGCACAGAGCCCGGACAGCCTTAGTCGGGGGGTGTTCTCATCGCTGACGGCTCATCGAAGGTCCATCACACGTCGACCTACTTCCGCGCCGGAGAAGTCCCGGGGCGACGCCCCGGGACACCCAGTCTGACACCGACCGCCCGATCCGGACACCAGGCGGGCGACCGATCGGCTCGGCGTCACGGCCTCAGGTCAATCTGCCGGTGGCCGGCCGGTGGCCGGCCGTGGCTGGCCGAGCAGTCGGACCGTCGCCGCGGACGCGTCGGGGGCGACCTCGACCCGCAGCGCCCACGCCAACGCCCGTGGTTGCAGGGCCCGTTGCACGCACCGGGGCTCGGGGTGCACGTTCAGCCCCCGGCCCGGGCGGCGCCGGCGGTCGTCCACGACCAGCGCCCCGTCGGGGCCGACCACCAGGCGCAGCAGCGCGTCGACCGTGTCCGGCCGACGGCAACCGGCGCAGCGGCGGACCGGCAGCCGCGCGCCGGCCCGGATCGGGGCGCCAGCGGTCAGCGGGGTCCCCGGCGGTCCACCGGCCGAGGGGCACCGGGGCGGCCCGCGAGCGGGCGACCGGTGACGGGACGTCCAACCGGCGGGCCGCCGCGTACCGGACGCCGGACCCCCGCGATACCGGCCGCAGCGCCAGGACCGCGCATCCCTGCGGCCGGGCCCCCTGCGGCCGGGCCACCGGGGGCAGCCTCGCCAGTCCCACCGGCAGGCGCAGGATCCGACGGCGGCTCGGCGTCGGAATGGATGTCGATCTTCCACCCGGTCAGCCGGGCCGCCAGGCGTGCGTTCTGGCCCTCACGGCCGATCGCCAGGGAGAGCTGGAAGTCCGGGACCACCACCCGGGCGATGCGGGCGGCCTCGTCGATCACCGTCACCGACAGGGCCTTCGCGGGTGACAGGGCGTTGCCGACGAACGTCGCCGGGTCCCCCGACCAGTCGATGATGTCGATCTTCTCCCCGCCCAGCTCGGCCATCACGTTGCGGACCCGCTGCCCCATCGGTCCGATCGAGGCGCCGGTGGCGTTGACGCCGTCCCGCATCGACCGGACCGCGATCTTGGTCCGGTGCCCGGCCTCGCGGGCCACGGCGGTGATCTCGACCAGGCCGGAGTCGATCTCCGGCACCTCCAGGGCGAACAGCTTGCGGATCACGTTCGGGTGGCTCCGGCTGACCGTGACCTGCGGACCGCGCATCCCCCGCTTCAGGCCGACCACGTACACCCGGATCCGCTTGTTGTGGCTGTAGTCCTCGCCGGGTACCTGCTCCTCCGGCGGCATGATCGCCTCGACCGGGCCCAGGTCGACCAGCTTCGTCCGCGGGTCACGCCCCTGCTGCACGATGCCGGCGACCAGCTGCCCCTCCTTGCCGACCAGTTCGCCGAACACCCGCTCGTCCTCGGCGGCACGCAGGCGGGCGGCGATCACCGACCGTGCGGTCGCGGCGGCGATCCGGCCGAAGCCGGTCGGGGTGTCGTCGACCTCGCGGGTGCCACCGGCCCCGTCGTCCTCCCGGACCAGTAGCGCGATCCGACCGCTCTTGCGGTCCAGCTCGACCCTCGCGTCCGGCGCGGCGCCCGCCGTCTGGCGGTATGCCTGCAGCAGCGCGGATTCGATGGACTCCACGACGTAGGTCAGCGGCAGTCCGCGGTCGCGTTCCAGCGCCCGCAGGGCCGCCATGTCGACGTCCATCGCCACTCCTTCCATTCCCGTCAGTCCGGCCCATTCCTGTCAGTCTGGCTTCGTCTCGACGTGTGCCTCCCGTCTACCGCGAACGGGGGTCTCCCGACGTCGGCCCGGTCTCCCGCACCGACCCCTCGACCGGTCCTTCGTCCACGGCCTCCCGGGCGGCCGCGACCGACAGGTCGGTGGGGTCGTCGTCCTCGTCGGCGTAGAGGGGGTCCTGGTCGCTGCCGTCCTCGAACTCGCCGTCGGAAAGGTCGTCCTCCGCCGGACGGCCGGAGTCGTCGTCGGTGCCCGGGCCGACCACCAGCTCGACCGGGTCGTCCTCGGCGGTGTCGTCGTCCAGCCCGATGACGTCGGCGCCGCTGCGTTCGGTGTCGGTACCGACCTCGTCGCTGGCCGGCGCCGGGGACGCGTCGGTGGTGTCGGGGTCCTCCTCGACGAGGTCCGTGATCTGTTCGTCGTCACCCCGGCCGGCCGTCTCGTCGACCTCCGGACCGACCACGTCGTTGTCGATCAGCGCACCCGGGCCGTTCTCCGGCAGGTCCTGGCTCACGTCGTCGTCCCCTCGTCCTCGTCATCCGTTGCCGAGCTCTCGTCGTCGTCGTCGCTGTCGTCGTCGTCGCTGTCGTCGTCGCTCAGCTGCGAGCCGACCGGGTCCGGCCCACCAGGCACGTGCGCGAACTCCACCTGCACCCGGGCACTGCGGACCTGCCCGAGCTCGATCTCGTGCACGGTCCCGTCGACGTCGAGCATCGCCGACGCCGAATCGGTCTCGACCAGCCGGCCGGTGAGGGCGGCCCCGTCGACCAGCTCCACCGCGACGAGCCTGCTCAGCGCCCGCCGCCAGTGCCGCGGCGCGGTCAACGGGCGGTCAACCCCCGGCGAGGTCACCTCGAGCACGTAGGCCGTCGAGCCGAAGACGTCGGCCTCGTCGAGCGCATCCGAGACCGCCCGTGACACCTCGGCGACCGCGTCCAGGTCGAGTCCGTCGTCGCCGTCGACCACAACCCGCACGACGCTGCGCCGACCGGCCGGGGACACGGTGACGTCCTCCAGGTCCAGACCGGCGGCCCGGACCACCGGATCGGCGACCTCCCGAACGTCCGCCGGGCTGGTCCTGGCCACAGCTGTCTCCCCTCCGGCCCCGCGAGCCGGGGGATCGTGCGGCCGGCACGTGCCGGCGACCGTCGCATCAGCCTATCCAGGGGGTCAGCGACCGGACACCGCGTCCAGGGCCCTCAGCCAGCGGAGAGGATCGCGCCCGGGTTGAGGTTGCGGCCCGGGTCGACCCCGGCGAACAGCGCGGCCAGCACCTCGGCACCGGCGGGGCTGATGTCCTCGGCCAGCCAGCGCGCGTGTTCGCGCCCGACCGCGTGGTGGTGGCTCAGCGTCCCGCCGTTGTCGAGGAAAGCCTGCTGCACCGCGGACTTGACGGTGTCGTACTGGGGGACGGGCTCGGTTCCCGGCGCGGGCGCGAACGCGAACGTGAAATACAAGCACGCACCGGAGTGGTAGCTGTGCGAGAGGTGGCACATGATCCAGCCCTGCACCCCGACCGCGGCGAAGGCCTTTTCCGCGTCCGCGACCACCGCCCGGTACAGCGGCAGCAGCCTGGACCAGCTCGTCGCCGTCTCGGACACGTCGGCCAGCGCCCCGCGGTCGAGCAGGAAGTCACGGATGTACGGGGTGTCGAACTTCTTCTGGTCGTAGAGGGTGCCGGGCCCGGTGCCAACGCCGATGCCGCCGTTCCGTTTCACCACGGCCGCCACCGCGGCCTTCTGGTTCGCCACGTGCAGGGGGCTTCCCTCGTAGCCGATGAACGACAGGCACATCTGGTCCAGGTCCCAGCCGCGGGCCGACAGGTACCGCTTCAGCCCGGCGGACACCAGCCCGGACAACCCGTGCGAGGCCCTGCGGGTGGCGAAGGAGAACCGGGTCTCCCGCGCGTCGGAGACACGGGTGATGATCGGGGCGGCCTCGGATTCGGCGATCTCGCGCATCGCGGTGACACCCGCGTCGAAGCTGGGGAAGAAGTAGCCGAGCACCACGCGCTTGGCCGGCAGGCGGTGCACCTGCACGGTCGCCTCGGTGATGATCCCGAGCCGGCCCTCGCTGCCCAGCACCATCTGAAGCACGCTGGGCCCGGTTGACTGGCTCGGCACGTCGCGGGTGGCGATGACGCCGCCGGGGCTGAGGACCCGGACGGCCTTGGTGATCTGGCCGATGTCGCCGTACACGTCGGACTGCATCCCCGAGCTGCGGGTGGCGATCCAGCCGCCGAGGGTGGAGTGGCTGAACGAGTCCGGGAAGTGGCCCATCGTCCAGCCGAGTTCGTTGAGCTGCCGCTCCATCTCCGGGCCGAGGACGCCGGCCTGGATGCGCGCCAGCCGTGCCTCGGCATCGACCTCGAGCACCCGGTCCAGCCGGCCGAGGTCGACGGAGACGACGGGACGCGGCTCGTCGACGGGCGCTTCCAGGCTGCCGACGATGTTGCTGCCGCCGCCGAACGGGATGACGACCGCGTCCGCGGCCAGCGCGGCCGCCAGCACCGCGGCGACCTGCTCCTCGTCGGCGGGGTAGACCACCAGGTCCGGGACCCGGCCGAAGATGCCGGCGCGGGCACGGACCAGGTCCCGCAGGCTCTTGCCGTAGGTGTGCACCACCCGGTCCAGGTCGTCGGTGTGCACCTGGTCGGCCCCGACCGCCCCGACGAGGGCGTCAGCCAACGCCGCCGGGTGCCGCGGCGCCGGCACGTCCAGACCCGCCAGTTCCGGGATCTGCGCGGACGGCGCATCGAGGTCCACCCCCACGACGTCGGCGACGAACGGCGCAAACGACGGCTTGTCCTCGTGGCTGAACGCGATGTCCTCGCGGCCCCAGCCGTACCACTTCATGTGCTCGACCATGACCGGGTCCTTCCCTCTGTGCGTTCTGCGTGTACGACCGTGCCAGCCTCGCCGACGCCCGGACGCCCGTGCTGTCTTGATCCGCCCGGGCAGTTCCGACCCGGGCAGTTCAGAACAGCACGGACATGAACTCGGTGTGCTGGCGGAACCCGACGGCGGCATACGCCCGCCGCGCCCGCGTGTTGTAGTCGTTGACGTACAGGGTCACCGCCGGGGCCAGCTCGGCCCGGGCGGCGCGCACCACGGCCGCCATCCCCGGCGCGGCCAGCCCGCGGCCCCGGTACCCGGGGGCGACCCAGACGCCCTGGACCTGGCAGACCTCCGGTGAGACCACGCCCACCTCGGCCTTGAAGATCACCCGCCCCCGCTCGAACCGGGCGAACGCCCGGCCCGCGCGCACCAGGTCGGTGACACTGGCCCGGTAGGCGGCGCCCCCGTCGACGGCCTCGGGGCTGATGCCGACCTCCTCGGTGAACATCGCCACCGAGCTCGGGTACAACGCGTCCACCTCGTGTGACAGGACCCGGCGGACCAGCGGATCGGCCGGGATGAGCGGGTCGTCGTCGATCACCAGAAATGGCTGGGAGCCACGGACGTCCCGGGCGGGTCCCCAGACCGGCGCCAACCGGTCCCACATCGCCGACACCGCGGTCCGCGTCCCGACGATCGACAGACACCGCCTGCCCTCGTTCGCCGCCCGCACCGCGAACGCCGCCGCCGCCGCCGGGTCGTCCAGGACGGGCACCAGGTTCGCGCCGGCGTGACACAGCGCGCGCAGCGGGCCGGTCGCCGGGTAGCCCCACAGCTGGGCGCCCAGCCGCCACCGGTCCAGCCCCGACGCCGCGATCCTGGATGCGACGAAGACCGACGTCAGCGGGTCGACCTGCAGGACCCGGCGGACGTCACCGAGATCGCGCGGGCCCACCATCCGCGTCGCCGCCACCGCCTCGAGCACCGCCTGGCCTTCCTGCCGATCGGTCCGGTCCACCGGTGCGTCCCCGGCCGGCGACACCGGACCAGCGTGCCCGAGGGATCAGCCGACGAGCACCTGCGGGGTACCGCTCTGCGCCGTCACGCCGAACTCGGCGGCCAGCCGGTTCGCCTCCTCGATCAACGTGGCCACGATCTCGGCCTCGGGAACCGTCTTGACCACCTCGCCGCGGACGAAGATCTGGCCCTTGCCGTTGCCCGAGGCGACGCCGAGGTCGGCCTCGCGCGCCTCGCCCGGGCCGTTCACCACGCAGCCCATGACGGCGACCCGCAGCGGCACTGTCAGCCCCTGCAGGCCCTCGGTGACCGAGTCGGCGAGGGAGTACACGTCGACCTGGGCCCGCCCGCAACTCGGGCAGGACACGATCTCCAGCTTGCGCGGGCGCAGGTTCAGCGACTGCAGGATCTGGTTGCCGACCTTGACCTCCTCCACCGGCGGCGCGGACAGCGAGACCCGGATCGTGTCCCCGATGCCCTGGCTGAGCAGTGCCCCGAACGCGGTGGCCGACTTGATCGTGCCCTGGAACGCCGGGCCCGCCTCGGTGACGCCCAGGTGCAGGGGCCAGTCGCCCTCGTCAGCCAGCAGTTCGTAGGCGCGCACCATCACCACCGGGTCGTTGTGCTTGACCGAGATCTTGAAGTCGTGGAAGTCGTACTGCTCGAACAGGCTCGCCTCCCACTTGGCGCTCTCCACCAGTGCCTCCGGCGTCGCCTTGCCGTACTTGGCCATGATCCGGCGGTCCAGGCTGCCGGCGTTGACGCCGATCCGGATGGAGACCCCCGCGTCGGTGGCCGCCCTCGCGATCGCCTCGATCTGGTCGTCGAACTTGCGGATGTTGCCCGGGTTCACCCGCACCGCGGCACACCCGGCGTCGATCGCGGCGAAAACGTACTTGGGCTGGAAGTGGATGTCGGCAATGACCGGGATCTGGCTCTTGCGGGCGATGATCGGTAGTGCGTCCGCGTCGTCCTGGCTGGGCACCGCGACCCGGACGATGTCGCAGCCGCTGGCGGTCAGCTCCGCGATCTGCTGCAGCGTCGCGTTGATGTCGGTGGTCGGTGTCGTGCACATCGACTGCACCGAGACCGGTGCCCCCCCGCCGACCAGGACCTTGCCGACCTTGATCTGACGGGTCTGGCGGCGCGGGGCGAGCACCGGCGGCGGTGCGGCGGGCATGCCCAGGCTGACGGTCATCTGACGTCCTTCATCTCGTGGGTCGCGCATCTGGTGGGTGGCGGTCAACCGAACAGGCGGACGGGATTGACGACGTCGGCATAGAGCAGCAGCGCCGAGCTGGCGACGACGACGAGGGTGACGGCGTAGGCGATCGGCAGCGCGCGGGCGACATCGACGAAGCCCGGGTCCGGCCGGTTGCGGGCGCGGGCGAGGCGCCGACGCAGCGACTCCCACAGCGCGCCGGCGATGTGCCCGCCGTCCAGCGGCAGCAGCGGAACGAGGTTGAACACCGCCAACGCGATGTTCACGCTCGCCAAGATGCCGAGGAATGTGCTCACCCGGGCCCGCGGCGGGATGTCCTGCTGGGCGGCGACCTCGCCGCCGAACCGGCTGGCGCCGACGATGCCGACCGGGCTGTCGACGCTGCGGGGCTGGTTGGAGAACGTCAGCCGGGCGATGTCGGCCAGCCGCTGCGGGAACCGGACCAGCACCTTGGCCGTGCCCCCGACCTGCTGGCCGTAGGCCGAGGCGATCCCCCCCGGGCCGAGGTGGTCATACGCCAGGGACCCCGCCGGCTGGACGCCGATGAAGCCGCGGGTCACCGTCCGGGTCGGGTCGGTGGGATCCGGCCGGGCGACCCGGGGGACGTCGACGGTGACCGTCCGGGTCACGCCGTCGCGGGCGACGGTGATCGGGGTCGGACCGCTCGCCGCCGCGATGGCCGCGGACGCCGCGTCCCAGCTGTCGACCCGGGTCCGGCCGACGGACTCGATCCGGTCCCCGGCCCTCAGGCCGGCGGCCCGGGCGGGGCTGGGCGCCGCGCCGGGCGGGCAGGTGGACGACGGCGGTGCGCCCGAAGGAAGGATGCACCGGCTGACCGAGGACAGGGTGAGGTCGACGGTCGCCCGCGGCTGGCCGACGACCCCGAAGGCCAGGACCAGCAGGAACAACCCGAGCAGCAGGTTCATCGCCGGACCGCCGGCCATCACGATCAGTTTCTTCCAGGGGGCCAGCCGGTAGAAGGCGCGGTGTTCCGCACCGCGCGGGATGTCGGCTAGCGCATCCCGGCGCGCGTCCTCGACGAGCCGGTCGAACACCCGGGCCCGGCGACCGGCCCGCGTCGGCGGGTACATGCCGGACAACCGGACATACCCGCCGAGCGGGATCGCCTTGAGGCCGTACTCGGTCTCGCCGCGGCGCCGGCTGAACAGCGTGGGACCGAACCCGACCATGTACTGCGGCACGTGCACGCCGAACCGCTTGGCCGGGAGGAGGTGCCCGAGCTCGTGCAGCGCAACCGACGCCAGGATCCCGACGGCGAACAGCACGATCCCCAGGGCGATCACGGTGCGGGTTCCTCCTGGGGTGGGCGGGTCGTCTCCGGCGGCGGTTCCTCCCCGCGGGTGAGCGCGGCGGCGGCGGCGCGCGCCCAGGTGTCGGCGGCACGCAGCTGCTCCAGTGTCGGTCCGTCGACGCGTGTGTGGCGGCCGAGCACAGCCCCGACGGTGTCCGCGATCCCCAGGAACGACAGGTCGCCGTCGAAGAACGCCGCCACCGCTGCCTCGTTGGCGGCGTTGAGCACCGCCGGCGCGGTGCCACCGGCCCGTCCGGCGGCGATCGCCAGGCCCAGGGCGGGGAAGGCTGTGTCGTCGACCGGCTCGAACCGCCACGTCTGCGCGGTCGTCCAGTCCACCGGCCGGGCCGCGTACGGGACCCGGTCGGGCCAGCCCAGGCCGAGGGCGATGGGCAGCCGCATGTCCGGCGGGCTGGCCTGGGCGATCGTCGAGCCGTCGGTGAACTCGACCATCGAGTGGACGACGGACTGCGGGTGCACGACGACGCGGATGCGGTCGTAGTCGACCCCGAACAGGTGGTGGGCCTCGAGCACCTCCAGCCCCTTGTTCATCAGCGTCGCAGAGTTGGTGGTGACCAGCCGGCCCATCGACCAGGTCGGGTGTGCCAGGGCCTGGCCGGGGGTGACGTCGCCCAGGCTGTCCCGGGTGCGGCCGCGGAACGGGCCGCCGCTGGCGGTGAGGACCAGCGCGGCCACCTCACCGGCACTGCCGGAGCGCAGGCACTGGGCGAGCGCGGAGTGTTCGGAGTCGACCGGGGTGATCTGGCCGGGACGTGCCCGGGACGTGACCAGGTCCCCGCCCATGACGAGGGACTCCTTGTTGGCCAGTGCCAGCGTCGAGCCGGCGTCGAGGGCGGCGAGCGTCGACGGCAGCCCGGCGGCCCCGTCCAGGGCGTTGAGGACCACGTCGGCGCCTATCCCCGCCAGCTCGGTGACGGCGCGGTCGCCGACGGCGAGCTCTGCGTTGCCGGGCAGGTGCTCGGCGGTCTCCTCGGCCGCGCCGGCCCGGGCGACGACGACCTGCCGGACACCGAGGGCCCCTGCCTGGGCGCCCAGGCGGCGGGGGTCGGTGCCGGCCGCGGCCAACCCGACAACGGTGAACCGGTCCGGGTTGGCGGTGAGGATGTCGACCGCCTGGCGACCGACCGACCCGGTGCTGCCGAGCACGACCACGGTGCGCCTGCGTCCACCGCCCGCGTCCCGCGGCTGCACTCGAGTCCACCCGGCTGCCACGTCGGCATCGTGCCAGGGGGCGCGGGTGTGACGGGCTGGCCCGGGGATGTCGCCGACCCGACAGCCACGCGTTCCCGTCGAACGGCCCGTGCACCCGTGGAACGGTGGGCGGGTGGAGGAGCGGTTGGTCGGCGGGCGCAACGAGGGCGCTGTCCGCGTGGGGGCGACGGTCCGGCGCACGGCCGGCACCCAGACCCCCGCGGTGCAGGCGTTGCTGCGCCATCTCGAGGCGGTGGGCTTCACCGGAGCCCCCCGTGCGCTGGGGCTGGACGGGCAGGGCCGTGAGGTGCTCTCCCACCTGGACGGGCTGACCGTCGGTGACTCCCGGCCCTGGCCTTCCTGGGCCCACAGCGACGCCGCGCTGGGCGCGGCCGGGCGGTGGCTGAGGGACTTCCACGCGGCATCGCGATCGTTCGTGGCGCCACCCGGGTCGCGGTGGTTCGGGGGTCGCGGTGGTGTCGGGCCAGGTGGTGTCGGGCCAGGTGGTGTCGGGCCAGGTGAGGTGATCGGCCACCACGACGCCGCGCCCTACAACGCCGTCTGGCACCCGACCCCGACGGGCGAGGACCCCGGCGCCGGTGAGCTGGTCGGCTTCATCGACTGGGATCTGGCCCACCCGATGACACCGCTGAACGACCTCGCATTCGTCGCGTTGACCTGGGTGCCGCTGACTGCCCGCGACGTCGCCGCCGCGGACGGCTTCCCAGTCGACACCGACCGTGCCTGCCGGCTCCGGCTGCTCCTGGCGGCCTACGGCTGGACCGGCACCGTGCACAACGTCCTCACCGCGGTACGGCACCGAGCCCTGGAGCACGCGAGCGGTCTGCGCGCCGCCGCCCTGAACGGGTGGGCACCGGCCGTCGAACTCGTGGTCGAGGGTGTCGCCGACGCCTTCGACCGTGCCGTCACCGAACTCGACGACTCGATCGACCAGTTCCCTGACAGGTCTGGCCGCTGACGGACCGAGCTGGACCCATCCGGGGCGACCCGTCGCGCCGCCCAGCGGTGGGGTGCAGTGGCGGTTGTCAGCGGAAGACGACGGTCCGGTCCCCGTTGAGCAGCACCCGGTGCTCGAGGTGCCAGGTCACGGCCCGGGCAAGCGCCTGGCTCTCCAGGTCGCGGCCCACCCCGGCCAGGCGCGCCGGGGTCATCGCGTGGTCGACCCGGGCGATCTCCTGCTCGATGATCGGCCCCTGATCCAGCCGGGCCGTCACGTAGTGGGCGGTGGCACCGATCACCTTGACGCCGCGGGCGAACGCCTGCTGGTACGGGCGCGCACCGGTAAAGCTCGGCAGGGACGAGTGGTGGATGTTGATGGCGCGGCCCGCCCACCTCTGGCACAGGTCGGCGGACAGGATCTGCATGTAGCGGGCCAGCACCACCAGGTCCGCGCCGGCGCCCTCGCCGTCGACGGCGGCGACCAGCGCCGCTTCGTCCGCGGTCCGGTCACCCGTCGTCGGCACGTGGGTGAACGGGACGCCGTGCCGGTCGGCCAGCGGCTCGCAGTCCCGGTGGTTGCCGACGACCCCGACCACCGTGCCGGGCAGCACGCCGACCTCCTGGCGGTACAGCAGGTCGTTGAGGCAGTGGCCGAGCTGGGACACCAGCACGACGACCCGCTGGGCGGCCGTCACCGGGTCCAGGCGCCAGTCCATGCCGAAGGCGTCCGCCGGGCCGCCGGGCGCGCCGAACGCGGCCGCGGTCTCAGACCAGTCCTGACCGCTCTCGTCGGCGACCTGCACGCGCATGAAGAACCGGCCGGTGGTGGGGTCACCGAACTGCTGGCTGTCCACGATGGTCGCGCCCGCCTCGGCGAGGAAGCCGGACACCGCGGCGACGATGCCGCGGCGGTCCGGGCACGACACGGTGAGCACCGCCGGGACACCGGGCATGAGGGCCGGGTCAGACCTGGGCGGCAAGCTGGCCGCAGGCGCCGTCGATGTCCCGGCCGCGGGTGTCGCGGACGGTGGTGGCGATGCCGGCGCGCAGCAGCGTGGCCACGAACTCCGCTTCGACGGCCGGGTCCGACGCCGTCCACTTCGACCCGGGCGTCGGGTTCAGCGGAATCGGGTTGACGTGCACCCAGCCGGGTCCCCCGCGGGCCTTGAGTTCGCGGGCGAGCAGGGCCGCGCGGTGGGCCTGGTCGTTCATGTCGCGGATCAAGGCGTACTCGATGGACACCCGGCGCCCGGTGGTCTCGAAGTAGCGGCGCGCCGCGTCCAGCGCCTCCCCCACCTTCCAGCGCGTGTTGACCGGGATCAGCTCGTCGCGCAGCTCGTCGTCGGGGGCGTGCAGGGACAACGCGAGCCGGACACCGAGCCCCTCGGCGGCGAGCTTGTCGATCGCGGGCACCAGCCCGACGGTGGAGACCGTGACGTGCCGGCGCGACAGCCCGAGTCCGTCCGGCGCGGGCGTCACCAGGGTGCGGACCGCCTGCACGACCGCCCGGTAGTTCGCCAGCGGCTCGCCCATTCCCATGAACACGACGTTGTCCAGGCGGCCCGGGCCGCCGGCCACCTCACCGCGGGACAGCGAGCGGGCCGCGGCCACCACCTGGTCGACGATCTCCGCGGCGGTCAGGTTGCGGGTGAGGCCGGCCTGGCCGGTGGCGCAGAACGGACAGTTCATCCCGCAGCCGGCCTGGCTGGACACGCAGACGGTGTCCCGGCCCGGATAGCGCATCAGCACCGACTCGACCAGGGC
>JAABUN010005927.1_pt1 | contig 14564 bp, 17 predicted proteins | sample 5559311 | NCBI WGS metagenome assembly JAABUN01 (sample SAMN10711877, study PRJNA513370) | rock metagenome | isolation source: Antarctica rocks | place: Antarctica: Victoria Land, Siegfried Peak sud | reverse complement strand
GCCTCGCGCCCCGGGAGTCCGCAGAAGAGCACGTAAACTCGCGCATTCGCGCCGACGTAGCTCAGCTGGTAGAGCACTTCACTCGTAATGAAGGGGTCCCCGGTTCGAGTCCGGGCGTCGGCTTTCCCCGCATTAGCAGGTGAGATGTCGTCCGTCAGGCGATCACAAAGCATCGCGCTCACCGCCTTCCGCGTACGTCTCGCGTACATCAGCGTTCCGGGCGGCGGTGAGCCGCGTCGATGTGTCGGCCGGGGTCGAGATCCTCGCGGAGGGATCATCGACGCATGATCACGCTTACGGCGTCAATCTGTATCGATGCGACATCCGGTGACGTCTGGGCCCACCTCACCCGACGCGAGGACATCGCACTTGGTCCGAGGCGGTCCTGGCGGCGCGTTGCGAAGGGAGCTCACCCGTGGAGTCGGCGCGGAGCGGACGTGCGACCTGCGCGGCGGGGTCACCATCAGGGAGCGCTGGCAGCATGCCGCCGCCCCGGCGCGAACCGAACAGGTCTGACCCGGGTCCAAGGCGTTCATGGCCCTATCTCCTCCAGGCTCGGCGGTCTCCTCGTCCCTCTCGCCGGTTCGCTCTCCGGGCAACCGTGTCGTCCAGGGGCTGCTGTTGGGCGGGGGTGCCGCGTTGTTGGCCGCTACCGCTGGAGCAGACCGGATCCCGTTCTACTGGACGCCGTTGATCCTCGGTCTCACCTATCTCGTGGCGGCGATCGTTGACGGCCCGCGCGGCGGGTACTGGGGGACGGCGCTCGGGCTGACGGGGTGGGGCCTCGCCGTTGTCTACATCGGAGACGTGCGACCGCCGGACCTCGACTCGGCCGGGGCGTATCTGGCCGGGGTCGGACTGGCCGGAGTGGTGGCCGCCGTGCTGCGCCGTCGCGGGTTTCTCATCAGTGATCTTGGGTTCGCCGCAACTGTGGCGGCGGGCGGTCTCGCGCTGGCGCTCACCCCCCGTGCATCCGGAACGCTCGACGACGCGGTGACCTATGCGATTGCGCTCGGTGTGGTCGGCGTCTTCAACGTGGTTGACGGTGGGTACCAGTTGGTCCGCAGCCGACGGTTCGCGCCGACGCAGGTCTGAGTGGAGGCGGCCCGCTCACGGTTTCGCGATCGTCGCGGCAGGCAGGAACGCGGCGACGGCAAACCAGAACTGCTCGTCATGTGCGACGGGGCGCAGGCGTTCTCCCGCCAATGGGCCGCGGATGGCGCGCCCCGTGATGTCCCACGTGCTGCCGGTCTGCTGATCTACGAAGACGCCTGCTCCCGCCGGTGCGAAGGTGAAGGATCGCGTCCCGGCGTGGGGATCGAACGCAGCCGCGGTCCCGACGTCCCGTGAGTCGGTGATCACGCCCGCATCCAGCGCGGAGAGGACGCCGCGCTTGAACAGCACGACATAGGGCTGAGACCCGACACGCCCGGCTGCTACACGGTGGCGCTGGAGGCGGCTGAACGGGACCACGGTCGCCGCGCCGGCACTGCGGATCAGGACGACCCGCTCCTTCGGTGGCAACCGCCGGTCGGGCGCCCCGTCAAGTGCGAACGGTTTCCCGTTCGGGTCGGCATCGTAGCCCTCGTACGGGTTGCGCCCGTAGTCCCGGACGAATCCCGTGTCCCGGGAGAGGACCGTCCCGTGTGGGTAGATGTGCTTGAAGTCGCGCCAGCTGAGCGTCTGGCTCGCGAGCATCCGCAGGCGTCTGCCGGTCAGCGTCCCGACGAGCGCGCCGCCGCTGAACTGCTGCCACCAGCTCTGGGTCTGGCGGTCCCACATCACGAGGTCCGAACGGCGCAGCTTCCCGGTGGTGCCGAACGTCAGGTCGCGTCCGTCCACTCGCCGGTCGAAGACGACGCCGGAGTTGCAAAGCGGGCAGTAGGTGACCGCGATCGGACGACCGGCGAGGCGGTCGTTGACGATCTCGTGCCACACGAGGATCTGGAGGGGGTAGGCGCGAGCCGCCGCTCCCTCCTCGACGACGATCACGGGTTCGCGCTCGTCGAGGAACCGATCGCCTTGCCGCTGCGTCACGACGCGCGGGTGGTCGATCGGCGGGATGCCGTCACGAGGCGGCCCTCCGTCCTGAAACTCGTTCAGTCCGACCGAGTGGCGGGCGAAGTCGGTTCTCCAGCCCGGGTAGCGCGCGTCGGCGCGAGCCGCAGCGCGGGAGTCGCCCGGCGCGCGCCCGGGACCGCCTCCACACGCGGTGAACGTGGCGGCGGCCGCGATGAGGAGGATCGTCGTGAGGACCCGAGACACCATCTTCTACGACCTGCGCGCGGTCAGAACGGTTCGGCGAATCGTCCGCGTGTCGGGTGGGTCCAAATCGCCATGGCGAGATCACGCACGCGCTATGAGGGGGAGCATCCCGATCTGCGCGCGGAGTGGCGCCACGTGCGCCGTGCGGCGCTGTTCTTCTGCGCCTGCGTACTCCTCGTCTTCGTGCTTGACGCCGTGGGCATCTATCACTGAGACGGCGCGCCTCTCGTGAAAGCCATGATCGCATAGTCCGTGGACATCGAGCACGCCAGCGGGGGAGCGGGCGCCGCTGCCGGCACCTGGGATGAACACGCGACGAGGTACGCCGGCCAGGAGCGTCTTGAGGCGCGCGCCATCGAAGCGGCGCTGCGGCTCGCCGATCCGCTGCCTCAGGACCGGGTGGTCGATCTCGCGACCGGTACGGGCCTCCTGCTTCGCGCCCTCGCGGCCGCGAGTCCCAGCCGGTGGGGTGGGCTGAGGCCGTTGGACCCGACGGCCGAGCTCGGCCCCGCCGGGCTGGTCGCGACCCATCGCGTCGTTCTGCCGCGCGGCGGCTATCCCTCGCTCGTGGTACGTGCGCGAGTCGCATGAGGAGCAGCGCAGCGCTCAGTCCCGAATGATGCCGGCCACAAGATCAGCGATCGCGGGAGCCTGGTCCTTCTGGGACGCCATGCATGCAGAGGACCGTCTCGCCGTCTCCGGCCTCACGCACGAAGCCGGTCATACCGGCGGCCGTGAAGGCGCGGCGCGCGGCACGATGATCCGCGACGACGTCAGTGCTCGTCATCAACCGGCCGTACCGCCGGCGCCGGCCCCGACCTCGCGCCTCGGCCGCTGAGCAGGCCGAGGTTCGACACGACGAAGGGGATCAGGAAGTTGGCCGCGCTGCGCACCCACGTCAGCGTCGATGCGTCCCCGCCGAGTATCACGGCGCCCTGGTTGACGCCAGTCAGCAGCAGGCCGACGACGAACGCGATGCGTGTCGTCCGGCGCAGGTGCTTGCGACGGAGGCAGTAGGCGAGCGCCTCGCGCGTGCCACCTTCGTATGGCGAACGAGCGGTCACCGCAGGGGATTGTGGCGCTTGGGCCGGAGGTACATCCGACGGGTGAGACCAGCCGGAATGCGATCCGATTCACGTCACGTGCTCGGCTGCAGTGAACCCTTGAGCCGCGGGCGGGGTCGTACGCCGAAGATCACCGCCGAAGCGCGGCCGCAAGCAAACCTGACCGGGGACCGATGAAACGCGCACACAACCTCTCCGCCGTGGCCGCCGTTGTGCTGACCGGCGTGGTGCTGGCCTCCTGTGGAGGCAGCACCGGCTCGAAGAGCCCTACGGCCGGCGCCGGTGACGCCACCGGCTTCTCGGCGATCGCCAAGCAGGCTCATGGACAGACGGTGCGCTGGTGGTTGTACGGCGGCGACGACAAGGTCAACGCCTACGTCGATGACATCGTGGCGCCCGCGGCGCGCAAGCTCGGCGTACAGATCAGGCGCGTGCCGGTCACCGATACCGCCGACGCGCTGCAGCGGGTGGTCGCCGAACGTCGTGCGGGCAAGACCTCCGGGGGCGCGGTCGACCTGATCTGGATCAATGGTGAGAACTTTGCGACGGGCAAGCAGGCCGGCCTGTGGTTGCGCGGTTGGGCGCGCGGACTGCCCAACGCCCGCTACCTCGATCAGAGCGATCCCGCCACCAGCCGCGACTTCCAGGTGCCCGTCGATGGGCAGGAGTCGCCGTGGCAGCGTGCCGCGTTCGTCTACGCCTACGACAGCGCGAAGCTCAAGGCGCCGCCGCGAGATTTCGACGGGCTGCTCGACTACGCCAGGGCGCATCCCGGCCGGGTGACCTACCCCGCTCCGCCGGACTTCACCGGCTCGGCGTTCGTGCGCCAAGTCGTGGCGGCCCGCGGCGAGGACGCAGCGTTCGCCTACCTCAAGGAGCTCAAGCCGTACCTCTACCGCCATGGCACCACGTACCCGAAGTCCGAGGCCGAGCTCAGCACGCTGTTCGGCGACGGCAAGGTCGACTTCGCGATGTCCTACGACTCTTCCTTCGTGAGCTCCGGGGTGCGCAAGGGCGAGTTCCCCTCCTCGGCCCGGCCGTTCCTCCTCGGAGGCGGCGCGCTGCAGAACACCTCGTTCGTGACGATCCCTGCCGACGCCGCTCATCAGGCCGGCGCGCAGGTCGTGGCCAACCTTTTGCTCAGCCCGCAGCTGCAGGCGGCCAAGCTCGCGCCGACCTCTTTGGGCAACCCCACCGTGCTCGACCGTCACCGCCTCGGCGCCCGCGCGAGGCTGTTCAGCAAGGCCGCGGCCAGCCGGTACATCCTGCGCGACTACGGACGGACCGTGCCCGAGCTGCCCTCCGGCCGGGTCGCACCGCTGGAGCGGCGCTGGACGCAGGAGATCCTCCGATAGCCGCGGTCGCCGCCATGCTCCGCCGGCCGCGCGTGCGGAACGGGGCGCTGCTGGCTCCCGCGGCGCTGACGATCGTCGTCCTGTTCGGTGGCGCGCTCGTCGGGACGGTGCGCACGAGCGTGCTGCCGCTCGGCGGCCACGCCACGTTGAACGCCTGGCGGGCGCTGTTCGGCGATCCCGATTTCGCCGACGCCGTGACCTTCACGCTGCGCACCGCCGCCCTCAGCACACTGCTGGCCGCGCTCGTGGCTCTGGCCGTGGGGATGGCCGCACGTCGCAGCGGGACTCGGGTCCGGGCGCTGCTCGCCCTTCCCGTGCCTGTCCCGCACCTGCTCGTCGCCAGCGTCGCGGTCCTCTGGCTGGCACCGGGCGGCCTGGCCGAGCGGCTCCTCGGCGGGCTGCCGGTCACGCTCGTGCGCGACCGCTCCGGGCTCGGGATCGTGCTCGTCTATGTCTACAAGGAAGCGCCCTTCCTGGTCCTGCTGCTGCTGGCCTCCATGGGGCAAGGTCATCGTGAGCGCGACGAGGCCGCCGCCGCGCTTGGCGTCTCGCCGGCCCAGCGGCTGCGCTGGGTGACCTGGCCGACCGTTCGCGGGCCGCTGGTCGTCGGCTCGATTGTCGTGCTCGCCTACGCGCTTGGCGCGTTCGAGGTGCCCCTGGCGCTGGGGCCGTCCTATCCACCCACCGTCGCCGAGTACGCGCTGCAGGCCACGCACGCGGACCTCGTCACCGGTCAGAGCACGGCCTCGGCGGCGCTGCTGCTGAGCGCGCTGACATCGATGCTGCTGGCGGCCGTCGCGGTCCGCTCTGCCCGGGATCCGCAAGGTGGCTGAGCGTTTGCGCCAAGCACGCGCACCGGCGGTTGCGGCGCTCGTCGCCCTGCCGCTGCTGGCCTTGATCGTCCGTGCGTTCGCCGATGTCTGGCGCGCGCCCGCGATCGTGCCGCAGCGCCTCGGGCTGCGCGGCGTGCGGATCGCATTCTCCGGTGATACCGCAACGGCGTTCACGAACTCGCTGATCGTCGCGCTGGTGACGGTGGCCGTCGCGCTTCTGGTCGGCTGGCCCGCCGCGCGGGTGCTCGGCGAGCGGCGGTTGCGTCACCCTGCACCGGTCTTCTTGCTGCTCGCCATGCCGTTGCTTGTGCCCAGCTATGCGGTGGGCAGCGGCCTGACCGAGTGGTTCATCCGCCTGGGCCTCGACGGCACCGCCTTCGCCCTTGTCGCCGCGCATCTGACGTTCGTGCTGCCCTACGTCACGATCGTCCTGCTCGCCGGATTCGGCCCCCGCCTGACCGCGCTGGAGGAGATGGGGAGCGCCAGCGGGCTCACGCCGCTGCGCCGACTGATCTGGGTGACGCTGCCCGCCGCCGCACCGACGATCGCCGCCGCCGCGCTGCTCGGCTTCCTGGTCTCCTGGAGCGACTACGGCTCGAGCCTGGCAGTCGGCGCCGGCCGGCCCATGCTCCCGATCGTGCTGCTGCCGTTCGTCGGTGCCGACCCGCAGGTCGCGGCAACCCTCGCGCTGCTGTTCCTCGCGCCCGCCATCGCCGCCCTCGCCGTCACCGTCCGAGCCGGAAGGCAACCCCTGTGATCCCGTCGGAGCTTTCGTGCGAGTCTCTCACTGTCGCGCCTGGCGGCAGACCCGTACTGCGAGGCCTGTCGCTGCGCGTCGAGGCCGGCACCCGGATGGCCTTGGTCGGGCCGTCGGGCGCAGGAAAGACCACCCTGCTGCGCGCGATCGCCGGCCTGCAGACGCTGCAAGCCGGGCGAATCCTGCTCGGCGACTGCGAGATCCACCGCGCCGCACCGCACCGGCGCGGCATCGCCGTCGTCTTCCAGGAGCCGCGACTGCTCGGGCATCTCGACGTCCTCGACAACGTCGCGCTGCCGCTGCGGGCCGCAGGCGTCGCCCGACGCAGACGCCGCGATGCTGCCGCCAGGCATCTCGAAGAGGTGGGGATCACCGCCCTGAGCAAGCGCCGAGTGCAGGGTTTGTCCGGCGGCGAGCAGCAGCGCGTCGCGCTGGCCCGTGCCCTCAGCGGCGACCCTGACTTGCTGCTCCTCGACGAGCCGCTCGGCGCACTGGACCCCAACCGCCGTAACGCATTGCGCCGCGTCATCTGCGACGTCCAGCGCGAGCGCCGGCTGACGACCGTGATCGTCACTCACGACCGCTCCGAGGCCGCCGAGCTCGGCGACAGCATCGCGTTGATGCTCGAGGGCCGCATCGTGCAGCACGACGAGCCGCGCGCGCTGTTCGAACGGCCCGTCAGCGCTGCGGTCGCCCGCTTCTTCGGGGTGGCGAACCTGATCGCCGACGGCGCCGGGACGCTGGCCATACGCCCCGAGCACGTGCGCATCGACACCGGCGCCGGATCGCCTGGGACGGTCCTCGAAGCCCACTACGCCGGCGACCACGTACGCGTGATCGTCGACTGCGGCGGCCGCCGCATCCAGGCCCACGTTGCGCCGCACACAGCGCCCCACGCCGGGCAGCAGGTCGACGTCGAGCTCCCCACCGAGCACGTCTGGAGGCTGCCGTTATCGGTTCCCGCCGCCGACGAGACGGCCTGAGCTCCGGAGTCCGTGGTCAGGAGGTCCCGTTGGGCTTGTCGTGGCTCATCGCGCGTGTCAGCGCGTCTCGCGCGGACGTCTCGTCGCGCCCCGCGGCGCGCCCCACGCGACGCCCGGTGGCGTCGAAGGCCTCGGCCACCCAGCACGACGCCGCGCGCCGCAGCCGCCGCTTGTGGACACGGATTGCCGGCATCGGGTCGCCGACGGCCAAGGCGGCGAGCACTCCGCGCCGGTCCAGGCGTGCGAGACGGTCGGCGCCCCCGATCGGACGGCCGTCGACGACGACCTGTGGGACGGTGGATCCACCGGTCAGCTCCTGCAGCCGGCGCCGGAACCCGGGGATCCCGTCGCCCGACACGGTCTCGTGCCTCATTCCGCGACGACCGAGCAGCGACGTCGCCCGCGTGCAGTGTGGACAGCCACCGAGCACGTAGACGGTGATCTCCACGGTCTGCCGAGAGGGCTCCACGTCAGAACGTGATGATCTGAAAGCCATCGGCGACGAGCGCGCGCATGCTCGGGTGATCCTTGAAATCTGAGACGAACGGCACCCCGGACTGCTCGATCGCATCCTTGACGCCGTAGGCCCGCGAGCAGTACAGGCACGCGCCGCTCACTACGGGGCGCACCGTCTCGAACAGGCGGAAGTACTTCTCGTCGGCGTCCGTCAGTCTCGGCACCCAGGTGACTCCGGCGCCGTCGAACATGAGCCGAACCTCGTCTCCGGCCTCCTGGAACTCCTGCGTCGTCGTCAGCGCGTTGGCCATGCGGCCAGTCCCTTCCGGTGTGTCGGGGGCGGCGAGCAGGATGATGGCGATCTTCAGCACGGCTTCTCCTTCAAGGATTGGTCAGGTGACGGCACCGGGAGCGATCGATCGGCTCCGTAGTCGGCTCATCGCCTCGGACCCACACAAAGCCGAGTCGATTCACCGGCATCGAACCCCGACGCGCGACGTTGGGTGCACCGTTCGGGACGGTGGCGGGTCGGAAGTCACGTGCCCGCGGCCGTGAACCCGCCTCGTCAACATTTGCCCACGCGTCCGCTCGGACCTGGGCGTCTCGCGCGAGCGCCTTTGCGAGGTCGCGCTCGACCGCTGGGTAACAGCAGGTCCTCATTTGGACGACCGTCACCTGCGTGTTGGTCGCCATCATCCTCCACGGCCTGACCGCGAGCGCTCTTGACCAGACGACTGCTCGGACCCCGGCCCACCGCGGCCCTCCCGCGCGGGTCGGGGCGGTGGGCGCGCCATACCCCACCCCCGCACCCCGTCAGACGGCGCCGCCCCCGACCCAGATCGGCTGACGCTAACGTGTGCGAAATGGCCGCCCGGCGGTCCCGGTGTGCGCGCGGTACGCAGCACCGCCTGATGCGCTCGGCCGCTGCTTCATGAGCGGGCCGGAGCGCAGCATGCTCCTGCGGGTGCTCGTTTCACCGCGCCTTCGGCTCGGCGTGCTGGCAATCGTGCTCGTCGCCGGGGTGGTTACAGCGATCCTCATCGGTGGGCCGAGCAAGGACGGCATCGAGAGCGCGGTGCGATCGGCGGGCGTGGCCGGGCCGATCGTCTACGCCGCCCTCTACATCGGCCTCACCGTGCTGCTCGTTCCGGGCACGGTGCTGACGGCCGCCGGCGGCGTCCTGTTCGGCGCGGTCCTGGGCACGGGGCTGACGGTGGTCAGCGCAACGATCGGCGCCGGGATCTCGTTTCAGATCGGCCGGCGACTGGGACGCGAGCGAGTCGAGCAGATCGCCGGGAAGCGCTTGGGCAAGCTCGACGCCTGGATCTCGCGCAACGGGTTCCTGGCCGTCCTCTACGTCCGGCTCATTCCGCTGTTTCCGTTCAACGTGCTCAACTACGCGGCCGGGGTCACATCGGTCCCCACCCGCAGCTACCTGCTCGGGACCGCGATCGGCATCATCCCCGGCACGTTCGCCTACTCGGCGCTGGGCGGATCCATCGATCACCCCACGTCGCCGAAGTTCCTGGTGGCGGCGGGCCTGGTCGTGCTGCTGGCGATCGCCGCCCCGCTCGCACAGCGCGTCGCGCGCCGGCGCGGCTTCGGCCCGACGGAGGAGGAGCACGACGCGTCCTGACGGCCTGACGCGCGGCGCGTCCGGCCCTTGAGTCAGGCCGGACGCGCCGAACGATGGTCAGGCCGGCAGGACAGCCAGTGGCCGCTGCGCGCGCGCCCGGCGGTCCGCCGACCGCGGTTGCGGCGGCAGCGTGGCCGGGCTGTCAGCCGGGAACGCGCCCGGCACGGCCGGGCCGTCCGCGGGCAGCGCGGGCGGACGGGCGCCCCATCTGCGCACCATCCAGGCGAACGCCGCCAACAGCGCGAGCAGAGCGAGCGCGACCGGAAGCAGGCCGCCGGCGGTGGTCGAGCAGGTTGCTCGACGCGGGAATGCCGCCGCCGACGCCGACGCCGACGCCGCCGCACCACAAGCCGCCGCGCGCTCGTTCCCGGAGGTCGGCCAGCCGCCGGATGGTGTCGTCGAGCTCTGCCGCGGCACCGTCGGTTCCCGACGCGTACGGGGTCATGCCGTCGCTCCGGTCTGCGGATGCCCGACCGATGGCGCGGGCGCGCGGGCCACGCGCGAGGCCGGCTCGCGGTACAGGACCGTCTGCACGACCGCCGCGACGAAGGCGACTGCGGCCGCCGCGAAGCCGATCCAGAACGGGGCCAGGATCGTCACGGTCCCGACCGCGGTGTCGCTGCCACCTGCGCTGCTGAACGGCGACTGCAGGATGCGAAACAGCTCACGCGAGGCGACGATGAAGCCGAGCACGCCGATCGTGGCACCGAGCGCCGATGGGCTGAGCAGCGACCGTCGCCGCGCAGCGGCGATGACCAGCACCGAGCTCACGATCACCGCAGCCAGCACGAGGCTGCTCGTGTGCGGCAGAGGCAACCAGCCGCCCCACGTCGCGGTGGAGTTCGAGCCGAAGAAGCCCTCGACGCGGTAGATCTTGAAGAACGTGAACGGCGCGACGAACGCGACGACCATGGCGCCTCCTGCCAGGCCCAGCCACGGCGTGGTACCCGTCTGTCGCTCGGCGATCACCGGCGCCGCAGGCGTGCGCCGAGCCGCGGCGCTGAACGTGTGCCCGAGCCCTCCGAGGAGGGCCAGCGCGCAGCCGCTCAGGCCGATCCAGATGCCGGCCAGCAGCGTCACGTCCGCCTTCGCGGTGGTGCCACAGGCGCTGTAGGTCAGGCAGCCGAACGGCGGCACGGCCATACGGTAGACGAGCTGGGCGGCGGCCAGGCCGCCCACGATCGCGACCCCCAGCCCGAGCGTGCGCCCGGAGACCGGGCTGCGCTCGCGCGTGCTGAGCACGAGCGCGAGCACGGTGATCACCGCCGAGGCCAGGATGAGGTCGGACGCGTGCGGAATGCCGAGCCACGCGTCGCGGGTCGTGTCGCCCTTCTTGCCATGGATCACGTAGAAGTTCGAGCCGAGCGCTCCAAGCTGGAGCACCGCTCCACCGATCGCCAGCCAGAGCCAGATCGAGATTCGTCGCATGTCGATGGTCGTCCTAAGTGTTGGGTACATGGAATCTCTTACCGCGTCGCCGCATTCGCAAACCGACCGCTTCGCCGCCGTGTTCCGCATGGCTGAGAGCCCGCAGCCGACCCCGGCGAGGAGATCCCAGGCCCATCCTGCTCAGGAACCCGACCAGGCTCGCGAGCTGTCGGGCATGGCGAACGTCAGTGCGCTGACCTTTCTCGCTGCGCGCGCCGTGCCGCTGGGCTGGACCGTGGGAGTCGCCGGCGGGGTACCGCTGGCGCGAGCGGCCGAACGTCACGGCGGGCGGGCCGGGTATGCGACGGCGACGGCGAGCCTCGTGGAGACGATGGCGATCATGGGACCCGCCCGGATGGGAATCCCCGTCCCGCACGCGGCCAGTGCCCCGCTGCTCGGTCTGCTCGTGCGCCGCCGCAGCTCGCTGCTGACGATGGCGATCGCGGGCGCGGCGGTCCGCACCGGCTACTACGCGCTGACGAGCGCGTTCTCGATCATCGTCCTGATCGGGCTCGATGCCTACCTGGGGAGCTACGAGCGCCTGCGCCACACCTTCGGCTTTCTTCCCGCGGGGATGCGGCCGCGCTGTGGCTGACCTTCGCCTCGCTCGTCGTGGGTCGCTGGGGGCCGGGCTGATCCAGGCGTGGGTGATCCGGCGCGGCTTGCGCCAATGGACGGCCGGGGCGAGCGTCGCCGCGCTCGCCCAGCCCGGATCGGAGCGGCCGGCGGAAGCGCCCGCGCGCCCACATGCCCAGGCGTTCGTCGGCTTGGCGATCGTCGGCTTCGCCGCGGCGCTTGCGAGCACCGACGCGCGCGCGCTCGGCGTGATCGGCGCCGTGCTCGCGATCGCCTGGACGTTCACCGCGGCCGGCTGGCGCACCCTCGCTCGCGGGCTGGCGCTCGCCCTTCCGCTCGCGCTGTCGACGCTGGCGTTCGGCCTGGTGGGCGGGATCGGCGCCGCGCCCGCCGCCCGCCGAGCGTCGCGGGTGGCCCTGCTCGTGCTGATCGCCGTCTGGCTTCACAGCGCGGCGGGCAGCCAGGGGCTGCGGACCGTCTCCCTACGGGTCGTGCGCCGGCTGCGCTGGGTTCCGACACTGGCCCTCGTCGGCACGGTGCTCGGCGCCTCGGCGTCAGCCGTAGACTTCGGCGGCGCCGCCCGCCGCCTCGGCGGTCGCCTGCGCAGCGTCGCACGCCGCCCGACGCCGATTCTCGACTCCTCGCTGGCATGGCTGGCCAACGAGTCATCACGGCTGGCGGGGCCAGAAGCTGATCGAGCTGCCCACTCCGACGCGCCCGATCGCTCCCGGCGAGGGTCGCAGAATGCGCCTGGCGGGTAGGAGGAAGCCATTGTGAGAGGTGGTGCGATCTTGGATCATCGCCCGCGCTCGGGCCTCTGATCCTCGGTGTACGGGCAAGCCGCCCTCGGTTCGGCCGGCGGGATCCTGATCGCAGATGAAGCCGCTGGGGTGCACCGTCGCGCAGATGTGCGAACTGCTCGGCTTCCGCGCCGGGTGAGGCGTCCGACGTCGGGGCGGCGAACCGAGTACGTCTCATGAGGGTCACAGATCACATGCTCATTCAGACCCGATGGAATCCCGGGACATGATCGATCGCTACGACCTGATGATCGTGGGGGGTGGCACCGCGGGGCTCGTCTCGGCGTTCATCGCCGCCGGCGTCGGCGCGCGTGTGGCCCTGGTCGAACGCGACCGCACCGGCGGTGACTGCCTGTGGACGGGCTGTGTTCCCAGCAAGAGCCTGATCGCGGCCGCGCACATGGCGCACCGCATGCGTCATGCCGACGCTGTCGGCCTTGCCCCGGTCGAGCCGACCATCGACTTCGCCCGGGTCATGGACCGGGTGCGCGCGGCGATCGCCGACATCGAGCCGCACGACTCCCCGGCTCGTCTGCGCGACGCCGGCGTAGAGGTCATCGTCGGCGAAGGGCACTTCGTCGACGCGTCGACCATCGAAGCGGGCGGCCGCCGGCTGCGGTTCGCCTCGGCGATCGTGGCGACCGGCTCAGAGCCTGGCATCCCGCCGATCAGGGGCCTGACCGGCGCCGACGTCCTGACGACCGAGAGCGTGTGGGCGCTGCGGGAGCTCCCGGGTCGCCTGGTGGTGCTCGGCGGCGGGCCGATCGGGTGTGAGCTCGGACAGGCGTTCGCCCGTCTGGGGGCCAGCGTGACGCTCGTCGAGCTCGCCGATCGTCTGCTGCTCAAGGAGGAGCCCGATGCGGGCGCGCTGATCGCCAGGCGTCTGGCCGCAGACGGCGTCGACGTCCGCCTCCGGGCGCGGGCGGTCGACGTGCTCCGGCCGGACGGCGCCCCCGGCCAGCTGATCATCGACGTCGAGGGCGAGCGCGACACGGTCACGTTCGATCGACTCCTCGTCGCCGCCGGCCGGCGGCCGCGGACCACGGGAATCGGGCTCGAGGCCGCCGGCGTCGAGATCGACCAGCGAGGCGCGATCGTCGTCGACGACCACCTGCGCACCAGCGCGCCGCGCATCTACGCCGCGGGCGACGTGACGGCGCGGTTGCCGTTCACGCACGTCGCGGCCAACCACGCGCGCGTGGCATCGGCCAACGCCCTGTTCGGCATCCGGCGCACCGTCGCTGAGACGATCCCGTGGGTCACCTTCACCGACCCCGAGGTCGCGCACGTGGGGCTCACGGAGGCACAGGCCCGCGAGCGCTGGGGTGATCGCACGATCCTCGCGCGCAGCGACTATGCGGTCTTGGACCGCGCGATCACCGAGGGCGAGCCCGAAGGCTTCGCGCTGCTCGTCGCCGATCCCCGCGGACGGCTGGTGGGCGCGACCGTCGCGGCCGCCGGCGCCGGCGAGGCAATCGCCGAGCTCACCGCCCGGGTGGTGGCGGGCGACAAGATCGCCGCGCTCTCGACGACGGTCCACGCCTACCCGACGCTGGCCGAAGGCCCGTCACGCGCAGCCGACGAGCACCTGCGCCAGAAGTACGCCAGCCCGCGCTACCGGGCATTGGCCCGCGCGATCCTGGCGGCGCGCCGGCGGCTGGGGCGTCGCGTCTGATGATGCCGACAGCCGGAGAAAGAGCAGCCGGGCAGTGGGGGTCCGGAGCACGAGGAACCGAATCGCGCCGCGGCGGGTCCAACGCTCCATGACCGCTCACGCCACGTTCAACGGGCAGACCATCGCCGAGAGTGACCACACGATCGTCGTGGAGGGCAATCACTACTTTCCCGTCGACGACGTGCGCGACGAGCTGCTGCACGCGACGTCGAGCCGAACGCTGTGCCCGTGGAAGGGCATCGCCAACTACTGGACCGTCGAGGTCGACGGCGTTCGCTCCGAGAACGCGGCGTGGGGGTACCGGCGCCCGTGGCCGTTGGCGCGGCGCATGAAAGGACGCATCGCGTTCTGGAACGGGGTGGCCGTCCACGCCGACTGACCTGAACCGTCACGCCCGCCCGACCCAGGAGGTTTCGCATGTCTAATCGGCAGGAGAAGGAACGCCGTCGCCAAGCGCGTCAGGAGACCGAGGCGCAGGCCGCCGCGGCTGCGCAGCGTCGCAGCACCATGCGATTCGCCGCCGGCGTGGTGGTCGCGCTCGGCGCGGCCGCAACGTTGCTGATCGTCGGAACGAACTCAAAGTCGTCGACCCGTGACTCGGGACCGGCGCTGACCGCGGTGCCGCCGCGACCTGCCGCGGCATCGGCGTCCGCCGCCGGCGCTCGCCGCCCGCGCTCACCTGCGGCACACGGTGCGTTTGCCGGTCTGCGAGCTCAGGCCAACCAGCTGATCGACG
>JAABUN010005926.1_pt1 | contig 14567 bp, 12 predicted proteins | sample 5559311 | NCBI WGS metagenome assembly JAABUN01 (sample SAMN10711877, study PRJNA513370) | rock metagenome | isolation source: Antarctica rocks | place: Antarctica: Victoria Land, Siegfried Peak sud | reverse complement strand
AGAGGAGACATGAAGCGACCGGGCAATAACGCCCGGTCGCTCCGATTCGTCATCTGTGACTCGCTACTGCCCGATCAGTGGCAGGGTTCCGCCTGCCCCTTCTTGCCCTTGACGTGGAACGAGGAGCCGCAACCGCAGGTGCTGCTCGCGTTCGGGTTCTGCACCGTGAAGCCGCGCCCCAGAAGCGACTCGGTGTAGTCCACCTGCGCCCCGGCAATCATCTCGGCGGTTTCTTCGTCCACGAGCACCTTGACGCCGCTGATCTCGTTCACGAGGTCGCCGGGGCGTGCCTGCTTGTCGAAGAACATGCCGTACGACCAGCCCGCGCAGCCGCCGCCTTGCACCATGATGCGCAGGTACGCCGTCTTGCCCGCCGCTGCCTGCTCCCCGATCAACTCCACGAGCTTCTCGCGGGCGAAATCGGTGAAGGTGACGATTGACTCCGTCTCGGTCTCTCGCGTCTGCACTTCCGCAACCATTGTCTCAACCCCCCGCGAATGCGCGACTGTTTCGAAGCTTGTGCAAACAGTATACCCCCGTCGGCGTACCGCGTCACGTCGCGGGGGCTACGAAACGCGCCCCTCCCCCTTGCTTCCGCGCAAGGGGACAGGGCGCATCTGATTACGTCTCCAGCGACGCCGATTCCACGCTCTCGGCGGCGGTGAGGGCGGTCGTGTACAACTGGTGGTACTTGCCGCCGAGGGCGAGCAGTTCCCAGTGCGTGCCGCGCTCGATGATCTCGCCCCGGTCTATCACCACGATCAGGTCGGCCTCCACCACGGTCGAGAGGCGGTGCGCGATCACGAGCGAGGTGCGCCCCGCGAGGACGCGCTTCAGGGCGGTCTGGATGATCTGCTCGGTCTGCGTGTCCACACTGCTCGTCGCCTCGTCGAGTATGAGCACGGGGCGGTCGGCGAGCACGGCGCGGGCGAAGGCGATCAGTTGCCGCTGCCCGATGGAGAGACCACCGCCGCGCTCCTGCACCACCGACTCGTACCCCTCCGGCAGCCGCATGATGAAGTCGTGCGCCCCCACCGCAACGGCAGCGTCCCTGATCTCCGCGTCGGTGGCGTCGAGCCGCCCGTAGCGGATGTTGTCCGCCACGCTGCCGGAGAACAGGAACGGGTCCTGCAACACGATGCCGATCTGCTCCCGCAGGGAGTTGAGCGTCACGTCGCGCACATCATGACCGTCAATCGTCACCGCACCTTCCCATACATCGTAGAAGCGCGGCACGAGGTTGATCGTGCTCGACTTACCCGCACCCGTGGGGCCGACAAACGCCACCGTCTGCCCCGGCTGCACCGTGAGGGTGATGCCGCGCAGCACGGGGCGGTCGGTGTAGCCGAAGGTGACGTTCTCGAAGCGAATCTCGCCGCGCACGGGCGGGAGGGGCCTGGCACCCGGTTTGTCGCCGATGTCCGGGTCCTCGTCCAGGAGTTCGAAGACGCGCTCGGCGGCGATGGTAGCGGACTGGATGGCGTTGTACCGCTCCGACAAGGCGCGGATTGGCTGGAAGAAGCGCGAGATGTAGCTGTAGAAGGCGAACAATGCCCCGACCGTGAGCGTCCCTTCGATCACGAACCGCCCGCCCACGAACAACAGGATGATGACCGCCACCCCCGCGATGATCTCCACCGCCGGTTGCAGCACCGAGTTGAGCCAGACCGAGACGACGGTGTGATGGTTCAGCTCGCTGTTGCGCTCGTCGAAGCGGCGGTACGTCTCGCGCTCGCGCCGGAAGGACTGGATCACGCGCATCCCGCTGATGCTCTCGGCGGCGTACCCGGTGAGGATGCTGCTGGCGCGGCGCGTGGCGCGGTACGACGCGATGGCGAACCGCCGCCATACGAGCAGCACGAGCACCATCATCGGCAGCACGATGTACGTCAGCAGCGAGAGCCGCACATCAATCAGCAGCATGGCGACGATGACGCCCACGAGGATGAACATGTCCGAGAACAGCCCGACCACGCCGTCCGTGAGCAGGTCGTTCAGCACGCTCACGTCGCCCTGAATGCGGCTCATCACGCGCCCGACGCCCATCCGGTCGTGGAACTTCAGTCCGAGCCGCTGCATATGCTTGAACAGGTCGAAGCGCATGTCGAAGATCACGCGGTTCCCGGCGCGGTTCGTCAGCGTGTCCTGCACGATGCGCATCCCGTAGATGAAGATGTTCGTGCCGAGATAGACCGCCACCGCGAATGCGAGGGTGGTGAGGTCGCCCCGTGCGATCCCCTCGTCAATGGCGTAACCGAGGATGCGCGGCAACGCCAGCACGCCGAGGACGCGCAGGAACACGGCGACGACGCCGAGACCGATCTGCCCCCGGTACGCGGCGAGGTAGCCCACGAGCCGCCGCGCCGCCTGACGGTTCAGCCCCTTGCCGAGGTCGCCCTCCGGGTCGTCCGCCCTGACATTCGCGCTCGCGCCGGAAACGGAGAGCATCCCACCTCTGCCCATGCCTTCCCCCCGTTGAAATGCGAATCGAACCACCAAGACACCGAGGACACCAAGGAGGAACACGGAGGAAATGCGATAACGGTTTCTCTCCGTGTATTCCTTGGTGTCCTCGGCGTCTTGGTGGTTCGATTCGGTTCGCCAATCAATCGTCCGCTGCGTTCTCCACGGGGCGCAGAGTACTCGCGTTCGCTGCGGGGTGCGGGCTGCCGACCGCTCCCGTGGCCCCGCGTGCGTTCGCGTTCGCCTGCATGTCGTTGACGTGGCGGTAGGCACCGCCCGCCGCGAGCAGTTCGGCGTGCGTGCCGCGCTCCACGATCACGCCTTCCTCGATCACGAGAATCTGGTCAGCGTGGCGCACGCTGCTCAACCGTTGGGCGATGATGAATGTCGTGCGCCCCGCCATCAGCGTCTCCAACGCCTTCTGAATCTCGGCCTCGGTGGTCATGTCCACGCTGCTCGTGGCGTCGTCCAGCACGAGGATGCGCGGGTTGAGCAGCAGGGCGCGGGCGATGGCGAGGCGCTGCTTCTGCCCGCCGGAGAGGTTCATGCCGCGCTCGCCCAGTTCGGTGTCGTAGCCGTCGGGCAAGAGGCTGATGAAATCGTGGGCCTGCGCGGCCTTCGCGGCGGCGATCACTTCGTCGTCGGTGGCCTCCGACCGCCCGAAGGCGATGTTCTCGCGGATGCTCACCGAGAACAGGAACGACTCCTGCAACACGAAGCCGACATTCGCCCGCAGCATATCTAAATCCCACTGCTTCACGTCCACGCCGTCCACCGCGACGACCCCGCTGTTCGCGTCGTAGAAGCGGGCGAACAACTGCACGAGGCTCGACTTGCCGCTGCCCGTTGGCCCGACGATGCCCGTGACGCTGCCGGGGGGCGCATCGAGGCTGACGCCGCGCAGCACCGGGGCGGTGTCGCGCCCATACGAGAACGAGACATTCTCCACGCGCACATGCCCGCGCATCGCGCCGGTGTGCGCATTCTCCGGGGTATGGATGCGCGGCTTGCGGTCGAGCACGTCGTACACGCGCTCGGCACTGGCGAGGGCGAGGGCGATATTGTTCACGAGCGGGCCGATCTGCACGATGGGGTCGCTCAGTTGCGTGAGGTAGATGTAGAACGCGAGCAGCGTGCCGATGGCGAGTTGCCCGTTCATGACCTGCCAGCCGCCGTAACCGAGCACGACCGCCACGCCCGCCCCCGTGATGAGCGGGTAGCTGGCGTTGGCGCGGATATACGGATGGGCCGCGCCCACCTGCCGCGAGTACAATTCCTCGCCCTCGCGCCGGAATTTCTCGATCTCGAAGTGCTCGCGGGCGAAGGCTCGCACCACGCGCACCCCCGCGAGGTTCTCCTGCAACACCGTCATCGTCTGCCCGAACTGCATCTGCGCCGCGAGGAAGAGGCCACGCACCTTCGCCCCGAAGCGGAGCGTGATTGTCGTCAGGATCGGCACGATCACGATGGCGACGAGCGCGAGTTGCCAGTTCAGCAGGAACATCACCGTCATGTAGCCCACGATCATCAGCACCGTATGCACGAGCATCCGGGCGGCGGGGGCGTAGAAGCGGCGGATGTTGCGCACGTCTTCGGTAAGGCGGGCGAGCAGTTGCCCTGTCTGCGCGGAGTCGTAGTAGGTGAAGTTCAGGGCTTCGAGATGGCGGAACAGCGTGTTGCGCAGGTCGTAGGAAATCTTCTCCGCGAGGTGCTGCGAGAGGCCCGTCCGGAGGTACGCATTGGTCGCTTGCGCGAGGGTGATGCCGCCGATGGCGAGACAGGTCACGATCAGCGCGGGGCGGTTGCGCGGCGTGATCCCCTCGTTAAACAATTGGCGGATCAGGAGCGGCTGGATGATCGAGAGGGCGATGCCGACGATCACCGTGACACCCGTGCCGACCGTCAGGCCGGGGTGCGCCCACATGAGGCGAAAGAGGCGGCGCGTCAGCACGCCCACGCTGCGTCCGTGCATGGGGGAAATCCTCCCGCTTCGGCGCGTTCCGGCGGCGCAGCATCTACCTCGCGCCCACGCCCGTATCACCTCTCGATCATAGCACAGCCCGCGCCGATGAAGAAGAGATGAATACGGCGCGTTCGCGGCGTATCTGCGCGTTCTTGCGCGGATCGCTCACAGCATCCTCATATCTCGCATACAATTCACACATGTTCACCGGGTAGGGTTGCGCGGGAACGAACGCAGGGGTCGTATCGGTAAACCGCAGATGAAGGAGAGACACGGATGGTGGACGAACACAAGAACGTGATGCAGATTAAGCACGAGAAGCGCGTACAGGAAGTGCCGCCCGGTGTGCCGGGTGTGGCGCGGCGGCGGTTCCTGACCTATCTCGGCAGCGGCGTGGCGGCTCTTGCGGCGGCGAGTGCGGGAGTGTTCACGGCGGAATCGGACCTGACCGAGGCCGCGCCCGCCCCGCAGACGACGAGCGGCGACGACACGGGGCGGCAGCAGGCTCCGGCCCCGTTCTTCGCGCCTATCGCCCCCTCCGACGCCGACGACATCCTTTTGCCGCAAGGCTACCGCTACAGCGTAGTGCGCAAATGGAACGACACGCTCGGCGGCGACATGCGCTTCGGTTACAACAACGACTGGATCGCCTACTACCCGATTGACGGTCGCACGGGCGGCAACAACAGCACCGACGGCATCCTTGCCGTGAACCACGAGTACGTGGACTCGAAGTGGGTCTCGAACTACACCGACCCGATGGGCGCGACGCGCAAGACCCGCGAGCAGATCGAGGCCGAGAAGGCCGCCGTGGGCATGAGCTTCTTCCGTGTGCGGCGCGACGGCAACGAGTGGCGGTTCGTGGAGGACATGAACATCAGCCGTCGCCTCGACGCGAACACGATGATAGACATCACCGGCCCCGTGGCGGGTTCGGCGGAGTTCGGCGGGCGGCGCGAGGTGCGCGGCACGCTGGCGAACTGCGGCGGCGGCATGACGCCGTGGGGTACCGCCCTCACCTGCGAAGAAAACTTTCAGGACTACTACGGCGAGGCCACGGGCCGCGAGCCGATGGGCAACTCCTACAACTCCACGTACCGCTGGCTCGACGACCCGGAGCGGCGCGAGGCTCCCGAAGCGTACGGTTACGTGGTCGAGGTGGACCCCTACGACAAGAACATGAAGCCGCGCAAGCACTCGTGGCTCGGTCGCGTGCGGCACGAGAATGTCGCCGTGACCATCGCCCCGGACGGTCGTGCGGTCGTCTATACGGGCGAGGACCGGCAGGACGAGTGCATGTACAAGTTCGTCTCGAAGGGGACGTACAACCCGAGCGACCGCGCCGCGAACATGAACCTGCTGACCGACGGGATGCTCTACGTGGCGAACTTCAGCAGCGGGCGGTGGATCCCGCTCGACTTCGCCAACCCGGCGTTCGCCCGCAACATGTTCAAGTCGCAGGCCGACATCCTCATGCGCACGAGTGCGGCGGCGAAGTCCACCGGCATCGGCGGCACGCCGCTTGACCGCTGCGAGGACATTGACATTGACCCCGCCTCCGGCACGGTCTACGCCGCCCTGACGAACAACAGCCTGCACGGCAACTTCTACGGGCAGATCATCCGCCTGTTCGAGGCGGGCAACAACCCCACCGCCACCGAGTTCTCGTTCGAGGTCTACGCGGCGGGCGGCCCGAACACCGGCTTCGCCAGCCCGGACAACCTGACGTTCGACGGCAAGGGCAACCTCTACATCGTCACCGACATCTCCAGCAGCAGCCTGAACAAGGGCATCTACCGCCCGTTCAAGAACAACGGCATGTTCGTGATGCCCGTGGGGCCGAACAGCAACTTCCGCAAGGGGGATGCGTACCAGTTCGCCAGTGCTCCTGTGGAGAGCGAGATGACCGGCCCCGCCTTCACCCCGGACGGGCGCACGCTCTTCATCGCCATCCAGCACCCCGGCGAGGAGACCACTGACAAGGCCCGACCGACGAGCAACTGGCCCGATAAGGACGGCACGCCGAAGCCTTCCATCGTCGCCATCACGGGCTTCGAGTAGGCCGCAACACTCCCGCGACACGCGAGTAGGCATCCATTTCGGGGTGCCTCCTTTTTCTGTCTGAATCTTAATACTACAGCGACAGGTAGGGTGGGACGGTTGCGGGGGCCATCCCCGCAACGATCCGCTCCCCTGTGCCGTCGCGGCACCGCTGCTGATACCGACGGTACACCGGGTCCCACGGCCCGGAATGCGGCAGGATCGCCCGCCATCCCGCTCCGCTGCGCATCGTTCACAACATCCCGTCGAGGATGGGGCGACTGTTGCCCGGTGCGCGACCGCGTTTCCCATCGTGTGGCGGCAGAAGCGGCGCGAGGCGTGTCTATAGTCCCTCCCGTCGCGGCGGCGAGGCCGAACGGCGGCATGTTGCCGTAGAGTGTCTCGTGTCGCCCCGCCTCCACAACGTAGGTCTCGTGCCAGATGCCGACCGTGCCGTCGTTGCCCACGGCGCGGTTGAACGCCTGCCACGCGGGCAGGTGCGCGTGTTCCCGACTCCGGGCGTACGCTTCGAGATGATCGAACGACCGCCAGTACTGCACGAGGCCGATGCCGCGTTAGCCCGGATTATTCATATGACAGGCCACATGGCTGCGAGAATAACCCACAGCGACTGACCGGGATGGGAAGCGGCAAGATGGAGCGAGACCTTCGCCGCCTGTTGCCGCACCCAGCCGCCGATCTTCACGAGGCGCAACCGCACCGTGTCCAGTTGCATCGGCTCTTCCCCCGCTGCCACGAGCGGACGCCGCAGCGTGTCGAGCAACCAGTACGCGGCGGCGTGCAGAAGCAGGCGGAACTGGTTGGCGGCAAAGCGGTGGCAACTGAGGCGGTCGGCCCGCAATCCGCGCTTGAAGTCTTCGATCCAGTTCTCGCACGCACCCCGGTCGGTGTAGCCACCGTACACCGCATCCGGTTCCTCGCCCCGGTTGGTCACGACGAAGCGGGTGTTCGTGCCACGGGTCAGCACCTCCGCCTTCGTCACGACGCGCCGGGGGGCAGGCCAACTGCCCGCCTGATGCTGCGTTGTACCGAGCAGGCGCACCTTTGCCCCGCCCTGCGCGACGGATGCGGTCCGTGCCTCGGCAAGCAGGGGTGCGGCGTGGTCGCGCAGTCGCCCATTCGTCACGAGGCCAATGGTGTAGGTAATCCCTTCGCGTTCGCAGTAGTCATACAAGGCGGGCAAGGCAAAACCCGCATCGGCACGCAGGGCGAGGGGAATGCGGCCCCACCGCCCGCGCACTGCGCGCACAATGCGCTTCAGCGCGGCAAGCGTTCCCCGTCCGGCGTGCGCATTGCCGGGGCGTAACACGGCGGTAATGAGGTGGTCGGTATCGCCGTCGAAGACAAGAAGCGGGTGATACTGGTGCTGGCGAAAGTAGCCGTGATACGCTGCCCCTTCCTGCTGCCCATGCACCGGATCGTCGGTGGCGTCGAAGTCCGAGAGCAACGACGTGGGTACACCGCCGCGTTCCCGTTCGCGCAGATAGACCTGCCCCAATGCCGCCGCCATCCGGTAGCAGTCGCGTAGCCCCGGCAGGTTGTCGAGGCGAGAGAGTGTGGGTTGACTGGCAAGGGGTGCGCCAGTGACGGGGAGCCTGCCACACACGAGTTTCAGCAAGGGATCGTGGCGCAGCAGGTCGGCGTCGTTCTGGTCTTCGTAGCCACAGGCGATCTGGAAGACGCGCTGGCGCACGAGGTCAGCAAGGGAATGGCGCGTGTTCGCGGCACGACCGTCGGGCAAGTGACGCGCCAGTGTGGCACAGAGATCGAGGGCGCGGTCGGCGGCGGCGAGCCACGGTAAGCCACCGTCCGACGTGAGGGCGGGAGCATCGAAGGTGGCGGTGAGGGGCAACGGGAGCGCGGCTTGGAAACGCACGGCAGGTGTGGCAGAATCGAGCATACAGGGAGCCTCCACGGTCGGGATGAGTCTGAGCAACCCAACCATACCGGGGATGGCTCCCTGTCTTCAAGGCATCATATGAATAATCCGGGTTAGTAGAAGAAGGTCTCGCCGCCGAGCAGGCCCAATTCGGGGTGTTCGCCCAACTCCTGCAACATGCGCGGCATCGCCCGCACCGCGATTGACCACTTGCGCACCGACCGCAGCCGGTTCACGCACATCCCGATCAGGAAGACCACGAACGACCCCTCGATATTCGCCGTCATCCGCCCCGGAATCACCCCCGCCATCGCGCACCGCCTTTCGTTGTCGCTCGCGTCACGCCGCTGTCGCTGCCGGGGACGGCGCACCGATGCGCCGCACGAGCGCGTCGAGATACCGCGCCGCGTCCCCCACGAGTGGCGGGCCGTGACCGACGCCGAGCGTGCGCACCCCCATCGTCGCCACCGCAGCGATGCTGCGCTCCGCCGTCGCCATGTCGGGCGTGAAGGGCGCGATAGGCCGCGTCAGTCGCCACGGCAACAGGTGCATCACCACGTCGCCACCGAGCAGCAATCGCTGTTCGGGCAGCCAGAAGCCGCTCTGACCGGGGCTGTGTCCGGGCAGATGCACCGCCGTGAGGCCGGGATACACGTCGTCCAGCACCTCGCCGCCCGCGAAGGTGCGGGCGATAGGCACGGCAAGTTGGCGGCTGTTCGCGGCGGCGCGGGCGATCTGCCGGTTCAATGCCGACAGCGTTTCCGGCGACGCGAGTTGCTGCGCCTGTTCCCCGCGTGCGAAGGGGGCGTCCGCCTCGTGTATCCAGACCGGCACCGGCACGACAGCGAGCAGCTCCGGCAGCCCGCCGATGTGATCCGGGTGCGCGTGCGTGATGAGTACACGGGCGATACGTTCCAGTGGCACACCGCGCCGCGCCATTGCCCGCCGTAGCGTGGACAGCAGCCCCGGTACCGCCGCATCCACGAGCGTGTACTCACCGTCCGGCCCCTCGATCAGGTAGACGTTCATCGCGCTCGCCGGTGCCACCGAGATATGGAACACGCCGTTGCCGATGCCGTGCATCTGCGGCCCCCTTTCTGTGTGTTTGATCGCTGTTCGATGTTCCCTCGTCGGTGAGGTGGTTCGGTGCGCGGTACCGCGACGGAACAGCAGGCAGAAGCCGCAATCGGGTGTTACTTCCCCTCCGGGGTGGCGGGCATTGGTGTCTCCGCCCGCATCCCGTCGCCGAGGAATCGCATCGCGTCGTCGTAGATGGTGGCGATATTCGCGGGGGCAGCGACACCGGGGGGCAGCGCGTGCGGCGAGCCGCCCATCCCCGCGAGATCGAGCGAGACGAGGCCGTGCATCGTGGCCCACGCGACTGTGGCGGCAATACGCGGGTCGCCTTGGCGGAACACCCCCGCCGCGATGCCCGCTTCCACCGTGCGCTGGAGCGGCGCAAACGCGGGTATTGCCGTGTTCACCATCAGATGGTCGGCGGGCTTGAACTCCGGCACCGGGCGGCTGAACATCAACTGATACTCCTGCGGGTGGGTGCGGGCAAAGACGCGGTAGGCGTGGGCCATCGCCTGCATCCGCCGTGCGGGGTCGGGTTCCGCCCGCTCCACGCCCTCCATCGCCTCGCGCAACTGCTCGAAGCCGGAGACGAACAGGGCTTCCGCGATGGCCTCCTTGCCGCTGAAATACTCGTACAGGGCCGGAGCACTGTAGCCGATGCGCCGTGCAATCCCCCGGATCGAGAGCGCACCCGCCCCTTCCTCCGCGATGATCTCCCGCGCCGCCCGCAGAATGTCTGCTCGCATCTCGTTCGAGTAGCGTTCGCGCCGCCCCTTTGCGCCGCCGACCCCCCTTGCACTGTCCGCCGTTGTCGCCACGTCTTCCCCCTAATCGCTTTCTCCGCGCCGAACACTGTTCATTGTACCACGAGCCGATTGTAGGCGCGACGGGCGGCGAGGGCGTCTGCGGGCAGCGAGAGTACCGACGCGAAGAGGAGGTGCGGCACTTCCACCAGCACCACGGCGAGTGCGCCGAACACCGGGTTCTGCACCGCGAACAGGTTTGTCTAGCCCCGCATGATGCCGATAGCGTCTTCGCTCCGCCCCGTGGCCCACATCCCGTATTGCGAACTCGGCGGCTCCACGACAAGGTGGGCAGCGATGGTTGCCGCGAACACGGTCAGTGCCGCGACCACGCGACCCCACGGACGAGACCGCCGAACAGGGCCGGTAACACGACGGGGTAGACGATCAGGCTGAAGGTGAACGGCGTCACGCCCGGGCGGAAGGGCCAGCCGCTGTGATCCACGCGCAGCACATGATCCAACGTGGTGCAGGAAGCCGACTCCGATGGTGGCGAGCATGATCCGTTCGCTGCGCATCCATCGCCGTCGCCGTGGCGACTCGTTCCCACGGTCGGTGCTACTTCGAAACCATCCCCCCGTCCGGTTGTGCGACGGGCCGCGCTAGCAGGAGCACCGCCGCCACCGCGAGGGCCGCCGCGCCCACGAGTGCGCCAGCCGCGCCCAGCGTGAGGGCGTCCGGGCGCACGATGCTCTGCCCGCGTAACGCCTGCCACGTCAGCAGGGCGATCAGGCCGCCGTACGCCGCGCCCGCGATGACCACGAGGGAGACCCGCGAGCCGCCCCGTAGCCGCGTCCGGTCCACCGCGAAGGCGACGAGGGGAAGCACCTGCATCGCGTGGATGCCGATGAAATGCGGCACGCGCAAGTCGCCGCCGATGGTGCTCCAATTGAGGATCGGCAGCCCCGCCGCACCGTCCTTCAACCCGACACTGTGCGCCCCGGCGAGGGGCATTCCCTGCCCCGCCTGCGCCGCCGCCAACTGCTCCGGTCGCGGCGAGGTCATCAGGAAGGCGATGCCGATGCCCACCACCGCGAGCAGCACGCCGAGCCGCAGCCCCCATGCGAGGGTGGTGTCCGGCATCCGTTGCCGCAGGAGCAGCACGGCGAGCAGCACGCTCGTCATCCAGACAACGGTGATCGTCGCACCCATCAGGGAGTAGATCGCCGCGTCGAAGAGCGTCGCCGTGTTGAAGTGGCTCCCGACGCCACGGGCGACTTGCAGCGAGATCACGGCGAGTTCGATCACGAAGCCGACCACCGTGATCCATGCGATCAGGCCCACGAGGCGCGGTCGCCCCGTGACGAAACTGAGCAGCCAGATGAGCGTGAAGCAGTACGTCGCAAGGGAGATGTAGAACTTCGCCGGCTTCAGCCACGCCGGTGCGCCGGTGATGACCGTGGGGTCAACGAGGACGCCGATCAGTGAGGCGACGAGGCCGAGAAGCATCAACATACCCGCAAGTGCGAGGGGGGCATTGGCAGCGAAGGCGCGATGCACGAGGGTGCGCGGGCCGATAAGCGCGAAAGGGGCGGTCGGGGCGGTCGAGAGAGCCATGCGGAACCTCCTGCTTCGAGCGACGATCTCCAACACAAGGTAGGAGTGACGATAAGACATCTGAGTTTCGTACACTGTTCGGTGAAGGGTCAAATGAACAACCGTGATGGTTGCATGTCGCTTATGCAAGTGGCGATGCGGGCGCGGCAACAAGGCGGGGCGCGGGCCGGAGCGAGGCCACCGCCCGGACGATCAGGTACGCGAGGAACCCGACGGGGCCGAGCATGAAGGTAAAGAACAGCACCGGGGCCATCAGGAAGGGATTGATGCCGCGTTCCCGGCTGTCGAGATACACCCACCGCCTGACGAACAGGTCGAAGGCGAGGAAATGTACCCACCCGACAACCGCGCCGAACTCCGAGCCGAGCAGGGAAGCAACTCCCGCGAGCGACGGGCTACTCACCGCCGCGAACACTTCCGTGAAGCGCGGCAACACGAGGGCCGCGTACAGTGCCGCCGGTGCCGCCGCGATCCACGGCGAGGCGATCACCCGCCGCGTCACGCCCCACAGCGGCAGGGCGATCATCAGGAACCAGAACGGCATCACGAGCAGGCCACTGAGCGAGAATACTGCGGACATGCCACGCCTCCTTGCGTCTCTCAACGATCCCGAACACTGTTCGGTTAAACGGTCAACGTTCGTTTGTCAAGCGGTTGTTCGTGTGAGTTCTCGCCGCCGCATCTGTTGACGACGCGGCGGCACGTCGGTACGATGGCGGTCATGTACGTTCATCGAGAGGGAGGTTTCTCGTGTCTGTCGCGCCGCTCGTTGTCGTCATCGCCTCGCCGTTGGAGGCGGAACACGTCGCCACGCTCCGGGAAGGAGCACCGGCGAACGTAACCGTGCAGTACGAACCCGACCTACTGCCCCCCATCCGCTACGACGCCGACCACGACGGCCCCCCGGACTGGACGCGCACGCCGGAGCAGCAGTTCCGCTGGGCGGCGATGCTCGCGGGGGCGGACGCCCTCTGGGACATTGACCGCAGGGCGGGGACGCATCCGCACCGCTACGCCCCCCGCGTGCGCTGGCTCGGCATGAGTTCGGCGGGCGTCGGGCAGGCGGCGCGGCGGCTCGGTATCCGCCCGGAGGACGGCATCACGATCACCACGGCGAGCGGCACCCACGCGGGGCCGCTCGCGGAGTTCGCGCTCTACGGCATCCTCCACTTCGTCAAGGAGGGGCCGTACCTCGCCCGCGAGAAGGCCGCGAAGCAGTGGCACCGCTACGCCGCCGACGAACTGACGGACAAAACGCTCGTGGTGATCGGCCCCGGCAAGATCGGGCAGGCGGTGGCGCGGGCGGCGCACGGCTTCGGGATGCGCACCGTGGCGGTCGGCACCGGGCGGGACTACCCCCACTTCGACGAGAGCGTGAACCGCGACGGGATGGCGGACGCCCTGCGGGCGGCGGACGCCCTCGTGCTCGCCGCCCCGCACACCGACGAGACCGAGAATATCCTCGACGCCGCGATGATCGCGCTCCTCAAGCCCACGGCGGTCGTCGTCAACATCGGGCGCGGGCAACTCGTGGACGAGGCGGCACTGACCGACGCGCTCGTTCAACGCCGTATCCGGGGTGCGGCACTGGACGTGTTCCGGGTCGAGCCGCTCCCGACCGACTCCCCGCTGTGGAACCTAGACAATGTGCTCATCAACCCGCACAGTGCCAGCACCGCCCGTGCCGAGAACACTCGCCTCACGCAGCTTTTCCTGCACAACCTGCGCCTGTTCGCGGCGGGCCGCACGGGCGAGATGCGCAATATCCTCGACCTCGACCGCTTGTACTGAAAGGGGACGTGGATTGAACCGCCAAGACGCCAAGACGCCAAGGGAACGCGAAGAAAAATCGTTCTCGTTTTCCGTTCTCTCTTGGCGTCTTGGCGTCTTGGCGGTTCGATTTGCGGATTCCCCGTCATGGTAAGTGTGGAGGACAGTTTCCTGAGTAGGCCACGGGCGAGTGTCGCGCAGGCGGTGACGCACGCGGCAGACGCGAACCCGCGCCCGAAGGGGCCGACGACGTGGCGGCAACTGGCGACGTTGTACTGGTACTACGCGCCGCTGTTCAGGCTCGATCCGCTCCTGCCGTGGGCGCAGATGCTGCACGAGACGGGCTTCCGCGACTACGGTGGGGCCGTGAACCCGAACGCGAACAACTACGCCGGCCTCGGCGCGATCAACGACAGCACGAGCGGGCTGATCTATCGCACGCCGCAACTCGGCGTGCTCGGTCATCTCGTGCATGTCGCGTCGTACGTCCACACCGGCCCCGTGAACCGCTACTGCACGAAACAGTACGACCCGCGCCTCAGTTTCTGGGACGGTGCGCCGCTCCTGCGCCACCTCGTGCGCCCGAAGCCGGAACCATACATGGGACGGCTCCTGCCCGAACGCCGCTGGGCGAACCCCGGCACGACCTACGCCGCCGCCATCGCCACGCTCGCCACCGCGATAGTCGAAAGTCGCTAGAGGGTGTTATGCACTCCCCATTAATCGTGGCTTTACCCCGTGATAGAGCAGATTGACGCTGTCTAATAACCGACAGATTGGCGCAAACCGTGCGGAAAGAGGCGAAAAACCGATTCTGTGGCGCGTGAATCGTCCTGTTGGACGCCGTTCGGCGTAGTTCATAACACCCTCTAGTACTACAGCCGCACTTGTGTGGTAGGCTTCTCGAAACCGAGAGGAGTCTATCACCATGTTTGCTGTCCCCTTCAGTGCTGACCTCGATGCCCTGCACGCCGCCATCGCGCCCCGCTTTCGT
>JAABUN010005925.1_pt1 | contig 14567 bp, 13 predicted proteins | sample 5559311 | NCBI WGS metagenome assembly JAABUN01 (sample SAMN10711877, study PRJNA513370) | rock metagenome | isolation source: Antarctica rocks | place: Antarctica: Victoria Land, Siegfried Peak sud | reverse complement strand
CGATCGCCAGCCACTTCCGCCCACGCCGCCACCGTCTCACCGCCGAAGCCTATCGCGAGACCAGAACGGAACGCTTCGCCACCTGGCGAGCCGTCACCGGCTCCCCAGCGATCGCCTGACCAGCCGCACCGCCCTCCTTCAGCACACCCGCGTTCCCCGGCAGCTTGGCGAGCCCGACTTAAATTGACAATACCCGCGCGACGACCCCCACGGGTCCAGTGTCCCCGGCGGTCGCGGACCGCGCCAGGGGGGTGGGGGGGACATTCGTACCGGCGCGGCTGGCCCTTCGGCCCCCCGTCGGCCGGGCGGATCGGTCGGGCACACTGCAGCGGCGTCCTGTCGTGGCGGCCTCCGTATCGAGCCGGGCGGCGGGGGGCGATGTCAGGCGACGTATCCCCTGGGCTATCGCCGCCTCTGCCCCGACAGCCCAGACGAGGTCGCTGGATACTGTCTCGCGTCTGCCGCGATATGGGGAGCGGGCGGCACGGGGGCGTCGGGCGGCGCCACCGGCAGCCGGCAGGGAGGCGTGCCATGTCGGTGGTACCGCGGGGGAGGGGCCGGGGAAGGGGAGGCCACCCCGGCCCGGGCGGCGGCGCGGGCCCACGCCGTCCGGCGCGCCTGCGCGATCAAAGGGCGCGCAGCGGCCACCCGGTGTGGTGGCATGGCCGCTGTGCCCGCGGCGATCGCGACGTGGCGGGGCTGCCCGCCGCGGGCGGCGGGCGCGTGACCCCTGCGGCGATCCGGCGGCGGCCTCGGGCCTTGGGCCGGGCCGACGCCGACGAGCTGCGCCGCCGGTGCCCGCGCGCCGACGCCACAGGGCCCCCGGACGACGCGTGCGTCGGGAGCGATGGTGCGCGGCACACCCGCCGGCAAGGCGTCGACCAGGACGGGCACGTGCGCGCCATCCCGGCCCGGGCGCGGCGCGATCCGGCGGCGGCCACGGGCGCCCTGCGCAGCCCCCCCACGGGCGTGGCCGCCGCCCCGCCACCCGGGTTTGCCTGACCGCACCGCGCACGCCCGGCACCCCGCGCGCGCGGCAACGGCGGATGCGCCGGTCCACGGGACCGGGCCGCGCCCGGCGGTGCTCGGCCACCCCCGGCCCGATCGCCGCCCACGGTCGGCCGCGCCGCCACCGCCGGACCGCCGCCGTCGCTCGCGAGACCGGCGCCGCCCGCTGCGCCACCTGGCGGGCGCGCACCGGCGGGACCGTCAGCGCGCGTATGCGGCCGTGACCAGGCGGCGCCGGCGCGCGTTGACGGTGCCCGGTGCGGTGCCGACGGGGCGGGATGGCCCCCCGGACGGGGCGGGAGGGCCGCCCGGACGACGCGCGGCGCCCGCGCCGCGCGTCATGACCGGGCGTCAGTCGTCGAACAACCCCAGCACGATCAGGTCGTCGACGGTCTCGTCCCAGCGGCGGTCGAAGTCGGACCGGTCATCCTCGCCCCACCCGGTGAGCCCCACCAGCAGCAGGCCACCCAGCCCAACCAGGACGATCCCGACCAGCAGCAGGCCGCCCAGCACGCCCAGGGCGCTCCCCAGCAGCAGCAGGCCACCCATCGCGCCCCCCTTCTCTCGCCGCGCGCCACCCGGCAGCGGTCACGGGCAGCATAGCCGGAACGCCGCGGGTCGGGCCACCCGGGGTCGCCGCCCCGCCCGCGAGCACGGCGCACCGCGCCGGATACCATGGCGAAGGGACCATCCCTGGGGGTGTCGGCGGGCGGCGAGCGCGGAACACCAGGAGACGCGGCCCCACCCGGCCCCACCGTCGGCCGCTTCGGGGGGGCGTTGGGACGCGGCATGGGGCGGGACCGTGCATCGGCGATCCGTTCCGCGGGGGTCGGCACCGCGCACCGCACAAGGACGGTGGGTGGGCGCGTGCGGGCGCCCACCCACCGCGCCTTCCTTTAATAACACTACACCGAATACTCATGCACCCGACGGATCACGACCATGCCGGACGCGACCGCCCGGCCCCGGCCGGACACTCCCGACGCCCGCCGCGGTCGGCCACCGCCGGAGCACCGCGACGGCACCCCGCGCGGGTCAGAGCGTGACCTTGCCGGCGACGCCGGCGCGGAAGGGGTCGGCGATGCGGGTGTCGCGGGCGACCATGTCGCGGCTCTTGTGGCGGGTGGTGGCGGCGATGTCGGCGTCGGAGACGCCGTCGAGGGCGGCCTGGGTCACCAGCCCGGCGCGCAGCGAGTGGCCGGCCAGGGCGCCGGTGTCGGCGGCCCCGTCGAGGTCGAGCGGCGCGACGCCCGCCGCCGCCGCCGCGTGCTTGACGAGCTGGGCGACGTGCTCGGGGTTGAGGCGGCGGTCGAGGATGCGCCCAGTGCGGTGGATCGGGCGGAAGAGCGGCCCGGTCGTCCCCAGGCGGGCGGCCTGGAGCCAGCGCCGGGTGGCGCGCACCGGGCAGGCCGCCGGGTCCCGGCCCGGCGCGACCGCGACCTGCGCCCCCGCGCCCTCCTGGTCGGACTTGGAGCGGCGGATCGTCACCACCAGGCCGCGCCTGGCGAAGGCGACGTCGCCGACATCGAGGCCGACGAGCTCGGAGCGGCGCAGGGCCGCCGCGAAGCCGAGGAGCAGCATCGCGCGGTCGCGCAGGCCGCGCGGGTCCTCGAGCAGCGCCGCGACCATCGCGCGCAGATCCTCGGCGAGGAGTGGGTCCTTGCCCTGGGGCGCGACGCCGAGCGCGCGGCGCAGGGCGGCGAGCTCGTGGCGCACCGCAGGGTCGGCGGCGGGCGACGGGTGCCCCGCGCGGGCGTGGGCGTCGGCGAGGGCGGCGAGGCGGCGCTGGAGGGTGGCGACCTTCCGCCCGTCCCGGGCGAGCGCGACGAGGTAGCGGCGCAGCCTTGTCAGCGCGTCGGTCGGGAGCGGCGTGTGGCCGATTGGCAACGCGCTGACAAGGCTGCGCCGCCTCACCGTCGCGTTGCGGTCGGCCCGCCACGTTCTGCCGTTCTATCGCGCCTTCCTTATACCAGCAACCGGCTACCGGGGTACCAGCTACCGGCGACCCGGCCCGTATGCGCGTCGGCGCAGCACCGCGCGGCGGCCACGGGCGGAACGCATCGACCTGCACCGGCGTGGCGATGCGGCGCCATGCGGCAGTCACGCGCGGCCCATCCCGCCGCGCCTGCCCCGCGCCTCTCGCGCATCCGCCCACACCCGCCCTGTCGGCTATCATTATGTCGCCCGGCCCCATGGCCTTGACAGAACCCCCGCTGGCTTCCGATAATACAACCGTATCGGAAGCCAGAGGAGGGCAGGGCATTGCTCGACATAATAGCTGATGGGCGCAGGGAAGGGTGGGGTGATGGACGAGCGGTCGGGCTCCGGCGACGTGACCAACGACGGGAGGCCTGGGGCGTCGGCGTCCGGTGCGGCCGACGTGCCGGGGGCGACGCCCGCGGGCACGATCGTGACCGTCGACGCGGACGGCGGCGACGACGCGGTGGCGCTCGCGGCCGCCGAGTTGCGCCTGCGCCTGGGCGCGGTCGCCGCCTCGGCCCGCGACTACGCCGGGCGGGCCAAGGCACCCAACACGCTGCGCGCCTATCGCGCCGACTGGGCGGACTTCGCCGCCTGGTGCGCGCGCTACGATCTGCCCGCGCTGCCCGCCGCCCCGGAGACGGTCGCCCTCTACCTCGCCGCCCTCGCGGACGCCGGTCGCGCGGCCAGCACCCTCCAGCGCCGCCTCTCCGCGATCAGCCAGGCCCACCAGGTCGGCGGCCTGGAGACCCCGACGCGCGCGGCGCTCGTCCGCCTCACCTGGGCCGGGATCCGCCGCACCATCGGCACCGCCCAGGCGGGCAAGGCCCCGCTCGTCACCGCCGACCTGCGCCGCCTCGTCGACACCCTGCCGGACACGCTGCCCGGCGCCCGCGATCGCGCCCTGCTCCTCGTCGGCTTCGCCGGCGCCTTCCGCCGCGCGGAGCTGGTGGGCCTCGACGCCGCCGATGTCGCGGCGACGCGCGACGGCCTCGTCGCCACGATCCGCCGTTCGAAGACCGATCAGGAGGGCCGGGGCCGCACGGTCGGGCTGCCCTACGGGTCGCACCCCGCGACCTGCCCGGTGCGCGCCCTCGCGGACTGGCGCGCGGCGGGCGCGATCGCCGCGGGGCCGCTCTTCCGGCGGATCGACCGCCATGGCAACGTCGGCGCGGGCCGCCTCTCCGACCGGGCGGTCGCGCTGATCGTCCAGCGCGCCGCCGCCGCCGCCGGGCTCGACCCCGCCCGCTACGCCGGGCACTCGCTGCGCAGCGGCCTCGCCACCGCCGCCGCCCAGGCCGGCGTGGGCGAGCGGGCGATCATGGCCCAGACCGGCCACCGCGCGGTGACCATGGTCCGCCGCTACATCCGCGACGGCAGCCTCTTCCGCGACAACGCCGCCGCCCGCATCGGCCTCTAGCGCGGCGCTGTCGGTGCGACGTCGCGGGGTCCGGGCCTGGGGCGCCGACGGTGCGGGCCGGGCACCGCCGTATCCCGTCGCCGGGCGGCGATCGACGGTGTGCCGCCCCCGGACGGCCGCACCGTCGGCGGGGTCCGCGTACCCCGCGCCATGCGCCGATGACCACCGGCACGAGCGGTGTATGCGCGTCGCGCCCGTCTTCAGCCTCCCCGTTATCAGCCTCCCCGTTAAAGGAAGACCTGGCCCGTCGGCTGATGACGACGCGACGCGGCCAGGCGCCGCCGGGGCGACCGATGCGGCGTTGCGCGGCTCGCCACGGTCGGTGTGTGGGCACGGCCTGCCGCACGGCCTGCTGGTGAAGACGTGCGCCCGGACGCAACCCGCCCCGCAGGTCCGTCAACGGGACCGACCGGGCGCCTCGGCGGCGTGGACGCGTCGGTAGTCGAGCGCCGACACGGGCCCAGGGCGGCGTGGTCGCGCGGTGACCGACCGCAGCCCCCCTCCCCGCGTATGGTGCGCGAGCCGCCGACGGTGGTCCTGCGAGGGACTCGGCGGACGCGCCCGGACCCGTGTCGTGTGGATAGCTCAAGCGATATGTCGCCCAGGCGCGCGGCGTCCGGCGATCCGGGGTAAATACCCGCTTGCTACCTCGCGCTGGTGTCTTTGGGCCCAGGTCGGCCCCGAGTCGCGCGGACGCACCACGATGACGGCCGTGTAACCCGTCACACCCACAACCACATCGCCCACCGCCTTGCGAAGGTCGCCCCACGGCATCGACCATTGACGCCGTGTCGCGCGGCCCTTACATTGTACGTACAGACAGCCGCGCATGTGGCCAGGCGGTGCTGCAGCACAAGGATAAGGGGGAGACGATGCGAGGCTACCGCCTGAAGTGCCGCGAGAAGCGCGGGTTATGGATATGCAGGCTGTCACGCTCAAGAACGGCCGCGCCGCCCGCCAGGGCACCTGCGCCGTCTGCGGCACCACGATCACCGTGATGGGCGCGGACAAGACGGCCAGGGCGTAGGGCCAGGGCCGCTCGCCGTACTTTCCCGTAAGCAACCTGCGCCTCAGCACGCTGACCGGTCAAGGCAGCGACCGCAGAAGTGACGGGGGATAGATACGCGCGTGTGCTATGTCGGAGACGGGCATCTTCCCGGCATACTTCCCCATCCCGAACCCGGTTGTCGCACCGCTGCCATTACGAACACCCCGGCAACGACGCCCACGCGTGAGTCCAACCACACAACCGGAGATCGCCGCGCGTGCGCGCCACGAGAGCCTGCGCGATCTCGCCGCGTGCTACGGGGTGCGCCATGAGACGGTCCGCACCATCGTGCGGCGCTCGACGCTGGTGTAAGACACCGCGCGGAGCGCCGGGTGTCGCGCCTCGAGGCCGGGCGACGAGACCAGGGCGGGCAGCACCGCTACGCTGTGGCAGATCCGCCTCCGACCAGCCCCTCCCACCAGCCGTCATCGCTCGCCGCCTCGCCGCCCCGCTCCCGCACCCAGGCCAGCCGCGTCGTGCCGTCGAGCAGCCCGCCGAGCGCGGTGTAGCGCGGCGCCCGCCGCCAGTCGCGCACCGCCATCGACAAGGCCTTCATCTGCCCGACGATCACGACCACTTGCCTCGCCCGTGTGAAGGCGGTGTAGAGGAGGGTCCGCCCCAGGAGCGCCGCGTGGGCGGTCACCAGCGGGATCACCACCACCGGGAACTCCGCCCCCTGCGACTTGTGGATCGAGATGGCGTAGGCGTGCGTCAGCGAGTACAGGTTGGTGAAGGGGTACCGGATCATCCGGCCGTCATCCAGCTCGACCGATACCTCTTGCTCGGTGTGGTCGATGCCGCGCACGGTGCCGAGGTCGCCGTTGAAGACTTCCAACGTGTAATCGTTCTTCAGCTGCAGGACGCGGTCGCCCGGGCGGTACACCCGCCCGCCGCCCCGCGCCTCCGGCACGCCGTCCTTCGGTGGGTTCAGCCGCTCTTGCAGCAAGGTGTTCAGCGCCCCGACCCCGGCATCCCCGCGGTGCATCGGCGACAACACCTGGATCTCGCCCGACCGGAAGCCGTAGCGCTTGGGGAGGCGCGTCGCGACGAGCGCGACCGCGGTTTCCGCGGTCGACTGCGGATCCTCCGCCGCGATGAAGAAGCAGTCCTGGATCTGACCGCCAAATGTCGGCAGCTGCCCGGCGTTGATCCGCGCGGCGTTGGCGGCGATCCCCGAGCCCGCCCCTTGCCGGAAGATGCGCGTCAGCGTCGTCACCGGGAAGCGCCCTGATCGTAGCAGGTCGGCCAGCACATCCCCCGCCCCGACGCTTGGCAGTTGGTCGGGGTCGCCGACGAGGAGGAGGTGGCAGCCCCCGCCCACCGCCTTCACCAATTGGTTCGCCAGCAGCGCGTCGAGCATCGAGACCTCGTCCACCACCACCAAGTCGGCGTCGAGCGGGTTGTCCGGCCCGCGCCCGGCCTTGCCGCCCGGGCGCAGCTCGAGGATGCGGTGCAGCGTCCCCGCCTCCAGCCCGGTCGCCTCCTGCATCCGCTTCGCCGCGCGCCCGGTCGGGGCGGCGAGCAGCGGGCGCAGCCGCTTCGCCCGTGCGAGGAGCAGCAGCGCCCGCAGCGTGTGCGTCTTCCCGGTCCCCGGCCCGCCGGTGAGGATCCCGACCGGCGAGGTGAGGGCCATCCGCACACCCGCCTCCTGCTCGGGGGCGAGGGTCAGTCCATGTTTCGTCGCCAGCCAGCCGAACGCGGCCGCCCAGTCGGCGTCGGCGAAGGTGCGCGCCACCCGGGCCTCGGCCTTGGCCTCGGCCAGGGCGACCAACCGCGAGGCCAGCCCCGACTCGGCCCGCGCGAACGGGGCCAGCGCCACCAGCCGCAGCATCGTCTCCGCCCGCCGCGCCGCCACCAGATCGCCGCTTGTCAGCAGGGCATCGACCGACGGGCCGAGCCGTGCCGCCTCGATCTGTAGCAACTCGGCGGCCGTCTCCGTCAGTTCGCGCTCGGGCAGGAGCGTATGGCCCTCATCGCCCGCCGCGCCCATGGCGTGCAGGATACCCGCCTGCAGGCGCTCGGGGGCATCGGGGGCGATGCCGACCGCCTGGGCGATTTTGTCGGCGGTGCGGAAGCCGATCCCCCAGACCTCACGCGCGAGGCGATACGGCTCCTGGCTGACCACCCGCCCGCTGTCATCCCCAAACCGCTTGTAGATGCGGACAGCCAATGAGGTCGAAACGCCGTAGCCCTGGAGCGCGGTCATCACCGCCCGGATATGCCGCTGCTCCACCCAGGTCGCGGCGATCCGGCTCGCCCGCACCTTCCCGATACCCGCCACTTCGGTCAGGCGCCCTGGGTCGGCGTCGATGACCTCAAACGTCCCTTCGCCGAACGCGTCGACGATCCGCCCGGCCATCACCGGCCCGACGCCCTTGACCAGCCCGCTCCCCAGGTAGCGCCGCATTCCCTGGGTCGTGGCGGGCAGCGAGGTCCGGTAATCGAGGACCTGGAACTGCCACCCGTGCTTCGGGTCGTTCTTCCACCAGCCGTGCGCGACGATCGCCTCGCCCGGCGTCAGATCAGCCAGCGTGCCCACGATGGTCACCAGCCGATCGTCGCCCTGGGCGGCCCGCGCCTCCGTCTCGGGGCGCTCGGGGGCCAGCCGGGCCACGGTGTAGCCGTTCTCCATATTCTGATACGTCAGCCGCTCAACCACCCCGCGCAGCTCCTTGCGCGGCGGGGCCTCCTCGAGCTGGCGGCTGGGAGATGACCGGGCCATCGGCGGTGCTCCTGCCTGCACCGGAGATCATAGCGCAGCTTGCGCGGCGATGTGATCATGTTTCAACACCGCACTTATGATCGGCGCGGGTCGGAATTCGTATCACCCGATGCACTTGTCAGGGTCACGGTACATCCGCGACAGTGACCGCGAGCCAGCGACAAACGATACGGACTGGGGACGCCCGGTGAGGAGCCGAGCGCCCCATGGCCGCCGGTAATGTGTTCAACGGCAGGTATCAGCGCGAGCGCGAGGTCGGGGTGGGCGGGTTCGCCCGGGTCTACCTCGCGCGCGAGCCCCCCCCGCAGCGCCGCGTGGCCATCAAGGTGCTGCACCCCCAGTTCGCCGCCGCCGCCGGGTCGCGCGACTTCCGGGCGCGCTTCACGCGCGAGGCCCAGACGATCGCCGCGTTGGACCACCCCTACATCCTATCACTCTACGACTATGGCGAGGCGGAGGGCCTCATCCGCCTCGTCATGCCCTACGTCGATGGGGGCACGCTGTTCGATCGGATGCGTCAGGAATGGGACGACGGGAGCGGTCGAAGCGTGCGATGGGCGGCGTGAAGGTGGCCTGGCCCGCTGTCAAACGGTTGCTCACTCGGCCATGACGGTCGCCCAGCGCGCCTGGAACGCGCGCCGCCGGTCCCCGAGCGACACGACCCAACCTGACCGGGCCACCGCGCGGAAGTACCGGCGCTGTTCCTCGAAACCGGGGCAGAAGCGCGCGGCCGAGGTGAAGCTGCCGAAGCCGCGCATGGGATAGGAGCGTTGCTTTACGCCCCGGTGATCTTGCTCGATCCGAGTGTTCTTGTAGCGGCTCGTGCGATGCGCTACCCCGCCGCCCAACGTCTCGCGGATGGCGCGCGGGTAGGCGTCGTGCCCGTCCGTCGTCACCTGCTCCGGCGCGCGCTCGACGATTTCCAGGGCCCGAGCGAAGAACCGCTGGGCCGAGGCCATGTCGCGCCGCTCGCTGAGCAGTACCTCAATGAGGTTGCCCTCCCGGTCGATCGCCCGATACAGATAGCACCAGCGCCCATCAACGCGGACATACGTCTCGTCCGCATGCCACCGGATACCTGCTTGGCCGCGCCGCTTGGCCCGTAACCGCGCGGTCATGAGCGGGGCGAAGCGCGCTTCCCAATCGCGGACCGCCTCGTGGCTGAAGACGAACCCGCGCTCAAGGAACATCGCGGCGAGGTCGCGCAGGCTCAGCTTATAGCGCAGCCGCCATAACACGACGAGCAGCACGAGGTCGGTCGGGTACTGCAGGTGGTTATAGGGCGTGCCGGTCCGCTCGTTGCACGTCCGGCGACAGGCCCGGCATCGAAACGTGCGCTAGCCGAGCGCGGTGCGGCGCGGTTGCTCCGTGGTCGCGGTCGCGGCGCAGTGGGGACAGGGCACGGGCGACTCCTTCGCGTAGCCATCAAGGCCGCCACGTTACCAGACTGCGATCGTTCCCACCAGCCCTTGTCTCATTTCTGACGTATCCGGCGGGCCGAGCGAGCGCCACCCCGGTCGGTACAGCAGCACCGACTTCGCCTTCCCGCAACAGCAGCAGGATGACGACGGCCTGGTGGAGGGCTGGTCGCCCGGTTTCATCGACTACCTCTTCCTCGCCTTCAGCCCCACCGACACCCTGGTCCTCTCCCGGCGGATGAAGCTGCTGCTGATGGCCCAGTCCCTCATCTCGCTCCTCGTCGTGGTGGTGCTGGCGGCCCGGGCGATTAACACCATCGCGACCCCCGGCCCGTGAAGAGCGACGTCGCCGGACGGGCGGAGCGACCGATGCGCGGGGGTATCGCCGGCAATCGGCAGCACGGGCGGCGTGCCGCCCCCGCGACGAGCCGACCGCCCCTTGCGGCGCACGGATTTCATCTCCCATTCATCTGCCGCCGCTACACTGCAGTTCGGGTGAACCCTGGTGGTTCGCGGCGTAGTACATGGGGGGGCTGTCGGAGCTCCCGTTGCGGGCGGTGCCGCTGACGGTGGTCGCGCCGGTGCTGCTCGACGAGTTTTGGCGCTTCCCGGATCCCGCCGGTGTCACGCCACCGCGCGAGCGGACACCGTTGCCGCTGCAACTCGGTGTCGGCGACGGGCGGGCGGACCGAGTCGGCCCGGCCCGCGATCGGCGCGGAGGGACATCCCCGGTGCATAGGCTCCCGCCGCCGATCGGGGACCACGCCTTGACGCGCGACGACCGCCTCATCGCGCTCACTCGTCGTGTCGGGCCGGGCGACTCGTACGCCGGTTGCGCCGCGCAATTTCGCCTGTCGTCGCTGGCCTCAACGTCGCGGCAGCCGCCTGTGGCGTGCGTCTCGTACCCACCACCATGCCTCCAGCCACGGGGGTGGCCCACGACCACTTCGCGTACAATAGGCATTGTTTCCGGGCGCGCATCTCGCGGCGCGGCGGGTGCTTCGTCCGCACGCGGGCCACGAGGAGAGGAGGGGACGACCGCGATGCGGGCACGCCCATACCGCCCCTATCCTCGGCGTGCGGCCATCCTGGCGCGCCGCACGCCATTCACGCTGGGACTGCTCGTCCTGCTGCTGACGTGCGGCGCGGCGACCGGCTCGCTCTGGCATCCGGTCGCCGCGTCCGCCCTGTTGGCCCGGGTCGGCTACGGCCCGCCCGCAGTGCGGGCGGGCCGAACCTGGACGCTCGTGACCGGCATCCCCTTCACGCTCTACCCCTGGATGATCCTGACCATCGCGTTCATCGTCGCCCTCTTCGTCGGGGTCTATGAGTATCGGATGGGGACGACGTGCGCGACGCTCGTCTTCCTGACGACGCAAATCGGGGGGGCCTATCTGGCTGCGGTGGCGGTCATCGGACCCCTGGCGAGCGGCAGGCCTGCCGCTCGCGGTCGACTGGGCGGGGCGACTTGATGTGGGCGCGTCGGCGGGGGCCTACGGCTGCGCCGGGGCGTTGACGGCAGGGCTGCCGCGCCGCTGGCGGGGCAGCTCGCGGTCACCCGCCGCATCTGGGATGTGGAGCATCTGCTGGCCGCCCCGCTGGGGATGCTGCTGGGGCGGTTGCTCGCGCGCAGGGGGACGACGATGGGGCCGATCGGGGCGTCGAAGCCCGACGCGCGGGACGGGACACACTGGCGCTGGCGAGCGCCGGGGCCGTTCCGCAGGCCACGCGGCTGGGCCCGCGCGACGCTGGCGGCGCTGGTGGCGCTCGCCGGGCTCTTCAATATCCTCTCGGCGCTGCTCGCCGGGGTCGCCACGCGGCTCGCCGACTGGCCGGAGATCATCCCCTTCGCGCTGCTGCACGGCACCCGCACCTTCGTCGTCGCGGCCGGCTTCGGGCTCCTGCTGCTGGCGCGGGGGCTGCTCGCCGGGCGTCGGGTCGCCTGGCTCGCCGCGCTGGCGCTGCTGGGGGGCACGGCGGTGGCGCACCTGCTGAAAGGACTCGACCTCGAGGAGTCGCTCGTCCAGCTGGCGCTCGTCGGCGCGCTCGCCTGGCGAGCGGGCGATTTCCGCGCCCGCCCCGACACCCCCACCGTGGCGGGCGCGCTCCGCACGGCGGGGTGGGGGCTGCTGGCGCTGCTCCTCTACGCGCCGCTGGGCTTCGTGCTGCTCGGCGGCGCGTTCCAGCCGCGCCCGACGGTCGGTCAGGCGGCGCGGGAGTTCGCGGCGCGGCTCGCGCTCGCCTCCACCGACACGTTTCGCGGGACGACCTTCCGGGCGCGCTGGTTCCTCGATTCGCTCTCCTTCCTCTGGCTCGGCCTGCTCGTGATCGGCGCCGTCGCCCTCCTGCGCGCGGCGCGCCGCCCGGCCCCGGAGCGACCCGGAGACCGGGCGCGCGCCCTGGCGCTGCTGCGACAACACGGGCGGCAGAGCATCGCCCACATGACGACCTGGCCCGGCAATACGCTGCTGCTCAACGGGGCCGGGGACGCCTACATCGCCTACCGCGTGGTGGGCGATGTCGCGCTCGCCCTGGGGGACCCGGTCGGCGACGAGGCCGGCGCGGCGCGGGCGCTCGAAGAATTCCTGGACCTCTGCGCGACGCGCGGCTGGACCCCCTGCCTCTACGCCGCGACCGGGCGTTCCCTGGCGGCGTGCCGCGCGCTCGGCCTGGACGCGCTCCAGATCGCCGAGGACACCATCATCGAGCTGCCCGGTCTGGCGTTCACGGGCAAGGTCTGGCAGGATGTCCGCACCGCGCTCAACAAGGCCGAGCGGGCGGGGATCGCGCTCGAATGGGTCGACCTGGCGAGCGCCCCGCCCGCGATCGCCGATCAACTCGCGGCCATCGCCGCCCGCTCGAGCGCGGACAAGGGCCTGCCGGAGTTGGGCTTCACCCTCGGCACGCTGGCGGAGGCGCGCGATCCGCAGGTCCGCACCGCCATCGCGGTCGACGCGCAGCGGACGGTCCACGGCTTCACCACCTGGCTGCCGGTCTACGGGGATGGGCGGGTCTGCGGCTGGACGATCGACCTGATGTGCCGCCGCGAGGGGCCGACGGCCTTCCGCGGCGCGATGGAATTCCTGATCGCGCGGGCGGCGCAGGCCTTCCGCGCGGAGGGCGCGGCCTTCATCAGCCTCTCCGCCGCCCCGCTGGCGCGCCTCGCCGACGAGGGGGCGGAGGCGCGCGGGCTGCAACGCACCCTCGAACTGCTCGCGGAGCGATTGGAGCCGTTCTACGGGTTCCGCTCCCTGCTCGCCTTCAAGCAGAAGTTCCGACCGCGCCGGGAGCCGGTCTACTTGATCTTCCCCGGTGTGACGAGCCTGCCGCGGATCAGCCTCGCCATCCTGCGGGCTTACCTGCCGGGGCTGGGGCCGGGCGAGGTCCGCACCCTGCTCGCCGAGGCGCTGCACGCCGTGCCGCGCCACGGGCGCGCCCGCCCCGCCCCCGCTATGGAATCGGAACTTCCACAGTGACCGAGGTGTTCCTCATCGGCGGCGGCTGGGCACCGCACGGCCTGCGCGCGACGCTGCGCCCCTTCGTCCGCGCGGCCGGGGGTGCATCGGCGCGGATCGCCTGCGTCCTCGCGGGCGGGTGGGGGCAGCGTGTGGCCTTCCCGGCATACGCCGCCGCCCTACTGGCGGCGGGCGCGGCGACGGTCGCGCCGGTGTTCGTCTCGCCCGACCGGCCGCTGCGCGCGCGCGCACTGGTCGGCGCGACCGGCCTGCTGGTCGGCGGCGGGGCGACCCCCGCCTACCAGCGCGCCCTCTGCCCGACCGCCGAGGAGTGGCTCCCCATGCTGCGCGCGCGCGGCATCCCCTACGCCGGCTACTCGGCCGGGGCGATGATCGCCGCCGAGGTCGCGCTGCTCGGCGGCTGGAAGGCGCGGACGCCGACCGGGGACCGCCGACTCGTGGCGCGCGCGTTCGGCGAGGGGCTGACCTATCTCGCCTGCCGAACGGGACTCGGGCTCGTCCCGTTCCTGGTCGACGTCCACGCGGCGCAGTGGGGGACGACCGCGCGCCTGCGGCACGCCGTCGCCGTCGGCTGGGCCGACGAAGGCTGGGCGATCGACGAGGGGACGCTGGTCGAGGTGCGCGGCGGCATCGCCACGGTCCACGGGCTGGGCACGGCCCGCCGCGCCCGCCGCCACGCCGGGCTGCTGACCATCGAAACACTCGGTGCCGGGGCCGTGCGCCGGATCGCCACCAGGGAGCGGCCCGACTAATCGGTATCCCGTCGGCGGCGGCCGCGGGAGCGGGCGACCGCAAGGAGGCAGGCATGGGCGAGCGCGCGCCGCGCGAAGCGCGGCACCGCGACGAGTCCGGCGAATCACCCACTTCGCGTACTCCACACGTACCGCACCCGCATATGCCGCAAGTCCACCACGCGCGACGTTAACGCGCTCCACGACGGGCGCCTGACGCTCGGCCAGCGCGTCGCCGACCGGGTGGCGGGCGACGATGCGCTCCTGGCGCTGCATCACGACCCAGAGTTGCACCCTCGCCGCCTGGATCGCGCTCGGCGTCATCGGCTTCGCCCGCCACTGGGACCCCTACCCGTTCATCCTGATCAATCTGGCGCTGTCCACCCGAGACCGCGAAGTCTGGGTGTGCTACCCTCTCGGCGCTGAGAGTAGGCTGGAGTAAGAGGTCATTTCACAGCCCTCAATCTGGCCCATATTACGGCTTCCGTGCTTGGCGTGGCGAGGCTGTGAAATGACCTCTAAGGGAGGGCGAGTATGCCGCCATGTCCGCGCTGTGCAGGTGTCGGGGTGAAGGAGGACGGGCGGGACGGCGAGACGCAGCGGTAGCGCTGCCGGGCCTGCCGCCGCACCTTCATCGGCCGCACCTTCATCGGCCGCACGGGCACGCCGTTCGCGGGGCACCGCTGGCCGCAGGAAGTGAGCGCTACGGCGGTGCGCTGGTCTCTCCGGTTTCGCCTCTCCGCCGCCGACGTGCGCGCCCTGTT
>JAABUN010005924.1_pt1 | contig 14567 bp, 11 predicted proteins | sample 5559311 | NCBI WGS metagenome assembly JAABUN01 (sample SAMN10711877, study PRJNA513370) | rock metagenome | isolation source: Antarctica rocks | place: Antarctica: Victoria Land, Siegfried Peak sud | reverse complement strand
GCGACCCCGGCTCGACCGTCGACTGGGATGCGCTCGCCCGGCTCGGCGGCACGCTGGTGCTGCTCATGGCGGTCGGCCGGCTGGGTGCGATCTGCGCGGCGCTGATCGCGGGGGGGCGGGGCGATGAAACGCCCGTCGCCGTCCTGCAGAACGCGACGCTCGCGAGCCAGTCGGTGCTGGTGACCACTCTCGGGGCGGCTCACGTCGAGACGGCTGGCGTACGCGCCCCTGCCGTCGTCGTCATCGGAGAAGTCGTGGGGCTGCGGCAGTGACCACCCTGCTCGGTGTGGCACACGGTTCGAAAGACCCTGCCTCACAGCAGGTCGTGACCGGCCTGCTCGCTCGCGTCGCCGCGTTGCGCCCCGGCCTTCGGGTGTCGGCGGCGTACGTGGACAACGCCTCGCCTTCGATCCGCAACGCGTTCGCCGACCTCGCAGCGCACGGGGCAAAGGACGTCGTCGTCCTGCCGCTGCTGCTCACGGCCGCCTCGCACAGCAAGACCGACATCGCCGGGTCGGTGCAGGCCGGCCGGGCAGCGCATCCGGGCCTGCGCCTGCACTACGGCCGGCCACTCGGGCCACACCCGGTGCTGGTCGGGGAGCTGGCCGCACGGCTGGCAGAGGCGGGTGCGCGGGCGGAGGATCCGATCGTGCTGGTCGCGGGCGGGGCGCTCGACCCGGATGCCAATGCCACCGTGGCCGCGACCGCACGGCTGCTGTTCGAGGGCCGTCCGTGGCCGTCCGTCGACGTCGCCTTCGCCTCGACCGCCCGGCCGTCGGTGAGCGAAGCGCTGGAAAGGCTTCGCACGCAGGGTTTCTCGCGGGCTGCGGTCGCCCGCTACTTCCTCGGACCCGGCTTCCTGCCGGCGCTGGTCGAGCGCAAGGCCCGGTCGGTCGACGGCATGGAGGTCGTCGTCTCCGCGCCGCTGGGGGTGTCCGACGCTCTGGCCGGCCTCGTCACCGAGCGTTTCGACGAGGCGGTGCACGGCGACCTGCGGATGAACTGCGACGGCTGCCTCTACCGGATCGCGCTGCCCGGATACGAGTCTGCGGTCGGTGCGCCGCAGCAGCCGCACGCGCACGCGGACGACGAGGACTGACGTACCGGGCGGCGCGCTCAGGCCGGCGCCGGGTCGTTCGAGCCGCCGCACGCAGGTCTCCATCGCCGGCTCGCCGCACGCCGAGCACGTCACCGTCGCGAGCACCCTGGCTGACGGGGCTACCAGGGCGGGCGGGTCGACAACGCACTGATGCGTATCACCGAGGTGTTCCAGGCGGTTCCGCTGTTCTTCCTCACCCGGCTGGCGATCGGCTTCTTCGGTGCCGGTGCCGACAACCTCATCCTGCTGCTCGGCTTCACCTCGTGGGAGCCCGCGTTGTGCGCGCGGAACGGCGGCGAGGCGACGTCAGAGCAGACTGGCGACCCCCGGGTCAGTCGGAACGACGTGCCGCAGGCCGGGCACCTCGCCGAAAGCACTGTCGGCGGACACGAGGGCCTCGGCTCCCGCGGCCACTGCCGCTGCGGCGAGCACGGCGTCGAACGCGCCCAGGCGGGAGGTGGATCCGTAGAGGATCAATCCATTGCGCAGCACTGCATCGTCTGCTGTCAGCAGGGGTGCCAACAGCTGCGCGTAGGCACGCGCGTCCGCGACGGCCGGAAGCCGATCTCGTCGGCGAGCTCGCACGTGGAGGAACTCCTGAATCACCTCGACCGTGGTGGTTGCCTGCACTGCGCCCAGGGAGATCGCCCTGATCAGGCGTCGGCACGGCTCGCGCAATGGGTGCTCCGAACCCTGGGTGTAGATGAGGACGGTCGTGTCGAGGACGATCAAGCGCGTCGGCCGCGCAACGCATCGAGCTCGGCGAGAAGCTCTGGGATGTCGGGCACCGGCATGTCCTTAGCGGCCAGGACGGCCTCTCCCGCGGCTCGTCTTTGCCGGTCGCTGCTCGGCAACCCGCGGTCGATCGCCTCGCGGACGATGGCGGCGACGGAGACCCCGCGCTCGCGTGCCGCCTCGGTGATGCGCCGGTGCCGCTCATCGTCCAGCAGGATCTGCAGTCGATGATCCAACATGTGCAGACGTTAGCATGCTGTGGGTGGCGCCGACGTACGCCCTTCCCGTTGTTCTCGGTGCCGGGCAGCCGGACAGGTTGACGTCTTGTCTGAGGCGGGGTCTACTGTCAGGAATGTTCGAACGTTCGTTCGATTGATCATCTCGAGTGATCAGCGTTCGAGCATCGACGGGGCCTCGCGGACCCGTCGAGGGCGGATCCGCCCGGTGGACTGGGAGCTCGACCCTCCCGCTTCGCCGGGCGGGACCGCCGGTCCCGGGTGAGGCGTGGGGAAGCGCCTCACCCGGACCGGCGCCGCCCGTTGCCGCCTTCCCCAGGCACCCCGCGGGCAGCGACCGCTGCCCGCTCCAGGCTGGGAGGAGGAGCCCATGTCCCGTCTGCATGCCGATGCCGTCGAGGTCCAGCGCCACGATGACGAGCCAGCCCAGTTCCTGTGGCGTGGCCGGCTCTACGTTGTGCGCGAAGTCCTCCTTCGCTGGACCGAGTCCGGCGGTTGGTGGCGCAGTGCCGCCGTCTCGGCCCTGTCGTCCGGGAGCCCGGCCGGCGAGGCAGGCAGCGGACCGGCCTCGGTGGACGACGGCGAGCAGGACTGGTTCCGGGTCGAGGCCGGCGCGGGCCGGGCGGCCGGCACCGGCGTCTACGACCTGTGCTTCTCCTGGTCCTCGGGCTGCTGGTCGCTCGCCCGGGTCCTGGACTGAGGGGCGGAGGCGATGACGATCACCGCATCCGGCTCTCCCACGCTCCCGGCCGGCACGCTGCTGGCGCTGGCCCGCTGTGGGCTGCTCGAGGCGTGCTCGGCAACCTCGCCGGGCGAGCGTTACGCCACTGCCCACCTGTCCGCCCTGCGGGTCGCCGCGGCGGTGCTGGCCTGTCGGGCCCGTCCGGTCCGGCGCAGCCGTCCCACCAGCGCCTGGGTGCTGCTGGCCGACGTCGCCCCCGAGCTCGGGGAGTGGGCGGCCTTCTTCGCCGCTGGCGCGCGCAAGCGGGCCGCGGCCGAGGCCGGCCTGCCCTCGGTGGTCACCGCCCGGGAGGCCGATGACCTCGTGCGCGACACCCAGGCGTTCCTCACGATGGTGGAGTCCTCCCTCGGCCTGCCCGGCCAGCAGCTGCTGCTGGCCTCGGGCTGACCGCGATGACGTCTCCGCTATGACCGGCGACCCCTTCGTCCACCTGCACGTCGCCTCGGGCTATTCCCTGCGGCACGGCGCCTCGCATCCCCGGGTGCTCGTCGAGCGCGCAGCCGAGCACGGGATGGACACGCTGGCGCTCACCGACCGCGACGGGATGTACGGCGCGGTGAAGTTCGCCACGGCCTGCGCAGCCGGCGGGGTGCGGCCGGTGTTCGGGGTCGACCTCGCCGTCGCCCCGGTCGAGCCCGACACCGGATCCGCCGCGTCCGGCGACCAGGCCCGGCCCAGGCGCAGCAGTCCGGCCCGGGGCGGAGCCTTTCTCGACCGCCATTCCGATCGGGGCCATCCTGATTGCGGCCAGCCGGGCCGGGCGCTGCCGCGGGTGGTCTTGCTCGCCCGCGACGGCCGGGGTTGGGCGGCGCTGTGCCGGTTGGTCTCGGCCACCCACCTCGCCGGGGAGCGGGGCACACCGGTCAGCACCCTCGACCTCGTCGCCGAGCACGCCGGCGGCACCGCGCAGTCCGGAGCGCTCGCCGTCCTGCTCGGTCCCGGCTCCGAGCTCGGTCGGGCGGTGTCGGCTCGACGGGAGGGCCTCGCGCGCACCCAGCTGTCCCACTGGCGCGATGTGCTCGGCGCGGATGCGGTCGTCGTCGAGGTGGTCTGCCACCGTGGGCCTGGCGACGTCGCCCGGGCTGCGCGGATGCTCGGCTTCGCGAAGGAGCAACACGCGAGCGCGGTCCTCACCAACGTCGTGCGCTACGCCGACCGCACCGACGCCCCGACCGCCGACGTCCTCGACGCCTCCCGGCGGCTGGTGGCGCTCGATCTGCGCCATGTCGACCGGCGCAACGCCGAGGCGGCCCTGCTGTCCGGCAAGGCGATGGCCGAGGTGGCCGGGCAGGTCGCCCGTGCGGCCGGCCTCAGCGACGACGGTCACGGGCTGCTGGCCCGCACCCGCCACGAGGCCGAGCGGTGCGCGGTCGACCCGCACCGCGACCTCGGCATCGGGACGGTGCACTTCCCCGAGCTGCCAGTGGCAGTCGGCGGGGAGCCGCAGGCGGTGCTGCGCACGCGCTGCGAGGCCGGCTTCGGCCGGCGGTCGATGCCTCGCGACCGGCCTACCCTGGCCCGGCTCGAGGACGAGCTCGGCGTCATCGAAGGGCTCGGCTACCCCGCGTACTTCCTCACCGTCGCCGACGTCGTCGACCTCATCCGGGGCATGGGGGTGCGGGTCGCGGCGCGAGGGAGTGGCGCAGGCAGCCTGGTGACCTACCTGCTCGGCATCTCCGATGTGGACCCGATCCGCTACGGCCTGCTCATGGAGCGCTTCCTGTCGCCGCTTCGCCACCAGCTGCCCGACATCGACGTCGACGTCGAGTCGGCGCGGCGCACCGAGGTCTACGAGCAGATCCTGAGCAAGTACGGCGGTGAGCGCTGCACCTGCGTGTCGATGATGGACACCTACCGCGCCCGGCACGGCATCCGTGACGTTGGCGCCGCGCTCGGGCTGCCGCCCGGCGAGGTCGATGCGCTGGCCAAGGCGTTCCCGCACATCCGGGCCAACCAGGTGCGGGCGGCGATGCGCGACCTGCCCGAGTTGCGTGCCAGCGGGTTGGCGAGGGGGAACAACGCGGCCCGGGTCGACCTGCTGCTGCGCCTGGTCGAGCGGCTCGACGGCCTGCCCCGGCACGTCGCGCTGCACCCGTGTGGGGTGCTGTTGTCGGACCGCACCCTGCTGGATCGCACCCCGGTGGAGTCCAGCTGGCTGGGTTTCCCGATGAGCCAGTTCGACAAGGACGACGTCGAGGAGCTCGGGCTGCTTAAGCTCGATGTGCTCGGCATCCGCATGCAGTCGGCGATGACCTACGCCGTGCAGGAGATCGCCCGGGTCGACGGCGTCCGGGTCAACCTCGACTCGACTCCGCGTGACGACCCGGCGACCTTCGCCCTCGTGCAGTCGACCCGGACGCTCGGGTGCTTCCAGATCGAGTCGCCGGGACAGCGCGAGCTGATTGGCAAGTTCGCGCCGGAGACCTTCGAGGACCTCATCGTCGACATCTCGCTGTTCCGCCCCGGCCCGGTCAAGAGCGACATGGTCCGGCCGTTCCTCGAGGCACGGCAGGGCTGGAAGCCGGCGGTCTACCTGCACCCTGACCTCGAACCGGTGCTCGCCCAGACCCACGGCGTCGTGGTCTTCCACGAGCAGGTGCTGCAGCTGATCAGCGTCATGACCGGGTGCTCGCTCGCCGAGGCCGACGAGGTGCGCCGGGCGCTCGGCAGCCCGGACGGGCAGCAGGAGGTGCAGACCTGGTTCGCGCCGGTGGCCCTGGCCGCGGGCTACCGGCTCGGGGTGGTCGAGCAGGTGTGGGAGGTGCTGAAGGCGTTCGGGTCGTTCGGCTTCTGCAAGGCCCACGCCGCCGCGTTCGCCTTGCCGACCTACCAGTCGGCCTGGCTCAAGGCCCACCACCCGGCGGCTTTCCTCGCCGGAGTGCTCACGCACGACCCCGGCATGTACCCCAAGCGGCTGATCCTCGACGACGCCCGCCAGTTCGGGATCGCGATCCTCTCGCTCGACGTCAACCTGTCCGACTCCGCCTACCGGGTCGAGCGGGTCGGGATGTTCGACGAGCCGCCGCCGGCCATCCTCGACCAGGCCGGCGCACCGGCAGCCGAACCCCACCCGGGTGATCCACGGGGACTTTCAAGCGGATCCGGGCTTGAGATCCACCTCACATCCTCCGTGGATCAACGTAACCCGGCCGTGAAGCTGCGGGGGCCTGTCAGCGGCCCGCGCAGCGCACCGTCCGACCCGCTGCTGCCCGACGGGCGCGGCTACGGCATCCGGATCGGGCTGGCCGAGGTCAAGGGCATCCGTGCGTACGAGGTCGCTCGGATCGTCGCCGGGCGGCCCTACTCCGGGCTGTCGGACTTCTGGCACCGCGCCCAGATCTCCCGGCCGATCGCCGAGCGATTCGTCGTGGCGGGCGGTTTGGACTCACTGTACGGACTGGGCTCGGCCGTCCCGGTGCGGCGGCGCGGACAGGTCACCCGCCGCGACCTGCTGCTGCAGGTCGCCGAGCTCGACCGGTGGAGCCGGTCGAGCGCCGCGGCGGCCCGCAAGCTGGCCCCGCGTCGACGCGCAGTGAGGGACAGCGCAGCAGGCGAGCGCGCCGGGCAGCTCGTCCGGCCGGTGGTGGCGCTGGACGACGTGCGCGCCCGGGCCGCCCGGCAGTCGCAGGCCTCGGCGCCTGTCGTACCAGTCGACGTCCAGCTCGCCCTTGACCTGGACGACGCCCCGGAGCGCACCCTCTCGAGCGGCTTGCCCGAGATGAGCTCGGCCGAGCGGGTGCGGGCCGAGCTCGACGTGCTCGGCCTGGACGTCAGCTCCCATGTGATGGCGGCCTACGCCCCGTTGCTCGCCGAGCTCGGGACGACCCGGTCGAAGGACTTGCTCGGCTGCCGCAGCCGTCAGCAGGTGCTCGTCGCCGGGGTCAAGGTCGCGACCCAGACACCGCCGATCCGATCCGGTCGACGGGTGATCTTCGTGACGCTCGACGACGCGTACGGCCCGCTCGATGCGACCTTCTTCGAGGACGCCCAGGTCGGCTACGCCACGACGGTCTTCCACTCCTGGCTGCTGGTGATCTCCGGGTTGGTGCGCCGCACCGGCCCACGTGGGGTGTCCATGCAGGCGCTCGGCTGCTGGGAGCTGCCGGCGGTGCACGCCGCGTGGCTCGAGGGCGGGCTCGACGCGGTCTGGGCGTTCATGGACACCCCCGCCCTGGTCAGCGAGGCGGCTGTACAGGGGGCGGCGGCCAGCCGGTCGACCCGGCCGGTGATGGCCGGCCCACCCTCGGGCGCCGGTCATTCCGGGGTGGGGGGAGCGGTGCACGTCTACGCGACGGGGTTTCAGGCGTCGTCGTACGCCGACATCGCGCCGGCTGGGGACGGAACCGGCACCTCCAGCGGTCGCCCCGCCCCGGCGGCCCCGCGCAAGCTGTGGCACGCGAGCCCAGGCAGCTCCGGCCGATGAGCCGACCCCCCCGAGACGGCGACCCCGTCACTAGGCTGGGTCCGGAGCGCGTCGCCCCGGCCGCGCCGGGAGGAGCGCCGTGCAGCCAGCCGACCCGCCGTCGCCTGGGCCCCGACCGGTGCCGGCGGCCGGCCGCTTGCTGTCGGCCGCCGGACCGGCCGGTTCGGTCCGCACCGCGGTCATCTGGGAGGTGCTGTCGGCGGTGCTCGCCGAAGCCGACCCGGCGGGCACCGGGCTCGACGTGCTCGACGCGGGCGGTGGGACCGGCGGCTTCGCCGCACCGCTTGCCGCTGCGGGGCACCGGGTGCTCGTCATCGACCCGAGTCCCGACTCGCTCGCGGCCCTGCAGCGCCGGGTCGCCGAGGCCGGTCTGTCCGATCGGGTCGAGGGGCGGCAGGGCGACCTCGCTGACCTGCCCGACCTGGTCGAGCCGGGCAGCACCGACCTGGTGCTCTGCCACAGCGTGCTCGAGGTCGTCGACGACGCCGCCGAGGCGCTCGCGGCTGTGGCCGGTGTCCTGCGTCCCGGTGGGCGGCTCAGCCTGCTGGTCGCGGGCCGCGCCGCCGCGGTGTTCGCCCGGGCGCTCGCCGGGCATCCCGACGAGGCGGCCCGCGCCCTCACCGATCCCGCCGGGCGGTGGGGGCCGGCCGACGGGGTGCGCCGCCGCTTCACGGCCGACCAGCTCGGCCAGCTCGTGTCGGCGGCCGGCCTCGAGGTCGAGCAGCTGCACGGCGTCCGGGTGGTGGCCGATCTCGTCCCGAGCCGGGTGCTGGATGCCGAGCCCGGCGCCGCCGCCGCAATGTTCGCCCTGGAGCGGGCGCTGTCCGACCGGCCGCCCTTTCGCGACCTCGCCACCCAGCTGCACCTGCTGGCCGTCCGTCGCTGACCCGGTGGACCTGGTGCCGGTGATGTCGTGAGTCGGGGCGCCGTGCCGCCGATCGGGCCGCCCGCCGGGCCGCCCGGTGAGGACCGGGACTGCACCGTCCTGCACGTGGACATGGACGCCTTCTATGCCGGTGTCTCGCTGCTGTCCCGACCCGAGCTGCGCGACCGACCGGTGATCGTCGGTGGTGGCGGCACCCGGGGGGTGGTCCTGTCGGCCACCTACGAGGCGCGCGCGTTCGGCGTGCACAGCGCCATGCCGATGATGCGTGCCCGGCGGCTGTGCCCCCAGGCCGTCGTGGTCGCGCCGGATCACGCCGCCTACGCCCGGGTCTCGGCCGGGATCATGGAGGTCTTCCGCTCCATCACGCCGCTCGTCGAGCCGATCTCGCTGGACGAGGCGTTCCTCGACGTCCGGGGCGCCGCCCGCCGGCTGGGCGGTCCGATTCAGATCGGTGAGTGGATCCGCGCCACCGTCCAGGACGAGCAGGGTGTCACCTGCTCGGTGGGCGTCGCGAGCACCAAGTTCGTCGCCAAGCTGGCGTCGGCGCGATGCAAGCCCGACGGCCTGCTGGTCGTGCCGGCACAGGAGGTGGTGGCCTTCCTGCACCCGCTGCCGGTGGGCGCGCTGTGGGGAGTCGGCGGCAAGACCGAGGACGTCCTGCAACAGCTCGGACTGCACACCGTCGGCGACCTGGCGCACACGCCCGCCTCCACCCTGGTGCGGGCGCTCGGGCCGGCCACTGGGGCCCACCTGTCGGCGCTGGCCTGGGGCCGCGACGACCGCTCGGTCGTGCCGCACGAGCCCGACAGAAGTCTCGGCGCCGAGCACACCTTCGCGACCGACATCGACGACCCGGTCGTGGTGGCCCGCGAGCTGCTGCGCCTGTCGGAGCGCACCGCGGCCCGGCTGCGCGCGACCGGGCAGGTCGGCCGTACCGTCTCGATCAAGGTCCGCTTCGCCGACTTCACGACGATCACCCGAGCCAGGACCTTGCCGGAGGCGACCGACGTCGGACGGCTGGTCTATGACACCGCCGTGGGCCTGTATGACGCGCTCGGTCTGCAGCGGGCCCGCATCCGGCTGGTCGGGGTGCGAGTCGAAGCGATCCTGGACGCCGACGACCAGCCACACCAGCTGCAACTCGGGGAGCGCGAGCACGGCTGGCGTTCGGCGGAGCAGGCTGTCGACCGGGCCACCCGCCGGTTCGGTGCGGGAGCGGTCCGCCCCGCCGCGCTGGTCGAACCTGCGGGAGAGCTGAACCCGGACATGTTGAGAAGGGCGCCCGGAGGGGCATCATGAACGGATGGAGAGCGGGCGAGAAGGACTGCCGGTGCTGGTCGTCGTAAGTAGTTCCACCCTTCGTCGTGACGTACGGCCCGCACCCTCGTATCCTTGTGCCGGCAACCCGCGCGTCAAGGGGTGGCAACAGCAGATCCAGTCCTCGGCCCTGTGGCCGACATCGCCCGGGAGGGAGGGCCGTGCCGCTCTCTGAGCACGAGCAGCGCCTGCTCGACCAGATCGAGCGCGCCCTCTATCAGGAGGATCCGAAGTTCGCCTCCAACGTCCGGGCCACCGACCTGCGCACCCACATGCGTCGCCGGCTGCGAAGGGCGGCGCTCGTGCTGGCGCTCGGCGTCTTCCTGCTGCTGGCCGGCCTCATCGGCTTCGGGGGAGGCCCGCTCGGCACCGTGATCGGCGTCGCCGGCTTCGTCGTGATGGTGATCGCGCTGTTGCTCGCCATGACCAGCTGGAAGCGCCTCGGGCAGCCCGGGGGTGGCAGCGGCGGCGGTGGTGCCAGCCTGCACGTGGCCGGGTCGTCGCGGACTGATCGACCGGTCCGCAACAAGCCGGCCAGCCCGGCCCGCGGCGCCGAGGGGGGCGGCTCGTTCATGGCCAAGCTCGAGCAGCGGTGGAAGCGCCGCTGGGAGGAGCGTGGTGGCGAGGACCGCTGACCCTTGATCGGCCGGTCACCCGCTGCGGCTGACCGCCGCCCCGCGGGGACGCAACCGCCGGCGTACCGCCGAAAGGGCGAGGTCCATCCGGTCGAGCGCATCGGCGATGCTGCCTGCCAGCCAGGAGCCCGCCCACCTCAGTGAGGACGGCGGCAGCACCCGCGCCCACCAGCGCTCACCGGCGGTGCTGGCCGCGAGCAGACCGACGCGGAGCGCGGCGACATCCCGCCGCAGGGCTGCCGCCCCGGTGCCATCGTCCGCGCCGCCTGCAGCCGCGCCGCCTGCAGCGACACCGCCCGTAGGGGCAGCTGCCGGCCGGGCGTAGCGCGCCCGCTCGACCGCAACGGTCAGCCGGTCCAGCGCCGCGGCAGATCCCGGCGACACCGGGCGGGACGCCGCGAGATGCGCAGCCGCGGCGCGGGGGGAGTCCGCCGGCCGCCATCGGTGGCCGACATCGACGGCGTCGTCGTGCAGGACTGCCCAGGCCGCGCGCGCGTCCGGGGTGCGCCATCGGTGCCGGCGACGGGCAGCGCCCAGCAGTGCCGGCGCCGCCAGCACGAGCAGCAGCAGCGGCGCGGCCAGCACCACCGGTGCGAGCCCGCTGTCGGGGTCGGCGGCCCCGCCTGCCCCTGGCGCCCCGTCCTGCTCGGCGCGGTCGAGGGCCCCCGGGTCGCTGTCCGGAGCGGTCTGCGGCACCGCGGGGGCGGCGGACGGGCCGGCGGACGGGCCGGCGGACGGGCCGGCCTCCGCCTGCGGGGTGGAGTAGGCCGGGGTGTCCACACCGCTGCGGGGTGTCGGCTCGAAGCGGACCCAGCCGACACCGGTGAACCACACCTCCGGCCAGGCGTGTGCGTCGCTCGTCGTCACTTCGTAGCGGTCCTCGCCGACGGCCCGGCCAGGGATGAAGCCGACCGCCACCCGGCTGGGGATGCCGAGCGAGCGCACCATCGCCGCCATGGCGGAGGCGTACTGCTCGCAGAAGCCGACCCGCCCGCGCAGGAAGTTCTCCAAGGCGTCGGGGGAGTTGATACCCGGCTCGGAGGCGTCCTGGTCGTAGCGAAAGCCGTTGTCCGGGTCCCGGAACAGCGCTTGCAGGGCTACCACCCGGTCGTAGTCGCTGGTCTGGCCGGCCGTCGTGCGGGCGACGAGCTGGCTCACGTAGTCCGACACGGCCGGCGGCTGGGCGTAGCCCTCCCGGATGTCGTCGGGCACCACCGGCCTTCGGCGCAGCAGCTCAGCCGAAGGCTCGACCGGCGCGGCGCTGACGACGTACGGCGCATCGAGGTCGCTGATCTTGGCGCGGGTCGAGAACACCGTCTCGGCTTCGGCGTCCCAGATCCACGGGCCCTCGATGTCGATGTCCGCCGGGGGGAAGGGCACCGGCAGCCAGGGCCCGTCCAGCCGGGACGAGACGGTGATCTCGGTGCGAACCTCCCGAGTCGCCGTCGTCGTCTGACCTTGCGGGACGGGGATGCCCTGCTGCACCGCGTCCTCATCGACGTCCCCGGACAGCTCCGAGGACGACCAACCGGCGGCCGGGTCGAAGACGTCCAGCGTGGTCAGCCGCAGATAGTCCGCCCCGGTCGTGGTGCGGTAGGTCAGCAGCGTCACCGGCTCCGGCAGGCGCAGCTGACCGGCCAGTCGGGTGATCGGGTTGTAGGTCGTGGTGGTGCGTGATCCATTGGCGCCTACGCCGGAGCCCTCACCGAGCAGGCGCCCGTCCAGGCCGGGGATCAGTGCGGGCACCACCACTGCGACCCCGAGCGCGGCGGCGCCGATCCGCCGGCCGACCCTGGCCAGGCCGGGATCGGCTGGGCCGCTGTCCGCGGTGGCGGCCGACAGCGGGGCTCCCCAACGGGACACCCGGTCGCTGCCGTCGGCCAGCAGCAGGAGCAGCCAGCCGGTGGCCCCCAGGACGAAGGGCAGCAGACCGGCCCCGTCCGACAGGACCGCGGACGGCACGGTGAACAGCAGCAGCAGCGGCAGGCCGGCGACCGCGACGCGGCGAAGCCCAGCGGCGAGCAGGTCGACGACGACGGCGACGGCACCGACGCCGAGCACCGCCAGCAGGACCAACCCGGGCTCGGTGGGCACCGGCGCCCCGAGCTCTTGCATGTCGAGCAGTCCCTGCTCGAGGGTGGCGGCGAGGGAGCGGGCGGTCTCGGGGCCGGGCACCACCGCGTAAATCAGAGTGCCGGGCGCGAAGACCAGGACGACGTACGCCGCGAGGCCCAGCCCGGCGGCGAAGGGCACGAGCGCGCGTGGCAGCCTTGCGGTGCGTGCCAAGGCGGCGGAACCCGCGACGACCGCGACCGCCGCGAGCACCCGCGCCAGCCAGCCGAGGTCGTCGTACAGCGGGGCCAGCGCGCTCGTCGTCAGACCCACGGCAACGGCCGCAGCAAGAGTCAGCCGGGCCCACACGTTCAACGGGAACCGTGCCCGACCCTGGCGGACGGGGCCTGCTCGGCCGCTCCGACGCGGTGGCCTCGGGTTCCGGCTGCCGGCCAGATCGAGGCAAGCAGGCTTGCCTGCGAGGCGGGCAGGACGCGCCAGCTGGCGGCGCCGAGCAGGCTGGTCACCCGCACGTGGTGGGCAGCTGCGACCGTCGAGGCGCGGGGACTGACCGGTGCCCAGCTGTCCGTGTCGAGCAGCACGGCCACGCAGACGGCCGAGCCGGTACGCAGCCGCGCTAGCCGTTCGGCCTGCGCCAGGTCGATCGCGCCGAGCACGGCCACGAGCACCCCGCCCATACCGCTGCGGCGCAGCCGTTCAGCGGCCTCGTCGAGGGTGCGACCGCTTCCGGTGTCGACGGTGGCGAGGGTGTCGAGCAGCAGTCGCTCGGTGAGTGCTGGTCCGCTGGCCACCAGGGGGCCGCCCGCATCGCGCACCAGAGCGACAGTGAAGCCGGCGCGGGTCAGGCTGACTCCGATGCTCGCGACAGCGCTGACCGCCCACTCGAAGGACGAGCCGAGCCCGTCCCCGCGATGGGCGTGCGCCCGGGTGTCCAGCAGCAGGGTGGCCCGGCTTGAGAAGGGCTGCTCCTCCCGACGGACCATGAGCTCGCCGGTCCTCGCCGTGGACCGCCAGTGGACTCGTCGCAGGTCGTCGCCGTAGCGGTACTCCCGGGTTGCGGCGTCGTCGGCGCCGCTGGAGGTGACCGACCTCGATGCGGCGTCACCGCCGCCGGCCCAGCTCCCGCCGAGGCGCAAAGCGGGCAGTCGGGACACCACCGGGGTGACGGTCAGCTCGTCGGTGCTCGCGAAGGCCCGACTGAGCTCGCACAGGCCGAACGGGTCGGCGAGCCGGACCGACAGCGGACCGATCCGGAACCGCCCCCGCAGGTCAGAGCGCACCGGATACGAGACCTCCCGCACGTCCCGGGGTTCCACCCTGTCGAGCACGAAGCGCGGCCGTCCGCCGAGGGTGTAGGGCAGTGCGTCCTCCATGAGCAGCACCCCGCTGGCGAGGCGCGAGACGTTGTCGAGGCGCAGCCGTACGGTCGACGGTTGTCCTGCCTCGACGCGCGGGGGGTCGAGCGAGCGGGAGCAGGCCAGGCGGTAGCGGGTGCGGGCGACGATGGCGACTGCGGCGAGCGGCAGCGTGATGAGGAAGACCGCCACGCGCAGCAGGTCGCGCTGGCCGAGCGGCAACGAGCACACGGCCAGCGCCACGCCGGAGGCGAGCAGGCAGCGCCCGCGGGTGGTCAGACCCGCCAGGGCGGAGCGCCAGCCGGCGGAGGTGGATCGCGGGCGTCCGGTCACCGGCGGCGGGCACCGGCGGTCGACGAAGCGTCGGGCACGGCCGTGCGCCGCAACACTGCGGCGACCACGTCATCGGCGGTCCGCTGGGAGATCGAGGCCTCGGCGGTGGGCAGCAGCCGGTGGGCGAGCACCGGGCCGGCCAGCTCCTGCACGTCGTCCGGCAGGACGTAGTCACGGCCGTCGAGGGCGGCGTTTGCCCGAGCCGCCCGCACCAGCTGCAGACCGGCGCGCGGTGACGCCCCGAGGCGCAGCTCGGGCGCCGTCCGAGTCGCCGTCAGCAGGTCGACGACGTACTGCTGGATGTCGACGGCGACGTGGACGCTGCGTACCACCTCGATCAGCTTGCGCACCTCGAGGGCATCGGCGACCGGCTCCAGGTCGTCGATCGGCTCGTGCGCGCCGTGCGACTGCAACATCTCCAGCTCGGCCGCCGGCGAGGGGTAGCCCATGGACACCCGCGCGGTGAAGCGGTCGCGCTGGGCCTCCGGTAGCGGGTAGGTGCCTTCCATCTCGATCGGGTTCTGCGTCGCGATGACCATGAACGGCGTCTCGAGGACGTACGTCACCCCGTCCACGGACACCTGCTGCTCCTGCATGGCCTCCAGCAGCGCGGACTGCGTCTTGGGGCTGGCCCGGTTGATCTCGTCGCCGACCACGATGTTGGCGAACACCGCGCCCGGCTTGAACTCGAACTCGTGCGAGTCCTGGTCGTAGATCGAGACCCCCGTGACGT
>JAABUN010005923.1_pt1 | contig 14568 bp, 12 predicted proteins | sample 5559311 | NCBI WGS metagenome assembly JAABUN01 (sample SAMN10711877, study PRJNA513370) | rock metagenome | isolation source: Antarctica rocks | place: Antarctica: Victoria Land, Siegfried Peak sud | reverse complement strand
AGCGACTGTCGGCCGACGTCATCAACTTCTCGGCCAAGGGCTCGAGCGTGTCGAAGGGCGAGACGCTCAAGGACACCGCGCTCACCCTCGAGGCGATGGGCTCCGACGCGGTCGTCATCCGCCACTCCTGGTCCGGGGCGCCGGCCAACCTGGCCCGCTGGATCCGCGGCTCGGTCGTCAACGCCGGCGACGGCACCCACGAGCACCCGACGCAGGCCCTGCTGGACGCGTTCACCATGCGCAAGCGGCTCGGCCGCATCGAGGGGCTGCGCGTCACGATCGTCGGCGACGTGCTCCACAGCCGGGTGGCGCGGTCCAACGTGCTGCTGCTGTCGACGCTGGGCGCGGAGGTCACCCTCGTGGCCCCCCCGACGCTCCTCCCCGTCGGCATCGGCTCGTGGCCCGCGCAGGTGTCGTACGACCTCGACGCCGTGCTGCCCAAGAGCGACGTGGTCATGATGCTGCGGGTGCAGCGCGAGCGCATGGGCCCGGCGGGGGAGAAGGCCGCGGCCTACTTCCCGAGCGCCCGGGAGTACTCCCGGCGGTACGGGCTCGACGTCCGTCGCGCCGCGACGCTGCCGGACGACGCGATCGTCATGCACCCCGGTCCGATGGTGCGGGGCATGGAGATCTCACCCGAGGTCGCCGACGGCGTGCGCTCCACGATCATGGAGCAGGTCGCCAACGGCGTCAGCGTGCGCATGGCCGTGCTCTACCTGCTGCTCGGCGGTTCCGAGCCGGCCATCGGCTCGCCCCCGGCACCTCCGGGTGCCGGCACTCCCGAGAACGGAAGCACCGCGTGACCTCCTACCTGCTGCGTGACGTCCGCCCCTACGGCGAGGACGCGTACGACGTCCGCCTGGTCGACGGCCGGGTCGCCGAGCTCGGCACCGGTCTCAGCGAGGGCGACGCGACGGTGCTCGACGGGGCCGGCTGCGTCCTGCTCCCGGGGCTCGTCGACCTCCACACCCACCTGCGTGAGCCGGGCCGGGAGGACGCCGAGACGGTCGAGACCGGCACGCTCGCGGCGGCTCTCGGCGGCTTCACCGCCGTCCACGCGATGGCCAACACCGACCCGGTGGCGGACACGGCCGGGGTCGTCGAGCAGGTCTGGCGGCTCGGGCGGGAGGCAGGTCACTGCGACGTCGCACCGGTGGGTGCCGTCACGGTCGGTCTCGGCGGCGAGCAGATGGCCGAGCTCGGCACGATGGCCGACAGCGCCGCCCGGGTCCGCGTCTTCTCCGACGACGGGAAGTGCGTCAGCGACGCCGGTCTCATGCGCCGGGCGCTCGAGTACGTCAAGGCGTTCGACGGCGTCATCGCCCAGCACGCGCAGGAGCCGCGGCTCACTGTCGGCGCCCAGATGAACGAGGGCGTCAACTCCAGCCTGCTCGGCCTGACCGGCTGGCCGGCGGTGGCGGAGGAGGCGATCATCGCCCGTGACTGCCTGCTCGCCGCCCACGTCGGGAGCCGCCTGCACGTCTGCCACGTGAGCACGGCCGGCAGCGTCGACCTCCTGCGCTGGGCCAAGGACAAGGGCTGGGACGTCACGGCCGAGGTGACGCCGCACCACCTCGTCCTCACCGACGACCTGGCGCGCACGTACGACCCCCTGTTCAAGGTCAACCCGCCGCTGCGCAGCCAGGCCGACGTCGACGCGCTGCGCCGCGGCCTGGCCGACGGGACGATCGACTGCGTCGCGACCGACCACGCACCCCACGCCCTCGAGGACAAGGAGGCCGAGTGGGGTGCCGCCTCACCGGGCATGACCGGTCTCGAGACCGCCCTGGGGGTCGTCGCGCTCACCATGGTGCAGACCGGCCTGCTCACCTGGCGCCAGGTCGCCGAGCGGATGTCGTCGGTGCCCGCGCGCATCGGCCGGCTCGACGAGGGGCCGCAGCCGCAGGGCCGGCCGATCGCCGTCGGGGAGCCCGCCAACCTGGTCCTCGTCGACGCCGCGTCGCCCTGGACGGTCGACCCGCGTCGCACTGCCAGCCGCAGCCGCAACACGCCGTTCGCCGGCCGGGAGCTGCCGGCCCGGGTCGTCGCCACCTTCCTGCGGGGCCGGCCCACGGTCCTCGACGGGTCGCCGGCATGACCGGCGACCGCGTCCTGCTGACCGTCACCATGCTGGCGATGGTCGGCGCGCTCTACCTGCTCATGCTGCGCGGCTGGCGGTCCCGCCAGCGGCGCCAGAGCGACCTGCCGGTCCCTCCCGCGGCGCCGGCCGTGCGCGGTGAGGAGGTCGCCCCGGTGGCCGGCGGCCTGTTCGTCGGGACGACCTTCGCCGACGACTGGCTGGACCGGGTGGCCGTGCACGACCTGGCACACCGCAGCGCCGGCTGGTTGGTGGTGACGGCCGACGGCGTCCACGTCGAGCGGGAGGGCCTGCCGGACCTCTACCTGCCGTACGGCGTCATCGTGCGCGCCTTCCTCGGCGACGCCCTCGCGGGCAAGGTCGTCGGCAAGGAGGGGCTCCTGCTGCTCGAGTGGCGCCTCGGCAGCCGCCTGCTCACCAGCGGGTTCCGCGCGGATGACCACTCCGTGCACCGCGCCCTGGCCGAGGCCGTGTCGGCCCGGCTCCCGTCACCGCTGGAGGCCTCGTGAAGCGCGCCGTCCCCGCCCTGCTGGTCCTGGAGGACGGCCGGTCGTTTCGCGGTGAGGCCTACGGCGCCGTCGGGTCGACCTTCGGCGAGGCCGTCTTCAACACCGGCATGACCGGCTACCAGGAGACGCTCACCGACCCGAGCTACCACCGGCAGGTGGTGGTCATGACGGCGCCGCACATCGGCAACACCGGCACCAACGACGAGGACCCCGAGTCCCGTCGCATCTGGGTGAGCGGCTTCGTCGTGCGCGACCCCTCGCGCGTGACCAGCAGCTGGCGCAGCACCGGCTCGCTGGACGACGAGCTCGTCCGGCAGGGCGTCGTCGGCATCAGCGGCATCGACACCCGCGCGCTGACCCGCCACCTGCGCGAGCGGGGCGCGATGCGGGTCGGCGTCTTCAGCGCGGACGCGCTGGGCAGCGCCGACGAGCTGCAGGCGCAGGTCCTCGACAGCCCGCCGATGGTCGGTGCGGACCTGGCCCACGAGGTCACGACGCCGGAGGCGTACGTCGTCCCGGCCGTCGGTGAGAAGCGCTTCACGGTGGTGGCTCTCGACCTCGGGATCAAGGCGAGCACGCCTCGCTACCTGAGCCGTCGCGGCTGCGAGGTGCACGTCGTGCCGGCGACGACGTCCGGCGCCGACCTGCTCGCGCTCCGCCCCGACGGGGTGTTCCTGTCCAACGGCCCGGGTGACCCGGCGACCACCGACGGCCCGGTGGCCGCCGCCCAGGCGGTGCTCTCGGCCGGCGTCCCCCTGTTCGGGATCTGCTTCGGCAACCAGATCCTCGGCCGGGCGCTGGGCCTCGGCACGTACAAGATGCGCTACGGCCACCGCGGCATGAACCAGCCGGTCCAGGACCGCCGTACCGGGCAGGTGCACATGACCAGCCACAACCACGGGTTCGCCGTCGACGCGCCGGTCGAGGGCCCGTTCGACACGCCGTACGGCCTGGCCGAGGTGAGCCACGTCGACCTCAACGACGACGTGGTCGAGGGGCTCCGCTGCGTCGACGCGCGGGCCTTCTCGGTGCAGTACCACCCGGAGGCGGCCCCCGGCCCCCACGACGCGACCGGGCTGTTCGACTCCTTCGCCATCCTGATGGAGGGCTGATGCCCAAGCGCACGGACCTGCAGCACGTGCTCGTCATCGGCTCCGGGCCGATCCTCATCGGGCAGGCGGCGGAGTTCGACTACTCGGGGACCCAGGCCTGTCGGGTGCTCAGGGCCGAGGGGCTGCGGGTCACCCTCATCAACTCCAACCCGGCGACCATCATGACGGACCCGGAGTTCGCCGACGCGACCTACCTCGAGCCGATCACGCCCGAGTTCGTCACCAAGGTCATCGAGAAGGAGCGCCCCGACGCACTGCTCGCCACCCTCGGTGGTCAGACCGCGCTCAACGCCGCGATGTCGTTGCACGCCGACGGGGTCCTCGAGCGCTACGGCGTCGAGCTGATCGGCGCCGACGTGGACGCCATCCGGCGGGGCGAGGACCGCCAGGAGTTCAAGCAGGTCGTGGAGTCGGTCGGCGGCACGAGCGCCCGCAGCGCGGTCTGCCACACGATGGAGGAGGTGCTGGCCGCGACGGCCGAGCTGGGCTACCCGGTGGTCGTGCGGCCCAGCTTCACCATGGGCGGCAGCGGCTCGGGCATCGCCCACGACGAGGAGGCGCTCCACCGCATCGCCGGCGGTGGGCTCCTCGCGAGCCCGACCACGGAGGTGCTGCTCGAGGAGTCGATCCTCGGGTGGAAGGAGTACGAGCTCGAGCTGATGCGAGACCGGGCCGACAATGTCGTGGTCATCTGCTCCATCGAGAACGTCGACCCCATGGGCGTCCACACCGGCGACAGCGTCACCGTCGCGCCCGCGCTGACGCTGACCGACCGCGAGTACCAGAAGATGCGCGACCTCGCGATCGCCATCATCCGTGAGGTGGGGGTGGACACCGGCGGCTGCAACATCCAGTTCGCCGTCAACCCCGCCGACGGCCGCATCGTCGTCATCGAGATGAACCCGCGCGTCTCGCGCTCCAGTGCGCTCGCGTCCAAGGCCACCGGCTTCCCGATCGCCAAGATCGCCGCCCGGCTCGCGCTGGGCTACACCCTCGACGAGATCCCCAACGACATCACCCGCGAGACACCGGCCTCGTTCGAGCCGTCACTCGACTACGTCGTGGTGAAGATCCCCCGCTTCGCCTTCGAGAAGTTCCCCGGCGCCGATCGGGAGCTCACCACGACGATGAAGAGCGTCGGCGAGGCCATGGCGATCGGCCGCTCGTTCGTCGAGGCGCTGCAGAAGGCCATGCGGTCGCTGGAGCAGTCGCCGTCGGAGTTCTGGGTCAGCCCGGACCCCGAGGTCCCTGCCGGTCAGGACCCGGTGACGGCTGCCCTCGACCTCGCCCGGGTGCCGCACGACCTGCGGCTGCTCACCGTCGAGCGGGCCCTGCGCCTCGGCGCGACGCCCGAGCAGGTGTTCGAGGCGACCGCCATCGACCCGTGGTTCACCGAGCAGCTGCTGTCGCTCGTCGAGCTGCGGGCCGACCTCGAGGGCGCCCTGGGGCTCGACGAGGCCCTCCTCCGCAGGGCCAAGCGGGCCGGGTGCAGCGACCGCCAGATCGCCACCGTCCGCGGCACGTCCGAGGCCCAGATCCGCGCGCTGCGGCACCTGCTCGGCGTGCGGCCGGTCTACAAGACCGTCGACACCTGCGCGGCGGAGTTCGCGGCTGAGACCCCTTACCACTACTCCTCCTACGACGAGGAGACGGAGGTCGCCCCGTCGAGCCGGCGCAAGGTGCTCATCCTCGGCAGCGGGCCGAACCGCATCGGCCAGGGCATCGAGTTCGACTACGCCTGCGTGCACGCCTCCTTCGCGCTGCGGGAGGCAGCCTTCGAGACCGTGATGGTCAACTGCAACCCGGAGACCGTGAGCACCGACTACGACACGAGCGACCGCCTCTACTTCGAGCCCCTGACCGTCGAGGACGTCCTCGAGGTGGTCGCCGCCGAGCAGGCCAGCGCCGACGCCGGGGGCGGCGAGCTCGTCGGTGTCATCGTGCAGCTCGGTGGCCAGACGCCCCTTCGCCTCGCCCAGGAGCTCAAGGACCGCGGCGTCCCGATCGTCGGCACGAGCCCCGAGGCCATCCACCTGGCCGAGGAGCGGGAGGCGTTCGGCACGGTGCTGGCCGAGGCGGGCCTGCCTGCGCCCAAGCACGGCACGGCCCGCTCCTACGACGAGGCCAAGGCCATCGCGGAATCGGTGGGCTACCCGGTGCTGGTCCGGCCGTCGTACGTCCTCGGCGGTCGTGGCATGGAGATCGTCTACGACGACGAGATGCTCGTCGACTACGTCCGGCGCTCGACGCTGATCGGCCCGGACCACCCGGTGCTGGTCGACCGGTTCCTCGAGGACGCCGTCGAGATCGACGTCGACGCCCTCTACGACGGCACCGACCTCTACCTCGCTGGTGTCATGGAGCACATCGAGGAGGCCGGCATCCACTCCGGTGACTCCGCCTGCGCGCTCCCGCCGATCACGCTGGGCAGGGGTGACGTCGACCGCATCCGCACCTCCACGCTCGGGATCGCCGCCGGCGTCGGGGTGCGCGGCCTGCTCAACGTGCAGTACGCCCTGAAGGACGACGTCCTCTACGTCCTCGAGGCCAACCCTCGGGCGAGCCGCACCGTCCCGTTCGTCAGCAAGGCCACGGCCGTCCCGGTGGCCAAGGCCGCCGCCCGCATCATGCTGGGCGCCACCGTCGCGGAGCTGCGCGCCGAGGGGCTGCTGCCCGCCACCGGCGACGGTGGCACGCTGCCCTACGACGCGCCCATCTCGGTGAAGGAGGCGGTCCTGCCGTTCGGCCGCTTCAGGACCGCCGGTGGTGAGGGGGTCGACACGGTCCTCGGACCGGAGATGAAGTCGACCGGTGAGGTCATGGGCATCGACAGCGAGTTCGGCACCGCCTTCGCCAAGAGCCAGGCGGCTGCCTACGGCGAGCTGCCCGTCAAGGGGGCGGTGTTCGTCAGCGTCGCCAACCGGGACAAGCGCGCCATGCTCTTCCCGGTGAAGCGCCTCGCCGACCTCGGCTTCGAGGTCCTCGCCACCGAGGGCACGGCCGACGTGCTGCGCCGCAACGGCGTCACCGCGACCGTCGTCGGCAAGCACTCCCACGGCCATGGCGACGACGTCGTCCCGAGGATCCTCGCGGGCCAGGTCGACCTCATCATCAACACGCCGTTCGGCGTCGGCACGCGCAAGGATGGCTACGAGATCCGCACCGCGGCCGTCGCCCGAGGTGTCCCGTGCATCACCACGATCCAGGGGGCCGCTGCCTGCGTGCAGGGGATCGAAGCCCTGGTGCGCGGCGACATCGGCGTGCGCTCGTTGCAGGAGCACCACGCGGGCCTGCGCGCATCGACCGAGGCCGCAGCGACCCGGGCGGGGGAGGCCTGATGCCGCTCCAGGTCGCGGGTGAGGTGCTGTCGGTGAAACGGGTGGGGGCCTACCAGTCCATGACGGTCATCGCTCCCGGCATCCCGGAGCTGACCCGACCCGGCCACTTCCTCGCCGTGCAGGTCGGCGGTCCGGAGTCGAGCATGCTGCTGCGCCGGGCCTTCGCCATCTACGACGTGAAGGACCGCGGCGTCTACGGCGGCACCGTCGAGTTCGTGTTCGCCGTGCACGGCAAGGGCACCGCGTGGCTGTCGGCCCGCCGTCCGCAGGACAAGCTGGACGTCGTCGGGCCTCTGGGCAAGCCCTTCCGGCTGCCGACGACGGGGGTCAACGCCGCCCTCGTCGGCGGCGGCTACGGCAGCGCGCCGCTGCTGCCGCTCGCGACAGCGCTGCGCGAGCGCGGCTGCCGTGTCGACGTCGTGCTCGGCGCCGGCAGCTCTGACCGGCTCTTCGGCCGGCTGGAGGCCAAGCGCCGCGCCACGTCCATCGTCGTCACGACCGACGACGGGTCGACGGGGGAGCGGGGCCGGGTGAGCGACGTGCTGCCCCGGGTCCTCGAGAAGAACGGCACGGACGTGGTCTACGCCTGCGGTCCCATGCCCATGCTGCGGGCAGTGGCTGCCCAGTGCGCAGAGCTCGACATCCCCTGCCAGGTCGCCGTCGAGGAGTCGATGGCCTGCGGGATCGGGGTCTGCATGACCTGCGTCCTGCCCGTCGTCGGCGACGACGGGCTGACCCGCATGGTCCGCTCCTGCGTCGAGGGCCCGGTCTTCCTCGGAGACCGGGTGCGGTGGGACGCTGTCGGCACGGTGCCGGCCGACGCCGTGGGCGCACCCGGGGTCGCCCGATGAGCGCGCCGTCCGGCACCTCCGCGAGCCGGCCCGACCTCACGACAGTGCTCGCGGGCACCCGCTTCCCGAACCCGGTGTTCACGGCTTCGGGCTGCGCAGCCGCGGGCCAGGAGCTGTCGCAGTTCTTCGACGTCGCCGCCCTCGGCGGCGTCGTCACGAAGTCGATCATGCTCGACGCCCGGTCCGGGCGGGCCACGCCGCGCATGGCGGAGACGCCCAGCGGCATGCTGAACTCGATCGGCCTGCAGGGCCCCGGGATCGAGCACTTCCTGGACAGGGACCTGCCCTGGCTCGCCGAGGCCGGTGCCCGGGCCGTCGTCTCGATCGCGGGCGGCAGCGTCGAGGACTACGCCCGCCTCGCCTCGCAGCTCCGAGGTCGCCCCGGGCTGGCCATGATCGAGGTCAACATCTCCTGCCCCAACGTCGAGGACCGCGGGCAGGTGTTCGCCTGCGACCCGAAGGCCGCGTCGGGGGTGGTCAACGCGGTGCGCAAGAACACCGACCCCGAGATCCCCGTGTTCGCCAAGCTCTCACCCGACGTCACGGACATCGCGAGCATCGCCCGCGCCTGCGTCGACGCCGGCGCCGACGGCCTGTCGGTCATCAACACGCTGCTCGGCATGGTGATCGACACCACGACCATGCGCCCCGCCCTCGCCGGGATCACCGGCGGCCTGTCCGGCCCGGCGATCCGGCCGGTCGCCGTCCGCTGCGTCTGGCAGGTGCACCAGGCCCTCCCGGACGTCCCGATCCTGGGCATGGGGGGCATCCGCACCGGCCTCGACGCCCTGGAGTTCCTGCTCGCCGGGGCCAGCGCGGTCAGCGTCGGCACCACGGTCTTCGGCGACCCCACGGCCCCGGTGCGGATCCTCGACGAGCTGTCGGCAGCTCTCGCGGAGCGCGGCATCGAGCGGGTGTCCGACGTGGTCGGCCTCGCCCACCGGCCGCCGACGACGTACGTCCCGGAGTCGGCCGACCCGGTCGGCGATGACCTGCTCCAGCCCGCTTCCGACCAGTCCGCCCCGACCCCCGTGGAGGAGCCCTCGTGAAGGCCCCGATCGCCGTCGCCCTCGACGCCCAGGACGCCGAGACGGCGGTCCGCTGGGCGCGGGCGGTCGCCCCCTCCGCAGCCGTGGTGAAGATCGGGCTGGAGCTCTACCTGCGGGTCGGACCGTCGGTGGTGGCCGACGTGCGCGCGGTGACCGACGCGGAGCTGTTCCTCGACCTCAAGCTCCACGACATCCCCAACACCGTCGCCGGTGCGGCGCGTTCGGTGGCCGCGCTGGGTCCCCGCTACCTCACGGTGCACGCCGTCGGCGGCGCCGACATGGTGCGCGCGGCGGTGGAGGCGGCGCCGGACGTGACGATCGCCGCGGTGACCGTGCTGACCAGCATGGACTCCCACGCCCTCGCGACCGTCGGGCTCGACGGCTCTCCGCTCGACGCGGTCCGCCGGCTGGCCGCTCTGGCCGTCGGCGCCGGAGCCGGGGCCCTCGTCTGCTCGCCGCAGGAGGTCGCCGCCGTGCGCGCCGAGGTCGGTCCCGGCGTCGTGCTCATCACCCCGGGGGTCCGTCCCGCCGGCGCGGACGCCCTGGACCAGGCGCGGGTGGCGACCCCGGAGCAGGCGCTCGCCGACGGCGCCGACCTGCTCGTCATCGGCCGTCCCATCACCGCCGCCGCGGACCCTGGCGAGGCCGCTGCCCGCATCGCCGAGGGCCTGCGCCAGCGCTGAGCCGCGCCGCGGCGTTGCTCGCGAGGCGGTGCGCCTACTAGGTTCCGATGGTCCTGACCCACTTCCGACTCGAGGTGACCCGCGTGGCGCTGCCGTCCTTGACGCCCGAACAGCGCACGGCGAACCTCGAGAAGGCCGCCGCAGCGCGCAAGGCGCGCGCAGCGCTGAAGGTCCGGCTCAAGTCGAGCGGCACCCGGCTCGACCAGGTGCTCGCCGACGGCGACACCGACGAGGTCATCGGCAAGATGAAGGTGGTCGCGGTCATCGAGTCCATGCCGGGGGTCGGCAAGGTGCGTGCCCAGCAGATCATGGAACGGCTCGAGATCTCCCCGTCGCGGCGCGTGCGCGGGCTGGGCTCCAAGCAGCGCGAGGCCCTCGTCAAGGAGTTCAGCGGCACGTGAGCCCCGGCCCGCCGAGCCGCGTCGCACCGAGCCCCGTCGCACCGAGCTCCACGACCTGTGACGCGGCTCGACCGGGGGGGAGGCTGATGGTCCTCGCGGGGCCCACCGCGGTCGGCAAGGGCAGCGTCGCGGCCGAGGTGCGGTCCCGGTGGCCGGAGGTGTGGATGTCGGTCTCGGCGACCACCCGCGCACCGCGCCCCGGCGAGGTCGACGGCGTGCACTACCACTTCGTCACCGACTCCGACTTCGACCGGATGATCGCGACCGGGGAGCTGCTCGAGTGGGCCGTGGTGCACGGCGTGCACCGGTACGGCACGCCCCGGCCGGCGGTCGAGCGTGCCCTGGCCGAGGGGCTGCCGGCGCTGCTGGAGATCGACCTGCAGGGGGCCAGGCAGGTGCGGGAGGTCATGCCGGAGGCGCTGTTCGTCTTCCTCGCGCCGCCGTCCTGGGACGAGCTGGTGCGCCGGCTCGTCGGGCGCGGCACCGAGACCGAGGCCGAGCGGGAGCGGCGGCTCGCCACCGCCCGGGTGGAGCTGGCCGCGGAGCCCGAGTTCGACGTCACCGTGGTCAACGACGACCTCGAGGCGGCGGCCGCCCGGCTGGTAGCGTTGATGCGCGACACCCCGTAGTCCCTGCTCGCCCTCCTCCCTGCACGTCGGCGGAGGGGCGGTGGGCGCCCCCAGAGCTCTGGAGAACCCTCGTGGCCGGCACCGTCGCCAACCCGATCGGCATCACCAACCCCCCGATCGACGAGCTGCTCGCGGCCACGGACTCCAAGTACAGCCTGGTCATCTACGCGGCCAAGCGCGCCCGCCAGATCAACGCCTACTACTCCCAGCTCGGCGAGGGCCTGCTCGAGTACGTCGGCCCGCTCGTGGAGACCGGCGTGCAGGAGAAGCCGCTGTCCATCGCCCTGCGGGAGATCAACGGCGGGATGCTCACGCACGAGCAGGTCGCCGACCCCGTCGTCTAGCTCGCCCGCTGCCGAGGCCCGCACGATGACCAGCCCCGCCCGGCCCCGCGTCGTGCTCGGCGTCGCCGGTGGCATCGCCGCCTACAAGGCCGTCGATCTGCTCCGACGTCTCGCCGAGTCCGGCTGCGACGTCACGGTCGTGCCCACCCGCGCCGCGCTGCAGTTCGTCGGCGCACCCACCTGGGCGGCGCTGTCCGGCAAGCCCGTCGCCGAGGACGTGTGGAGTTCGGTGCACGAGGTGCCCCACGTGCGCATCGGCCAGGACGCCGACCTCGTCGTGGTCGCTCCGGCCACCGCCGACCTGCTGGCCCGAGCGGCGCACGGCCTGGCCGACGACCTGCTCACCAACGTCCTGCTGACCGCCCGGTGCCCGGTGGTGCTCGCGCCGGCCATGCACACCGAGATGTGGGAGCACGCCGCGACGCAGGCCAACGTCGCGGTGCTGCGCGCGCGAGGGGCCCTGGTCGTGGAGCCCGCCGTCGGCCGGCTCACCGGCGCCGACAGCGGCAAGGGCCGGCTGCCCGAGCCCGCCGAGCTCGCCGAGCTCTGCCACCGCGTGCTGGCCGGTGCCACGCAGGACCTGGCCGGCAGGCGGGTCGTCGTGTCCGCCGGCGGCACGCGCGAGCACCTCGACCCGGTGCGCTTCCTGGGCAACCGCTCCTCGGGCAAGCAGGGCTACGCGCTGGCCCGCGCGGCGGCAGCCCGTGGGGCGTCGGTCGTGCTGGTGAGCTGCGCGTTCCTCCCCGACCCGGCGGGCATGACCGTCCGCCGCGTCACGAGCGCGCTGGAGCTGCGCGACGCGGTCCTCGCGGAGAGCAAGGGCGCGGACGCGGTCGTGATGGCGGCCGCGGTGGCCGACTACCGGCCGGTCGAGCGGCTCGCCACCAAGCGCAAGAAGACGGGCGCCCTCACCGTCGACCTGGTCGCCAACCCCGATGTGCTCGCCGAGCTGGTCGCGGCTCGCGACGGCGGGCAGGGCGGGCCGGGGTCGCAGGTCCTCGTCGGCTTCGCGGCCGAGACCGGTGACGACCACCGGGACGTGCTCGGTCACGGGCGGGACAAGCTCGCCCGCAAGGGGTGCGACCTGCTGGTCGTCAACGAGGTCGGGGAGACCGGTCACCCCACCGGCTTCGAGGGCGACAGCAACGCCGCGACCGTCCTGACGCGCGAGGGCCAGGAGCACGACGTCCCGCTGGCGAGCAAGGACGCCGTCGCCCACATCGTCTGGGACCTCGTCGCCTCGCGGTGGCCGAGTAGTCTGCCCGCCACGTCCTGATCCACCCCGGTCCCGCCCTAGGAGCCCTGTGTCGCGTCGCCTGTTCACGTCAGAGTCGGTCACCGAGGGGCATCCCGACAAGATCGCGGACGCGATCAGTGACTCGATCCTCGACGCGCTGCTGGCGCAGGACCCGAAGAGCCGGGTCGCGGTCGAGACGCTCATCACGACCGGGCAGGTCCACGTCGCCGGCGAGGTGACGACCGAGGCGTACGCCGACATCCCGACGATCGTGCGCGAGCGGATCCTCGACATCGGCTACGACAGCAGCAAGAAGGGCTTCGACGGCGCCTCCTGCGGCGTCAGCGTGTCGATCGGCTCGCAGAGCCCGGACATCGCGCAGGGCGTCGACACCGCGTACGAGGCGCGGGTCGAGGGCGAGACCGACGAGCTCGAGCGCCAGGGCGCCGGCGACCAGGGGCTCATGTTCGGCTTCGCCTGCGACGAGACCCCCGAGCTCATGCCGCTCCCCATCGCGCTCGCCCACCGGCTGGCCCGGCGGCTCTCGGCGGTGCGCAAGGACGGCTCCGTCCCGTACCTGCGTCCCGACGGCAAGACCCAGGTGACCATCGAGTACCGCGACGGTCGTCCGGCCCGGCTCGACACCGTCGTGGTGTCGAGCCAGCACGCGCCGGACATCGACATCGAGACGCTGCTCAAGCCCGACGTCGCCGAGCAGGTCATCGACCCGGAGGTCGCCGGCCTGGGGATCGACACCGACGGCTACCGGCTCCTGGTCAACCCGACCGGCCGGTTCGAGATCGGCGGCCCGATGGGTGACGCCGGCCTGACCGGGCGCAAGATCATCGTGGACACGTACGGCGGCTACGCCCGGCACGGCGGCGGTGCGTTCTCCGGCAAGGACCCCTCTAAGGTCGACCGGTCCGCCGCCTACGCGATGCGCTGGGTGGCCAAGAACGTCGTGGCCGCCGGGCTCGCGACGCGGTGCGAGGTCCAGGTGGCCTACGCGATCGGCAAGGCCGAGCCTGTCGGGCTGTTCGTCGACACGTTCGGCACCGGCGTCGTCGACGACGAGCGGCTGCAGGACGCGGTGGTCGAGGTCTTCGACCTCCGGCCGGCGGCCATCATCCGCGACCTGGACCTGCTCCGGCCGATCTACGCGCAGACGTCCGCCTACGGCCACTTCGGTCGCGAGGGCAAGGACTTCACGTGGGAGGTCACGGACCGCGTGGACCTGCTCCGCAAGGCCGCGGGGCAGTAGCCAGGGACGCAGGAGCAGCCGGGGCGGACAGGCTCGCCCGCCCGCCGTCGTCGGAGGTCGCGCCTAGCCTCGGCAGCGTGGTCGACGAGGTGCTCCCGCTGGAGGTGGCACCACGCACGACGCGGACCGGCCCGGCCCCGGCCCGGCCACCGGCACGGCGACGCGCCTCGACGCCTGTCGCCGCCCGGCTCCCGGTCGCGCGGGTGGCCGTGGACAGCGGCCTCGCGCACCTCGACCGGCCCTTCGACTACGCCGTGCCGGCGACGCTGGAGGAGTCCGCGCAGCCCGGGGTGCGGGTGAGGGTGCGCTTCGCCGGCCGCCTGGTCGACGGCTGGCTGCTCGAACGGGTCGACGCGAGCGACCACGCCGGAGCGCTGGCGCCGCTCGCCGGCGTCGTCAGCCCGGAGCGCGTCCTGACCTCCGACGTCGCCCACCTCGCCCGCGCGGTCGCCGACCGCACCGCCGGCTCCATGACCGACGTGCTGCGGCTCGCCCTGCCGCCGCGTCACGCGCGGGTGGAGGCCGAGGCGGCGAGGGCCCCGACGGACGCCGCAGGTGCCGACCCCGTCGCCGAGCCCGGGCCGGACGAGACCGGCCCCTGGCGCCGCTACCCGATGGGTCCTGCCTTCCTGACCGCCCTCGCCGAGGGGCGCTCACCGAGGGCGGTGTGGTCGGCCCTGCCCGGACCGGGCTGGCCGCAGGAGGTCGCGCTCGCGGTCGCGGCCTGCCGGCGCAGCGGCCGAGGCGCTGTCGTGGTGGTCCCGGACAGCCGCGACCTCGACCGCGTCGCTGCCGCGCTGGCGGCCGCCGGCGTCCGGGCGGCCGCCCTGTCGGCGGACCTCGGACCGGCGGAGCGGTACCGCCGCTGGCTGACCGTGCTCCGCGGCGAGGTCGCCGTGGCGGTCGGCACCCGGGCGACCGCCTTCGCTCCGGTGCGCGACCTCGGGCTCGTCGTCGTGTGGGACGACGGGGACGACCTCCACGCCGAGCCCCGCGCGCCCTACCCCCACGTGCGGGAGGTCCTCGCCCTGCGTGCCCACCTCACGGGTGCCGGCG
>JAABUN010005922.1_pt1 | contig 14575 bp, 13 predicted proteins | sample 5559311 | NCBI WGS metagenome assembly JAABUN01 (sample SAMN10711877, study PRJNA513370) | rock metagenome | isolation source: Antarctica rocks | place: Antarctica: Victoria Land, Siegfried Peak sud | reverse complement strand
CTGGACGTCACGCCGGAGCGCGTGCGCGTCCGCGAGAGCCCCAACGACGCGACGCTCGACCGGCGCTCCTGGGTGCTCGACGGAGACCGGGTCCTCGAGCGCCCGGCGGGGGTGCCGGAGCAGCTCGGTCGCGAGGCGGTCGCGCTGGGCCGGCTGCGGCGCACCGCTGAGCGCGACGGTCCGGGCGACGTGCGCCTGCGCGCTCAGCCGGCCGTCGCCGAAGGATCGCGCAGGCCGACCGGCGCGGTGGTCGTGCTCCTGTCCGTGGCGCCGTTCGAGCGCCTGGAGCAGGAGGTGCTGATCGGCTCGATGCTCATCGCTTTGCTGGTGCTCGTCGCGGGAGGGGTGGCGATCCGCAGCGCGGTCGACGGGGCGCTGCGCCCGGTCGCGCAGATGACCTCGAGCGCCCAGGACTGGGGCGCGCACGACCTCGAGCGGCGCTTCGCTCTCGGGCCGCCGCGCGACGAGCTGACGGGGCTGGCCGCGACGCTCGACGGGCTCCTGGCCCGGATCGCCGCCTCGCGCCGTCACGAGCAGCGCTTCGCCAGCGAGGTCGCCCACGAGCTGCGCACTCCGCTGGCCGGGCTGCGCGGCCGGGCCGAGCTCGCGCTCGGGGCCGAAGGCCCGGATGCGGCTCGCGAACGCGAGGCGGCGCTGCACGTCGTCGTCGCCGCGGCGGGGAAGCTGGACGCGACGATCGACACGCTGCTGAGAATCGCCCGCCGGGAGCTCGACCCGTCCGCCGGCTCGGTCGACCTGACCGCGCTCGTCTCAGAGCTCGAGGGGGTCGAGGTCGAGGCTGCACCGGGGCTCCCCGCCGCCGAGGGCGAGGCCGAGGTCGTACGGCGCGCGCTGGCGCCGCTCGTCGACAACGCGCGGCGTCACGCGCGCGGCCGCGTCGTTCTCGAAATGACGGCCATTGACGGCCGCGTGCGCATCGCCGTCCGCGACGACGGGCCGGGCCTCGACCCGGCGCTGGGCGAGCGCGCCTTCGACCCCGGCGCTCGCGGTGCCGGCGCAGGGTCGGACGGTGCCGGCCTGGGCCTGGCGCTGGCTCGCCGCCTGGCCCGCTCGTGCGGCGGCGACGTCGTCGCGGGGCCGGGGCCCGGCGGCTGCTTCGTGCTCGAGCTGCCCGCCGTCGCCTGAGCTTCGCGCAGGCAGTCAGGTGGGGTTCAGGTGCTCGGGCGCATCCTGCCGTCCATGAGCACAATCGCGCAGACGCCGCCGCAGGTCACGCTCGGCCGCCAGATGCTGAACAAGGTCCCGGAGGTCACGCTCTTCTTCTGGGTCATCAAGATCATGTGCACCACCGTCGGCGAGACCGCGGCCGACTACCTCAACGTGAACCTCGGCTTCGGGCTGACGAACACGACCTACGTCACGGGGGCGCTGCTCGCGGTGCTTCTCCTCGCGCAGTTCCGCGTACGGCGCTACGTGCCGGCGCTCTACTGGTCGGTGGTGGTCGTCATCAGCGTCTTCGGCACGCTGATCACCGACAACCTGACCGACCGTTACGGAGTCCCCCTGACGACGAGCACCGCCGTCTTCGCCGTCGTGCTGGCCGTCGTCTTCGCGATCTGGTTCGCCATCGAGCGCACGCTCTCGATCCACAGCATCGTGACCACCCGCCGGGAGAGCTTCTACTGGCTGGCGATCCTCTTCACCTTCGCGCTGGGCACCGCCGCCGGCGACCTGGTCGGGGAGAAGCTCGGCCTCGGCTACGGCGTCTCGGCGGCGATCTTCGGCGCCGTCATCGCCGTGATCACCCTCGCGCACTACCGGCTCAAGCTCGACGCGGTGCTCGCCTTCTGGCTGGCCTACATCCTCACCCGGCCGCTCGGCGCCTCCATCGGAGACGGGCTCTCGCAGACGCGCGCCGACGGCGGCCTCGGCCTCGGCACCACCACCACGAGCTTCCTGTTCCTGGCCTGCATCCTCGCCCTCGTCGGGTTCCTGACCGTCACCCACAAGGACCAGACGCCTCCGCAGCCGGCGCCGGCCTGAACGTCGAGGTAACGCCGCCGGCTCGTCAGGCGTCGATCAGCTCTCGCTCGCGGACCACCCACGCCCGGCGGGCTTCGTCGAAGGCTTCCCAGTCGAGCGACGGCGCCGGGGGGCCGGGCTCGGGGTCGTCGGGTGGTTCGGACCCGCCGCCACCTCCCTCGTCCGGGTTGTCGTCGTGGCCGTCCGGTGGGGGCGGGGGAGCGTCCGGGCTTCGGGCCAGCCAGAAGACCGGGAATAGGACTGAGGTCGCGAGCACGCCGGCGACCAGCGCGGTCGCCCAGTGGTGGGTGAGCGCCAGCCCGGTGGTGAGCAGGACCAGGGCGCTCGAGAGGAGCAGCAGCAGCGCGCAGGCGGAACACGCCCACGGCAGATGGCGACGCGTCGGCGGGGCCAGGAGCCCGACGAGGGCACCGGCGGAGACGGCGGTCAGGGCGGCGGCCACCTCCTCATCTTGCCCGTCGACGCCGCAGATCGCAAGTCGCTGCCGTTCGTTTTTCGCGGAGAGCTCGTCGGCGGGGCGCGTCAGGCCTCCCGTGCGCCGGGCCCGAGGACTCGCGTCGACCCGGGCGCGTCCCGCGCCACGGAGCTCCACAGCGTCGCGTGCACCGGGGCCCGGAGACGGGCGGCGGGAACGCCGTGCCCCGGGGCGGCCATCGTCTGCGTCGCCTCGCGGCTGAGCGCGAAGCGCCGCAGCGCGAGCGCCGCGGCGGGGCACTGCTCCTCGGGGAGCGTCGTCACGTACCAGCGGTCGACGACCGGCGTGCCGCGCACGTCCAGGCGCGCGATGGCCTGATGGCGCAGCGCCTCGGCAAGCGTGTGCGACAGGGCGAGCATCACGCCCTCTCCGCCGCCGACGGCGTAGAGCGCGGACGCATCGCTGGGAAAGGCGCGCACGTCGGAGGGCGCCAGTCGATGCCGGGCGAAGAACTCGCCGGTCGGGGTCGAGCGCTCGTCGCCGCCGGGGCCCACCAGCCAGCGCTCGTCGGCCAGCTCGGACGGGGCCACGGCGCTCCGCCCCGCGAGAGGGTGGTCGGCTGACGCCACCACGACGAGCATGTAGCGCAGGAACGGCACGACCACGAGGTGGCGCGCCGCCTCGAGCGCCGGCCGGGGCCCGAGGGTGATGTCCGTGCGCCGGCGCTCGAGCAGCTCGGCGAAGCGGCGCGGCGGCTCGACGGCGACCGCGACCTCGGTGCCGCGCGTGCGGCTGATGAACGCCGACAGCAGCGGCCCGACGGCGTGCTGCTCCACGCTGCTCGACACCGCGACGTGCAGCAGCTGAGGCCCGTGGGGCTGGGTCGCGTCGAGCGGCAGCCGCGCGCGATCGGCGAGCTCCGTGATGTCGGCGGCCAGGGACGCCAGGCGTCGCCCGGCGCCCGTCAGGACGAGCGCCTGCCCTGCGCGCGCGTAGAGGTGGTCGCCGAGCTCCCGCCGCAGCACGCCGACCGACGCGGAGATCGCCGGCTCGCTGATCGCGAGCTCACGCGCCGCCGCCTTGACCGATCCCAGCCGGGCCACCGTGGCGAAGATGTGCAGCTGGCGGAGGGTCACTTAAGCATTCGCTTCATCGGGAGTTGCCGGCCCACGGTAGCGGTGGGACCGTCGTTCTTGGAGAAGGGTTGCTGTCCCCCCGAAAGGAGACGTTGTGCAGGTACCGGCCCCGTTTGAGTACGAGCGCGCCGAGACCGTCGAGCAGGCTTTGGAGCTGCTGCGGGCCCGAGGCCCCGAGGCGCGCCTCCTGGCCGGCGGACACTCGCTGCTGCCGATGATGAAGCTGCGCCTCGCCGCGCCCGAGTGCCTGATCGACATCGATCCTCTGGCCGGCGAGCTCGGCTATATCCGAGAGGCTGACGGCGAGGTGCGCATCGGCGCGATGACGCGCCACAGCGCGCTGCTCGCCGACGAGCTGCTCGCCGCGCGCCTGCAGATCTTCCGCGACGCCGAGCGCATCATCGCCGACCCCATCGTCCGCAACCGCGGCACGATCGGCGGTGCGCTGTGCCAGGCCGATCCGGCCGAAGATCTCTCCTCGGTGTGCGGCGCCGTCGACGCGAAGGTCGTCATCCGCGGCCGCGACGGCGAGCGCGTGCTCGACATGCACGAGTTTCACCGCGGCCCCTACGAGACGGCCGTCGGCCCGGACGAGATGCTCATCGAGGTCCGCGTGCCGCTGCACGACGGCGCCGGCAGCGCCTACGCGACGGTCGAGCGCCGCGTCGGCGACTGGGCGGTCGCGTCCTCCGGCGCCGCCGTGCGGCTGGAGGGCGGCACGATCGCCGGCGCCCAGATCGCGCTGGCCGCCGTCGGCGCCGACGTCACCTCGGCGCGCGCCGCCGCATCGCTCGCCGGCCAGATCCCCTCGGAAGGGGCCTTCGCGACGGCGGCCGACCTGGCCGCCGAGGACTGCTCCCCGACCGCCGATCAGCGCGGCACGGAGGCGTACAAGCGCCATCTCGCGCGAGAGCTGACGCTGCGCACGCTGCGCCGCGCCACCGCCCGCGCCCTCGGACAGGAGGCCTGACCCACATGCAGATCAACCTCAGCGTCAACGGCGAGGAGCACAGCGCCGAGGCGGAGCCCCGCACGCTGCTCGTGCACTTCCTGCGTGACCAGCTCGATCTCACCGGCACCCACTGGGGCTGCGACACCTCCAACTGCGGGGCGTGCGTGGTGCTCATGGACGGGGTCCCGGTCAAGTCGTGCACCCTGCTCGCCGCCACGGCCGCCGGCCACGAGATCTCCACCGTGGAGGGCATGGAGAAGGACGGCGCGCTCGATCCCGTCCAGCAGGGCTTCATCGAGGAGCACGGCCTGCAGTGCGGCTTCTGCACCCCCGGCATGATGCTCGCCGCCCGGGCACTGCTCGACGAGAACCCGCACCCGACCGACGCCGAGATCCGCATCGCGATCTCCGGCCAGATCTGCCGCTGCACCGGCTATAAGAACATCGTGAAGGCGGTCCGCTGGGCCGCCGACAACGCGCCCGCCCAGACCGCGGCGCAGGAGGTCTGAATCGTGGCGACTGTCGAAGAGCCCCCGCCCGTCGCCGGCTTCGGCCGGATGAAGCGCAAGGAGGACCCGCGCTTCGTCCGCGGCCAGGGCCGCTACATCGACGACCTCAAGCTGCCCGGGATGCTGCACGGCGCCGTGCTGCGCAGCCCCGTCGCGCACGCCCGGATCATCTCCGTCGACACCTCCGCCGCGCAGGCGCATCCGAAGGTCAAGGCGGTCATCACCGGCAAGGACCTCGAGGGCCTCGGCCTCGCGTGGATGCCGACGATGTCGGCCGACACGCAGGCCGTACTCGCGACCGACAAGGTCCGCTTCCAGGGGCAGGAGGTCGCCTTCGTCGTCGCCGACGACCACTACAGCGCGCGTGACGCGCTCGAGCTCATCGACGTCGAGTACGAGGAGCTGCCGCCGGTGGTCAACGCCCGTGAGGCGCTGAACCCCGCCTCCCCGGTCATTCGCGACGACCAGGAGGGCCGCACCGACAACCACATCTTCGAGTGGCACGCCGGCGACGCGGAGGCGTCCGACGCCGTCTTCGCAGCGGCGGACGTCGTCGTCACGCGCGACATGATCTACCCGCGCTGCCACCCGGCCCCGCTGGAGACCTGCGGCGCGGTCGCGCAGATGGACCCCGTGATGGGTCAGCTGACGCTGTGGACGACGACCCAGGCGCCGCACGCCCACCGCACCGTCTACGCGCTCGTCGCGGGCATCCCCGAGCACAAGATCCGCATCATCCCCGGCGACATCGGCGGCGGCTTCGGCAACAAGGTCCCGGTCTACCCCGGCTACGTCTGCGCGATCGTCGGCTCGATCCTCACCGGCAAGCCGGTCAAGTGGGTCGAGGACCGCTCGGAGAACCTCACCTCCACCGGCTTCGCCCGCGACTACATCATGCACAGCGAGATCGCCGCCACGCATGACGGCAAGATCACCGGGCTGCGCGTCGACGTCCTCGCCGACCACGGCGCGTTCAACGCCACCGCCCAGCCGACGAAGTACCCGGCCGGCTTCTTCCACATCTTCAGCGGGAGCTACGACCTCCAGGCCGCGCACTGCCGGGTCACCGGCGTCTACACCAACAAGGCGCCGGGCGGCGTCGCCTACCGCTGCTCGTTCCGCGTCACCGAGGCCGCCTACCTCGTCGAGCGGATGGTCGACGCGCTCGCGATGGAGCTGAAGGTCGACCCCGCCGAGCTGCGGCTGAAGAACTTCATCCAGCCTGAGCAGTTCCCCTACCAGAGCAAGACCGGATGGGAGTACGACTCCGGCGACTACGAGCGCGCGATGCGCCTGGCCATGGAGATCGCCGGCTACGACGAGCTGCGCGCCGAGCAGAAGGCCAAGCGCGAGAAGGGCGAGCTGATGGGCATCGGCATCTCGTTCTTCACCGAGACCGTCGGTGCCGGGCCGCGCAAGGACATGGACATCCTCGGCCTGGCGATGAACGACGGCGCCGACCTGCGCGTGCACCCGACGGGCAAGGCGGTCCTCGGCATCAGCGCGATGAGCCAGGGCCAGGGCCACGAGACGACGTTCGCCCAGATCGTCGCCGAGGAGCTCGGGCTCCCGGTCGCGGACATCGAGGTGGTCAACGGCGACACCGATCGCACGCCCTACGGCCTGGGCACCTACGGCAGCCGCTCGACGCCGTGCAGCGGCGGCGCGACGGCCCTCGTCGCCCGGAAGGTGCGCGACCGCGCGAAGCTCATCGCCGCGGGCATGCTCGAGGTCTCGCCGGACGACCTGGAGTGGGAGAAGGGGCGCTGGTTCGTCAGGGGCGATCCGCAGCAGGGAAAGACGATCTCGGAGATCGCGATGGCCGCGCACGGCGCGGGCGACCTGCCCGAGGGCGTCGAGGGGATGCTCGAGGACACCTGCGTCTACAACCCGCCGAACCTGACGTTCCCGTTCGGGGCTTACATCTGCGTCGTCGACATCGACCCGGGCACCGCCCAGGTCTTCGTCCGGCGCTTCATCGCCGTCGACGACTGCGGCGTGAAGATCAACCCGATGATCGTCGAGGGCCAGATCCACGGTGGCCTCGCCGAGGGCGTCGGCATCGCGCTCATGGAGCTCATCCAGTTCGACGAGCAGGGCAACTGCCTCGGCGGCTCGTTGATGGACTACTTGATCCCGACGTCGCTCGAGGTGCCTGACTGGGAGCTCGGTGAGACCGTCACCCCGTCACCGCACCATCCGATCGGCGCCAAGGGCGTCGGCGAGTCGCCGACGGTCGGCTCGCCGCCAGCGATCGTCAACGCGGTGCTCGACGCGCTGCACGAGCCCTACGGCATCGACCACATCGACATGCCGTGCACGCCCAGCCGGGTGTGGGAGGCGATGCAGGGCCGGGCGACGCCCCCGCAATGATCGCCACCGAGCTCAGCCGCCGCGCCCAGGAGCTCTCCGAGGCCGGGACCGCGTTCGTCGAGGCGCGCGTCGTGCGCGTCACGCGCCCGACGAGCGTCCGCCCCGGCGACGCCGCGCTCGTGCTCTCCGACGGGACCTTCGAGGGCTTCGTCGGCGGCATCTGCGCGGAGGACACAGTGCGCCTCCAGGCGCTGCGGGCACTGGAGACTGGCGAGCCGATGCTGCTGCGGCTGCTGCCCGAGCCCGGTCCGGAAGGCGGCGACGAGCGGGTGGTCGACGGTGCGGTCACGAGCCACAACCCCTGCCTGAGCGGTGGCGCCATGGAGATCTTCCTCGAGCCCCGGCTCCCCGCCCCGCGCCTGGTCGTGGTCGGCGACGCGCCCGTGGCCCGGGCGCTGCTCGACCTCGCTCCCCGGGCGGGCTTCGAGGCCGTCCCCGGCGTCGCGCCGACCCCGGACGACGCCGCGCTCGTGGTCGCGTCGCACGGCCGCGACGAGGAGGACATCATCGCCGCGGCGCTGCGCGAGGGTGTCTGGTACGTCGCCCTCGTCGCCAGCCCGCGGCGCGGTGCGGCGGTGCGCGCCGCCCTTGACGTCGACGACGCGCTGCGCGAGCGGCTGCACACGCCCGCGGGCCTGGACATCGGCGCGCAGACCCCGGCCGAGATCGCCCTCTCGATCCTCGCCGAGATCGTGCAGGAGCGTCGCAGCGCTCCAGGCCGCCCCGCTCCCGCCCCGGCCACGGCTCCGGCCCCGGCCGCAGTGACGGCGGACCCCGGCTGCTGCCATGGCGGGGACTGACGCCGGCGTCGTCGCCGGGCTGGTGCTCGCCGCCGGAGGGTCGCGGCGCCTCGGCCGGCCCAAGCAGCTCCTGCCCTACGGGGAAGCGACGCTGCTGGACCACACGCTCGGCCTCGCGCGCGCCTGCCGCTTCGACCAGCTGCTGTGCGCGGTCGGCGGGAGCGCCGAGGAGGTGCGAGCCCGCGTCGACCTGTCGGGCGTCGAGGTCGTCGAGAACCCGGCGTTCGGCGGTGGCTGCGCGTCGTCGATCGCCGCGGCGCTGTCGCACCTCGACCCTCTCGCCGAGGTCCTCGTACTGTTGCTCGGAGATCAGCCGGGCGTCAACACTGCGAGCGTCGCGGCGCTGCTCGCGCACCGCGGCGACGCGGCCTTCGCGGTCTGCCGCTACGACGACGGGCGCGGCCATCCCTTCGCCTTCGGCCGCGACGCGTTCGGCGAGCTGGCGACGATGCACGGCGACAAGGCGGTGTGGAAGCTGCTCGAGCGCCACGGCGACGCGGTCGTCGAGGTCCCGGTCCCAGGTCCCGTCCCGCTCGACGTCGACACCTGGGACGACTACCACGCGGTTCTCGCCCGGTGAGCGCCGCGCGCGATCTCGTCGGAGACCCCGGAGCGCTCGCGAGGTCCTCGGCCAGACCGACTACCTCGCCGACGAGGGCCTCGCCACGTCGCTCTTTTTCGCGCTCGCGCTGCCCCAGCCGCTGCTGCTCGAGGGCGAGCCCGGCGTCGGCAAGACCGAGGCGGCCAAGGCGCTCGCCCGGGTGCTCGACACCCCGCTGATCCGCGTGCAGTGCTACGAGGGCATCGACTCCGCCGAGGTCCTCTACGAGTGGAACTACCCTCGCCAGCTGCTGGCCATCCGGCTGGCGGAGGCGGCCGACGGCACGCTGGAGGAGGCCGAGCTGTTCGGTGAGCGCTACCTCGTCCGCCGCCCGCTGCTGACCGCGATCGAGCACCCCGGGCCGCGGCCGGCGGTGCTGCTGATCGACGAGCTCGATCGCGCCGACGACGACTTCGAGGCGTTCCTGCTCGAGCTGCTCGCCGAGGCGAGCCTGACGATCCCCGAGCTCGGGACGATCCGCGCGACGCACCCGCCGATCGTGCTGCTCACGTCCAACCGCACACGCGACCTCCACGACGCGCTCAAGCGCCGCTGCCTCTACCACTGGATCGACTACCCGAGCGCCGAGCGCGAGGCCGAGATCGTCCGGCGGCGGGTACCCGATGCGGGTCCCGCGCTGGCCGGCGACGTCGCCGCCGCCGTCCGCCGGCTGCGCGGCACCGAGCTCCAGAAGCCGCCCGGCGTCGCGGAGGCGATCGACTGGGTGGCGACGCTCGAGCTGCTCGGCGCTCCGCGGCTGGACGCCGCCGCCGCGGACCGCACGCTCGGCAGCGTGCTCAAGTACCGCGAGGACCAGGAGCTCGTGCGCGAGCGGGGCCTCGAGTGGCTGGCGGTCGGCATCGATGGCTGAGCCGCCGGTCGGCGCGCGGTCCGACGTCGCGCCGACGGCCGAGCCACCCGTCGGCGCACTGTCCGACGTCGCCGCCCGCACCGGTCGCGCGCTGCGCGACGCCGGCCTCCCGTCGTCGCCGGAGCGCTCGGTGCGCTTCGCCCGCGCGCTGCTGCTCGCGCCGCCGCGCACGCGCCGGGCGCTCTACTGCACCGCGCGCACGGTCTTCGTCTCCGACCACGAGCAGCTTGCGACGTTCGATGCGGTCTTCGCGCGGCTCTTCGCCGGGCTAGTCGACCCCGCGGACTCCCGCGGTCAGGACCCGCCGATGGAGGGCGCCGAGGCAGAGCGCCGCCGCGCCCCCGCGGGCGCGCGACCGCTCGAAGGACCGCAGAGCGAGGCGGGCACCCGGGTCAGCGACCAGCGCAGCGGCGGGAGCGATCAGGCGCCCGAGCGCGACGCCCCGGTCGCGAGCGCCGCGGGTGGCGAGCGCCTGGCCCAGAAGGACTTCGGCGCGCTCTCGCCTGACGAGCTGGCCGCGATCGCCGTGCTCATGCGCGCCCTGGCGCTCGCCCCGCCGACCCGCCGCACGCGCCGCGCCCGGCGGGACCTCCGCCACGGCCGGCTCGACCTGCGCGCGACCCTGCGCGCGAGCCACCGCACCGGTGGCGACCCGGTCCGGCGCCTGCGCCGCCGGCGCGTCGAGCGCCCGCGGCGCCTCGTGGTCCTCTGCGACATCTCGGGCTCCATGGAGCCCTACGCGCGGGCGTTCCTGCAGTTCCTGCACAGCGCCGTCGGTGGCGCCGACGCCGAGGCGTTCGTCTTCGCCACGCGCCTGACGCGGATCACGCGCTCGCTGCGCGGCCGACAGGCTGAGCTTGCGCTCGCGCGCGCGGCCGCCGCCGCCCCGGACTGGTCCGGCGGGACCCAGATCGGCGCGGCGCTGCAGCGCTTCAACGACGGCTACGGGCGCCGCGGGATGGCCCGCGGCGCGGTCGTCGTGATCGTCTCCGACGGCTGGGAGCGTGGCGACCCGGCGCTCGTGAAACGCGAGATGCAGCGCCTCGCCCGCCTCGCCCACCGGATCGTGTGGGTCAACCCGCGCAGCGCCGCCCCGGGCTTCGCGCCGCAGACCGGCGGCATGGCGGCCGCGTTGCCCTCGTGTGACGCGCTGGTGAGCGGGCATACTCTCGCTGCACTGCCAACCGTGATCGAGGCGATCTCGGGCCGGCCGGCCAGATTCCGAGCAGGAGGTGCGTGACGATGGAGTTCGAGAACCGCTTCACGGTCCAGGCGCCCGTCGAGGAGATGTGGGCGCTGCTGCTGGACGTCGAGCGCATCGCCCCGTGCATGCCGGGCGCGCAGGTCCTCGAGCAGACCGGCGACGCCAGCTACAAGGTGGTGGTCAAGGTCAAGCTCGGCCCGATGACGATGACCTACAAGGGCGACGTCGAGATCGTCGAGCAGGACGCCGCCGCCCACCGCGCCACGATGAAGGGCAAGGCCAAGGAGGCGCGCGGGCAGGGCACGGCGACGGCCGACATCGTCATGACGCTCCACGCCGGAGCGCAAGGCACCGAGGCGTCGATCCTCACGAGCATGCAGGTCAGCGGCAAGGCGGCCGCGATGGGCCAGGGCGTCATCAAGGACGTCGCCGGAGCGCTCACCCTGCGCTTCGCCGAGAACGTCGCCGCGCTCGTGGAGGGCGACGGAGCCGCGGCCGCGCCCGCGCCGGAGCCCGTTCCCGCGCCGGAGCCGGTGACCGTGGCGGAGCCTGTGTCGGAGCCGGTGCCCATGCCGGAGCCGGTGCCCATGCCGGAGCCGGGGCCGGTGCCTGTGCCCGAGCCGACTCCCGTGTCTGTGCCCGATCCGGAGCCCCTGCCCGAGCCGGGGCCCTTGCCCGAGCCCGTGCCCCTTCCGGAACCATTGCCCCTTCCGCAGCCGGAGCCCGTGCCCGCTCCTGCTCCCGAGTTCAGTCCCGCGCCGGAGCCCGAAATGGGCGAGGTCTGGGGAGCTCCGGGGCCCGCGATGGACCAGTCCCCGCCCGCCGGGCCGCCCCCGACGCCCGCCTCGCCGGCGCCCGCCCCGCCGCCGGTCGCCGCCCCACCAGCGTCCGCCCCGCCACCGCCGCCGCCACCGCGGCCGGCCGCCGAGGCGCCGCCCGGGGATGCGAGCCTCCCCGTCGGTCAGATCGCCGCCTCGGTGCTGAAGCAGCGCCTGCGCGATCCGAAGACGCTCGGCGTCATCGGGGTAGTGGTCGTCGGGCTCGGCCTGCGCGGCGTTCGACGCCGCTGAGCGGAGCGGAGCGGAAGGCTCAGCTCTCGCCGCGCACCGCGAACACGGCGCGCGCCCGAGCACGTGAGGCGCAGCAGCGCGGTGGTCGTTCAGGCGCGATCAAGGTGGAGGCGCAGGAGGGTGTAAGCCGCGAGGGTCGGGGCGTCGTTGATATGGCCGTCGAGGACGAGTTGCTCAAAGCCGCGGATGGTCACGCGCTCGACGCGTATGTCGTGTTCCTCGATCGTGGGTGCGGGGGTGCCTTGCTCGAGATCGGTGGCGAGGTAGACTTCAAAGCCTTGGGTGCTGAAGCCGTAGGCCCTCGTAGTGCTCGCGGGTGAGGACCAGCTCGGAGACCAGGTCGCGCCGCGTTTGGGTCAGCGGCGCCACCAACACCCCGCCGATGCGGGCGGCGACGGGGTCACGCGTCAGGACGAGTACGGGCGGTCACCGCCCGGAATGCCGGCGAACCAGATCGCACCGCGCTGCATCGGAGCAGTCCGACCAGTCCTCTGACGGTCCCCAGTCCGCGATCTCACCGACTGCGAGCTCCGCTTCGGACAACGGCGTCGCCGTGAGCGCGTCGGGTTCACGCTCGCTGCGCAGTCGCACGAGATGGCCGTGGAGCGCGTCGCGGAGCAGCTCGGAGCGATCGACCCCGAGGGCATCGGCCCAGCGCTGCGTCTCGATGGCCTCGGACTCCGCGACGCGGAAGCTCAACCTCGTCATACATAGAGCCTATGACGTATGACGCCGTTGGCGCAGGTGCGTGCGGGTCGTCCCCCACCCCGTACTCTGCGTCGGTTTACGCATCGGGTTCCGGTCGCTCCCCGAGCGCCGCGGCGACCACATCCATGGCCGCCTGCTCGGCCTCGGATATCTCCTTGGCGCCGAAGCCGAGCACGCCTCCCTCCTTGTGGGCGCGCGCGACCGCCTCGCAGACGGCGACGACGAAGTCTCCGTACTCGCGCAGGTCGGCGCTGGTGCCCTTCTCGCGCAGCAGGTCCGACGCGCTGCGCACCGCCGTCACCGCGCGCTCGCGCAGCTGCTCGGCGTCCGCGGGCGGCGTGGACGGGACGCCCGGGGGAGAGGCGAGCACCTCCTCGATCAGCTCCGTGTGCGCGTCGCGGCGTGCCTCCTGATAGGCGCGGGCCATCGACAGCCCCTCCCGAAGCGTGCCGCCTCGGTCGGCGGCCGCGACCGCGATCGCCGCCAGTGCGGGCGCGGCGGTGACGGTGGACCACTCCTCGGCGTTGAACTCGGCCTTGCGGGTCATGCGGGCAAGGGTAACTCGCGCACCGTGCTGTGCGGGCACCGGCGGCTGTCACGTCCACAGCGATCACTCGCCGCGACTTCGGCTCCCTCAGGCGTTGTCTCGCACCTCCTCGTAGGTATTGGGCACGCGATCGGCGGCACGGTCATCATCTGACCCATGCGCCCCCGCGGACTCGTGCTCACCACCCTCCTCGCGCTGTGCGCGGCGCCCGGATCGGCAACCGCGGCGCCGTCGGCGCCCGCGAAGGCCCCGATCGTCGCTCGCGACGGCGCGGTCACCTTGACCGCCAAGGACGAGAAGGGACGCCTGTGCGTCAGCTTCGCTTACGGCGGTGCGTTCCCCGAAAACTGCGGTGAGAACGGGGCCGGCGCCGTGACCCTCGAGCCTGCGTTCGAATCCGGCGACGGGTCGCGGGCACAGTACGTGGGCGCCGCGGTCAACGCGGCGGCGACGAGCGTGGAGGTGCGTCGCGCCGGCGCGCTGCTGGCCAGCAGCCCCACGGTCGCCGGCGAGAAGTACCGCGGCAAACGGGCCGGGAGCGTGCGGTTCGCGCTCGTGCACCTGCCGCCGCGTTCCAAGCTCGACGGCCTGCGGGTCCGCGCTGTGGACGCCGCCGGCACGGCGGTCGAGGTGCTCGCGCCCGGAGAGAGCGCCCTGATCACGGACCGCCGGGTCCTGCTCACCGGCCGTTCCGGGGGGACGCGGTGGGCGGTCCGCGGCGAGCGGTCCTCGGAGCTCGCCTCCAGCGTCGCGGACCTTGACCACGAGGCGGTCTCGCGATGCGTCAGGGTGACGGCCGCCGGCGGCCGCGGCTCTGAGTCCTCCGGCTCCTGCGCCGGTGATGCGCCGCTGGACGCCTTCGAGGACCTCTTCAGCGGCGGAGCCGGAGGCGCGGGTACGACGGACCGCTGTCGCCCGAGGTTCCGGCTGGTGCACGGCGTCGCGGATGCGAACGTCACCGGCGTGAGCGCCCTGCTGGGCAACGGCCGTCGCATCGCGGCGCGCACCGCCCCGTTCGCGGACGCGGGGAAGCTCGTCTACGCGCTGGTCGTCCCCGCAGGGGCGGCCGTCCGGGGCCTCAGGGTGGAGCGTTCCGGGCAGAAGGCGCACGTCGTGGCGTTCTCCGTGCCGCCGCTGGCGGTGACGTGCGCGAGCGGCGAGGGGGCGTTCTCCGACCTGGCCGGGACGTCAAGTCTCTTCACCGGCATCTCCGATCTGATCGCCGCGCTGCCGGCCGTCACGCCCGTCGGCCCGGTGATCACCCTCCCCGGCCCGCCGTCGGTGCGCGTCGCCGACGGGCCCGCCGAGTCGCTGTGCCTCGCCCTCGAAGCCCAGCCGTTCAACGCGTTCGGCTGCGCCGTCGTCGCGCCGGGCTTGGAGGAGCT